>Ga0070658_10000784_pt1 | contig 27297 bp, 5 predicted proteins | sample KBSC13metaG_FD_64664 | JGI IMG/M metagenome (GOLD analysis project Ga0070658, IMG submission 64664) | Corn rhizosphere microbial communities from Kellogg Biological Station, Michigan, USA - KBS C1-3 metaG | ecosystem: Host-associated > Plants > Roots > Rhizosphere > Soil ... | reverse complement strand
GGCAGCGGGATTGGGAAATCTACAGGGAGGTGAATGCCATCTTTGCACGGGCAATCCTGAAGGAGGCCGGATCCGGCACGGCCCTAGTCTTTATCCAAGATTACCACTTCGCATTGCTCCAGAGAATGTTGAAAGACCTGGCGGGGAACCGTCTGACGGTCGCGCAGTTCTGGCACATCCCATGGCCGAATCGCGAGACGTTTCGGACTTTTCCGTGGAGGGAGGAGATCCTGGATGGCTTGCTAGGCAACGATCTGCTCGGCTTTCAGGTCCGCTATCACTGCCAAAACTTTCTCGACACCGTGGATCGGGCAATCGAGGCGAAAGTGGATCACGAGCGCTTTGAGATTACCCGGCATGGCAAGCCGACCCTGATTCGTCCCTTTCCGATCAGCATCGACTACGCGGCGCACGTGGAGCACGGACTCAGCGATGGCGTGGAAACCGCGATGCGCAGGTGGGAGGTTCAACTGAAACTCAACGGACGCTGCCTTGGGATTGGCCTGGAACGACTCGACTATACCAAGGGCATCCCTGAGCGGTTGCGCGGTTTCGATGACCTGCTGGAACATCATCCGGCATGGCGCGGCCGCGCAACCTTCGTCCAGGTGGCGGTCCCCAGCCGCTCGTTGCTCCAGGAGTACCAGAACATCGCCCACGAGGTGGACCGCCTGGTGGAGCGCATCAACGCGCGATGGAGAACGGACGATTGGGAGCCAATCGTCCTCTTGAAAACGCACTACGACTTGACGGACATGATCGCCCTTCACCGACTGGCCCGCTTTTGTGTGGTCAGCTCTCTCCACGATGGGATGAATCTGGTGGCGAAGGAATTCATCGCCAGCCGCACGGATGAACTGGGCACCTTGATTCTCAGTCGTTTTGCCGGCGCGCAGAGGGAGCTTCCAGACGCGATCGACATCAATCCCTTCGCCACCCACGAAGTCGGCGAGGCGATGCGCCGGTGCCTGGAAATGCCAGAGGCGGAACAACGAAAGCGCATGAGACGGATGCGCGACCAGGTCGCCTACAACAACGTCTTCCGATGGGCCGGAAAGTTCCTGTCGGAATTAATGAAATTTGAACTTCCTGAAAATGGACAAAATACATCACTGGACGAATCATTGGGATGCGATCGCCGGGCAGATCGAGCAGCGGCCTAAATTGCTCCTGGCGACCGATTTCGACGGGACACTGGCGCCAATCGCCAGGACTCCCTCGGAAGCTGTTTTGCCCGTGGAGACGCGCACTCTATTGCGACGTCTCGCAGTCTGCGAGGGTGTTCACCTTGCGATCATCTCCGGCCGCGCGCTCGCCGACGTTCGACTGCACGTAGGGATCGAAAATATCTTCTTCGCGGGCAACCACGGGCTGGAACTGGCCGGTCCCGGAGTAGAATTGCATCACCCAAATGCCTCGAAAGCGCATTCCGAACTCGAGAAAGCAGTGAGCCTATTAGTGGAGAAGACTGCAACGCTGCCGGGCGTCTTTGTCGAATACAAAGGACCTACCGCCGCCATCCATTGGCGTCTGGCCGCCGAGAAAGTCCGGGAAGCTCTTCGTGAAATCGTAACCGACGCCGTCGCCACTTCCTCACGCCTACAGCTCGTTGCGGGGCACTGCGTCTGGGAACTCCGCCCGAAGGGAGGCTGGAACAAGGGCGACGCATTGCGGCACCTGGCAACCCGCTTGGGATGTGCTCCGGGAGATGTGCTCTATATTGGAGACGATACAACCGACGAAGATGCCTTCCAAGTCGTTAAGAGCGGCCTCACCTTTCGCGTTGGCGTTCCGGCCGTCGAAACAGTCGCGCGCTATCGCATGCGCGACGCGGCCGACGTCCAATCATTCCTGCTGTGCCTGCTCGGTATTCGTTCCGGACAATCCCTGCCAAAAACGGCGCTCGCGTCGTAGCGCCGTAGCGCTTAGTCACCTTCGCGCTAAACACCTTGCGCGGTGACCCATTGAGCCGCCCGCCTAAAGACCTCGGCGGCACTGCGCAACCGCATCTTTGTCCGAATGCGAGCCCGGTAGGTGTCCACAGTCGTTTCACCAAGATTGATATGATGCGCGATTTCCTGGGTGTTGTGGCCTTTCCCAATCATTTGGAAGACTTCCAGTTCGCGGTCGGTCAGCAACTCCATTCCCCCCATTTTCTCCCCACTATCCGGGTTGCTGAGCTTGGCTAACATTCCCGCCGTCATTTCCTCACTCAGGTAAATCTCGCCGGCCAGCACCCGCTGAATCGCCCTGCGCAACGTCGATGTCGCCTCGTGCTTGGCGATGTACCCTTTGGCGCCCGCGCGAAGAGCGCGCTCGGCGTAAAGCGCCTCGGCGTGCATGGAGAGCACCAACACGGGCACGTGGAGTTCCTGCGCCTTGAGGTCCTTGATGAGTTCCAGACCGCTCGAACCTCTCAGGGTGACATCGACGATCACAATATCCGGCTTCCGCAACCGGATGATTTGCATCGCGCTTTGAATATTGTCAGCCTCGCCGCAAACTTCCAAAGCGCCGTACCTCGTGATCAGGTGGGCCAGTCGTTCTCGAAACACGGCGTGGTCCTCGACAAGGACGACTTTGGACGGCTTTTTAGGTGTTCGGGGGAGCATAGGCGGACGACTCTACATTGCACCTCGCCGAACGTACCGGGAGGAATTATTCCTTACATTCTGGTAATGATCCCCAGAATGCGTTCGTCCCTGTCGGTCGCCGAACCGCCGATGCTGTGATCGAAATAGAGGGTGGCGCCCAGGGCCACCAAACCCGAGTTGGTGAGGTTTGTGCGGAGCGTGCCCCCGGCATCCAAGCGGGACTCGAACAATCCGTTATTGATGACCAGGGAAGTCCCTGGCCCCAACGAAGTCAGACCATTCGTTCGCAAAACGCCCGTGCTGAGCGTGACGGTGCCGGAGGTCCAGTTAGGATTGCTGCCGGTGAAATTGACCACACCCAGGCTGCCTTTGGTGAGATTGAGCGCGCCGCCCGTATTGAAGAACGAGCCGCTGCCGAAGGTGGCAAAATCGCCCTGGCCGGCAAGGGACAGCGCGCCGGTGACCCTGGAAACATTCGTCACGGGGCCGAGGGTGATGACTCCCGGCGTGTATCCAGGCGCGGAATAGCCGGCGGCGCTCATCGACCGAAACGATGACGGTGTAGTTGCCAGGTTCGAGAGGCTTCGGGACCTGGTAGGATATTGTCTTACTGCCGGAGTCGAACTTTACCACAAGGAGCCCGATGCCGCTCATCCGGAGAGTGACGGCTTCCGGATGGACCGCCCCCAGTTCCCCGAGGCTTGCGCGGATCAGCGGCTTGCTCGGCGATCGTCGCCCCATCTGCGGGCAGCGGATCGAACCACTGCTCGCTGATAGCCTCAGACGCTGGGGCTGCGCCGTTGCGGTCGCCGAAATTCACGGCGAAAGCGAAGATCTTTGGTTGGTTGGACTCGATCATGTAGCGCCCAAGCGCGTTCATCGGCGTATCGGTCGTCAGCTTCTGACCGTTTACAGTGAAAAGCGTTTCGTGTCAGGCCTTCGCCGCCATTTCCTTTACGTGATCATCGTAGTACCCGTAGCGGAAGGCGAGAGCGGTGATCTGGATGCCCAGCTTTTACTCCAGCATCTGCTTCGATCCATACTCATTCCACAACCACGCTTCGCAGTCCGGCCCCTTGACCTTCAGGTGCCCCCCGCAAGTCGCCATGGGAGACGGTATGACTTTGGATGCCCACGCCGGCGTCCCGCACTCCCGCACTCCTCCAACTGCACCCAAGTCAGGGAGCCACCTTCGGATTTCGGACCGCCTTTCACATGGTCAGTGTAAATGAAGAGAGTAGCCGAATCCTTTCAGAATCGGCCACGCGACGTCATAAGCGGAGTTGTAACCATTATCGATAGTCAGAATCGTGCTCTTCGCCGGGATGTTCCTTTCGCCCCTCCGCCAGGCGAGGAAGTCCTTCAGCGAAATGACCGTCACACCGTCGTCACTTAGCGTTTGCATCTGCGTCTCAAAACCTCCTGGCGTGATCTCCGTGTCCGGATGGCGCACCTTTTCCACGAACCGGTAGCGGCCCACCCGCACCAATCCCGGAGCCTCGGCGCAACCACGCTTTTGTATAAAATGCTCTAAAGCGCTGGCACGCTTTTGCTATGCGTTTCGTACGGATCACTACGTACTTGTAACGTGGTGATTTGATCGACGCTCGAAGCGCAAATCCCCAATCCAATGCGGTGGATTAACATTTTTTGTTTTCCAGAGTCGCTTTCGTTCTCAACTCCGGCGGTTACGGCGGAAGCGTTGCAGGCCAAGAGTCATGCCGAGAGTACCCGCGAGCATCGCCAGCGAGTTCGGCTCGGGGATGGCCATGATAGCCACGTCGTTGCCGCTGCTGTTGAACTGGCCCGATCCGTAATCCGCACTGTAGTTAATCGCGAAGAGCTGTCCACCCACGTTGATCGTGCTGAAGCCCGGCAGGTTCGGGTCCGCTCCCTGAGTTCCAAGGAACGTCCCGCTCAAGGTGCTGCCGCTGTCGGCTAGGGTCAGGACGAAGAACGTCGCTCCCGTGGTAAAGAACTGGGAGTTCGCGTCGTCGTAGGCCGGATTCTGGAATGCATACCCATTCACGGTGGTGATCGAGAGCGCTACGTTGTCCAGGTTCACACTCCGGGCGGCGCCCTTCACGTTCAACTGGTCGTAACTCGAACCGGCGGTGGTCCCGCCGATCTCGATCATCAACGTGGCAGAAGCAGTTTGCCCCGCCGTGCCAAGGGTGACATTTCCGTCCGCATTCAAACGTCCGATGGTCGACGTGCCGCCCCCCCCATCGGCGCCTGGCGTCACGACCGCGCCCGAAATGTTGTTGCTTGAGGCCACCAACGCCGCAACCTGCGAATTCAGGTTCCCGTTTCCACCGCTTCCAAGGATCGCCCCCGGTGAGACGGTCACATTGCCCGCGAGCGAGCCGCTCACCACAAGTTCCCCCGCGCTCACCGTTGTTGTACCCGTGTAGGTGTTCACGCTCGTCATGGTCATTGTGCCGGTTCCCGTCTTGGTAAGCGCTCCCGTCCCACTCATGACGCCATCAAAAGAGGTGGAAGCATTATTACCGCCGGCGGTTAAAGCCCCCGTACCGGCCGCCGCAACACCGAGGTTGACGTTGCCACTGCCAGCGAGGGAGCCGATCGTTTCGACCTGGTTGTTCACGTCGAAAGTCGCACCACCCGACACTGTGACGGGCGAGGTATCCGGGATCTTGTTCGTGCCCGCAGTACCGAGTTGCAGGGTGCCAGTGCTGACGTTCGTACTGCCGCTGTAGGTGTTGACCGCGGAGGTGAGTTGAACGGTGCCGGGGCCGGCAGTCGTCAGGTTTGAGCCAGCACCGGAGATCACACCGCTTACGGTGAAGAGTGTTCCAGCGGTAGTTGTAGCGATGGTGCTGCTTGTGGACATGATGACCGTCCCGGATTGGGTGGCGACGCCGGTCCCAGTCAGAGCACCGCCGGCGTAGGCGGCATTGGCAGGGGTCGTATCGCCAGCGCCATTAATGGTCACGCCGATTTCGGCGCTCACCGCATTGGTGATGTTCAGCGTAGCTCCAGCCGCCACAACAGTCGTGCCGGCGGTGGTCCCCAAGCCTGCCGCGTTGGTGATTGAGACGGCACCGGAATTGATATTTGTAATGCCAGTGTAAGTGTTGGCGCCATTAAGGGTCAGCAAGCCGGTTCCAGTCTTGGTCACGGCGCCGCTGGTGGTTCCAATGATCGAGGAGATTACCGTGTTCCCGGTTCCAGTCACCGTCAGGCCGAAGGTCGCGCCGGCAATAGTACCCGGGTTCGACAAGGTAAGTGTACCAGCGTCCGATTGAATGGTCGAAGCCGCGCCGAGGGTTAGCAGGCCCCCATAGATGTTGTTGCCAATCAGGTTGCGCAGAGCGCCATTGGTGGCGCTGCCGGAACCGCTGATCGTGAGCAGTTCATCCGGGTTGACTGCGATGTTGCCGGCTAGTTCCAGCGAAGCGCCGCTGGAAACCACCGTACCAGTGCCAGCCGAGATATCAGCAAAGCCGAGCGCGTCGCCATTGGTGATTTTCAGGATGCCACCGGTAACGAGCGTGGTTCCCTTGTGGGAATTGGCCACGCTGAGCACCAGGGTGCCGGTGCCCGACTTCGTGAGTGAAGTCGCCGCGCCACTGAGCTGCCCGGCTAGGGTTAACACATTGCCGCCGGTGACCGCGATGGCTGCCGTGGCGCTCGTGAGGGCGATCTTGTTGTTGAAGGTCGCCGAGCCGGTGGCCGCGCTATCGGTGATGGCGGTGGGATTATTGATGGTCAGCGTGAATCCGCCGGTGCTTTCCAGGACAATCGTGTTCGTATCGTTGATCGTAAGGTCGCCGATGCTCATGCCCGTGCCCAGAACCATGCTGGCCTGGTTGGTGGCTCCGGTGGCCGAGAGCGACACCGATGTAGTCAAGCCGGGAACCTGCCCCGTGGGCGTGGCGCCGGCGCCATCCGTGGTCCAGTTGCTCGTGGCCGAGCCGTCGGATACCGACCACACGTTATTCCCGCCAGCGAATCCACCCTTCCAGAAGGCGGCCGGCAACTCCGACGCTGCCGCAGTGCCCAATGTCACGGAAGTATCGCTCTGAGTGAGCCCGGTGACCGTGAAGTTGGTGTTGTTGTAAACGCTGCCGAGCACGTAGTTACCAGAGCTGCCGTTGGTGTTGAGGAGACCGCCCGAGGGCGCGCTGATCACGGTCGCGGTGCCGGTCGGAGCCGAACCGGCGATGCCATAAACGTCGACGGAGGTCGTGCCGGAGTGCGACGCCTTCGCCCCGGGGCGGAGGGCGAGCTGGCTGCTCTGGGTGCCGTCGCTCACTTCAATGCCGATCCGGTTGGTGCCGGTGAGGGTCACGAGTGTGCCACTCCATCCGCCAAGGGTCAGAACCTCGTTGGCGTTCACGCCGGGTCGCAGGTTCAAGGTCGCGCCGGTTCCCACCGCCAAGCTGCTCGTGCCGCTGATGCCATCAATCACTCCCGCCGTGGCATGCATAACTTCCAGTACGCCGCCGGCCACGTTGGTCGCGCCGGCGTAGGTATTGATGTTGGTCAACGTCAACCTACTGGCGCCGGTCTTGGTCAGGTTGATATTGTATTGGATGACACCGCCATAGACGGAGTCGAGGGTCGCCGCATTGCCAACGGTCAGGGTTTTCAACTCGGTCGAGCTGTTGGTGACGTAGCCGCTGCCGGTAAGGTTTGTGCTGGCGGCGGTCAGGCCGGTGGAGGGCGAGGTCAGACGGCCGATGGTCTGGTTGAATCCATTGAGATCGAGCACCGAGGCGCCCGTGGTGCGCACGTCGCCCGCCGTGGGCAGCGAGTCGTTGGCGCCGATGCGCAGCATGCCCTGCGTGACGTTCGTGCCGCCCAGGTAGGTATTCGCACCGGAGAGCGTGACGACATCATAACCCTGCTTGGTTAGTCCGCCGATTCCGCTGATCGTTCCCTTGATTTCGAGGATCACGCCGGTCTGCGCATTGCTGAATGGATTAAACACATTAGGTTGTGCGCCATTGTCGAGACCATTGAAGCCTTGATTGACGTTCTGGCCGACGAAGGAATTACCGGCCAGGACGAAGGTCACTCCGCTGCCCAAGGTGCGATACACCGCCCCGAGGTTGGCATTGGAGATCCTGACGTTGTCGTCCACCTTGATGAAACCTTCGATCGCGCCGCCATTCATCGTCACGGCCACAGTGCCGGCCTGGTCGTTGTTAATCTGCAGCGTCGCTCCGCCGAGGTTGAGAGCACCGGTGCGAGCTCCGTCCACGCTCCAGCGTTCGAGCGATCCGGAGTCGTAGACCACGGTGTTGGCAATGCCGCCGGCCACGAAGATATCAAGGACACCGAAGCGCTTGACGCTCACCGCCGCCGTACCGAGCGACGTGGAATTGAAGACACCGACCTCACCCTGCTCAATGCTGACCGTGCCAGCAAAGGTGCTCGCGCCCCGGATGTAGAGTTCCGCATTGCCCCACTTTTTGAAGGTCTGGTCGGAGGTACCGCTCAGACTGGCGATGGAGAGGCCGATGCCGGAGCCGGAGGTGAAGGTGTTATTGAGGGCCGTCTGGCCGACGTTCAGGATGGCACTCGCATTGGCACCGACGAGCGAGACATCGCCGACCTCGAGCAGGACGCGTTGCTGGTTGGTCGTGAAGGCGAGTTGCGCATCGTGCAGCGCATCTCCGGTGGACGTGATGATCACGTTCGAGAACGACCCGGCAGCGCCGAGTGACTGGGTGCGATCCGCCGCGCCGGGGGTGTAGTTGATCAACGCGTTGTCCGTCACAAGCAGGTTGCCCATGGAATAGAATTCGTTGAGCGCGGTGCCCTGGTTGGCCGAAAGGGTCAGCGCCGCGGCACCCAGGGCGCTGCCGTGGAGGGCCACCGTGTTGCCAGCCACAGCATTGCCGAGGCTCCCGAAGGTGGCCGCCACCAACGTGCCTTCGTTCACGTTCCACCCCGTCGAGTAACCGTTGCCGGGGCCACGGGCGGCATCCGACTGGTCTTTACCAATGGTGAGAGAGCCCGCACCGAACTTGGTGGTGCCGGTCGCGCTGTAATCTCCGCCGATCGTCAAGTTCGTCGTGGCTGTGGCAATGTAGAAAATGCCTTCATACTGGCCGTTCGGCCCAAATTTGACGTTGACGTTGCCGGCGGTGGTGTTGCCGCCAGTCTGGATCCAGCCACCGCCAGGCCCCGATCCGCTCAGCGTCAGCGTGTTGATCTGCCCCGTGCCGTTGGTGATCGCCCAGTCGCCGCGGAACGAATAGATGATGGGATCGTAGCCCAGTTGTACCACCGCACCGCCAGGTTGAAAAACCCGCTCTGTTCCTGTGGTCAGTCCGGCCTGCCAGGTTGTGGCGTTCGCCGCGATCACCGCCGAATCGGTCGCATTGACGAAACGTGTTCCTGAGACATTCAGGTAGGTGTTGTCGAGGCCATTCACCATGTAGGCCGGCAGCATCCCGTTCAATGTCGCCGGAGCCGCGCCCGTGAAGACGAAGTTATCCGTGTTATTCGCATTCGTGCCAAAGCCGGTATCGTTCGTCCCGAAAACCAATGTGCCGGTCCCGATGCGTGTGAGCGACGGAGCGGTCAAGGTCAACGGTGCGGTGCCGGTGCCAACGTTATTCGTGTTGATCCGTGAGCCGTGGTCGAAGGTCAAGGCGCCCACCGTCTCCGAGATCGACGTGTTGTTTTGGGATTGCAAGAGCAGCGATGAGCCATTGAGCGCGATGGCCGCAGTATCACTCCAGCGGTTGGCATTGTTGCCGGCCGTGATGCTGTTGCCATCCAGGCTCAGCGTTGATCCGGGATGGAAGATATAGGTGTTGGCGTTGTTCGCGCCCAGAGCGTCCCCCGGCGTGTTCACGGGGTTGCGGAACTGGCCGTTCACGCTGACGGCGCCGAGGACGCCGAAAACATCCACTGTGCCGGAACCGAGCGGCGTATCGCCGAGCGCAGCACCGGAGCGGATATAGAGCGAGCTGCCGCGGCTGACGGTGGTGCCACCCGTGTAGGTGTTGTCGTTATTAAGAAGAACGGTCCCAGCGCCGCCGACGGCCAGCGCGCCAACGACGAGCCGGTTCGCACCAATGAGAACATTGGCTGTCGCGGCCACTGGGCTGAGGTCCAGCCGGGTGCCCGCCGTGTCGTTCGCTCCGAGGCGGTAGCTGCCGCCACTTCCGGCGCCGAGGCTGTTGGCCGTGTAGGCGCGGGTGCCTTGGGCGCCGAGATAGAGCCCACCGTCGCCGAACAGGCTCAGGTCCAGAGGAGCGGTATAGTCGGTGGTTTCAAAACGCAGGGTGCTGTTGGTCGAGGCGGTGTTCAGCAGCGCGGCAAGCTGGGCGGGAGTTGTCTGCCCCGCGCCGCCGTTCACCCGGACGGTGGCGAACTGCGCCAATGAGCCCAGGGCCAGGATGGTCTGGCCCGCGCCGATCTCGATGTTCGTGCCGGCAACAAGGCGCACCGCACCCTGCGGATTGATCTGGATCAGGCCCGTGCCCGCGGTGGCACGCGCGCTTTCCGCCGCGACATTGCCGAATCGCAGCAACCCCGCGTTGACGTAGATGCCGCCGGAGAAAGTGTTAACCGCATCGGCGGTGGTGGAGGCCACCGCGCCTTGCAGGCGATCATCGAACCAGAGGCCACCGCTGCCATTATACACGACGAAGAGGTTGCTGCCGCCGTCGGACACACCGCTCAGGACGGCATTCGCGTTACCCGCGAAGATCGGCGTGCCACTCAACGACGCGGCATTGAACCGCGCACCGTAGGAGTTGCTCTGGTTCACGGTCAGGGTCTGGCCACCAATGTTGAGGTTGTTGAAGACCAGGGTCTTGTTCGAGGCCGCGACGCCGGAGGAGCGATTCACGGTGAGCGTGGTGTTGCCGACCACGTTCACATTCGGGACGTCCGCGAAGAGATACGTACGGTTCGTGGCGGTGGCGTCACCGTCCACGCGCAGGCTCAGGCCGCCGCCCATGAGGGTGATGTCGCCGGTTCCGAGCTGGCTGAACAGCACATTGCCATTGGCCGTCCCGAGACTGGTGGAGTTGCCGCCGACCTGAACCGTGCCGACCTGGATAATGATGCCTCCCGTGTTATCGCTGGTCGTCGTATATGTGGCGGAATCGAGACCGAGATTGAGCTGGCCGGCGCCCTGTTTGATGATCGTCGCAGAGCCCGTCAACGCCCTGTTGGCCGTGCTGCCACCGAGAGTCAGCGTGTTGTCGAGCCGGAAGACCACGTTGCCGACGGGACCAAGGTCGGTGACGCCATTGATCTGGAGGTTGTAAGTGTTGCCCGAAGTGAGGCTGAAGTTCTGGCCCTGGTCGCCGGGCGCGCCACCGAACGTGAGCGTGCCGGCAACCTGCATTTTCGCGCCCGCGAGCGAGGCGCTCAGCGCGCGATCCACGTTCACCGTGACGAGGGCGTTGCCCGCGGGCACAACAATGCTGTTGTTAAAGATTTCGTTCGTGACATCCCCGCGAAAACCCAGCGTGGAAGCGTAACCATTGATGGTAATGACACTGCCGTTGCCGCCGTTGCTCGACGTGCCGGCGGTGGTCTCACCGTCCCGGATGAAGAGACCACCACGATTCAAAGCAATGGAACCCGTGAAACTGCTGTGATCGGCATCCATGAACATGTTGCCGTCGCCCGTCTTGGAAATACTGGTCGCGGTGATCTTGCCCGTGCTCGTTGCGACGCTGTCCGCCGCGGTGGAGGCCGAGGTTGTGAGGGTGCCGAAGATGAGGTTGTTCTGGTTGCCGATGATCAATTCTCCGGGGGTGGTGACGGCCGCGGTGATGGTGGCAGCTGCGTTGGAAATCAGGCCGCCGCTACCGATGCTTAACGTCTCCGCGTTTGTGCCGGTGACGCTTGAATCGGCCCGAACCGCCCAGACACTCACCGTGCTGGTAGCGGCAATGGTTTGCGCTCCATTGAAGAAGAGTCGTTCCGTGCCCGAGGGGAGGTTCGGGTTGGTGACGAGTGCACCGGCGCCCAGCGAACGGTCGAACCCGGCAATGACGAAGCCGAAGTCGCTGTAGGTCACGAACTGGACATCGGTCTGGTCCCAGATCCACGGGGTCATCATACCATTGGTGAGCGTGGCGCCGGAAATGTTCGCGAGCTGCCCGGCGATGCCCACGCCTGCCACGGTAACGCGCTCGTCGCTGCCGAGCTGGCCCGCTGTCTGGGGATGCATGGACACCTGGCCTTGGTTAACGCGGGTGAGGCTGGCAATGTTCAGCTCCGTGATGCGGCCACTGAAGTTTCGATTCGGAATCAGGAACGAACCGCCTTCGACGCTGACGGCGCCTACGACTTCGCGGATGTCGGCGGCGTTGCTGCCGACGAGGCGGAGGATGCCGCTGTTCAGGACGACCGGCGTGGCGTCGCCGTAACGGTCCTGTGCGGAGATGCCATTGGCCACTAGGTCGAAGTCGTTGCGAAGCTGGATTTCACCGCCCTGATGGACGACCGGCTGGATCGCTGTGGCGCCGTTGAAGAACCGGCCACCCGCACCACCCACGGCAAGGATGCCAAACGTCTCGTAGCTGGAAGACGTGGCGGTCCCGCGGATTTCCAGGGTGCTACCGCGGTTCACCAGAGTTGCGCCGGTATAGTTCTGGTTACCAACAAGAATCGCCGTGCCCGCGCCGTTGCCCACGGTGGCCGAGCCACTGTTGGTCAGCGGCGCGCCCGTGACGAGTGAAGTCCTGTTACTGCCGCCGAAAGAGATGTCGCTCACGGCATTGTTGGTAAAGTCGCTCCCGATGTAGACGATCGAGCCGCCGGTGCCAAGGCGGACGACCGAGTCGGTGTTGTTGGCATCGGCCACGCCAAAATTGTAAGGTTTGCCGGCGCCGAGGGACGAGGCGTTGTAGCTGCCCTCCAGGAAGGTGCCGTTCGTTGTGGACCCGAGGAACCAGGTGCCGTCACCGATCTTTCCGAGGTCGATTGCCTGGGTATAAACGGAGTTGATCGCCAGCACTCCCGCGCCGGTGTTCAGCGCGCGCTGCATATTGCCATCGAACGCTCCGCCGGCCTGCGGAACGCGCAGATTGTAGCTGGCCAACACCGTGTTGTCGCCGATGCCAATGATGCCGTAGGTATTCAGGTTGCTGCGGACATCCACAAGCTGGCCGCCGTTGAGGTTGCTCACGGCGGTGAAGCGCAGCGCCGCACCGGGCTGGATGGTGATGTTGCCCGCCGCAAGCTGCGCCGTGACGCTGAGGGCGCGCGTGTTGCCGTTGAAACTGCCGAAGAAGGTCGTCCCGACGGCGAGCACGGTGCCGCCTGTGGCCGTATTGCCGGAGGTATTGATATCGAGGCTGCCGGCACCCTGTTTGAAGAGCGTGCCGTTGCCGGTCAGCGCGCCGTCAATGGTGGTGTCCGTGTTATTCAGGGAGAGATAGGCGTCCTTGATCATCGACAGACCACCGGTGATATCGAGGGATTGATTGTTCCCCGCCGACTGGCTCAGGTAGTTCGCGCCGAGGGGACCACCAAAGGACAGGCTGCCGATCTGGATGGTCTTGTTGCTGCCACCGCTTAGACGATCGACGCTGATCGTCGCATTGATGCTGCTGACGAAGTTGCCGCCGCTCATCGAGGCGAGCGAACCGATGACGAAGTTGTTCGAGGCGAAGCTGTTCAGGACCTGAGGATCGAGCAGATTATCACCGTCATTGCGGCTGTTGAAGGTGGCGCCGTTCAACGTCACGGTCGAGCCGGAACCAAGCGGGTCCGAACCACCCTGCGACAGGCGGACTTCGAGGGTGCCGGCCATCAATTGCCAGGCGCCGACGGTGTTGGCCGCCTCGGGATCAGAACCACCGCCCGTGCCAGTGTTGGTGAGGTAGATGGCGCCAGCGCCGATCTTGGTGATCGTCGCACCGGCAGCGCTGAGGGTGCCGCTGAAGACCACCTGGTTGTTCGTCACGACCGGCGTGCTGAGCACGGTGTCGCCCGCAAACGTGGTGGTGCCCTTGACGAGCAGGCCGTTGCCGCTGCCACCGCCGAAGGTCACGACGGGCGCGTAGATTGTCAGGCTATTCACCGCTTGGAACCCGGCGGTGCTGGTGGTCGCGATCTGGCTGGTCCGGTTTGGCGAGCCGAAGTTATTCAGCGGATCGACCGTGATGTCGTACCCATTGCCGGGGCCGATGGTGATGATGTCGATGTTGTCCTGCACTTCGTTGGGCGCGATCGGATTGCGAATGTCGAGGATACCGCCAGCGAGGTGGACCGCGCCTGTCCCCAGCGAGTTGAAGGAACCGATCTGCAAGGAACCCAAGGAGGTGTAAACGCCGGTCGCGCTGGTGATATTCCCGGCGTTGATTGTGGTGCCGCCATTGTAATCATTGTTGTAGCCCAGAATGACGGTTCCAACGCCGCTCTTGATCAGTGCGATATTGCCGGTGATCCAACCGTTTGAATTGCTCGTGATGCCAGTCTGCGCCGCAATGGTCAGGCTTGCCGTAGAACCCGTGTTGATCACGCGACCGGTCGCGGCCGTCGCAAGCGTCTGTCCACCGAGCGCGGCGATGATCAGACTCTGGCCGTTCAAGTCGAGCGCCGCGCCATCCATCGGACTGATAGTGATGAGCCCTCCGCTGGGCAGGCTGGCCTGCCCGGCGAACTTCAGCGTGCCATCGTTGATCTGCATCGTCTGCAGGGTGGTGCTGGTGGGCGTCATCACATTGCCCGTCCCGGAGATCAGCAGGTCGCCGAGGCCTGACTTCGTGAAGTTTGTCGCTGTGAACGTGCCGGAGATCTCGGAGGCGCTGCTCTGCCCGCCCTTGACATAGACAAGTGCTTCCGTGGCGGTCGTGCCATCGCCGAAGTAGAGACCAGACCCGATGACGGGGCCCGAAGCGCCATTGAAGATGAGGCCTCCGTTCGTCAGGCGTAGTTGATTACCGGGTCCAGTGATATTGCTGTCTGTGCGGAGTGCGAGCACGTCGAAGTTGGACGCCGTCACGGCCTGCGCACCGCCGGTGATATCCGCAAGCTGGGTTGCGTCGGAGGTGGCGAATGTCCCCATCGTTGCCGAACTGTGGAGCGTGAAGCCCGTGGCGCCCGCATTTTGGACGAAGTTCAGGTCGAGTGTCGACGGGTCGCGCACCACGACGGTGGGCGAAGTGAGCATGCCGTTGGCATTGGTGAAGGGGGCAGGCCCCACAAACTGTTCGCTGGCGCCCAGATTCGCCAGTGCGGACGGGACAATGACGATAGTACCCTGGTTCACACGGTTAAGTGCCGTGGCCGTGAGCTTGGTCGTGGTGGTGCCCTTGTTCAACTGGATCGAAGAACCCGCGCCATAAGTAACCGCTCCAATGGTCAGGGCTTGGGCCACGCTGCCGCCGATGAGGCTCAGCGTGCCGTCGTTCATCGTGACGGTGGAACCAAACGGCGTGCCGCTCACTGCGGTAGTACTCACGACACCGCCGAAGGTGCCGGAAGGAAGATTGGCCGCCGCCGCCGCGGGCGACCCACCGATGACGATCCCGGTCTGCACGTTCGCGCCGTTATTCAACGCGAGGGTGCCGGCGCCCTGCTTGCCGAAGGAAAACGCACCCGTCACCGCAGTATTGATCGTGAAGATGCCGTTCGGGTCGCGCACATCGATAAAGTTTGTGCTCCCACCCAGATTCAAGACGTGATTGCTGCCCGTGGCATCCCACGTGACGGGAGTGGTCCCGAGGAGCACTAGCGTGCCGGTTCCATTGAGCGTGATGTTCGTCGCCGTGGTCGAGATGCGGCCGAGGTTGGCGTCGGTGAAGAACCGCAGCACACCGGCGCTCACGACGACCTGGCTGTTGCCCGCAGTGACAGGGAAGAACGTGTTGGTACCGCTCAGTTCCAGGGTGCCCGCTCCGAGCTTGGTGAGCCTGACGCCATTGGTGCCGCTCGCGCTGAGGACACCAGAGAAGGCCGTGACACCTTGGCTGGAGAGCACGTTGAAGTTGCGGTTCCGGAGCGTGCCGTCCGTGTTAAGGTTGAGGTCGCGGGTGAAGGTCAGGTTGTAATGCCCCCCGAAGGTCATCGTGGTGTCCGCGGCAGTGGTGAGATTTCCCAGCGCGTTAACGATCACCCGGTCCGCGCCGTAAGCGACGATTTCGCCGCCGGCGTTGGTGTTGCCAGCGCCGAAAGTTAGGGCGCCGGCACCGAGCGGGCCGCTGAGGATTGTCGGGTTGTTTGCGGGGCCTGTGTAATAAGTGTCCGCATTGACCTGCAATCGTCCGGCCTGGATGGTGATGCCCCCGGTGAATGTGCTGGTGCCGTAGCCATTTGAATTGGCGCTGAGGCGCACCACGCCTTGAACGTTGCTGTTGCCGATCTGCACGGCACCCGCGCCGCTGATCGAGCCCCGGATATCGATGATGCCGCCGCGGAATGTGCCGTTACTCGACGAGGCATTATCGATCGCCAGCGTCTGACCGGCCGTTGGGATGGCTATGTTCCCAGTGAAAGCCGAGTTGTTGAGCGTCTGACCTCGCAGCAGGAACTGGCCAGTGCCGTTTACCGTCGTGTAGATGAGGTCACGCGCGAACGTGATCTGGCCCGTGAGACCTAGCTGGCCGGCTGTGTTGGTGCCGTTGCTGCCGAAAATGATCGGCGTGTCGCTCATGCCCAAGGCACCAGCCACTGTTGGATCCGCGGAGACATTGGTGCCGACGCCGAGAAAGCCCTGATTGATCGTCGTCGTGCCCTGGTAGGTGTTCAGCCCGTTAAAGACCACGGCAGAGCCGCCGGTCTTGATGATGTTGCTGCCGGGGCCACCGGTGATCACCCCTTCGAAACCAACATGGTTGGTCTGGCCCATGTTGAAAGTGCGAGTACCGGCCACGCCTCCAGGGGCGAGGTTCAAGGTGCCCGTGAAGGCGGCGCTGTCGCCGCCACTCGTGCTGAAGGCCGCCCCGACGAAATCAACATTGTTGCCGATGCTCGGGATATTGTTGAAACTCAGGTTGCCTCCATTGAGCCGCAGGACGTTGGTGGCGCTGCCGTCACCGAGTGCGAAGGCGTTGTTGATCGCCAGGGTTCCGATGTTGGCGCTCACGTAGCCGGAATAGGTCAGATTCCGGCTATTCAAGCTCACCGTGCCAATGTTCCCATTTACATATTGCGGTCCATTGGCATCGACGCCCGCGGTGCGAGCCCCGATTTCCACGCCGTTACCTCCGGTCAGCAGATTTTCAAAGACTGCGACTGTATTGGAGCCGCCCCCAAGCTGCAGGTTGCCCTGGTTGCCGCCGCCGCCGAGACGATAAACCCCGCCGTTGCCCGCGCCGAGGGTCGGGCTGAAATAAATCGAGCCGACTGAGGTGCCCAGCCACATCGTCCCATCGCCAATGGACGCCAGGTTGAGCGTCGATGTGAATGCATTGATATCGAGCGCGAGAACGCCGCCGTATGGCCCGGTCGTCGTGGCATTGATATTGCCGGCTCCCGTGGCAAATGTCGGCAACGGGCCGTTGTAGGCCAGGGCGATGCCGGCGAGGCCGTAGTTGTCGCTGTTCAGGGTGACGAGATTGCCGGCGATGTTGGAGAGATCCGCGATGCGCAGCATGCCGCCGGGATTCACCGTGATCGGCCCGGTACCGAACGGCGTGCCTGTGCGCGTAAGGCTGCCGAGGATGCTCGTGGCGTCGTTTTGCTGCGCGGCGTTGATGATCGTGCCCGCGTAGCTGTTCGCGCCGTTGGCCAGGAGGAGCGAAGCGTTGCCGAACTTGATCAGATTTCCACCGCTCACCGTGCCGCCGAGGACGGCATTGCTGTACTGCGTAAAGCTGGAAAAGATGTTGTTGTTCGTTCCGGCAAGCGTGGTCGTCCCGGCCACATAGATGCCGGCGTTGATCGTCGCCGTGATGGCGCTCAGCGGATTGAGGGTGCCGATATTGGCGATGGTCAGGTTGTTGAACCGCTGGAACGTCTGGCCCGTGACGTTATTGCCGGTCACCGTGGCATCGCCCGCAAAGGTGATATTGCTACCGATGTTCGTCGTGGCGCGGACATTCGATCCCAGGCTGTTCGACGCGGTGTCGGCGCGGTTGCCCAGCAAGCCGTCGATTTGCAGCGTACCGCCGTTGAGGACAATCTCCTGGGCGTTGACTGCGCCGGTGAGCACCGTGCCGTTTGCACCCAGAGTGTTCACGAGGAACAGCGTCCCCGCGTCGACCGTGACCTGCCCGACAAGACCGGGGTTATTCGACTGGATCTGCAAGAATCCGGAGCCGAATTTTGTCAGGCCGGTCGTGGTGGTGATCTGTGCATTGACGACTGCATTGGTCGCGGCGGCGCTCGTGTAGATGAGCGCTTCGGTCGGGAAGGCCAGCGTCATTTGGGGCAGCGGGGCATTGGCGGGCAGGGTATCGAAGATGATACCGGCGCCATTCAAGATCAGGCCGCCGCTGGAGATGGTAAGCGTGCTGGCCGTCGTGCCGTTGGTGACCGTGAAGGCGCCGACACGCATCGCATAGGCCGTCTGCGCGTTGCCCGTGAGCGCCGTGACGTTGCCGGTCACCTCGACCGTGTCCGTCGCGCCGACATTCAACGTGCCGGTCGCGGCGGGGACGCTGTATCCGACCTGGTAGGGGGCCAGAGTAGCGCCGCTGACGAGGCTCTGGAATCCACTGTTCACGCCGGCCACCGGGTTGTAGGTCATGAACTGGCTATCCGTGGCGTTAATCATCCAAGGGGCCACAATGCCCGCCGTGGCGATCCCGGACGACACATCCGGTCCAATCGCCGTCTTGCCGCCCAGAGCCACACCGCCGGAGACCACGATGCGTTCGAAGTTACTGACCGTGGCCGGGATGCCGAGAGTACTGGCGGTATTGGTGATGTTGAGCACTCCGCCTGCCAAACGCGTGAGGCTCCCGAGGTTTAACGTGACGGAGCCTGAACCAGCCGGACGGACAACGGTGAGGGTGCCGTTCTTGCTGACGGTGACTGTGCCAATGGTCTCCGAAGAGACCACGCTGGTTGCGCCATTGAAACGGAAGGTGCCGCCGTTCAAGTCGATGCCGGTGGCATCCGCCCAACGGCCCTGACCGCCGGCCACCTGTCCCGCAGCGTCGTTGATGATGATGGCGCCACCGGGACGGAGGGTGAAGGTGTTGGCGTTGGCGCCGGTGGCGGCGTTAAAGAACGAGGCCGCGCCGTTGTAACCCTGCGGGTCCGCGGCGGTCTGGACGGTGCCGAACACTTCCACCGCTGTCGCCGCGCCGGTGACCAGTCCGTTGGCCGAACCAAGTGGCGTGCTCCCGCCGGGGGCCGCACCGGTTTCCAATTCGAGGACCATACCCTTGGTGACGAGTGTGCCGCCTGTGTAGTTGTTCGAGTTGCGAATGCGAACCGTGCCGCCAAGGTTGGTGAGCGCCGCATTGGTCGCATTGCCGAGCAGGGAGCCAATCTGGACCGAAGTGGCACCGGTAAGCACATTATCCGAGCCGCCGAACGACAGGATGCCGGACTGGCCGCCCGCGAGGCGGTAGATACTCCCTGTTCCAACGCCAAGCGTCGCAGCCAGGTAGTTAACTTCGGTCCCATTGCCCGACGCCAGGAAGGAACCTCCATCGCCCGTTCCGCCGAGGTCCAGGGGGGTGCTCCACATACTCGGGGCCAGCAGGAGCGCGGTGTCGTATTTGCTCGCCAGGCCGGCGAGGGTGCCGGCGGCCGGAGCAAAGTTGTTGTCCAAGGTCACCGAACCGCCGCTATTGACGGCGCTCAGGACGCGGAGGTTGGCCGGGGTGTTGATGCTGCCGTCGCCCGCGATACGGAGCGTGGCGCCGGGGAACACACGCACGAGGCCCGACCCGAGCGGCGTGCCCGCAGTGCCGGTCACCTGGACCGCGCCCGCCTGGATGTTCAGACCGCCGCTCCAAGTGTTGGCCGTGCCGGAGATGATCAGCGTGTTGAGGGTATTGACGGCGCCCGAGAGCTTGTTCAACGCACCGCTGCCGGTAATCACGCCCGCCAGCTCGACCGCACCGCTCGGACCGGTGGTCGGCGTGCTGATGTTCGCAAACAGGCCGAGGATGTTGGTGTTGTTCTGGACGATCAAATTGTAGCTGTTCCCGCCGGTGACGGTGAGCGTCTGGTTGGTGAAGTTCAGCGTGCTGAATTGAATATCGTTGCCGATATAAGTCGCGTTGCTGAGCCGGTCCACGTTGACGGTCGCGGGACCGCGGACGTTGACCGTCATGCCATCGGTCGCCGGGTTGCCAAAGACGATCCCGAACTGGCCCTTGGTCCCGCCGCCATTGCTGCGCAGATCGAGCGTGCCGCCGTAGAGGTTGAGGTCGCCGGGCGTGGACCCGGAACCGCCGCCGAGGCCGGTGACGCTCAACACCTGCAACGTGCCCTGGTAGAGATTCGTGCCGCCGACGTAGGTGTTCACGCCGGCATCCGGCTGGTCTTGCCGCGCCGCGGTGATGGTCAGCGTCCCCGTACCGGTCTTCGTCAGGGTCGTCACCGAGCCGCCGGAGTCCAGGATGCGCCCAGAGAAGCTCGTGCTGACCGCACCATTCACGACCAAGTTCGCAGCCGTGGCGCTGCTGTTGATGACGAAACCGCCGGAACCGCTCTGAGAGTTGTTCAGTGCGCCGATAATCACCTTCTGGCCGTTCAAATCAAATGTGGACCGGCCATTCAAGTTGATGGAGGTCTGCTGCGAATCAAAGCGGGCGTTCGGCCCCACCTGAACGGTGCCTTCCTGCACGTTCAAGCCGTTGAGGTTCGAGCCGAGGATGAGGGCGTTGCCGTTGATGAGCAGGGTGCCGGGGCCAAACTTCGTCACGCTGTTGGCCGTGATCGCGCCGGAAAGCGTGGTCGTACCGGTGCTCCCCACGTAAATGAGACCTTCGCCCGACAGATTCGTCCCGCCGACGGAAGCGGAAGGATCGAAGATGATGTTGCTGCTGATGGTCGGGCTGGTTCCGTAGGTGAGGATGCCGCCCGCGCCCGCCGCCACGGTCGCGCCGACGCTGGTGATCCGCAGGGTAAAGCCGGAAATGTCGCTGTTCGTCCGGAACGCGAAGGCGGTGGCATTCCCCGTCAGCGTCTGGTTGCTCGTGAGATCCCCGACCGTTGTCGCAGTTGCTGCGTTGAGATCGGTGAAGCCAAACGCCGCGAGTGGCTTGAAGCCGTTCGTGACATCATCGATGAGGAAGTTCGGCGTGCCCGTCGCATCCACCGTAATGATGCTCGGGGAGAAAATTCCATTGATGACCGCCGCAGCCCGGGCGACTCCCAGGACGCTGGTGGAGATGAATCGCGCATCGGCTCCTGCGGTCGTCGTGCCGAGAGACAGGCTGTTGGGCTCGATCACGAGCGTACCGAAGCCAGTGCGGGTGAGGGTGAGGGCGGAAAGTTGAACGTCGTTGGAGCCCCCATTGGACAACGAGAGGTGCGCGCCGCCGCTCATGGTCAGCGTGAGGTTCGCGGCCGACCCGGCGGTAATGGCCGCGCTGGTGTTGGCCAGTTCCAGCGTGCCCGCGCCGAGGTTGAGCGCAAGCGCCGTCGTGGGGATGCCGGTGTTGGTCGAGGTGGTCACCGTGCCGCCATTCAGGCGGAAGGAGGTGAACGTGTTGACCGCGTTCAGCACGAGCGTGCCGCCGCCGGTCTTGGTGAATGTGCCGCTCAGGACCCCGTTGGCCAGCAACGTCGCACCGGTATTGATCTGGATGTTGCCGAAATCGGCGCCGGCGCCGGCGATCGTATGGTTGGTCGCAAAGCTGTCGGTGATGCGCAGCGTTGCGCCCTGGCCGGCGTTGCCCGTCGTCGGGTTCACGCCGGTGATGGTGATGGCTCCGTTGGTAACGGTGTCCCCGAGCTGGCTGTTCGCGTTCACCCACACCGTGCCGCCCGTGATGGCCAGCGTGCCGAAGCTGTTATTCCCCTGGAGCACCAGGTCGCCGAAGCCGATCTTCGAGAATCCCGCGCCGGAGATATTGCTGCTGGCCGACTGGGTCAGGGTCCTGCCGTCACCGACATCGAACCCGCTGCCGGTCGCGGTCAATGCCGTGACATCGTTGACGAGCGTGTAGTCGAGATCCCAGACCCCCAGCAAGCCACCGTTGAGCATAATGTGGGAGGCCGAGGGGATCGCTCCCACCGTGCCCACCACCAGCGTGCCGGCATTGATCTGCGTGAAACCGGTGTAGGTGTTGTTGCCGCGCAGGCCGAGGGCGCTCGTTCCCGCCTTGATCAGGCTGTTGAAGCTGGTGCCCGCACCGTCGGTGATGTCGCCGGTGATGATCGCGCGGGCGCCGGTGTTATTGACCGTGATCGTGCGCGCCGAACCCTGCGCGGTGCCGAAGGCACTGTTCGAGAGGCTGATATTGCCCGTGAAGAAGATGTTGACCCCGTTTGTGTCGATGATCGCGTCGCCGAGGAACGTGACGTCATTGGAGAGCGTGATATTCGGGGTGAGACGGGGCAGGCCCATGTTGCCGTTCGGGCGCAGCGTGCCGCCATTGAAGGTGATGGTCCCGCCGCCGAGCGCGCCGTTGTTGCCCACTTCCACCGTCTGCCCGAGATTGATCGTCGAGCCGCCGGTGAAATTGTTCGGGGTGTTCACGAGCACGATACCGCCGCCGAGCGTGACGGCCAGGGACTGGGCCTGCACCGTGTTGCTGACGATGCCGAACTGAACGCTGTTCGCGCCGGAAAGGACGGGGGCATTGATCGAAAAAGTGCCGCCGCCGCCGCCGATGCGGTAGGTGCTGCCCGCACCTGCCGTCAGCGAGGTGGCCGTGTAGGCTGCGAGGCTCTGGTTAGCCAGACCGCCACCGAGGAACGACTTTCCATTGGCCGTAAGGGTGAACTGGTTGATCGGCGCGCTGAAACCGGTCACATCGATCGCGACCACACCGTCAAATGCCGTTGAAGTGCTGTTGAAAGTGACGGCGGGCAACACGCCGACGTATTGCATGTTCAGTACGCCCGCTCCGGCCTGGTCGCTGTTGATCGTGAGACCGCCGCCAACGTTCGCCGGACTACTGATGCCGATCAGCGCACCGGGATTCACGGTAATGGCGCCCGTGCCGAACGGCGTCCCGTTCACTCCGGCCTCGCCGTTGAGCGAAACGAGCGAGCCCTGGTCGACCGTGACCGTCTGGCTGTAGCCGGCGGAATTGCCGCCGATGTTCACGGGCCCTCCGCCCCATTTGTGAAGCGAGCCCGTTCCCACGAGACCGCCGAGGATCGTGATGCCAGTGGCCGAATCCGCGCTGTAGAGCGAGGCCGGGCCATTCAGCGTGGCTGCGCCCGCAAACTGGAGGTTTCCATTGCCGGCCAGCACCGCGAAAACCGTCGGCGTATTGAAAGTATTCGACGAATACCCGTTGATCGTGAGCGCGTCGAACATGACGCCGTTGCCTCCCACGCGCGTATCCTGGTTGATGACATACTCGCTCAGGTAATGGAACGTCGTGTCGCTGTAGGAGCGGCCGCCATTCGAGACGAACCGGTTCCCCGCCGCGTACGGATTTAGCGTGCTGCCACCGAGGGCAAACTGGTTATTCAAGCGGAACCAGTTGTCTCCGCTAAAGGTCACATCGCCGGTGAGTGTGCCGCGGTTGTCGCCGGAGATGCGCATGTCCCCAAGGCCAAACTTTGTAATGCCGGTGGCCGTAATCGGGCCGGAAAGTTCCGTGATGTTTCCGCCCTGATTGGAGCGGAAGATGACGAGTTCGCCCGAGGAGACGATGGGGGTGTTGTAAACGGCGGGGTTGGCCGTGGCATTTAGAATCAGGCCGCCGCTGACGATGTTCAGCGCGTAGCTGGGGACGATCGAGGCCCCCGCGGCCGTCAGCCCCGCCTGGTTGGAGATGGTGAAGCTGTTGACCCCGATGGAGGTAATGACTGCTCCGGCTGGAATATTTCCGGCCAGTGTCACGGGCTGTCCGACGCGGAGCAGAGCGATGTTGCCGGAACTGACCCCTGTGATGGTGTTCGAACCCGCCGTTGTGTTTCCGGTCACCGCCGCCTGGTTGGCCGTAGTGATGATTTGATCCGTGCGCAGGGCGTAGACGCTTGGATTGTAGCCGAGCGTTTGGGTGCCACCGCTGATGTCCACGGTGGCTGTGCCGGCCGTGAGGCCAGCCGTGAATGCACCAGCGGCTGTCATGCGGGTATTGAAGGCCACCTGACCCGCGCCCGGCGTCGCAACGCTGAAGACGGGCTGGAGGCCAAGCGTCGCCCCCTGGTAGGTCAGGAAGGTGTTGTTCGTGGCATCCACCATCCAAACCGGGGCGATGCCCCCGGTGGCTCCCGCGCCGCTGTTGGTGGTGCCGCCGTTCGCGCCGAAGGTAGGCGTGGTGACGAGCAGCCTGTCGAAGGCGGTGGGCGCCGCGAGGGAGCCTTGGGCCGTCATCGCTCCCGCGGTAATGGTGGCGGCCGCGGAGCTGGTCACGGCGAGCGTGCCGTTCTGCGACCCGCGGATGATATCCGACACCTCGAGAACGGCTGTCCCCGAGTTCTGTCGACTCAACTGGATCGTTCCAAAGCCGAGGCCTGCGGTCACCGCGCCGATCTTTTCGTAGGTGTCCTGGTTGCTCGTCCCGACGAGGTTGAAGGTGCCGCCGTCGAGCTGGATGCCCGCCGAGTCGGCCCAGCGGCCCTGCGTACCCGATCCGGCAAAGATGCCGGTGTTATAGTCCAGGCGGATGGTGCCAAGGTTGCGCATCACGTACGTGTTGGCATTGCCGCCGGCGCCGACGTTGTAGGCCGATCCATCGCCACCGCGGAAGATGAGGACACCGCCCTGCCGCACTTCCACCATGCCGGAGCCGAGAGGCGTGGCCCCGCCGGGCCCAGGTGCCCCGCCGACCTCCACGATCAGCGTGCTGGCGCGATTGATCAGCGTGCCGCCGCTGTAGTTGTTCGAGTTTTGGATGACCACCGTACCGGTGGAGTTCGCAGGCGCAATCTGGCCGAAGGTGACGGTTGGGATCGCACTGCCGATTTCGACCGAGTTCGCACCGGTGAGCACGTTGTCCGAGCCCGCAAATGTGAGGGACACGCCGGCGGAGCTATTGGCTCCCAGACGATAGCGGTTACCACTTCCCGCGGTGAGGCTGCTGGCCAGGTACTGCACGCCATTCGTCAGGCTCGCGCCGTAGGCGCCCAGGAACTGCCTGCCGTCGCCGATCTGAGTCATGTCGAGCGCCGTCGTAAAGGTCGGGATCCCGATCTGCACCACGCCGCCGAAGGCGGAGTCCAAGGTACCGGCGGTGAGCGCGCCGGAGCCGTTGTAGGGCGTGAAGTTGGCATCGAGCACCAACGCGCCGAAGCCAACGTTACCGGTGACCGCGCTCAGAATATCGACGCCAGCCGTCCCGCCGGTGCTACCCGCACCGGCGATGCGCAAGTAGCCGCCCGGATTCACCAGGACCATCCCGGTGCCCAGAGGCGTGCCGGTGGTGGCGGTCACCTGGACCGCGCCGCCGGTGAAGATATTCGTGCCGCCAGTGTAGGTATTCGCGTTGCCCGTGACGCGGACGGTGCCGGTGCTGGTCTTGTTTACCGCAAAAGCCACGCTGCCGGTGTTCTGCACGACGCCGGCGAGTTCGATCACCGAGCGCCCGGCAGTCGCCGCAGTGGTGGTGACATTGAAGACCGCCGCATTGCCACCGCTAATCGTCCCTGCAAAACGGATATTCTGGCTGTCCGTTTGCGGAGTCGAAGTAAAGATGCTGTTGCCCAGCGTGAGGTTGTTGAACTGAAAATACAGATCGTTAATGCCGACGCCGTAGGCATTGTTGTCCGTCGTTATGGCCGTGCCCGTGCCGTTGACGACGACATTGAGGCCGTTTGTGGACTGGTTGCCGATGATGGTCGCGTAGCCGACTCCCACGCCGTTGGGCTGGAGGAGAAGCGTGCCGCCCTGAAGTTCCAATGTTCCCGGGATGGTGCCGCCGGCGCCACCCAGGCCGAAGACGCTGTTCAACGTGATGCCACCGGAACGCAGAACGAATCCGCCGGTGAAGGTGTTCTGGTTGGACAGCGGATTGTTCCCTGAGAGCGCGCCCAGCGTGAGAACGCCGGTGCCGCCCTTGATCACGCGGGTGGTGCCGGCGCCGTCCTGGATGGTTCCGACGAAGGTCGTGGTGTTCGTGCCTTCAAAGGTAATGGCGCCCGCGCCGGCGGCCGCGTTTGTGACGATGCCAGCGTCGCCGGAGAGGGCGCCGATTTTCAATGCGCCCCCGTTGATGTCGAGCGTCCCGGCGTCGTTGAGGATGATATTGTGCGAGGACGGCTGGGCGTTCCCACTGTTGAACTGCACGGAGCCCGACTGCACAGCGAGGCCGCCGCTGATGCGATCGCTTCCGCTAAACAACAGGGTCCCGGGGCCAAATTTGGTGAAGTTGTTGGCCACCACGCTGCCGGCCAGGGTGGCCGTGCCAGCGGTGAAGCCGGTGCTGGTGTAGACCACGCCTTCGCCGAAGTTCAGGCCATTGAGCTGGGTTGCGCCGTTGTCCACAAAGCCGAAGAACAGGTCGGAACTGATGACGGGCGCCGCGCCGCCCGCGCCGTTGATGAGGATGCCGCCGAGCTGGACCTGGTTGCCGAGGGCAGAGCTGTTGGACACGACCTGAAGCACACCGCCGGAAATGTTCCCCGTCGTCTTGAGGGCATAAACAGATGTCGGACCGGTGAGGGTAATACCCCCCGTGCTGCCCACCTGGGTGGCACTGGAAGCGCCGGTGAAGGCCGTGGAGGTCCCGGTGGTGAAGCCGTTCGTCGCATCGTAGGTGACAAAGTCGGCGTCGCTGTTGGGCGGGCCGTCCGCGAGCCGGACAATCACCGGGGAGAGGATCCCGTTGAATGTCGCCGAGGCTTTCGCGACCCCAAAAATGTTCGTCGTGACGAGCAGGCGCGCACGTTGACCGGAGGTACCCGCGAGATTGGCCGTGGGCGAGATGACCATCGTGCCCTGGTTCGTGCGGGAGATGTTCCCGGCGGTGAACTGGTCGTTGAACGCGGCACTGTCATTGATGGCGAAGATCCCGCCACCGTTGATGTTCATCGTGCCCGTGTTGCCGGTCGCGTAGTCCGCCACGCCGCTGTTCGTGATCCGGATGGTGCCGCCGTTTAGCGTGGTTGTGCTATTCGTGCCGAGGGGTGCGGCCCCGCCGGTTTGCACGACTTCCAGGACCCCCGCGTTGGCGTTCCAGTTGGTCGCCGCTCCATTGGTGACGGTCAGCTGCAATGTGCCCAAACCGACGTTGTTGATCGTGCCGGCCGCCGCAGCCGCGGTGAAGGTCACCGTCTTGGTGGCATCCACGGAGATCGCGCCGGCAATCGTGGGCGTCACGACACGGTTGAGGTTGGCGATGTTGTCCGTGAATTGCAGCATCGGGATGGCTGCGGTAGTCCATACATATGGTCCGACGTTGGCGAATGTGATACCGCTGGCGGTGGCCGTGTTGCCGAGCTGGTTGTAGGCGCTGACCTGGACAATGCCGCCCGCGATGGTCAGGCCGGAGAAGCTGTTGTCCCCTTGCAGCACCAGCGTGCCCGGGCCGGCCTTCTGCAAGGCGCCCGCGCCTTCCCAGACAGACGTCGTGGGTTGAGTCAGGATGCTGCCTTCGGAAACATCGATCGAGCTGGTGGCAATGAAATTTAGGGTCTTGTTCGTGGTGAACGTGTTCGTGCCCGGGATTCCCCAATACGCGAGCGTGCCGCCGTTCATGTTCACATAAGGATTCGTGCCCAG
>Ga0070658_10000779_pt1 | contig 27389 bp, 31 predicted proteins | sample KBSC13metaG_FD_64664 | JGI IMG/M metagenome (GOLD analysis project Ga0070658, IMG submission 64664) | Corn rhizosphere microbial communities from Kellogg Biological Station, Michigan, USA - KBS C1-3 metaG | ecosystem: Host-associated > Plants > Roots > Rhizosphere > Soil ... | reverse complement strand
TCGATCAGATATTTGGACATCGTCTCTTCGAGCGGGCGGCGCACGATCAGGTTCAGCTTCTCGACTTGGGGGGCAAGGAAAACACAGGCCTGGCCGGCCGAATTGCCGCCGCCGACGAGCGCGATCTCCTCGCCCGCGCAGAGCTTCGCCTCGATCGGTGAGGCCCAGTAGGAGATGCCGGCGCCTTCCAGCTCGTCCAGCTTGTCGACATCGGGCCGGCGATAGCGCGCTCCCGACGCGATCACGACCGTACGGCTGCGGATCGTGGAGCCATCGCTCAAATCCACGGCGAAGCCGCCATCGTCGCTCGCCTCGTCGCAATGGAGTCGATCGGCCGTGATGGGAATGGCGAGTTCGGCGCCGAACTTGGTCGCCTGGGTGAACGCGCGGCCGGCGAGCGCCTGGCCGGAGATTCCGGTCGGGAAACCGAGATAATTCTCGATCCGTGCCGAAGCGCCGGCCTGGCCGCCGAACGCGCGCGTATCGAGCACCAGCACGGACAATCCTTCGGACGCGCCATAGACCGCGGTAGCAAGCCCGGCGGGGCCTGCACCGGTGACGATCACATCATAGACCTTGTTCGTATCCAGTTCCGGAGTGATCCCGAGACAAGCGGCGGCATCGGAGTCACTCGGTCGCTTGAGGACGGTGCCGTTGGGGCAGATCATCAGCGGCAGATCGGCGCTCGGCACGCCAAGCTTGTCGAGCAGCTCACGACCTTCCTGCGTATCGGCATCGATCGTCTGGTTGGGATAGCCGTTGCGGGTGAGAAAGCCCTGGACGCGGACCAGATCGGGGTCTTCGGGCGCCCCCACCAGCACCGACCCGACATGGTCGGCGTTTATCAGGCCGACACGGCGCAGGATGAAGGCGCGCATGATCAGCTCGCCCAGATCGGCCGAGCCGATCAGCAGCGCGCGCATATGCGCGGCATCGAACGGCAAGGCGGTGCAGCCGAGCTCGCCCGCGACGCCTTCGGCGAGCGTGGCTCGCCCGCCCAGCTGGCTGATTTCGCCGGATATCTGCCCTGGACAGTGGGTGACGATCGGCGCCTCATTGCCGAGCCCGTCGCGGCGGACGACCTCGATCGAGCCTTCGAGCACGAGCCACGATGGGACATTGCGTTCGCCGAGCGCGAACATTTTCTCGCCCGGTTTGAAATGGCGCGGCTCGCCGCTTGCGAAACGCCGCGCCGTCTCGATCTGAGCGGGCGTCAGCTTCGGGAACATCTGGTCGCGGCGGCTGTCCAGATCGGGGGCGGTCGCCATAATCAGCCCACCCGGTGCGCGTGGAGGATGGGAATGGTGGGCTTGAGCATCTGGCCCTTCATCACGCCTTCGCCGGCATTGGGATCGGTCGCGGAGCCGAGGATCTTGTGGACCACGTCCATGCCGTCGATCACATGGCCGAAGACGGCGAAGCCCTGATTGTCGCCGGGCTGATCCGGCTTGGCGTCGAGCCCGCTCATGTCACCGACGATGATGAAGAAGTCGCCGGTGGCGGTGCCGGGCGCATTGCGCGCCATCGAAACGGCACCGTCGGTGTTGCTGAGGCCGGTCTTGGTCGTCGGTTCGTGCGGGATGGGTTTCAGCGTGCGTTTGGGATCGCCGCGCGTGCCGGCCTGGATCAGCCCGAAATCCTTCTGGACCGGATCCGCGCGATAGAAGCTCGTGCCGTCGAGGCGTTTCTGATCGACATAACGCAGGAAGTTCGCGGCTGTGATCGGCGCGCGTTCGACCTCGACCGCGATCGTGATCGTGCCCGCGCCGGTTTCGAGCGCGACCTTCACCGTCTTGGGCACCGGAGCGGTCGCGACCGGAGCAGCGGGCGCAGTAGCAGGGGGCGCGGCCTGCGGTGTGGTCTGCGCGAGCAGCGGCGCGGCGATGAGGCTCAAGGCGAGGGCGAATCGATGCAGCATGGCAGCTAACCTAGCCGATCAGGCGCGGGCGAGAAGCCGCAGCGTTTTCTCGTCCTTCTCGCCGCTGAACCAGTGATCGAGCGCGGTCCTGACGATTGCGTCGCCGGGATCGGCTTCGGCGAACAGGGTAAGCGAGGAGCGGAACTTCATCGCGTCGAGTTCTCCGAACACGGACTTCGCGTCCGTCGTGTCGAGCAGCTGCAGCACCTTCAGGCATTCATGCAGGCGCGCGCCGAGGATGGGATCGGCAAGGTATGCCTGCGCCTCCTCAAGCGACTTGATTCCATAATATAAAGCGGTCGGGCTGTGGCCGAGCCCCGCCACCTGGGGGAAGATGAACCAGATCCAATGGCTGCGCTTGCGGCCGGCGCGCAATTCATCGAGCGCGGTATCGTAACTGTCTTCCTGGGCCTTGAGGAAACGGTCCAGATCGTGAGAGTCAGGCATCTTTAGGGAACGCGCGGCTGAGGTAACGCGATCCGGCGAGGCCGAAGCGCCAGGGATGGTCGACCGCTTTTGTGATACCGATGCGCGGCCCGGTCACGATCTGGGGCACATCGCCTAACGACAATGCGAAGGGCGGCCGGTCGAGCGGGGCGGCATTGAGGCTGACATCTATCCCGAGCGCCTGCGCCAGCTTTCCGGGGCCGCTGCAGAGCGTGCGTGGGTCGGCGAGGCCGCGGCGCTGCATCATCGTGTCGACGCCGTGGGTGGGTTCAAGCGCGCGGATGAGCACCGCGCTGCCCGGATGCGCGCCGCCGACGAAGTTCAGGCACCAGTGGATGCCATAGATCTTGTAGACATAAGCGTGGCCGACCGGCCCGAACATCACGACATTGCGGCCACGCGGGCCGCCAAAGGCGTGGCTCGCCGGATCGTCGATATCATAAGCCTCGGTCTCGGTGATGATGCCGCCGACATCGTCGACAAGCAGGGTCGTGCCGATCAGCGCACGCGCAAGGGGTACGACCGGCTGCGTCCAGAAATAGGGCGGAATCGGCTTGCTCATGGCGCGCCTCCTGCCCGATCGGGTTAGCGAGGGCGAGCGTTTCACATTCCGATCAGTCTGAACGAGCTTTCGCATTTGTGGCGGAGCCCCAGCGTGCCTACATCGCGGCAACTTCCTTTCTTGCGGGTGGATCCTGATGACCGAATTTGACGTGGACCTGTTCGTGATCGGTGCCGGATCGGGCGGGGTGCGCGCGTCGCGCATTGCGGCGGCGCATGGCGCGAAGGTCGCGGTCGCGGAGGAATATCGCGTCGGCGGGACCTGCGTCATCCGCGGCTGCGTACCCAAGAAACTGCTCGTCTACGGCGCCCATTTCGCCGAGGATCTGGCGGATGCACGGCGCTTCGGCTGGAAGGTGCCGGACTGCGAGTTCGACTGGAAAGTGCTGCGGGACAATGTGTTGAGCGAGGTCTCGCGCATCTCGGGCATCTACGAACAGACACTCGGCAACAACCAGGTCGAGATCATCCACGAACGCGCGACCGTCACTGGGCCGCACGAGGTGACGCTCAAGAGCGGGCGCAAGGTGAGCGCGCGCTTTATCCTCATCGCCACCGGCGCGACGCCCGTCGTTCCGCAGGTGCCGGGGGCGGAGCATGGCATCACCTCGAACGAGGCTTTCCATCTCGACGCGATACCACGCCGCGTCGTGATTGCCGGCGCGGGCTATATCGCCAACGAATTCGCGGGCATCTTCCACGAGTTCGGAGCGCATGTGACGCTCATCAACCGCACCAACGTGATCTTGCGCGGCTATGACGAGCAGATACGCGATCGGCTGCTTCAGATCTCCACGTCCAAGGGGATCGAGTTCAAGTTCCACACCGATATTGAGAAGATCGAAAAGCAGGAGGACGGCTCACTGCTCGTGCACCTGAAGGGCCAGGATCCGCTTGCCTGCGACATGCTGATGTGGGCCACGGGCCGCAAGCCCGTGACGGAGGGGCTGGGCCTCGAAAATGCCGCTGTCGAGCTGAGCGAGAAGGGCGCGATCAAGGTCAATGCCGACAACAAGTCGAGTTGCGACAGCATCTATGCGGTGGGTGACGTGACCGACCGGGTCCAGCTGACGCCGGTCGCGATCCTCGAAGGCCAGGCGTTCGCCGACACGATCTTCGGGAACAAGCCGCATCAGGTCGATTACAACTTCATCCCCTCCGCGGTGTTCAGCCATCCGCCGATGGCGGGAGTCGGCCTGACCGAATCTCAGGCCCGCAACAAATATGGTCCGATCAAGGTGTTCACCTCCGACTTCCGGGCAATGAAGAATGTGCTCGCGGGCCGTGATGAGCGTTCGCTCTACAAGATGGTCGTCCACCCCGAGACCGACGTCGTGCTCGGCCTGCACATGATTGGCCCCGAGGCTGCCGAGATATTGCAGGCGGCGGCGGTGGCGGTGCGGGCGGGGCTGACCAAGCAGGCGTTCGATCAGACGGTCGCGCTCCACCCAACGATGGCGGAAGAATTGGTGCTGATGCGCTGACCGGCGCCAGGGCAAAAACTATTCCCGTTTTCGGCACAGCCTTCTAGGAGCGGACGATCCAGAGGGGGCGATGGCGGACAAGCAAATATTTTTCGTATGCGGCGCGCCGAAATCCGGCACGACCTGGCTTCAGCGCGTGCTGGACGCGCATCCGCAGCTGCAATGTTCGGGCGAGGGCCATTTCATCGAGCGCTTCACCGTGCCGCTCGCCAAGATCATGCGTGACTATGCCTCGCACATGGATCTGGTCGCCGGGCGCGTTTACGAAGGACAGCCTTATTACCCGCCGATCGGGCAGGATGACCTGGACCGCGTCGCACGGACGTTCATTCTCGAAAGGCTGATGGCGCGACGACCAGGCCCGGAGGTGCGCTGGATCGGCGACAAGACACCGCGCTACACCAACCATCTGCCGGCGCTGCTGCGTATCTTCCCGCAGGCGCGTTTCATCAACATTGTGCGTGATCCGCGCGACGTGGCGATGGCGCGCATGCACCAGGCGCGCCGGGCAGGAATAAGCGAGCGTGTGGCCGAAGGCTCGCCCGAACGCATTCCGTTCATCCGCGACGGCGGGCTCGACTGGGGGAATTGCGTCGCGCCGATCGGGCAGTTCGCAGCCGCCAATCCCGGCACGCTCCACAGCCTGAAATATGAGGATATGATCGCGGATCCGGCTGGCGAGGCGCGTAAATTATTCCGCTTTCTGGGGGTAAAGGATCAGGACGGGATCGTCGCGCAGGTAGTGAAGCAGACCTCGTTCGAGGCGATGACCGGGCGAAAGCCGGGGGAGGAGCATCCCACATCCTTCCTGCGCAAAGGCGTAGCAGGGGACTGGGTCGGCCGGCTGGAGCCGGAAGCGCTGCAGGCGCTGGACGAAGCATGCGGCGGGCTGATGCGGGACTATGGCTACGTCTGAACGGCAAACGCTGGGCCGTTCACGCTTCGGTGAGGTTTAGCAAACCTGTCTTTAACCAGCCCGCGCTAGACCATGCGTCATGCAGCGAATTGATTTCGAAACCAGCGCCGTGGCTTCCTTGCGCAAACGCGTATCCGAGGTTGAGGAAATCAATCAGGATCTGGTTGCCTTCGCGCGCGGCCATGCCGGCGCGGTTTCCTCGATCCATGAGGCGGTTCTCGCCGCGATCGCGTGCGATACCGCCGCCGAACTGGCCACCGTCATTACCTGCCATTGGCCAATGCTGTTGCGCGTCGACGAGGTCGCTTTTGCGTGGGAAACCTGCGGAGAGGCGTTTCAGGCCAACCGCACCGGCCTGCGCGAGGTCGAACCCCGACTGGTCGAGCGCATGGCAAACATGCAGCGTGCCGTCGAGATGCGCAACGTCGAGCGTGGCCATCCGCTGTTCGGCGCCGCCTGCGAAAGCATCCGCAGCGAGGCGTTGATCCGACTCGACAGCTTTTCGGGCACGGGCTTGATCATTCTGGGTCAGTGCGAGGCGCCGCCGGTGGAAGGGCGTCATGGCGCGCGGCTGCTGCGCTTCCTGGGGCAGTCGGTTTCGCATATGCTGGAGCGGTGGCCCGCCCGCTGACTCTCGACACGCATCCCGCCTTTGCGCGGGCGATCGCCTGGGAAAGCCATTTGCGCGCCGATCGGCGCCGATCCGAACATACTATCCGAGCTTATGCCGCGACCGCGCGGCGGCTGATCCATTTCCTGGGACAGCACCGCGCCGCTTCTATCGATGCCGCCGGACTGGCGCGGATCGACACCGCGGAAATACGTGCCTTCCTCGCCGCGCGTCGGGGTGAGGGTCTCGGCAATGCCTCCGCCGCACGTGAATTATCGGCGGTGCGCGGCTTCCTCGCCTTCGTCGCGAAGGAGGAGGGGGTGGCAACACCGCCGCGCCTGCGCGGTCCCCGCGTCAAGAAAGGCGTGCCGCGCCCGGTCTCGCCGGCAGAAGCGATCGCGATCGCGGACGATGCCGAGGATGAGGGTCGCGAGCCGTGGATCGGGCTGCGCGATAAAGCGGTTTTGCTGCTGTTATATGGTGCGGGCCTGCGCGTCGGCGAGGCGATGGCGTTGACTGGTGCGATCCTCCCCTTGGGCGATACGCTGATTGTCACCGGCAAGCGTGCCAAGACACGGGTCGTGCCCCTGCTCGCGCAGGTGCGGGAGGCGATCGAGCTCTATCTCGCGGCATCGCCGTGGGGCGTAAGCCGCGACCTGCCGATCTTCCGCGGCGCCAAGGGAGGCCCCTTATCGGCCGATATCGTGCGTCGCGCCGTGCGGGCCGCGCGCGCGCGGCTGGGCCTGGGAGAAAGGACTACACCGCATGCTTTGCGCCACAGTTTCGCGACGCATCTGCTTGGGCGGGGAGCGGACTTGCGTTCGCTCCAGGAATTGCTGGGCCATGCCAGCCTGTCCTCGACCCAGGTCTATACCGGCGTCGACACGGCGCACCTGCTCGACGTCTATCGCCACGCCCACCCACGCGCCTAGCCCTCTGGCGCGTGGCAGACGAACTCGATCAGCCGGCCATCGGGATCGCGCAGGTATCCTGCATAATAGTTAGCGTGGATATGCGGTGCGAGTGCTGGTGCCCGATCCAGGGCGTGACCGCGCTCGCGGCCGATTTCGTAGATGCGGTCCACCGTCGCACGATCCGGCGCGCGAAAGGCGAAATGGATATTCGTGCTTGGCTCGGCATCGACCAGGAACATGTCGAGCGAAGTGCCATCCCCGAAGCCCTTGGCGGAGCCATCCACTTTCTGAAGGTAACCGAGCGGGGCAAGGGTTTCGGCATAGAATGTGATGCTCGCGTCGAGCTGGCGCGTGCCGATCTCTATATGGTCGATCAAGGCGGACCTCCGTGGATGGGGAGCAGCAGCCTATATCCGCCTGGCCCTGCCAGTTTTCGGCGAAGGTGGCCCGTAATTCGCATGGAATCGCCGCAAAAAGACAGTAGCACGCGGGCTATGACAGCCACTTTCGACAATATCGACCGCAAGCTTCTCGAGCTTGTTCAACGCGATGCCGATATCAATGCGGAAGCCTTGGGGGAGAAGATCGGCCTGTCGGCGTCGGCGGTGCTGCGCCGTCTGAAGCGGTTGAAGGCGGATGGCACGATCGTCGCCAATGTCGCGCTGGTGGACCCGGCGAGGGTCGGGCGACCGACCTTCTTCATCGTCGCGCTCGAAGTCGAACGCGAACGGCCTGAGCTGATGGGTCGGCTGCGCCAGTGGCTCGGCGGCGAGGATCAGGTCCAGCAGGCCTTCTACGTGACGGGCAGCGCTGACTTCATCCTCGTTATCACGGCTGCCGATGTGGATTCCTATGACAGTCTGATGAGCCGGCTGATGGCCGACAATCCCAATGTCCGGCGTTTCACCACCAATGTCGCACTGGGTGTGAACAAGCGGACCATGTTCGTGCCTGTCGCGTCCAGCTGAGTGTCCCGCCTGAGCCGGGGCCGGGCACGGCCGATCCGCACGGCTGCTTGTCGCATTCTGCACCGGCAATCCTTCGCAATTTGACATTACACGATCCCCGAGAGCGGCCATATTTGCGCTGATTGGGAGACTTGCCATGACGCGAACGCGGATCAATCACTTCGCCGCCATCATGCCGCTTATCCTGTCGGGAGCAGCCTTCGCGCTCGCGCTATGGGCGGGGATGAGCGGCTGGGGCCGAGGCCTGCCGGATGAGGGCGCTGGCGCGCATCTGTTTCATCTGCTGATTGCAGTCGAGATACCCGTCATCGCGCTTTTTCTCTGGACCGCGGAGCGTGCCCAATCCCGATCCACATTGGGATTACTGCTATGCCAGTTGGCCGCAATCGGTCTGGCCTTTGCGCCGGTCGCCTTCTTTCGCCTCTAGGCGGCGCGCGAAGCGGCGGGCGCCTCCCTTGACGCACCAAAGGTCGCGGCTTAGCCCAAGATATAGGATGAACGGCCAGAAATGTGCTCAAGATGCTCCAAATTGTGACGCGAACAACCGACGCAGTTTTGCCCTTGCGACGAATCTTTCTCCTGGCCTTGACGGCGATAGCCACGCCGGCGATTGCCGCGCCCTCGGCGCAGTCTGTCGTCGGGGCGAAGTTCGCCGCGGTCAACCGGCATGCCATCGCCGACATCGCGGCGCTTTATTCGGCCGACGCCGTCATCACCGCCTCCGATTTCTGCCACCCGCGACTGGGCCGCGCGGGGGTGACGCACACTTACGAGAGCATCTACAAGTTCGTACCTGACGCGTCGGTCGATCCTGTCGAATATGTTGCTGACGGCGATCGCGTGGCGGTGAAGCTTTTCGTCCGAAGCAGGCTTCCGGGCCGCAGCTTCGACATTCCAATCATGAACTTCTTCACGGTGAAGGATGGCCTGATCGTCCGCGACGACGGAATATTCGACAATGCCGGCCGGGCCTGCGCCGATTAGGCCACGTCATGCTTAAAATGGTGGAGGGTATCGCCGCCTGGGCGACCCTCCACCACGCTTCACGGCGGGCTTATTCCGGCAGGAAATCCGGAACTGACAGATAGCGTTCTCCGGTATCGTAATTGAAACCGAGAATGCGCGCCCCAGGTGCCTCCTTGAGCTTCTGCGCGATCGCGGAGAGCGTCGCGCCGGAGGAGATGCCGACCAGCAATCCCTCTTCGCGCGCGGAGCGGCGGGCATAGTCCTTGGCATCGGCGGGATCGACCTGGATCGTGCCGTCGAGGATGCTGGTGTGCAGGTTGGCGGGGATGAAGCCCGCGCCGATGCCCTGGATCGGGTGCGGACCCGGCTGGCCACCCGAGATAACGGGGGAGAGCGTGGGCTCGACCGCGAACACCTTGAGGCCGGGCCATTTTTTCTTGAGCACCTCACCCACTCCGGTGATGTGCCCGCCGGTACCGACGCCGGTGATGATCATATCGAGCGGGTTGTCGCCGAAGTCGTTGAGGATTTCCTGCGCGGTGCTGCGCTGGTGAACGTCGATATTGGCGGGATTTTCGAACTGCTGCGGCATCCAGCTATTCGGTGTCTGGCCGACGATCTCGAGCGCGCGCTCGATCGAACCCTTCATCCCCTTTTCGCGCGGCGTGAGATCGAAGCTCGCACCATAAGCGAGCATCAGCCGGCGCCGTTCGAGCGACATGCTTTCGGGCATGACCAGGATCAGTTTGTAGCCCTTGACCGCGGCGACCATGGCAAGGCCGACGCCGGTATTGCCTGAAGTCGGCTCGACGATCGTTCCGCCGGGCTTCAGATCGCCCGATTTCTCGGCCGCCTCGATCATCGCAAGCGCGATGCGGTCCTTGATCGATCCGCCGGGATTGGCGCGTTCCGACTTGATCCAGACCTCTTCCGATCCGAACAGCCGCTGGATGCGGATGTGCGGCGTGTTGCCGATCGTTTCGAGAACGTTATTCACCTTCATGCCGCTATCTCCTCGCCGGGAATGTCTTCGAGAGTCGTGGGTGGGTCGAATGTACGCGTGCGCGCAAGTTCCGGGAACAGGCGTGACCACAGGATCGTGACACCTATCGCACCAATTCCACCGAGAACCACTGCCAAAGGCGCGCCGATCAACGCCGCGAGCAGCCCGCTCTCTGCTTCGCCAAGCTCGTTCGAGCCCGATATGAACAAGGTCGAGACCGCACCGACCCGGCCGCGCATTTCGTTGGGGGTCCAGATCTGGATCAGCGACTGGCGCACATAGACCGAAAGCATGTCGCATGCGCCGAGCACCACCAGGCAGGCGAGCGACAAGACCATGTTGCGCGACAGGCCAAAGGCGATTGTGCTGCCGCCGAACAAGGCCACCGCGACCAGCATCTTGATTCCGACATTGTATCGGAGTGGCCGGAACGAGAAATAGAGCGCCATCGCGGCGGATCCGAGCGCGGGTGCAGCGCGCAAATGGCCGAGGCCCGAAGGGCCGACGTGGAGATATTCGCGCGCATAGATCGGGAGCATCGCGGTCGCGCCGCCGAGCAACACCGCGAACAGATCGAGGCTGATCGCGCCGAATACGATCCGGTTCTTGCGGACATAATCGAGCCCGTCGATCATCTGCCGCCAGGGATTGGCTTTGCGATCGAGCGACGTCCGGGGGATCGGGCGGATGAACATGAGCGAGGTCGAGCCGACCAGGAACAGGATCGCGGAAACGCCGTAGGGCGCCCAATGCGACGCGGCGTAGAGGTAACCGCCCAGCGCCGGCCCGGCGATAGCGCCGGTCTGCCAGGCGATCGAAGATGCGGCGATCGCGGTCGGCAATACCGCCGCAGGCACCAGATTAGGCGCGAGCGCGCCGATCGCGGGATTGGCGAAGGCGCGGCACACGCCCAGCATCACCGCGACGACATAGATGGCGGCGAGCGTGGTCGTGCCATGCCACGCAAGCAAGGCGAGCCACGCGGCACACAGCGCTTCCGCGAGCAATACGAGCCTGCCGATCCAGCGCCGGTCGATGCGATCGGCGGTCCAGCCGGTGATCAAGGTCAGCGCCGCCAGCGGGAGGAATTGCGCCACGCCGATCATGCCGAGCTGGAACGCGGCCTGCTTGAGCGACATGGTGCGGCGGGCGATTTCATAAACCTGCCAGCCGATCACGACGACCATCGAATTCTGGGCGATCGTCGTCGAGAACCGCGCGAGCCAGTAGAAACGATAATCGCGGAAGGAGAAAGGAGAGGCCGTTTTCGCCATGCCAAGGGCTCTAAGCGCTCATCGTCCCGGCCCGCAACCCCGAATAACCTAGTTCCTCACTATGATTTCGCGCCGCACCTGAGCAAGGCTCTCAGCCCGCGAGGAATGCGAGCATATCGGCGGTAAGGCGATCCTTCGCGGTGATATTGAGCCCGTGCGGTTCACCCTCATATTCGATCAGCGTCGCATGGCCGATTCCGCGCGCCGCGGCGCGGGCGGAGAGGTCGATCGGGACTGTCTGGTCGGCGGTTCCGTGAACGATTAAGGTGGGCACGGTGAAGCTCGGCAGATCGGGGCGGAAGTCGGTCGTCATGAAGGCGTCGATACAATCGAGGATGGCTTTGATGCTACCCAGCGCGGCCATCCGCTCGAAATCATGCAGCACGCCGTCGGTGACCGGGCTGGTGACATAGCCGACGCCGTAGAAATATTTCGCGAACTGCGCGAAGAACAAGGGCCTGTCCTCGCGGATCGGCGCCTTCATCTGTTCCTCGACCATTTCGGGCGGGGTGCCGTCGGGATTGGTCGGGTCCTTGAGCATGTAGGGCACGACGGAGGCGATCAGGCCGGCGGCGCGCACGTTTCGGCCATTGTGGCGCGACATGTAGCGCGCGACCTCGCCGCCACCCATCGAGAAGCCGAAGATCGCGGCGTCATGCGCGCCGGTCGCCTCGATCACCTGCGCGAGATCGTCGGACAAAGTGTCGTAATCATAGCCGGTCCAGGGCTGGCCCGAGCGGCCGAAACCGCGCCGGTCATAGGCGATCACGCGATGGCCAGCCTCGGCCAGCGCGAGCGCCTGATATTCCCAGCTGTCGGCATTGAGCGGCCAGCCGTGGATCAGGATGACGGGACTGCCTTCACCCCAATCCCTGACGTAAAGATCGGTCCCGTCGCGCGTCTTGATGAAGGGCATGAGCAATCTCCCCGATAGATGGCGGGAACGCATTCCGCCATCTGCCGGGTCCTTGCAATTGCCGCCTGATCAGGCGCCCGTCAGCTCAACTGGCTGCGGCGAGCGCCCGGCGGTTGCGTCGCGTCACGGCACCGACTGCGCCGAAACCGAGCAGCATGAATGCCCAGGTCGCGGGCTCCGGGGCCGCGGTGGCGGCATAATTGAAGCCGCTTAGCGAATTCAGCGTGAAGTTAGTGTTGTGCGGCCCGCTTCCGTCGCCTGCGACCACATAGCCCTTGTCGGCCCAGGTGATCGTGTGAGCAAGGTCGGCCGCGGACGAATTGTGGTCCATCGAGGCGCCATAGCTGGATTCACCGGCGGACACCTGACCGTAGATGCCCAACGAGAACGGCGTCCCATAGGTGAAAGAGACAGCGAACGACACGATCTGATCGATCGTCACGAGCCGGTCATGGTCGATCCGCTCGATTCCCCAGCTCTCGCCCTGGTCGAACTGGTAATAATTCTCGTCATTATAGGCCATCGCGGGGTTGGCGGCGAGGAAGGCGTTGTAGGTCGGCGTGTCATAATGCGACAGGCGCAGATGGTCCTTGAACGCGACCAGCGCGAAGGCGCTCGACGCCGGATAGGCGCCATCGGCGCTCAGCGTGCCGTCGACGTGAAGGTTGAACACCCAGATGCCGTGCTGGCCGATGGGGCCGCTGTTGATCGTGATCTGGTCATTCCAGCCCGCGACCCCTTCGGCTGCCGGAAAATAATCGGCGTTGGCGCCGCTATTGGCGGCGGAGAGATGGATCGCGCCGACAGTGGCACTGGCGCTCGCACTATTTGAATAGGGGGTGGCCGCCACGCCGGAAAAGCTCGACGTCACGCTGGCGCTGCTGCCGGCGGATACGGCATAACTGCATGCCTGGCTGCTGTTGGTGATCCCGCCGAAGATGACCTCGCCCGGGCTGATTCCCGAACCATAGTTGGTGCCCGCACAGGTGCTGACGAAACTATGTCCGTCGGCGACGGTGGCCTGGGTCGGGAGGGCAAAGGCCGGCGTGGCGGCGAGAGCGCTGGCGGCAAGAATTACCGCCGCACGTGCTTGAATATCCATGAATTCCCCCAAAACGATTCGTCAGTTTATATAATGATAACGCAGCCGTAATGGGATTTTACAATAGACGCAATCGCGTCATTTCAGCTGAAGTTCACCTTGGATAATTAGCTTGTATTGGAACGCTTTAACTAATTCAGTCGTACCGCGACCAAAAAATTATCGGAGGTTGCGTGTAGCTTTGGAAATTATAGTCGAAAATTCTGCCAAATTATTATCGGTAAAGCGCACGTTTTGAGGCACATGCGGCGCGCGCGCCTCAGGCAGCCCCGACGTCGCCATGGCTGCCCGGCTGCGCGACACTGGTTTCGCGAGCGGTCGGATTGCGGAGCGACGGCCGCAGGCGCGACACGCTGAACAGGCAGGCCAGAATCGTAAGCCCCGCCGCAAACAATGCAGGAAAAGGGGTCGCGCCGACGCCGAGCGCAAGCATCGCGGCGATGCCGGTCGCCCCCGTCGTCTGCCCGACCAGCCGCGTGGTCGAGACCAGGCCGCCGGCCGATGCAGCGCGGTCGCGCGGGGCCGAGCCGACGATCAGCCGCGCATTGGGCGACAGGAACAGGCCGAAGCCCGCTCCGCATAGCGACATGCGCCAGGCGATATCGAAATAGGACGGGTGCGCGGTCAGGAAGGCGAGGAGCAGCAGCGCGGCGGTCGCGATCACCATCCCGATCCCACCCAGCAACCCGGCCGGATACCGGTCCGAAAGCGCGCCCGCCAGCGGCGCGACGACCATGGTGGTGAGCGGCCACGGCGCGAGCATCGCCCCGACCTCGCTCGGTGCGAAGCCGAAGCCATGCTGGAGGCGGAAGGGCAGCGAGAGGGTAAGCATCTGCGATGCGAAGAAGGCGATGAACGCGCCGGAGACGGACAGAGCCAGCACAGGCCTTGAGAGCAGATCGACAGGCAGGATCGGGAATTCCTCGTGCCGTTCGTGGATCACGAGGATCACGCCGAAGACCAGACCAATCACGACGATCGCGCCGCTCACGACGGGCGAGTTGCCATGCACGAGCGCCTCCAGCCCCGATATCACGAGCCCGAAGGTTGCCATGTTGAGCATCGCGCCGCCGAGATTGTAGCGGCCGGGGCGTGGTGCGACATCGGGCAATGCCCAGCGGCCGAGCAGGATCGACAGCACCGCGAAAGGCGCGGCGGTGGCGAACACCCATGGCCAGGGCGCGATCGCGAGGATCAGGCCGCCCGCGGTCGGCGCCAGCGCGCCCGAGACCGAACCCATGATATTGTTGAGCCCGAGCCCGCGGCCGAGATGCTTGGCGGGGTAGACGCGCCGGATCATCGCCGCCATCACCGACAAGGACGCCGCAGCACCGGTCGCCTGGAGCGCACGCACCACCAGCAGAAAGCCCAGGCTGTGCGCGAAGAAGCACAAGATTGTGGCGATCGTGAAGACGATCTGGCCGCCCTGATAGAGGCGCTTGAGCCCGATCCGATCGCCCAATGCCGAGAAGGGCAGCAAGGCCATCACCAGCACGAGCTGATAGACGGTTACCACCAGCACGGCCGAGGAATTGTCGACATGCAGGTCGCGCGCGATCGTCGGCAGCGCGACCGTGGCGATCGCGCCATCGATGATCGTCAGCATCGTACCGAGGCTGATCGCCGCCACCGCGAAATACAGTCTGCGGCCGTGGAGCCGGGGCGGGGTGCGTTCGGAAAGGCCTGGGTTCATGAACCGAAAGATTTCCTCGGGCTGGTCTGGCTGGACATGGGCGCGGTTAGGGCTAAAGCCGCCCGCGTCAAAGGAGCTTTGAAATGGGTTATCGGGTCGTCGTAGCGGGCGCGACCGGCAATGTCGGTCGTGAGATGCTGAACATCCTGGCGGAGCGGGAGTTTCCCGCGGACGAGATCGTGGCGCTTGCCTCGTCGCGTTCGGCCGGGGATGTGATTGATTTCGGCGAGACCGGCAAGAAACTCACCGTCAAGAATATCGAGCATTTCGACTGGAACGGCTGGGATATCGCGCTGTTCGCGATCGGATCCGAAGCGACCAGGAAATATGCGCCGATCGCGGCGGCTGCCGGTTGCACGGTGATCGACAATAGCTCGCTCTACCGGATGGATCCGGACGTTCCGCTGATCGTGCCCGAGGTCAATCCCCAGGCGATCGACGGCTATCTGAAGAAGAACATCATCGCCAACCCGAACTGCTCGACCGCGCAGATGGTGGTGGCGCTGAAGCCGCTGCATGACGCCGCGAAAATCAAGCGTGTCGTGGTCGCGACCTACCAGTCGGTTTCCGGCGCGGGCAAGGCCGGAATGGACGAGCTGTTCGAGCAGAGCCGCAACATCTTCGTCGGCGATCCGGCCGAGGCGAAGAAGTTCACCAAGCAGATCGCATTCAACGTGATCCCGCACATCGACAGCTTCCTCGACGACGGGTCGACCAAGGAAGAATGGAAGATGGTGGTCGAGACCAAGAAGATCCTCGATCCCAAGATCAAGGTGACCGCGACCTGCGTGCGCGTGCCGGTGTTCGTCGGCCATTCGGAAGCGATCAACATCGAGTTCGAGAATGAGATTTCGGCGGCCCGCGCCAAGTCCATCCTGCGCGAGGCGCCCGGCGTGATGCTGATCGATAAGCATGAGGATGGCGGCTACGTCACGCCGATCGAGTGCGTCGGCGAATATGCGACCTTCGTCAGCCGGGTGCGCGAGGATCCGACCGTGGACAGTGGGCTCAGCCTGTGGTGCGTCAGCGACAATCTGCGCAAGGGTGCGGCGTTGAACGCGGTGCAGATCGCCGAACTGCTCGGTCGGCGCCATCTCAAGAAGGCCGCATAACACCTATAAGACTCATGATGGAATCAACCGCGGGCGCGGGCCGAGAATTCTCTAGCGCCCGCGGTTGGTAACGATATGATATCGTATGGATGGCGTGGTCCGTACTCTAATTCAGGCTTGGGGCTTTCTAGCTCAGCTTATTCTCGGTTTATTTTTTTGGGCCGAGATCTTCGCAATCTTTACAGGAAGGCTGCCGTCCGTCGGCGACGTAAAGACGCTGAGGGCTTTAACCGATCCCATTGCGGTTCTGTGTGTTATTGCGGCGGGAATTATTGGCCTGCTGATCTTGGCGGTGTGCGCTGAGATTCTTCGGTTAGCGCTGGCGCTTGTGGGAAAAGGCCTTGAACGCTGCCGGCTGCCCCTTCCGGCAGGCCTTGGCGCGTCGATTCCAGAACTGGCAAATCTGTATCTTCGGCGGAACCAGGAGGCTCTGCTTAGCTATTTTGATATTTATGCTCTCGCTTTTTTGAAGCAGCCCCCCGGGCGATTTTCGCGGGCTCTGACCACGGGCATTAGGCAGCACTTGGAAAAACATAACATAACAGAAATGCTGGAGCCATCCTATTTTATTAGGATCGTCAGCAACGACCAAGCCAGATCCGCAAAGCTTAATGAAGAGACCGCCGGAATGCCGTATTTGGCAACTATGGCAATATTGTTCCCTTTCGCAATGTACTCGATAGGTGATGGTCATATTCGTGTTTGGATCATAAGTATTGGCCTGGCTATGGCTCTCCTGATTGTGGCTGAGACGCGAAGGCGTCTCTATGCGAGCTATATTGCTTTTGGATATCTCGAAAGCTTCACCCCTGGCGAAGGAGAGGACGAAGCAGAGTAGATGCCTCGTTCTGACACGACGCTTCAGGGCGACTGCCGGCGCGGCGCCGTGGGTTATTCACCCGCGCTGGGTGCACGGTCGCCGATTTACGCATGCCATTCGCATCGGTTGTCGGACACCGTGGGAAAGCGCGTTTAGCGAGGAAGCTTTAATAACCCGGGAGCGCGCGCTTTAACCTGAAGTCGTTTCCCTCGCGGATGTCACAGGTCATGCCGCGCATGATGTTTGTAGAACTGGGGGCTACAATCCTGGCGGCACGACAATGGAGAGGGCTTTTACAGCGCCTGTCCCGCGGCCCAGCCGCTGGCCCAGGCCCATTGGAAATTATAGCCGCCGAGCCAGCCGGTCACATCGACCGCTTCACCGATCGCGTAGAGACCGGGCATCTTGCGGGCTTCCATCGTTTTGGAGGACAGGCCGTCGGTCGAGATGCCGCCCACCGTGACCTCCGCCTTTGCGAAGCCTTCGGTGCCGTTGGGGCGGAATTGCCAATCCGCCAGCCGTTGTTCGATTTCGGTCAGCACGGCGTCGCGTTTCTCGTCGAGCGCGCCGGGAAGTGCGACCCGTTCCGTAAGTGCCTCGGCCAGACGATCGGGGAGGAGATCGCCCAGCACCGAGCGCAATGTCGCGCGGGGGCGCGCGCGTTTGGCGGCGACGAGCCAACCCCGGCTGCCGGGGAGAAAGTCGATCCCGATCGGCTCCCCATGCCGCCAGTAGGATGAGATTTGCAGGATCGCCGGGCCTGACAAGCCGCGATGCGTGAACAATGCGGCTTCGGCGAAGGAGGCCCCGCCGGCGCGGGCCACAATCGGTGTCGCGACGCCGGCAAGCGAATGAAACAGGGCCTCCTCCTGCGGCAGCGTGAGCGGCACGAGCGCGGGGCGGGGTTCGACCACCTTGAGGCCGAACTTCCGCACGAGATCGTAGGCGAACCCGGTCGCGCCCAATTTGGGAATCGAGGGGCCTCCGGTCGCGATCACCAGAGCAGGCGCGGTGGCCGAGCGATCGCCATAGTCGATGCGATATTGGCCGTCGGCGTGGCTCACGTCGCGGATCGCGTCGCCCAGATGGAGCGCGACGTCGCCGGCGGCGCATTCGTCGAGCAACATCGCGACGATCTGCTTGGCCGAGCCATCACAGAAAAGCTGGCCCAACGTCTTTTCGTGCCAGGCGATGCCGTAGCGATCGACCAGCGCGATGAAGTCGGCGGCGGTGTAACGGCTCAAGGCCGATCGCGCGAAATGCGGGTTGGCGCTGAGATAGCGGTCGGGCGCCACATCGAGATTGGTGAAGTTGCAGCGCCCGCCGCCCGAGATCAGGATCTTGCGACCCGCCTCCGGCGCATGATCGATCAGCAGCACGCGCCGGCCGCGCTGGCCCGCGATCGCGGCGCACATCAACCCCGCGCCGCCGGCGCCGAGGATGATCGCGTCAAATCGTGCTGGAACGGACATCGGAGCGCCGTGGCATGAGCCGCGCCGACTTGCCAGTATGCCCATGCGGTGCCAACGCGCGGCGATGGCCAAGGACCTGACCGGCGGCTGCCAATGCCGACGCATCCGTTACCGGGTGAGCGTCGACAATGACGACGCCTATCTCTGCCATTGCAACATGTGCCGCCATGCGACGGGTGGCGCCTCGATCGCGTTCGTGAGCGTGCAACTCGACAAGCTTGTGTGGGAGGCGGAGCCCGATTGGTATCGCTCCTCGCCGATCGCCGAGCGGCCTTTCTGCCGGACCTGCGGTACGCCATTGGGCTTCCGCTTCATCGAGGGCGCCACCAATATGGACATCACGCTGGGATCGTTCGACGACCCGCGCGATTTCCGCCCGATTCACAATTATGCGGTCGAAAGCCTGCTGCCCAACTGGCAGCATACCGCGCATCTGCCGAGCCTGCGCTCGGACGAGAATCCCAATGTCACCGATCGCTGGATGAAGGCTGTTGGCAAGCTCCCCGACTGACGTCCCCATTACCTGCTTCAAGAGCCATGACGGGCTCGACCTTGCCTATCGCGAGATGGGCGAGGGGCGGCCTTTGGTGCTGATCCACGGCCTGTTTTCGAACGGATGGACCAACTGGATCCGCTACGGACACGCCAAACTGCTCGCCGACGCCGGTTTCCGCGTGATCATGCCCGATCTGCGCGGACATGGGCAGAGCGCGGCACCGCACGATCCTTCTTTCTATCCGCCCGATATCCTGGCGGCCGATGGTGAGGCGCTGGTTCGCCATCTCGGCCTCATCGAATATGATCTTGGCGGCTATTCGCTCGGCGGGCGGACCGCGCTCAGGATGCTGGTGCGGGGTGCGACGCCGGGGAAAGCCGTGCTTTCGGGAATGGGGCTGGAGGGCATCCTCCATACGGGCAAGCGCCAGGATTTCTTCCGCCACGTCCTGACCGGGATCGGCAGCCATCAGCGCGGATCGGGTGCGTGGATGGCGGAGGCGTTCCTCAAGACCACGGGTGGGGATCCGCAGGCGATGCTGCCTTTGCTCGACAGTTTCGTCGATACGACAACAGCCGAGCTCGCGCAGGTTGCGACTCCCGCTTTGGTGCTGAGTGGGCGCGATGATCATGACAATGGCTCGGCGGCCGAGCTGGCGCAGGCATTGGGCCGCGGGGCACTGGTCGAAATTGCCGGAAATCACATGACCGCGGTGTTGCAGCCGGCGCTTGGGCAGGCGATCGCGACCTTCCTCACGACAATAGATAGTTAACGGCCCGCTTACCGTCTTGACCTGCGGCCGCATCCGGGGTCTGTTCTCGCCGCGAACTCTATTTGGGGAGAGTTTGCACCCGGACATGAACAAAGATGCGATTTGTACTGCGTCGCGCGAGGTCCCACGCCGAAACGGCGGCGGCAACTTCTTGGTCCAGGCGCTATACCGGCCTCCTGAATTTCGCGCGGTGTGTATGCGTGACGAGGATTTAACCGTTTATCGTTTAAGAGGCGTCATGGCTTTCCATGCGCCCTTGAGCAGCGGGTCCTTTCCCGCGCCCGCCTGGCCGGCGCGGCAATAGGCCGCGGCGGAGCGTCGCTCGTGATTCTGGTCGCCATCCTATGCACCCCGCTTGCGATCAGCGGCCTGTTCGCAGGCGCGCTGCTCGCGATCTGGCGGCGGCGGCGCGAGGCGACGCACGCGATGAGCTGGGGCATGGCCTTCGCCGCGATCACGGTCGGTTGGCTCGCGGTGCTCGGCACGACCTTCATCCTTCATGTCGCGCCATTGCCGGGGGCGACGCCCAGCCTGTGCTGGCTCGCGGCGGCATTGCTGCTGGTCCATGGCCTGCGCCAGCGCGCCGGCAGGCCGGATCGCGCGCCGGCGCTGGGCGCGATCTGGATCGGGATCGCGCTTTCGATCAGCCTGCTATCGGACCTTGCCCCGCATATTCGCGATATGACGTCGGCGACGGTCGCGCTGCTGACCGGACTGGGGCTGCTGCTCGCGGCGGTCGCGGTGGGCCCTCGCCGGACGCGCAAGACGCGCCTATTCGATTGGTGCGCGACCGCCTTGCTGGTGGCATTCGCGCTCGCCAACCTGATCCTGGTCGGCGGGCTGGTCATGATCGATCAGGAGACCAACCGCGCGATTGCGCTGATCGCGCTGGGGGCGTCGATTACCTATGTCGGGCTTGGCCTCGCGACCGTATTGCTGCTCAATCAGGATTTCGGGGTGGTGCTTGAGCGCCTTGCGCGCACCGATCCGCTGACGGGCGTGTGGAACCGGCGCGGCTTCGACGAAGCGGCGCCGCACTTGCTCGCTAAGCTCCGGGCAGAGGGGCGCGATCGTGCCGCGGTGGCGATCGCGGACATCGACAGCTTCAAGGCGATCAACGACTGCTATGGCCACACGACCGGCGATCATGTGCTGATCCATTTCGCGAAGCTGCTCGGAACCGCGATGCGGCCGGGCGATCTGCTCGCGCGGCTGGGGGGTGAAGAGTTCGTGATGCTCGCGATCGGGGTCGACGCGCTCGAACTCTATCAGCGGGTCGAACATGTGCGCGGCCTCATCGCGCTGCCGAGCGAGGATGGGATCGCCTTGCCGTCGATCACGGCAAGCTTCGGCGTGGCCCAATTGAGCCCCGATACGCTGGCGTTGCGCGACGCGATGGAGCGCGCCGACCACTCGCTCTACCAGGCCAAGCGCGAAGGCCGGAACCGTACGATCATCGATCACTGGCCGCCCGCAATGACGACCGAAACGCAGGACACACCGGCGGCCTAGCGCGCTCCCGCCTCTTACCGGAACGGCGGTTCGTTGAAGGCGCGCAGCTTGCGGCTGTGGAGTTGGTCTCCGGCAAGTTTCAATTCGTCGATCGCGGCGATGCCGATGCGCAGATGTTCGGCGATCGCGCGTTCGTAGAAGCGGTTGGCCTGGCCGGGCAGCTTGATCTCGCCGTGGATCGGCTTGTCGGACACGCACAGCAAGGTGCCGTAGGGCACGCGGAAGCGGAAGCCTTGCGCGGCGAGCGTGGCCGATTCCATGTCGATCGCGACCGCGCGGCTCTGGCTGAAGCGCAGCGCCGAACTGGTGTAGCGCAGCTCCCAATTGCGGTCGTCGGTGGTGACGACGGTGCCGGTGCGCAGCCGCGCCTTCAGCTGATCGCTGCTCTCGCCCGAAACGCGTTCGGCGGCGCGGCCGAGCGCGAGCTGGACCTCGGCGATGGCGGGCACCGGGATTTCGGGCGGGAGCACGTCGTCGAGCACATGATCGTCGCGTAGATAGGCATGCGCCAGCACATAATCGCCGATCCGCTGGCTCGGCCTGAGCCCACCGCAATGGCCGATCATCAGCCAGGCTTCGGGCCGCGTGACCGCAAGATGATCGGTGATCGTCTTGGCGTTGGACGGGCCGACGCCGATATTGACGAGCGTGATGCCCGAACGATCGGGCGCGACAAGGTGATAGGCCGGCATCTGGTGCCGCCGCCACGCGCTGTCCGCCACCGCGCGCGCCGGATCGCTGTCGCCAGGGTGGATTTCGAGCCCGCCGGCACCGCTCAACATCCGGTAGCCCTTGCCGGCGTTCAGTTCCTCGCACGCCCAGGTCACGAACTCGTCGACGTAGCGATGATAGTTGGTGAACAGCACATATTTCTGGACGTGCGCGGGCGGGGTGCCGGTATAATGCCGCAGCCGCGCCAGGCTGAAATCGGTGCGCCCGGCCTCGAACAAGGCAAGCGGACGCGGGCCCGCGCCATAATCGGCGATGCCGTCCGCAATCTCGTCGCCGATATGCGCAAGCTCGGTCGCCGGGAAGACGCGCGCCAGTTCGACCGCGGCGGCGCCGGTCAGGTCGATTTCGGCATCGAGCACATAAGGGTAGGCGATCTCTTCGTCGCTGCGCCCGATGCTCACTTCGGCGCCATAATCCTCGACCAGATAATCGAGCTGTTCGGCGAGATAATCGCGGAACAAAGCCGGCTGGGTCACGCTGATCGCATAGTCGCCGGGAACATGCAGCCGCCCGAAGGCGCGGCCTGGTGCCGAGGCGGACGGCGTGCCGTCATAGCGGACGCGGATCTCGGGATAGCAGAAGGCTCCCGCCGCGCGCGCGGCGGGATCGGGACGTTCGCCGCTGGTAATGTAACGCGACAAGGCGGCGCGCAGCGCGCTCACCGACTCGCGATACAAAGCGTCCAGCGCGTCGACATGCGCCAGGCTTTGCGGCGACGGCATCAGAGCTCCGCCAGCATGTAATCCGCCGAGCTCACGCGAAACTCGCCCGGTGCCTCCACGAACAATTTCTCGACCTTGCCGTCGTTCACGACCATCGCGAAGCGCTTGCCGCGCGTGCCCATGCCGAAGCCGCTGCCGTCGAAATCGAGCCCCAGCGCCTTCACGAAATCGCCATTGCCGTCGGCGAGCAAGGTGACCTTGCCGTCCGCGCCCGCGCTTTTGCCCCACGCGCCCATCACGAACGCGTCGTTGACCGCGGTGCCCACCACTTCGTCGATGCCCTTCGCCTTGAGCGCATCAGATTTGTCGATGAAGCCGGGCAGGTGCTTGGCCGAGCAGGTCGGCGTGAAGGCACCCGGGACCGAAAAAAGCGCGATCCGGCGCCCGGCGAAGAAGGCGCTGGTTTCGATCTTTTCTGGGCCTTCGTCCGTCATGCGGACCAGGGTTGCGTTGGGCAGGGTATCGTCGACTGCGATCGTCATTTCATTTCTCCCTTTCGCTCGTCCCTAACAGCCGGATCGGGAACCCGGAAGGGGCGCGGCGCGGTTGGCGATGCGATGGCACATCCCTATAACAGGCCTATGGCATCCGATGATTTCGCCTCGCTCGCCGGTGAGCTGTTGCTGGCACTTCCCGGCATTGGTGATCCGCGGTTCGAACAGGCGGTGATCGCGATGGTGCTGCATCAGCCGGATGGCGCGATGGGCGTTGGCATCGGCCGGACCGTTCCCGGCCTGGGGCTGCACACCTTGCTCAAGCAGCTCGCGATCGAACCCGGCGTCGCGCCCGACGCGCCGATCCACCAGGGCGGCCCGGTCGAGGTGCAGCGTGGCTTCGTGCTCCATTCGACCGATTGGCGCGGCGAGGATACGCTCACCGTGTCCGACACGATGTCGCTTACGACCACGCTCGACGTGCTGCGCGCGATCGCGGCGGGAGAGGGGCCCGATCGCTGGCTGGTCGCGCTCGGCTATGCCGGCTGGGGCGAGGAGCAATTGGACGACGAGATGCGTCGCCATGGCTGGCTCACCGTCGGCGCGAGCGAGGAATTGCTGTTCGAGACCCCGACCAGGGAACGCTGGCCCCGCGCCTTTGCCGCGGCGGGGGTGGATGTGCGGCTGCTCGCGCCGACCAGCGGGCACGCTTAACGGCCAGGCTTGCCGCTAAAGGCAGCCCCCCATCAAACCTCCAGTCGAAAAAAAAGGCCGCGTCCCGAAGGGCGCGGCCATGTAGGTGGAGGTATTAGTCCGATAAATTTGTCGTGCTTCGGTGATAGAGTCAACAAAAAAAGATAGCGCTAACATCGCCGTTGACATTCATTCTACCGCGCCGACAAATGATCGCGCTGAAGGGCCATAGCCCGCGGAGAGGAATCGACCATGAAGGCACCCACCTACGTCCGGCTTGTCGCGTCCATCCTGTTGCTGGCGACCCCCGCAATCGTTCGGAGCCAGGCGCAAACCAATGCCCCGCCGCTTGTGGCCGGGGCGCGGCCCGTGACGGTTCAGCATATCAAGGTCCACGCCCCCTCGATCGAAGGCAATCTCGAAGGCGAATCGGCCGATCGGGACGTGATCGTCCTGCTGCCGCCCAGCTACGCGACCAGTCCCAAGCGCCGCTATCCGGTGCTTTATGCGCTCCACGGTTATTCGATCGGCGCCGAGCAATGGACGCATGAGATCCACGTGCCCCAGACGGTCGAGGGCGCCTTCGCCAACGGCGCGCACGAGATGATCGTGGTCCTGCCCGATTCCAAGACGATCCATAACGGCTCGATGTATTCGAGCTCGGTGACGACCGGCGATTTCGAAACCTTCATTGCGCGCGATCTGATCCGCTACGTGGACGCGCATTATCGGACGATTCCCAATCGCATGAGTCGCGGCCTGGTCGGCCATTCGATGGGCGGCTACGGCACCGCGCGGATCGGCATGAAGCATCCCGAGATGTTCGGCGCGATCTACATGATGAGCCCCTGCTGCATGTCCGCGCGAATGAACGCGCAGATGGATCCGAAGGGACTCGCCGCGCTGGAGGCGGTGCATTCGCCCGCCGATTCGGCCAGCCTGCCGTTCGGGTTGCGCGCGCAACTGGCGAGTGCGGCGGCATGGTCGCCCAATCCCAAGAATCCGCCGCTTTACCTCGACCTTCCGGTCAAGGATGGCGTGGTCCAGAATGACGTCCTGGCGAAATGGGCGGCCAACGCACCGCTTGCCTTCGTCGATCAATATATCGGCAATCTCCGGCAATATCGCGCGATCGCGATGGACGTCGGCGATCAGGACGGGCTGAAGATCGACGCGGGCAAGCTGCACGATATATTCGATCGTTATGGTATCGCTAACAGCTTCGAAATCTATCCCGGGACGCATGTCAGCAACGTCGCCTTGCGCTTCCAGGATCATGTCATGCCGTTCTTCAGCCGGAATCTGGAATTCACCCCCAGACGTTGATCGGTGGAAGCAATGGATCCGGCTTTGCGCCCGCGCCATTGTCCCGATGCCGGCGTGCCCTACATTGATGGGCGAAGCATGGAGGCGATATGGACAAGGATCTTCTCGACCGGCTCACGCGCGACGGCAGCGTGCCCCAGGACGTCTATCGAATCATGCGCGACGCGATCCAGCAGGCCGCAGACAAGCGCGGGCGTCTATATGAGGCCGGGCAGGAGGCGCATTATATGGCGCTTGCCGCGGCGATGGCGCTGAAGGCCTCAGGTTACGCGATTGAGAAGGTCAAGGCCGACGCCTGAGAGGAGAGGGTGCTCATGCCGGAGCCGCCTGCACGTCGCACAGCCAAAGCGAAGATCGTCGTCCGGAAATCCGAAGCCGAACCGTTCGATGAGACGATAAGCCCGGTCCTGATGCGGATCCGTATCGACGAAACCTTCACCGGCGACATCGATGCGGAATCGACCGTCCAGGCCTTGCAGCTTCTGCGGGACGACAAGTCGGCGAGCATGGTCAGCATGCAGCGCGTGGTTGGAACGCTCGACGGGCGCAACGGTAGTTTCGTCCTGCAGGGTTCCGAAATCGTCGAACGGGGAAAGATCAGCGCGACATGGTTCGTCGTCCCCGGATCGGGCATCGGCGAGCTGGCGGGTCTGCGCGGCGAAGGCGGCTTCAAAGGCGCGTTTGGAGAAGGGTCGGAAGGAACGCTCGAATATTGGTTCGAGTGACGCCCGTCCTCCGACCGTGACCTGTGCCTTATTTGCGAACCGTGAAGGCCCCGGTCATCCCGGGGTGATATTTGCAATAGAAACGGATCGTACCCGATTTTGTCAGCATGGTCTTGCCCATGCCATTTGCTGGCAGGTCGGTATCGAAACTGCCGTCGCGCGCCGTCGCGCTATGGCGAAACATGTCCCTGTTCCGCCACACGATCATGTCGCCCACCCGCGGATCCGTCGGCAGCGCGCCGAACTTCAGATTGTCGATCACGACCACATAAAAGTGATGCGGGGCCGTTGCCGCGGGCGCCGCGGCGGCAATGGCCACCGCGGCGACAAGCAGCTTCGTCATTTGAGGCTCGCGGAAAGATGCTCCGCATGCGCCTGATGTTCCTTGAACAACACAAGTCCGGTCTGGAGCAGCGATTTCAGCTCCGCATTCTGCGCTGATGGGATCAACGTATCGGCCAGCGCGGAATTGACCGTCTGGTGGTAGGCGACCTCGTTGGCGGTATAGGCACGATCGAATGCCGCGCCGCTCAGCTTGGCCAGTTCCGCCCGCTTTTTCTCCGCCTGTGAGGTAAGCGCGCTGCTGGTCGGATTCTGCTCGGGGGTAACGTGCAGCGTCTTCACCAGAGCAAGCGCCTTGTCGTTCACGGCTTGATGGTCGCGCACCATTTCCTGCGCGAAGCCGCGGACCGCCTTGTTGCCGGACTTGGCGAGTGCCTGTTTGGCCGCGGCGATATCGATGTTCCCCGCCGTATATGCGATATGCGCGATCTGCGCGTCATTCGGCGGTGCTGCGCCCAGCGCGACACCTGGCGCCAGCAACAACGCGATCGCACCGATAGAGGCGATAAGCTTGACCATGTTTCTTCTCCCGCTGATCTGCCGCACGGCCGGGCCGCGCGCTCCATTGGATGCCGGCTTCGGGCATAGGTTCCCGGGAACCTGGCGGCGGCTTCGGCATCCAATCGGTTCATGACCGCGCGACTGAAAACAGACTTATCGACCCTCGCCGACCGCGAGCTGGCGGTGCGTCTTGCCGCGCGCGATCCGGATGCCGTCCGCCTCGTGACCGGCCGCAACAATCAACGGCTGTTTCGGGCGGCCTGGAGCATCGTGAAGGATCGCAGCGAAGCCGAGGATGTCGTGCAGACAGCCTATATGCGCTGCTTTGCCTCGATCGATACCTATCAGGCGCAGGCATCCCTCTCCACCTGGCTCACGCGCATCACCATAAACGAGGCATTGGGCCGCTTGCGCGCCCGGCGGCGGCGCCAGTCCCGGCTGGATGCCGTGGCGGTCGTCGATCTCACCGACTATCGGGAGAAACTGATGCGGGGTTCGATGCATGGGAGCCTGCCCGACGCGGAGCTCGCGCTGACGCAGGTTCGAAGCCTGCTCGAACGCGCCATCGCGGACCTTCCCGAACCCTTCCGGCTGGTGTTCGTGCTGCGCGACGTAGAGGGCATGTCGGTTGAGGAAACCGCCGCGGCGCTGGATGTGCAGCCCGCCACCGTCAAAACCCGCCTCTTGCGTGCCCGACGGCGTTTGCAGCAGGCGCTGGCACCGGAGCTTCGATCCGCGCTGACCGGAACCTTCCCCTTTGCAGGGGCAGACTGCGATCAGATGACCGCATCCGTCCTGGCGCGCATGGGGTTTTAGATTGATCGCCACCCCCGATCCTCGACCCTGTCGGGAGATCGGGGGAAAGTGGCGCGCCCGGAACGATTCGAACGTCCGACCCTCAGATTCGTAGTCTGATGCTCTATCCAGCTGAGCTACGGGCGCGTGAGGTCGCTCCCCC
>Ga0070658_10000775_pt1 | contig 27450 bp, 24 predicted proteins | sample KBSC13metaG_FD_64664 | JGI IMG/M metagenome (GOLD analysis project Ga0070658, IMG submission 64664) | Corn rhizosphere microbial communities from Kellogg Biological Station, Michigan, USA - KBS C1-3 metaG | ecosystem: Host-associated > Plants > Roots > Rhizosphere > Soil ... | reverse complement strand
GGGCAGGGGCCAGTCGTCGCTGGTGGGTGGATTGAATCCGCCATTGAAAATCGAGTTGACCCCCCAGGTTACAGGGACGGAGGAGTGGGTGAGATCGTTCGCCTGCGGAACATCAGGCCGATACCCAAACCGCCAGTTGGTGTTCTTGCCGATGGGATCCTTGATGTACTGCGCATCGGCATACGCCTGGTAAGCGGCTCCGACCACCACTCCTCGTATGGAGGGCTTGGTCTGAGCCGTTGCGCCCCGTGGCGCAAATAAGAGGGTGAATAGCGCTAGTAGCAGCCATCCACAACGCGACCGTTGCATAAAGTTTCTCCTAAGACTGATTGGCACAGGGAACGGTCGAGAGGGCAACAGGTGGGTTCCCTTGTGCGGCCTCCGGTTTCCTTTCCTTGAGCCTGTCAAAACAGAAAGGAATTGGAAATCGAACGGCGAAATGATTGAGATACCACAGAGCGACAATGCGGGCAGTGGTTCAACCGTGAAAAATCTGGAGGGCCACAAGCTCCTTGCATGATTAAAATGCCCGCTAGTGGGGCTTTGTGCAAGCGATCGGAGACATCACTCAAGGCACATGAGGCGAACGGTGCTGGTATAATAGGGCATCGCACGTTAGCCATCTATGCGCGGGCGCCCCTACTGCATGAAAACTCATGTTTGCGGAAGACGAGCCGCGCGTAGTTACGGCTGTGTTTCAGTCAGGTTCCTGACTGAAACAGATACAATGAGTACAAAAACGTTAGACTCGCCGGAAATCGGCGTGATTGAACTGCCGGAGACGGCGGAACCGCCGACGGATGAAGATGTAGACCACACGCCGGGAGATGCCGGAAACGATTTTGGACGCTGCCCGGTCTGCGACAAGCCGCTGCGCCCGCACGATCCGAACACCGGGCAGCCACGCACACCGCCGGTCGGCAAAGGATTCGCCAGTCGGGCGAAATGCGGCGGTTGCGGCACGATTCTCTACTATAAGGGCGGCAAAGAGTGGGGTATCCTGCTCGATAGCGACCTGAGCGACGAGGATCGTGCGCTCGACAAACTGCGCTGGTAGTCGCCTCTTCCGTCAGGGATGGGGCAAGATGGGAACAACAGGCTGGACCATGTCACGGGGAGGTTTCATGCGACGTAAGATCTCGTTTGCTCTGGGAGTCGGCCTGTTGTTGGGCGGGCTGGGGGTCACCGCGGCCCGGTTTCCGATCCTGCAGATGGGGAAACAGGCCAATGGCGGCTTCGTGGTTTCGACCGGCCGGCGTATCGCACCGGGCACGATCGCGTTCAACGGTCGCCCGGTAGACATCGCCCTCCATCCCACCGGAGCGTTCTTCGCGGTTCTGAACCAGAGCAACGTCTTCCTGGCAACGAAGGACGGCGTCATCGCGGATTCCACGGCTCCCCTCGGCAGCGGGGCGGGCTATCGCGGCGCGGTCTGGTCGCCGGACGGTGCGCACCTCTACGTCAGTCTGTCGGATGGCATCGTGCAGGAGTTCCTGCTGACGGACCGCAAACTGACCGCGGGCAGGAAGATCGCTATCAAGCCGGAGGGCGAGAAAGAGAATCCACGCCCCGGCGGCATGGTCTTCACCCGTGACGGCGGGCATCTGTTCGTCTGCGCCTGTGATCGCAATACGGTGGTAGAGTTGGCGATGCCCGAGGGCCGCATAACGCGTGAGTATCCTGTGCAGAACCTGCCTTTCGAGGTAAAACTCAGCCAGGACGAGAGCACGCTGATCGCCACCGATTGGGGCGGCCATCTGGTGAAGGACGGCGACGACATGGGGGAGAGCGGCAATACCATGCTCGCGATCGACTCCCATGGCGCGACCTCTTCCGGCACCGTCAGTCTGATCCAACGCCAGACCGGCAAGACCACCCGCATCGAGGTCGGCCTGCATCCCACGGGGATCGCCGTGGCCGGCAACGTCGCCTACATCGCCAACGCCGCCGGGGACAGTCTCTCCGTCGTCGATATCCCCAACGCGAAGCTCCTCCGGACCATCCCGCTGAAGTGGAGTGGCCTCAATCTGTTCGGCTCCATGCCCTGCGCGCTCGCCCTCTCCGGCAATACCCTCACTATCTGCAACGGCGGCGACAACGCGCTCTGCGAGTTCGACATCCCGAGCGGCACGGTGCGCGGCTATCGGCCCGCCGGCTACTTCCCGATGGCGGTGGCGCTCTCCCCGGATAGCAGCACCGCCTATGTCGTCAACACCAAGGGCAACGGCTCCGTGCGCAACACGGCGCTCGGCAGGCCCGGCAACGCCCATGACTTCCAGGGCACGGTCTCAGTGATCGACCTCAAGGCCGATCTGAAAGCCGCCACCGCGCAGGTCGCGACCGACAACGACTGGAGCCGCAGCCGCGCCGATCTCGAACCGAATCTCGCCGTCTACAAAGGCGCGATCAAGCACGTCCTCTACATCATCAAAGAGAACCGCACGTACGATGAGGTGTTCGGAGACATGAAGGAGGGCAACGGCGACCCCAAACTGTGTATCCTGGGCGAGTCGATCACGCCCAACGTGCACGCGCTGGCCCGCCAGTTCACCCTCTTCGACAACGGCTATGTGAGCGGCACCAACAGCGCGGACGGCCACGCCTGGAGCACCCAGGCCCTTGCGGACGACTATCTGGAGCACTTCTACACCGGCTATCGCACCTATCCCGACGACGCCGACTGCACGATGGCGATCTCGCCCGCCGGCGGTCTCTGGGACGCGGCGCTGAAAAAAGGCAAGTCGCTGCGGGTCTACGGGGAGACCTGCGACGATGAACTTGCGGTCTTCACGCCTACCGTCACCAGCTGGAAACAGGTCTGGGACGACCGTGTCCGCGGCAAACGCGCAATTCATACGAGCGTCAACACCCGCATCGCGGAACTGCGCCCCTATATCCATCCCAACTACGTCTACTGGCCGCTGCTGCAGAGCGATCAGGAGCGCGCCGATCTCTTCACCGGCGAATATGCCCGCATGAGCCGGGAGAATCGCGTCCCGAACCTGATGATCATGAGCCTGCCCTCCGATCACACCGAGGGCCGCAATCCCAACTATCCGAAGCCGCAGTGCATGGTCGCCGACAACGACCTGGCGCTCGGGCGCATCGTGGAGGCAGTCTCCAAGAGCAAAGAGTGGAAAGAGACCTGTATCTTCGTGATCGAGGACGACGCCCAGGCCGGCCCCGACCATGTCGATGGCCATCGCACCGTCTACGCCGCCTACAGCCCCTACACCAAGCGCGGCTATGTGGACCACAATCTCTACACGACGCTCTCCATGCTCCGCTCGATCGAGAAGATGCTCGGCCTCGATCCCATGAACCGCTTCGACGCCCTGACGCCGCCCCTCACCGGCTGCTTCACCGACACGCCCGACCTGAGCCCCTACACCAGCGTCCCCAACCGCATCGCCCTCGACGATATGAACCCGCCTCCCGCCAAGCAGACCGGCCTCGAACGCTACTGGACCGAAAAATCGATCGCCCTCGACTGGAGCGGCCTCGACCGTCCCGACCCGCAGATCCTGAACGAAGTCCTCTGGCACACTCTCAAAGGCGTCAACACCCCCTACCCCACCCGCTGATTGCCAGCCAAAATGGCATGCCGCCAATCAAAATGGTATACTCAGATCAGCAGAGTCTCCCAAGCACTCTGCTGATCTGAGTGTGGATATGACTATGGCAGCAAGGCTTCAACCTATCCTACTCTGGAGACTCATATGAGACAGAGCTTACTCAAATTTGAAGTGGAAAACCTCGGTCCGCTCGCTGCCGGGACGATCGACTTGGCCGATCTGACCGTCCTCTGCGGAGAGAATAATACTGGGAAAACCTATCTTACGCACGCATTATATGCCTTGCTCAAGATAGTAGGAGTATCGGTCGAGTTACCGCAATTTGATATTCCCACCTTGCGAAGAACAGGCCAATTAGAGATTGACCTGCAACAACTTGTCATATCTCGTGCAGAAGAACTCGTCGCAAAAGCGGTCAATCTTCATAGTAGCTATCTCTATGGTGTTCCGACCATGCCTAAAGAGCGCCTCAATAAAACTAGGATGAGGCTTCACCTGGATTTTGACGGCATTCTGACGAGGGGTCATCACGAAGAGTTCACCTTCGGTCTTGACCGTCACCTTGTCTCCTTTGACAAGCCCGAAAACAGTCCTATTTTGACAATTACAACGTTCACCAAAGAGCCGGAGGAAGCAGCCGATCGAGTTCCATACAAGAATTTGATTGAGCACATCGTGAGGAATATATGCATTATGCCGGCCATCCCGTTCCCGTTTATAGTCAGTACGGAACGAACAGGGATTGTCGTGTTTCAAGGGGAACTCAATCTGGCTCAAAGTCAAATTATGAGTCTTATGGGCAAAGGAGATGCGGAGGGTATTCGCGATATACCTACCTCACCTAGCGAAGCTGCCCACATGTCTCACTACACAAGGCCCATTCGCGATAATGTAGACTTCATGAACTCTATTGGCATCCGAGATCAAGAAAGTGAACTGCTGCAAGCCTATCCCGATATTCTGGACGATTTTGAAGACCTTGTCGGAGGCAGTTACCAACGTCAAAACAGTGCGACCTATTTTGTGCCGAAAGGCCATCGAAGTGTTCGCCTGTCGATGAGCGAAAGCTCTGGGGTTGTACGCTCTCTAGCCATCCTGGGCTTCTATCTGAAGCATCTTGCCGCACCAGGCGCTCTGCTTATGATTGATGAACCAGAACTGAATCTGCATCCAGGGAATCAGCGCAAGCTAGCGCGGCTCTTGGCGCGCTTAGTGAAGGTAGGGCTGAGGGTTTTTGTTACGACACACAGCGATTACATCGTCAAAGAGTTCAACACCTTGATCATGTGGCATACACGTCAGAAACAAGGCCAGGAACTTCCGAACGATCCCCGATACACAGGCGAGAATAGCCTTGATCCGGAAAAGGTGCGAGTCTACTTATTGCGACCACATAGGGGACGCAAAAACGGCACTGGGCGTGGAGCGACTGCCCCGACACTGTGCGAAGCGGATATCAATGCGACATTTGGAATCGAGGTGCCAAGTTTTGACGAGACGATAGATGATATGAATGCTCTTCAGGAGAGCCTCTATTATGGAACGTCTTACACAAATAAGGCCGGGACATGACGCTCATTGAAGCGATGCAGGAACTGCTGAGTTGCAAAATGGTCGATGGAAAGACAGCCTTACATGCGATTCTCACAGAGAGCGATCCCTCGGCAAAGCTGCAAAAGATAACGCTATCAGAACTCGCTCCCGGAATGCTGGTCCTCTATATCGACAATGGCAGGAAGGTGCTCTATAGAAGCGGCAAGCAACACAAAACCGTAGCGGTGTGCATGTCCCCACTTTTCAGTACGACAAACGGCAAAGACCATAACTGCGGATGCGATGCCGTTCTCATCCATGTACCGGATGAAAATGACACACGCTGCGAAATATTCTATATCGAATTGAAGTCCGATACGCCATACGGTTATGCGGGGCAGTTTGTCAGTACAATGTGTTTCCTCCAGTACGTCAAGATCGTGATTCAGGAATTTTGGGACGCCGAGATGCTTATCACACGCGAGCGCTATATCGTTTTTCATACAGATACTCAAAACTTCCAGCCCAAGCTCGGTAAGCGGACGACGCGGCCTGATCCCAAAAACGCCAACAGCCCTGAAAAGCCGGACATGCACATTGTTCGCGATCGGATGACGATCCGTTGCACGGAGTTATTCTAACCTGCTAATGGATAAGTTTGCATAGGACGTCCATGAATACACAGAAACCGGAACTCACCTGGGGGAACAAATCTCCCTGCCAACGTGTTGAGCCGCGGACACTGCAGGAGGACGTATACCTCTCTTACCATGCCGACCCAAGAGTGAGCGAACAGGATCTCTGCGACAACCGGCTTATCTTCGGAGACAATCTTCTGGCTCTGAAGGCGCTGGAACCGGAGTTTGGCGGGAGGATCAAGTGTATTTTCATCGATCCTCCGTACAATACGGGGGCGGCTTTCGCGCAGTACGACGATGGAATCGCACACGGGTTGTGGCTGACGATGCTGCGTGATCGCCTGGAACCTCTCCGCTCTCTCCTGACTCAAGACGGCTCCCTCTGGATCGTGCTGGATGACCACGAAGTGCACTACGCGAAGGTGTTGTGTGATGAGTTGTTCGGGCGCGCCAACTTTGTCTCCACCATTATCTGGCAAAAAAAGTATACGCAGGCCAACGATGCCGCGTTCTTCAGTGACAATCACGACTATATCCTGGTCTATGCCAGAGACAAAACGCAGTTTCGGCTCAACAAACTGGGACGCAGTGAACAGTTAAACGCCGCCTACAAGAATCCGGATAACGATCCGAGAGGCCCCTGGAAATCGACTCCCCTGCACGCCAAAAGCGGCAATAACCCGGATTTCTGCCATACGTTTCAGAACGGCATCTCCTGGCGTCCTCCCGCAGGCACCTTCCCACGTTTCAGCGCCGCGACGCTGATGAAGATGGAGAGCAGGAACGAGATCTGGTTCGGGAAGCGAGGCAAGTCGGTGCCCGCGCGTAAAACGTTTCTATCGGAGGTTGCGGTCGGTGTCGTGCCCAGAAGTCTCTGGCTCTGCGAGGAGGTCGGGCACAACCATGAAGCCAAAACAGAGGTGCGTGCCTTCAACGCCTCGGACCCCTTCGCCACACCCAAGCCGGAACGCCTGATCGAGCGCGTGCTGCAGCTCGCCACCGATCCGGGGGATTGGGTCCTCGACTCTTTCGCAGGGTCCGGCACCACCGGAGCCGTCGCGCACAAGATGGGCAGGCAGTGGATCATGGTAGAAGTAGGCGAACATTGCCACACCCACATCCTGCCGCGCCTGCGCGCCGTGATCGATGGGCAGGATGCTGGAGGAGTCACCGAATCGACCGCCTGGCAAGGCGGCGGTGGTTTCCGCTACTACGCTGTTACGCCTTCCTCTTGATCAACCATAGCCGTTAAAGCGCACCGCTTCGAAATGATGGGATTCCACATCGTAGATGGTGTGATAGAAGCCGCTTCCTCCATCGAACACCATGACGAACTTCTCACGCCAATGCGGAAATTCCGCTTCCTTAGAGGCACGGAAGGCGTTCACATAGATCTTCTTCTTTCCACCCTGAAGGATGCCGATATACTGGCGGTGATAGGTCGTCGCAATATTCTGCGCGGGCTGGCCGGGGCGCACATTCGGCACTGGCGTCTTCTTTGCGATTGCCTGCAGACCTGTCTCCAACTGCGCGATGTCGTTGGCCGTCGGCGTCCAGAACTGCGTGCCTTTGGCAAAGTGCCCTGCTGCCTGTGCGCCTACCAGGATCACGGTGAGGCCGTTCGTTGTGTTACCAGCGCTCGGTTTCTTCGGAACGGACGGGCTATTTTGGGCCGGAGCCTGAGTGGGTATCATCGCGACACATAGCAGTGCGACCGGAACGATATAGTAAAGTTTTCGGTTCTGCATCTTGACTTCTCCTTACGATCGAGCCGCTTCCTGGCGGCAGATCGCTCCCTTCAATATGCGAGTGAACGCAGAAGATTGGACACGATTTGAGGGGATAAGGTTCACACTCGCTGCAAAGCACCCCGGCGAAGGATTTCAATCCATTGCCGGGGTGCTTCGTACCGAAGATTCGGCTATGCTATTTTGAGGCGAGGAGATCCTCGATTTTGATGGGGAGGTCACGGACGCGAATGCCGGTGGCGTGATAGACGGCGCTGCTGATGGCGGCGGCGATCCCGGCGAGGCCGATCTCTCCGACACCGCGCGCGCCTAACTCGTTCAGGGCCATGTCAGGATGATCGAGGAAGGTGACATCGATACGGGGAGCGTCGGCGTTGGTCGCCATCACATAGTCGGCGAAGTTGCGGTTGATGGGCGCGCCGGAGCGATGGTCATAGACTGTCTCCTCGAACAGCGCCATTCCGATCCCCATGACGGCCGCGCCCTCGATCTGGTTGCGCGCCGTGCGCGGATTGATGATCTTTCCGGCATCGATGACCGTGACGACACGGTTGACGCGCAGGCGGGCGATCGCCTCGTCCCAGGTCACCTCGACAAAGTGGACGCCGTAGGAGTGGCGAGACACCTCTGCCTTGCCGCCGAACGTGCCCTGCGCGCTGCCATTGCCGGACGCGGCGCTGACATGCGCGGCGCGCAGCACCGCACCGAACTCCTGCCCCTGCGTCTGTCCTTTGAGACGAACGTTGCCCTCCTTGAACTCCAACTCTTCGGGTTTCTTGCCGAAGAATCGGGAAGAGGGAGACGAGACCGCGGTCAGCAACAGCTTTTGGATCGCTCCCTCCGCCGCCAGATAGACCGCAGGGATAAGGGAGGCGGAGGCCATCGAGCCGCCACTCAAGGGGCCAGGCGGCAGATCCGTATCGCCCAACACGACCTCTACCCGATCGACAGGAACGCCGAGCTTTTCGCTGGTGACCTGCGCCAGCACCGTGTAGGTGCCGGTGCCGATGTCCTGCGTGCCGCAGGAGACACGCGCCGTGCCATCGGCGCGCAGATCGACCGAGGCTGAGGCCGGGAAACGCTCCGCGAGCCAGGAGCAGGCCGCCACTCCCCAGCCCAGCGTCAACCCGTCCTGCTTCATAGAGCCGACCTGGGGGGTGCGCTTCGACCAGCCGAACTTCTCCGCGCCAACGGAATAGCACTCCAGCGTATGCCGCGACGAGAACGGAATCTTCAGGCTCTCATCCATCGCAGGCTCGTTGACGGCGCGCAACTGGAGGGGATCCATATGCAGCGCAATCGCCAACTCGTCCATCGCCGTCTCCGTCGCGAAGAGGCCGGGGACCGCGCCCGGACCACGCATTGAGGTCGGACAGCCGACATTGCGTTTCGTGAGCGCCGCGGTCACGCGCAGATTCGGGACGCTGTAGAAGTAGGGCGTCGCCTCGCCGCAGTTCTCCTTATACTCGTCCAGAATCGATGTATGGTTGATGTAGTCGTGCGTAAACGAGGTCAGTTTGCCGTCCGGCGTCGCGCTCAGACGCACGCGCTGCTGGGTCGCCGGACGATGGCCCGCCCCCTGAAACACCTGCGCCCGGCTGAGGACGAGTTTGATAGGTCGGTTCATCTCGCGAGCGACCCCTCCAGCCAACGCCGCGTGCGGCCAGGGAAAGAGCTTACCGCCGAATCCCGAGCCTAAAAACCGCGAAATGACCCGCACCTTCTCTTTTGGAACGCCCAACTGCTGCTGCATCACATTGCGATGGTTCCCCACAGCCTGTGTCGACTCGTAGAGGGTGTAGCCGTCGCCATCCCACACCGCTACCGTGGCATGCAGTTCGATCGCGCAGTGCGTCTCCGGAGGCGTGGTGTAGATCTGATCGATCTTGACGAGGGCGGTTCCGAACGCCTTCTCGACTTCCCCTCGCTCGCTCACAACCCCTGGAGCTTCGTCGTTGTGCGAGGTGGCGTTCGGCTCGGTGGGCTTCGGTATCACCGGTTGCGCGCCCATGCCTAAGTCACGCGAGACGTTCGGCTTCTCGGCACGGTAGGTCACCCTGACGGCATCGGCAGCGGCCTGCGCCTGCTCGAAAGTGTCCGCGACCGCAACCGCGACAAACTGCCCGTAGTAGCGGATCGTATCGTCCTCGAACGCCGGTCGGTGCTCATCCATGTAGGCCGTAAAATCGGTGTCGGGCGCAGCGCGGAAGACCTTGTTGAAGTTGGCGCGATGGTAGATCGCGTGCACTCCCGGCATCTTCTCCGCCTTGGCGACATCCAACTTCTCTATTCGCCCCTTCGCAATCGTGCTGCCGACGGGAACGGCGTACAACATCCCTGGAAAATGATGATCCGAAGTGTACATCGCCGTGCCGCTTACCTTGAGCGGGCCATCGATACGCGGCATCGCCATTCCGACGCCCATTAGCTTTTTGTTTTTCACTGGCATTATGCGTTCCTCGTGGCAAGTTTCAGCGCCTGTGTCAGGCAACGCGTGGCGAGTTCGATCTTGAAACCGTTCTCTGACTGCGGACGCGCCTCCTTCAGCACCGCCTCCGCCGCCGAACGGAACTTCGCCGGATCGACCGTCGTGCCTTTAAGCATCGCTTCCGCCGCCTTCGCGCGCCAGGGCATCGTCCCCACTCCGCCGAGCGCGATCCCGATACTCTCGAATTTACCATCACGCACATGCGCCACTACTGCTGCCGAGGAGAGCGCAAACTCATAGGAGGCGCGATCCCGCAGTTTGAGATAGACCGATCGTGTGCCTTCAGGAAGCGCAGGCAGGGAGACATGAGTCACAAGATCGCCCGGCTGGAGCACATTCTCGATATGAGGCGTTTTGCCCGGCAGCAGGAAGAAGGAGGAGATGGGAACGGTGCGAGCGCCCTTCGTACCCTGGATATGCACGACGGCATCCAGCGCCATCAGCGCGACATTCATGTCCGAGGGATTGGTGGCGATGCAGCTCTCGCTCGTGCCCAGGATCGCCAGATTGCGGTTGAAGCCCTCGATCGCCGAACAGCCCGATCCCGGCTCCCGCTTGTTGCAGGGCATGTGAGTGTCTCGGAAATAGACACAACGGGTGCGCTGGAGCAGATTGCCTCCCGTCGTCGCCCGATTGCGCAGTTGCGCCGAAGCGCCGGAGAGGAGCGCCTGGGACAACACCGGATAGTGCTTCACGATCTCCGGATGATGCGCAAGATCCGAATTACGCACCAGCGCTCCGATCTGAAAGCCACTGTTGGTTCGCTCGATCTTATCCAGAGGCAAGTGATTGATGTCTACCACGGTTTCCGGGTGTTCCACATTCAACTTCATCAGATCGAACAGCGTGGTTCCGCCTGCGATGAAGCGGACATTGGCCCCCTGCTGCGCGGTTTTGGACCTGGCGCCGGCCGCGATCGCCTGGGCTGCGCTCTCCACGCGGGAGTAGTCGAAGATCTCCATCAGGCTTTGCCTCGTACTTTCTGGATGGCATCGACGATGTTGGCGTAAGCGCCACACCGACAGATGTTGCCGCTCATCGCCTCCTTCACATCTGCGTCTGCTCCTCCACACGGTTCCTTTAGCAAGGCCACCGCCGACATGATCTGTCCGGAGGTGCAGTAGCCGCACTGATAGCCGTCGTGCTCGACAAAGGAGGCTTGCATCGGGTGCAGTTTCTCGGGAGCGCCGATGCCCTCGATGGTGGTGATCTCATCGCCCTGATTGGTGAGGGCGAGGGAGAGGCAGGAGTTGGCGCGGCGGCCATTGATATGCACGGTGCAGGCTCCGCACTGGCCATGATCGCAGCCCTTCTTGGCGCCCGTCAGATGCAGGTTCTCGCGCAGGCAGTCGAGCAGGGAGGAGCGTGGATCGATCTGCACCTCATGATCTTTGCCATTGACCCGCAGGCGAATATTTACCAACGCCCCCGATCTGGCGAAGGATTCGCCTCCTGAAGAAGGAGCCTCCAACGGGCGAACCGCTGTCTCGGCGGCGCTGAAAGGGGTGAGAGAGGCGACCAGTCCTGCGGCGCCTACACCGCTGAGAAAGGTACGACGTGAGGAAGGTCCCAGAGCAGAAGAGGGAAAATCCTGGTTATTTTCGGGTTTGTTTGGATCTTCAGACATCGCGCTTCCTTTCGATCTTAAGGTGTCTCCACATCACATCGCCTGCATCTGGATTTGTGCCCACGAAAGTGGGCCTTCGGTGCAAAGCACCCCCAGCGGAGGGCTTTAGCCCGGCGTGCTCTTCGTCGTCTTGATTTCATTCTACGTCGGGGTAATAGAGGAGTTCAGGCCAATCCCGCAGAATTCTTGCCTGATACTGCAAAGACCTTGGGAGAATCGGGAATTCGAGAACAGGAATGTCGGAGGACGAAGGTCTGGGGGATGGGAAACGATGCTGTCAAGCGTTCACAACGAGAAGATCGAAGAGGCGGAACTGCGCCAGCAACAGGCGTTGGCGGCGCTCATCGAGCAGTTTACCGGGACGGATGGCAGCCATTCGACGGCGATCCCGGCGCTGAATTTAAACCGCATATCGGCCGCAACAGCGCCGCATCATGGTGTCTCTCTCCCTGCACTCTGCCTGATCGCGCAGGGAAGCAAGCATGTGATGCTCGGGAGCGAGAAGTATCGGTACGATCCCGCGCACTATCTGTTGGTCTCAGTGGACCTGCCGTGTACCAGTCAGATCATCGAGGCGACGCCGGACGCCCCCTATCTCGGCCTCACCCTCCGCCTCGATCCCGCGGTGATCGGCGAACTAATGCTGGAGGCGCGGAGTGATACGCCTCGTAAACCGGCATCGGCGCGCGCACTGGCCGTCAGCCGGATCGACGGTATGTTGCAGGATGCCGTCCTGCGCCTTCTCCGCCTGCTCACCACTCCGGAGCGCATTCCCATCCTGGCCCCGCTCACCATACGCGAGATTCTCTACTATCTGCTCATCGGCGAACAGAGCGCGCAACTCTGCCAGATCGCCCTGAAAAACAGCGCCGCACAACGCATCATCAGCGCGATCGACTGGATCAAACATCACTATACGGAGTCCCTGTCGATCGACGAACTGGCGCAGGAGGTGCATATGAGTGCGTCCAGCCTGCATCATCACTTCAAGGCCGTGACGGCGCTGAGTCCCTTGCAGTATCAAAAGCAGCTGCGACTTCAGGAAGCGCGCCGTCTGATGCTCGCGGAAGCGCTGGATGCGACGCAGGCCGCCTATCAGGTCGGCTACGAAAGCCCCTCGCAGTTCAATCGGGAGTACTGCCGCCTGTTCGGCGAACCGCCTCTGCGCGACATCGTCCGCCTGCGCACCGTGGCCCCGCGGTTCGACACCGAAATTGCCTGAGAGATCAGTGCGGAATGGCCCCGAGAACGAACGCCTCGATCGCTGCTGCGGGCTGCGCGCCCATCGTGCGCGTCACCTCTTTGCCGCCCGCAATCACCGCCATCGTCGGGATCGACTGCACGCCGTACTGCGCGGAGAGACGGGGCAAGGATTCGGTATTCACCTTCACCACCAGAAACTTACCTGCATTCTTCGCGGCGACTTTCTCCAGTTCCGGAGCGACCCGCAGGCACGGACCACACCACGACGCCCAGAAGTCCACCACGATCGGCAGCGGAGAGGCTGCAATCAAATTCTGGAAATCCGCTTCGGACGACACATCCACTGGCGCGGCAGGCGGGGTGAGATCCGACTTACAGCGCCCACACTGGCCGGTTTTGCCCAGGTGTTGGAAACCGATGCTGTTCTTCTGCCCACAGGACGGACAGATCTGAATAACGCCTTTGGAACTCATTCCCATCGCGCTCATGCTATGTGATCCTCTCTGTTTGTCCGCGATCAGGAGCCGTTTTGTACGGTTTGGAAGGCGGATCGCAGGCTCTTCATGCCTGCGGCGACCATGCCGCCATCGGAGCCGACCGCCACAAAAGTAAAGCCGTCCGCGACCGTCGGAGCGATCTGATCGGCGGAGGCGAGCAGGATTCCGGCAGCTTTGCCGGCCTGACGCGCGGCTTCCGAGACACGCTTCAGCGCGGCGCGAAACTCCGGATGCGTGCTCTGCCCCGGAATGCCGAGGCCGACACTCAGGTCGAGCGGCCCGACGAACAGCACATCCACGCCCTCGATCGCAGCGATCTCTTCCACCTGCTCCACCGCCTGCGGCGTCTCGATCTGCACGACCGTCAGGAGGTTGGCGTTGGCCTCCGCAAAGTAGCGGTCGAAATCCATGCTGAACCCGGCAGCCCGCGTAAAGCGCGCTGCTCCCCGCACTCCCTCCGGCGGATAGCGCATGGCGGCGACCGCTCGACGCGCCTCTTCCGCCGTATTGACATAGGGCACCATGATTCCGCTCGGTCCTAAATCGAGAGTACGTTTGACACGGGGGGCCTCGTTCCAGGGGATTCGCACGATGGCCGCCGCATCGGTGGCGCTGATCGCCTGAAGTTGTCCCATCAGGTGCGCTTCGTCCCCGGAACCATGCTCCAGATCAACCAGCAGCCAGTCGAATCCCGCCCGGCCCGCGATCTCCGCCGTCACGTTGGAACCCAGGTTCAGCCAGGTGCCCGCCAGCACCTCACGCTTCAAGACACGCTCACGTAGATACTTCAACTCGTCGTCCTCTCTGTCTCTCTGTGGTCAAGACTGTTTTTCAGGCGCTCCTTAAAGCGTCTGCAGCAGAGCTTGGATATAGCCGAACGAGTACGCGTAGGCCAGCGCGCCTTTCGTATCGCCCTCGATGACCGGCACATGATCCGGCATGATCATGCCGTCGTAACCCACCTCCTGATAGGTGCGCAGGGCACGCGGCATATCCACATCGCCATTGTCGGGCAGGGTCTCGGAGAATTCGAGCACGTGGCCCTTGATATTGCGGAAATGGACATTGAAGATCTTGCCCCGGCTGCCGAAATAGCGAATGATGTCGAAGATCTCTCTATTGGGGTCTTCCAACATCTCGCAGACCGTTCCCTGGCAGAAATTCAGCCCGTGATAGCGACTGGGCGCGATCTCGATAAAGCGTTTCAGCCCCTCGATCGTCCCGAGCGGGCATACCACATCCCGAAACCTGTTCTTGCCCATGGAGGGATCGTTGGGATGGCAGGCGATCCGGACCCTGTTCGCCTCCGCCACCGGCACGACTCGCTTCAGGAAATAGGTGACGCGCTCCCAGTAGAGATCCTCGGTGATATGTCCGGCGATCGTGGGCATATCCGAGTGGAGCTTGGGGTTGGCGGCGGCCTCGGCATAGTGGAAGGTGCTGTACTGTGCTCCTCCGCGCCCCGGTGTGGGAGCCGTGCGTGGCACTCCCAACAGCGTGAGATTGTATTTGAGCAGGAAGATCCCGGCTTTGGCGGCATTGCCGATCATGGTGCAGATCTGATCGATCTCGCGATCCCGATCCGGATCTTTCCCGAGCAGGATATTCGGCATCTCCGCGCTCTCGATGGCAACCGAACTCATCGGCAACGGCACCGCCGCCAGCGCGATCCCATGCTTCTCCACCCGCTCCCGCAGCCTCGTCAGCCCCTCCACCGACCATTTGGCATCCAGGGTACGCGATGGCAGATCGCTACAGATATGTTTGACGCCCAGCGCCGCCATGATCGTCAGGTCGGCTTCGCTGTCGTGGTGCTGGTGTCCGAGTTTCATGCGGACCTTGGGGCTGATCTTCGCTTCCTGCGCGCCGGCCGCATCCGCAGTCACTCCCAGCGCCGCCGCACTGCCAAGCGCACCTGTCAGAAAATCGCGCCGCGATGTACCCTTCGACATAGGTTGCTCCTCCCGCTGTTATCCCCTGCTCTCTGCAAGGATATTCGCTCTCGCTGGTGGCGATTTCCTTCCCGGAGTCGCCCATGAGCAGACGGCGAAACCCGAGAGAGCGGCGGAAGGTATAATCAGTAGTATGGAAAAGCAAGACTCTCACACGCCGCAGATCAAGGCGGTGTTTCTCGATATCGACGGTACGCTGATTGGGATGGAAGAACAGGTTTCACCCGCTGTCGTAGCGGCTCTGGCGGCGGCGCAGGCGCAAGGCTGTCATGTCGTGCTCTGTACGGGGCGCACCCGGTATCGCGCCCTTCCCATCGTGGAGTCGATCGGGGAGCCCTACGGCTACTTCGTGACTTCCAACGGCAGTGTCGCCGCGCACGCAGGTCGTGGGGAGATTCTCTATCGTCATCTCATGCCCATTCCCCTGGCGCTGGAGGTGGTGCGCGCCATCGTCGAGGCCGGCTCGGAGCCTTATGTGTTTGAGGACTCGGACAGGCCTGGGATGGAGGGGAACCGGGTGCTCTATCATCCGGACAAGCCGGTGGGGCGATGGGCGGATGTGCCGCGGTATCGGCCCCACGCGCGCATTCTGGAGGAGCTGCCCTTCGAGCCTATCTCGGTCAGCGCCTTCGGCCCGGCGGAGCGTATTCGCCCACTGGTGGAGCTGCTGCAGACGCGATTGGGCGATGCGGTCAGCTTCGTGCGCTCGGGATCGGAGTGGAACTGGGGCGTCGAAATCTATGTTCCGGGCATCAGCAAACAGGTCGGAATCGCGTATGTGGCCAACCATCTGGGCGTCAAACAGGAGGAGACGATGGCGATCGGCGACCACCTGAACGACCTCGAAATGCTGCGCTGGGCCGGAATCGGGGTCGCGATGGGCAATGCGCTCCCGGAGGTGCAGGCCGCCGCGGACTATGTTACGGCCACCTTCCATAAGGACGGTGTCGCGCGAGCAATCGAGCGTTTCGTGTTACAGACGTCTTCCTGAAATTGCGTCTGAAGGCCCTGAAAAGGGCGAGGGGAAACTTTGAAAAACTGGATTGTGCGCTGGATCGCAAATATTGTCGCGCTCTTCGCGGTGACGAAGTTCGTACCGGGAATCGAATTCGATAACCAACACTATCTCTCGCTGGTGATCGTCGTCGTCGGGCTGGGGCTGGCCAACGCGGTCATCCGGCCCATCATTATGTTCTTTGCCTGGCCAATCAACTGCCTGACACTCGGGCTGTTCGGATTCGCTCTGAACATCCTGTTCTTCTGGGTCGCAGGCAGCGGAATCGTTCCCGGCTACAGTGTGCATGGCGCCCTACCGGCGCTGATCGGCTCCGTCGCCATGGGCGCCCTCAGCGGCCTTATCAGCTTCTTCTTTAAAGATCGAGGCGACAAAGACGATAAATAGGCTTGGAAAACGCCACCGATATTTGCGCGTTAACGACTTCCCTGGAACAGGGCACGCCGCAGGAAAAAGATTCCTGCGGCGTGTCGAATTTTCACTTCTTGATGTGGCATACTACAGTCCTACAGACCGACGCGCGCCTGCAGCGTTAACAGAGCATCGCCCTCCCCCGCGAAGTGGACGGAGCCTTCAATACCGATTCGCACCGCAAGATCCGCGCCGATAAACAGTTTGCCTCCAAAACGGGTCTTCTCCGAGAAGTACGGCCCGATACCCGCCCCGGCATAGATACGATTGCCGCCGAACAGTCCCTTGGAGTAGACCTGATCCAGTGTCAGCGGCACCAGGGTGGAGATTCCATGGAAGTTGGCGGAGACAATCGCATCCAGGTCCACCCGAGTCGTGAGGCTCGGCAGGATTCCGCGCCCTAACGTGGCATCGATGCCGCCATCAAATTTGGTGCGCGGGGAGAGCATCAGTCCCAGACGCAGATGCAGCGGAAACGGTTTCGGGATCAGTCCGAGTTGGCCGCAGTCTTTCTCGGTTGCCGCCAGGGTGCGCGGCACGACGCGTGCAAAGACGTCGGTATCTGTCGGCGCGTTCGAAGTCGCCCCAGCCGCCCAACTGGTGGTCGGCGCGCAGGTCAAAAGCAGGGCCGCAGTCGCTAACAGGGAGATTCCAGTTCCTCCGGCAAACGATCCAAACCGATGTTGATGCAGGGACATGCGATTTTTTCTCCTTTTTGACGCCGCCGTTTTCGGGCAGCAATAGCCTCTTTGCAGGTTGGGACAAACATCCGTACGACACTCTTCTGTGGTTCGTGGCAAGGGGGCAGAACTCCTCCTCATAGCGGCCCGACAATGACAAAAAATTCTGTGCGGGAGTCGAGTTCAAGAGGCAAAATCGCCCTTGCGGAAGCGGGACGATATTTGCTATAATCAGCCCGGTCCGACGGCCGCAGCCCGACGGAACCTGCATTGCGCAACGAGATCCGCGTTCCGGAATAACCGGGCAAGCGGACTGTAGATTCGGAGGCCAGGGTGAGCGGACAGCTCGAATTCGGAGAGGAAGACCGCTCAGCCACGCTGCGTCGCGCGTGGACGCTATCGCTGCATCTTCTCGCCTCCAAAGTCAGCCCGTCCATGTATCACAGCTTCATCGAATCGATTCGTCCCTTAAGTTTCGAGGAGAATGTCGTCACGCTCGGGGTCGCCAGCGCCTTTGCGAAGGATCGGCTGGAACATCACCACCTGAACGCGATTCGCAGCGCCCTGGAGTTCCACCTCGATACGACCGGCCTGCAGATCCTGTTCGTCGTCTCCTCCCAGAAGCAGCAGGCGGAGACTCCCCGCAAGACGCCTCCTCCTCCCGCCTCGGTGCAGACCGCTCTGCCTCTCGATACCGATGCAGATGACGAGATCGACCCGCCTCATGTGGCTGCCCGCCCGGAAACTCCTCAACCGACTCCCCCGTTAGAACCTCGTCCCACGCCAAAACCCGGTTCGCGGAAATCCGATGGCAAACGAGGCGGTTCCAATGAGTTACCGGAAATTCCCAGTATGTCTCTAAACGCCCGTTTTACCTTCGAGAACTTTCTGGGAGGCGGGCGCTCGAATCGGCTTGCATTTGCCAGTGCGCGCTATGTGGCGGAGCGGCCTGGGGATGCTTACAATCCTCTGTTCCTCTATGGAGGACCGGGACTCGGCAAAACGCATCTGATGCAGTCGATCGCCCACGATATCCACATCCGACATCCCAAGATGCGTATCGCCTACGTCTCCGGCGAGTATTTCACGCAGCACTATGTCTCTTCCCTGCAAATGAAATTCACGGAAGAGTTCCGTCGGCAGTATCGGGCGGTAGATGTCTGGCTGGTCGATGATATTCAGTTTATCGCCGGGAAAGAGCAGACGAAGGAAGAGTTCTTTCATACCTTCAGCGCGCTCCATCAGTCCGGAAAACAGATCGTGCTCGCCAGCGACCGCAGCCCGCGTGAGTTGAACACGATGGACGAACGTCTGCGCTCCCGCTTTCAGAGCGGCCTGATCGCCGACATCAGCCCACCGGAGTTGGAGACCCGCATCGCGTTTCTCCAGAAATGCCGGGAACGCGAAGGGGTCGCGGTGCCGGACGATGTGCTGCTCTATATCGCGGATGCCATCCAGTCCAACATGCGCACCCTGGAAGGCGCGCTGACCCGTCTGATCGCCTACTGCTCCATCATGAACCAGTCGCCTACCCAGGAGGTCGCCCAGGGCGTGCTGAGCGAGTACTTCATCGGCAAGCCGATTCGCGTGCGCAAGGTCACCGTGGATGAGATCGTGGAGGCCGTCGCCGAGCAGTTCCAGACGACCTCTGTGCAGATCAAGGGACCGGGACGTCATAAAGACATCGCTCTCGCGCGGCATATCGCCATGCACCTCTGCCGGGAACTGATGCCGGAGATGAACACCTCCATCGCAGGAGCGGCGTTCGGTGGACGCGACCATGCGACCATCGTCTATGCCTGCCAGCGAATCCGCAACCTCCTCCAGGCAGACCCGGAGCTTAAAGCCCTGGTGAATCAGTTGATTAAGAGTCTCTCAAGTTAAACAATGAGACTCAAACTTGTACAGGAGGATCGAGAAGTTATTAACAGAGATACGGAAACGAGGGAGCGATTCGAGAGGTTATTAAGTGCAGGTTTCACGGTCATAAGTTGCACATTTTGAGGCTGGGTTTTCTACTAGGGGGATAGTTATTAACAATACCAACCGAGTCACAGCCAAGTTATTAACTGAGAGACTCATAACTGCCTGTCAACGAATCTGTCAACAGCAAACAGTTAGTAAGTGGGCAGTTATGAGTCGAGTTATTAACAGAGAAAAGGGGCCATTGTTAATAACTATCCCCCTAGTAGTTGAGACGGATGTAGACTCAATTGCGTTATCAACAACTGACAGAGTCGATCAGAGTCGCCGAACGATTTGATTCAACGCTTTGCAAAATACGATTCGCCCGTCTACTATGCCCTTAGTTATGAGTCTTATTCACCACTGAGTCAGAATCACAGAGTCTTTTATATAGATCATATCTCTTTGATTCTGGATTCATGGGTCCGAGGGATTGACTCTTGAATCTCTTGAAATGTTTCCTGATTCCGAATCCTTTGGGGAGAAGAGATTTAGGATGGTACATTTCATGGAAGCCTGTCGAACCGCGGAATGGACTGAATCGTAGTATCGGATACGGATGCTCGGATAGAGATGCCTCGAAGAGAGCCTGATCGGTTTTATTGCCTGATCATTCGGTTGGTACTGTTAATAACTTGTTAATAACTCCAATGATTTGACTGCCTGGAAGAACTTTGTTCCTCCGAGGAATGGAGCATCGCAAACCTCATGCGTGTCTGCCAACTGAAACTGAGCGGATTTCGGAACTACAACGCCCTGGATCTCACGCCGGGAGAGGGACTGAACATCCTGCATGGCGCGAATGCCCAGGGCAAGAGCAATGTTCTGGAAGCGCTCTCGCTGCTGGCCACCACCCGCTCTTTTCGGGCAGGACGCGAATCCGAGATGATCTTTCGGGATTCGGAGATGGCGCATGTCACGGCGGAGGTCGCCAGAGAGCGGGAGGGCGATGCCGAACTGATGGTCTCCGTCTTTCAGACCGATAAAAAGGCCGTTCGCGTCAACGGTTTGAAGCGTAATCGGGTCGTGGATATCCTTGGACAGTTCAACGCCGTTTTTTTCGGCTCATTAGACCTGCCGATCGTGACCGGAGAGCCTTCCACCCGGCGGCACTATCTCAACGTGGAGATCTCACAGATCAGTCCGCGCTATGTCTACGATCTCGGCCACTACAAACGGGTGCTGGAGCAGCGGAATCGCCTGCTGCGGGATCTACGGGACCGGCCGAGGCCGCCGGCGGAGGTCGGCCTCGATGTCTGGAACGAGCAGCTCATCCAGTTCGGCGCGCCGCTCTTTGAGAAGCGTCGGTTCTATATCGAGCGGTTGGCGCCTCTGGCCGATCAGATTCATCGCGAACTGACCGACGGCAAAGAGGGGCTGGAGGTGCGCTACGTGCCGAGCATCGTCCTTCCGCGATGTGGAGAGCCGGACCGCTTGCGCGAATCCTCGGCGGAAGACCGGTATCTGGCGGAGGTGGAGGCCAGCGCGGAGTCGGAGACACCGAGTCTGCCGCAGACTCGCCCGGAATCGCCCCTCAGCGCCACGGAGTCGATCGCAAATGCATTTCGCCGTGCATTGGCAGGGGTAGGGCTGGATGAGGCGCGTAGAGGCACGACTCTCCTCGGCCCACAGCGCGACGACATGGTTTTTCTGATCAACGGCAACGATGCGCGCATCTACGGCTCTCAGGGTCAGCAGCGCACCGTCGTCTTGGCGTTGAAATTGGCGGAGTTTCAGTTGATCGAGGACTATGTCGGAGAGCCGCCGGTGATGCTGCTCGACGATGTGATGAGCGACCTGGACGACGCCCGCCGCAAGCACCTTCTGACCTGGGTGCGTCGGCGCTGCCAGACTTTTTTGACCTGCACCAACTTACGCTCCTTTCCGAAGGAGATTCTGGACGAGGCGACGACCTTCCGAGTCGTCGCCGGAACGGTAATTCCTGATGTCAGTCGACGAACCCGAGCCTCCAAATCCACGGCCACCCGACCGGCGCAGCCTGGAGAAGCGCACGAACTGGCAGAACCGCAACACGACGGCACAGTCCCGGACTGAGTTCACGCCGCCCGCCTTGCGCAATAGCCCGATCGCCGCTGCGCTTGCCAACGCCATCAATCGCATGGACAGTTCCACCCAGATTCGGGAGAGTCTGGCGCTGGCCTACTGGCCGCGTGTCGTCGGAGCGCAGGCGGCCGCCGCTACCCAGGCGGAAGCGGTGCGGGACGGCGTGCTGTTCGTGCGCACCAAAAGCTCGGTCTGGTCCCATGAGCTGATGCTGCACAAGGCGCGCCTGCTCCAGAGTCTCAATCGCCTGCTCGGAGCGCAGGTCATTTCGGAGATCATCTTCCGTGCGCAGGGGGTGAAGCCTCCGGAGGCTCCCTCCGATCCGGATCATCCGACCGAGGAGGATCTCGCCGCGTTGATTCTGGAGCCACATGAACGGGATCGCCTTCGCGCCAGTCTGGAGGCGTTGATCTCGATCACGGACGACCACGCCCGGCAGAGCATCGCCCGCCGCATCACCTACGAAGCCCGTCTGCGCCACTGGCGGCTGGAGCACGGCTGGAAAGTCTGCCCACGCTGCGACTCCCTCCACAAAACCCCCTATCGCATCTGCCCCCTCTGCCGCTTGAGCTAAGTATCTGTGTGGCCTCTGCCCTGGATCCTGGTCACCGTAAGCAGACAGGCTTGACTCCGCCTGCGCACCGCCCTATAATCTCCCTGAAACACCCTGTGTATTTCCACGATCGGCGATTGGAGGAGAGGGCGTTGACGTTTCGTCCATTGGTAACGTTTACATTGGCGTTTGTGGCAGGCGTAGTGGCGGCTGCCTTTTCCGGTTGGGTGGTCTGGATCGGTGTGGCGGCAGTTGTCGGAATGAGCGGAATGCTGTTGTTGACGCGCCGCGCGATCTGGCTTCCCTATGCACTCTATACGGCGGTAGGTTTGGTAGGCAGCCTGGACTACAGTCTGCACGTCCGGACGGCGGCAAGCGATGTGTCCGTCTCTGCACCGTGTTTGATCAAGTTGACAGGTGTCGTAGATTCGGATGTTGAAACCTTGCAGCGCGACCCCGATTCCGGACCTTCTACGGCGCATCTGATCTTGCGGGCGACTCAGGCGGAATTCTCACCGTCTCTCGCGAATCCAGAGGGAATGGCAAACTCTGTCAGCGGTAAAGTGGAGATACGTCTGCGATTAAGCGCGAATTTACAGGATACATCCGTATCCCAAAGTGCGCCACGCTACGGCGATACGCTTCAGGTGGTCGGCAGGCTGGAACTTCCCTCCGGACCCCGCAATCCCGGCGGATTCGACTATCGCGCTTACCTCGACCACCAGGGAATCCATGCCACTCTCTCTGCGATTCGACCCCAGGATTGGCATATCCTCGCGGAGGCTGGGCAGGACAGCAACCCCATTTTGACCCTGGCATACAGGTTACGACAGGCCGTTCTGCGCCATGCACGCGCCGAATTTACGCCGGAACGCGCGGCTGTTTTGAGCGGGATTCTGCTGGGAGATCGGGCGAATCTGCCCGCCGATCTGCGTGAAGATTTCGAGCGTACCGGAACCACGCATATCCTGGCGACCGCCGGACTGCATGTCGGCCTGGTCATGGCGTTGCTGCTCGGCCTGTTTCGAGGCGTTCGCCTTTCGCGCCGCCCTGCTCTCGTCTGTACGCTTCTCTGTCTCGCGCTCTATATCCCCATGACCGGCGACCGAGTCGCGATGACCAGGGCGACGATCATGGCGCTGGTCTATCTCGGCGGCGTGTTGTTGGAACGTGAGCCTTACCTGCCCAATACCCTCTCCCTGGCTGCGCTGATTCTGCTGGTCGGCAATCCCCAGAGCCTGTTCGATGCCGGATTTCAGCTCTCCTTCGGCATCGTTATTACTGTCGCGCTGCTCATGCCGCTACTGCAGCGCCTCCACAAAAGCGTTCCGGAAGAGTCTCCTCCCTCCGGTAAACTTCGCAGCCTCCGGAAGTTTCTCCTCGACCTTTTCCTGATCGCGCTTGCCGCGCAGATCGGGGCTTTCCCGCTGGTCGCCTACTACTTCCATTCCGTTCCCATCGTGGGCGTGGTCGCCAATCTACTGGTCGTTCCGATTGTTCTGCCGATTCTCGCCATTGGATTCTGCGCCACGGTCCTGGGAACGACCACGCCCATTCTGACCGTGCCGCTCGACAAAGCCCTGGACTATCTGCTCGCCTACATCATCACCATGACGCATTGGCTTGCTGCGCCGACCTGGGCCAGCATACCGATCGGGGAGTTCTCCCCTCTCTTTGTCGTGATCGCGTATGCGTTTCTCTGGGGAGGAGCCTGGTATCTCGCCCGCCCCCAAGAGAGAGAGCCTGGGGAGACGCTATAGGAAGTCACAGACGCCGTATGTTCGTAGTAGGAAGAGAACATAGCTCTCTCAGCCCTTCGCAGAAGTAGAGATCAAGGAGAAGAACGTTTATGGAATATAGGACGTTGGGCCGATCCGGCCTGAAAGTACCGGTACTGAGTCTGGGCACGGGCACCTTCGGGGGCAGTGGGGATTTCTTCAAGGCGTGGGGACAGACCGATGTCTCTGAGGCGACCCGACTCGTCGATGTCTGCCTGGAGGCCGGTCTCAACATGTTCGATAGCGCAGATGTCTATTCCGGGGGAGCGGCAGAAGAGATTCTGGGGCAGGCGATCAAAGGCCGGCGAGATCAGGTGCTGATCTCGACCAAGGGCACCTTTCGCGCCGGGCCGGGGCCGAACGATGTCGGATCGTCCCGATTTCACCTGATCCAGGCCGTCGAGAAGAGTCTGAAGCGACTGGGAACCGACTATATCGACCTGTACCAGTTGCACGGCTACGACGCTCTCACGCCTCCGGAAGAGGTGCTCTCCACGTTGGACCAGATGGTGCGCGAGGGCAAGATCCGCTACATCGGCTGTTCAAACTTCTCAGGCTGGCACCTGATGAAGGCACTGTCGGTATCGGAGAAGTACGGCTGGCCGCGTTATGTGGCGAATCAGGCCTACTACTCCCTGATCGGGCGCGACTACGAGTGGGAGCTGATGCCGCTGGGCGAGGATCAGGGGGTTGGAGCGGTCGTCTGGAGTCCGTTGGGCTGGGGCCGCCTGACCGGGAAGATCCGCCGCGGCGCGCCGATTCCGGAATCGAGCCGATTGCGCTCCCAGACGGTCATCGATGCGGGCCCGCAGGTGGACGACGAGTATGTATACAAGGTCGTCGATGCCCTGGACGAGGTCGCCAAAGAGACTGGCAAAACGGTCCCGCAGATCGCCCTCAACTGGCTGCTCCAGCGCCCCACCGTCGCCAATATCATCATCGGCGCCCGCAACGAGGAGCAACTAAAGCAGAACCTGGGTGCAGTCGGCTGGAATCTGACTACGGAACAGGTCGCCGCTCTGGACGCCGCCAGCGCCGTTCCCAGCGCCTATCCCTACTGGCACCAAGCCGGCTTCTCCTACCGAAACCCCCATCCCACCGAGCGCAAGAGCTAAAACAGGACGCCTCTGTATAGAAGGACCCCATGCTGCATCGCACAGAATGGGGTCGCTCCTCATGAAATATGTCCTCTCTTTCCTCCTCCATTGTTCTGGGTTTCAGGAATATACTACCAGGCAGTAGATCACCACAGGAGGCAGGATTGGCCTATCACTGTTATTGTCGTTACCGAAATGAAGGTTAAAAAGGTGTATGGTAAGTGTGACTTTTCTACGCGTGGTACTGTCATTGTCTTGAGAAGGGTGGATATGTGCCGAATATGAGAACGCTAGTTTCCAACGGATAGGAAAGAGGAGCGTTCGATGGAAAAGGAACAACGACGCTTCCATCTACGACATGTCAGGGACGTCTGCAAATTAGATATGACTTCTCAAACAAACCAACAGAAAGTACCAGCCGATCTCGTCATGCGACTCAGGCGTGCGACAGGCTTGCCCGTGATGGTCTGTAAAGACTATTTGCGGACGGTAGATCCAGACCTACTTCAACGAATTCTTATGGCTTATGAAGACGGTTCGGTGGGGTCAAGTTATCTACGCGATCCTATCGAATTCGATCCGCGCTATGCTCACGCGTTCGCCGAAGCGGAAGTGGAAACGCAGCGTGAGGTCGCCGCTCAGATCGAAGAGCAACGTCAAGATTTAAGAGAACGAGGACTGGAACATCTTGAGTATCTGCTGAAGAGAACCGGTCATCTCCATTGGAATACCAAACAGAGAATTTTGAAAGAACAGTTTGACATTGACTGGAAAACGCCTTCAGAGATGAACTCTCGCATCTATTTCGATTAAGTCGTAGTCCGTCCTATCTCTGCTTTTATGGGATCTGAGTGGAGGATGTTGTTGGAAGATCTGCTTCACAATAAAGAGCAAGAAGATGCTGAGCGCCATAAAGGGCTGGACGAACTGGTTGCTGAAGCCCAGAAGTTGGGAATGTACTGATGCAATCGGCCCTTCTCGACGCGTGTACTTATATCCCGCTCCTTTGCGGGATTTCTTTATGCGCTTGGCGGTCCATCTCTATCAGCCGAAGTGGACAGCAAAAATCCATGAGGAATGGATCCGTAATGTATTGGCGGTCCGTCCGGACCTGACGCCGGTGCAGTTGACCCGTACTATGGCCTGATGGACCGTCATGTTAGAAGTCACTCTCCAATACGGTGGCGATCTCTTTCCATAGCGGCCACACGCCATGGCTGATATTGGAAATGACGGTGATTTGTAGCGCCACGTTCCGATTCACACTGGAGCGGAAGGATACTCCCGCGTCACTTCCTGTGATATACTCGTGACGGTTTCCGCGGGAGTCCTCGCGGATCCAGAGACCATGACCGTGAGCGATGTTCTCTCCCTTTGTGGTCGCTTTGACCTGCGGACATGCATATCTCTCCACCAAATCCTTCGGCAGAATCCTATATCCCCAGAACGCCTCCCATAAGGTGGCTATATCATCCACGGTAGTAAATGCTCCGCCATCGGAAGCCCCTACGATTGGCAGATTATAGATGTTGGTTCGCCATCCTGCGCCCTCTTCCACATAGCCCACCGCGGTTCCGGAAGGAAGCTGATTCATGGCGAAATATCCTGACTGATTCATGCCGATCGCCTCGAAGATGGCCTGCTTCACGAAATCCTGATATGTCTGGCCCGTCAGCTCTTCAATCACCACACCCAGCAGAATATAGCCGCCATTGGAATAGGAGAAGCGTTCCCCTGGCGGGAATTTCATCTCTTCGTTGGGAAACAGGGCGAGATAGTCTCTGGGGCCTTTTAGTGCATACCAGGGAATGGCAAGGTGGAAGTTATCGAAGTCAGTGATCTTCTCTTCGTCGAAGTAGTCGGGGATACCGGAGGTGTGGGTGAGCAGGTGCTGTATCGTGATGTCTGGAGAGTAGTGGGGGAAAGGCAGAGAAAGGCAGTCCTGTAGCCTGGTCGAAAAGTCTAGTTTTTGGGCTGTGATGAGTTTTCCAATGGCCAGAGCCGTGAGGAACTTGGTTCCCGATGCGATGCCAAAGCGGGTCTTCAGGGTGTTGGGAATGCGATTGCTCCGGTCGGCATAACCCACCGCCTTCTCATAGAGCACGGTGTCTGCTTGACGAACAGAGATGACCCCGGAAAATGGATGACTTTCCAGATATTTATCGAGTGTTTCCAACAGATTCATGTTTCTATCCTCTTGCCCGCCTCTGATTTCATCAGGAGAGCAACCAAAACCTGTATCGCCTGACAGGTAGGGTTTGGCAGACAGAAAGGCGAGCAAAGTAGCGAACCCTTCCTATTTTTTTGTATGTCACGGTGATGTGACAGTTTGGCTCGCGATTCTGTCACGGTGGCGGCTTATAATCCTCCCGTAAGCAACATACTTGGCTGTGGTCGGCAGACCGGGTGCAGCCCAATCTATGCGGAGGATAAGACATTGCGAGGACGAACTCGACAGAATACGACTTTCACGACAGGTGGCAAAGAAGCACGCGACTCGATGGATACGCCGATGGCGCGGCGGGATTTCCTGCGTCTGCTGGGGCAGGGTCTGGTGGTGGTCTCCGGAGCGAGTCTGGTGGGGTGCGGAGGTGGGGGCGGTAAGGCAACCGGAGGCAATGGGGGT
>Ga0070658_10000773_pt1 | contig 27492 bp, 18 predicted proteins | sample KBSC13metaG_FD_64664 | JGI IMG/M metagenome (GOLD analysis project Ga0070658, IMG submission 64664) | Corn rhizosphere microbial communities from Kellogg Biological Station, Michigan, USA - KBS C1-3 metaG | ecosystem: Host-associated > Plants > Roots > Rhizosphere > Soil ... | reverse complement strand
GTGTCGATCGCGAAGAACTATCTGGCGAGCGGCATTCCCCTGGAAGATCTCATCCAGGAAGGCGCGATCGGCCTGATGACGGCCACTGAGCGCTTCAATCCGTCGATGGGCTACCGATTTAGCACGTATGCCACGCAGTGGATCCGTCAGAGCATCGGGCGGGCTATCGACAACAAGTCGAAGGCGATCCGTCTCCCTGCGCACATCTCCGAATCCCTTCGCAAGATTGATAAGTCCCGCACGGAGCTCAGGCGGACGCTTGGCGAAGAGCCCACTGTCGAGCAGCTTTCGGCGCACACGGGGCTTTCGATTAAGAAGATGAACAGCTTGCTGCAGACAACGCAGGAGCCGGTTAGCCTCGACATGACGGTCGGCGACGACGACAATACGTCGCTCGGCAATCTGGTCCTCGACAAGACGGCCCCGAATCCTCAGGATGAGCTGATTGCGCGGGAGATGCGGGGAGAGATTGAGGCGATCCTCAACACCCTGGACGAGCGTGAGCAGATCGTCATGCGGAAGCGCTTCGGCTTCGACGAGGATGATAAGCTCGTGCTTCAGCAGATTGGCGACGAACTCAACATTTCCCGGGAGCGCGTGCGCCAAATCGAAGCGCAGGCACTCCGCAAGCTACGTTCCGCCGCTCGCAAGAAGCGCCTGCGCGATTACCTTCAGGCCTAAGTTTCACAATTGGGACGCCATGCCGACGGCTCAGGATAACCAGATCCGCCTGTTAGGCTTCCAATCCCGTTTCCCGAGCGAGCTGCCGTTCCAGGCGCGTCTCTACTTCGAGCGCTTCTTCGAACGCATGCACTATTGGGGACGCCTCTCCGCTGTGTTCAACTAGTTTCTCCGCGATAAGACCTGAATACGGCGACTTTGGCATCGACTTGGAACTGTCGCGCACCTGGCGATCCCACTCCGCTTGTCGTCGATTGAACACGACGATTACCGCAGCCGTGACAGACGCCGTCACAAGCGCTACGCCGGCTATCAGAGCGATTCGATTCATTTCGTACCTCCGCCAAACGTTACCATGTCTGGCCTACTAACACATTGATGACGATAATTACCCCGTCTAACTGTTTAGGTAAACGGTTCTGCGTATCGGAAAGCTTGCCAAAAGGCACATGATGCGTATATACTTTACGAAACAATTGTAAACAGTTGCCACACACAATGAAGATCAAGCCTGCAACAATCAAAGACGTAGCAAGGGCCAGCGGCGTTTCCTCCGCCACCGTCAGCTATGTCATCAACGGGGGACCGAGGCGTGTTGACCCGGTCACCGCAGCCCGTGTTATGGATGCGATGGAGCGCCTCAACTACCACCCGAGCACCATGGCCCGGGGTCTGAACAAGATGCGGCTCGACTGTCTGGGCGTCGTATTCCCGCAGATGCACCCGTCGCTCGTCAACGACTCGTACTTCAGCGCCGTTCTCGACGGCATTATCCAGGTGGCCACTCAGCGGAAACAGAATGTCACACTCTACACGGGGCTGGAGTGGAAGGGGCGGGCGAGCCTGCCGGCGTTCCGCGATCGGCGTGTCGATGCCCTCATCCTGATCGCTACTCTCACCGACAGCGACATCATTCACGAACTGAGCGACTCGGGTATGCCGTTCGTGTTGATCAATAATCGTTCGAACGATCCGCACATCCCGTGGGTGGATATTGACAATGAAGGTGCCGCCGAGCGCGTGGTCGACCACCTCGTGCAATTGGGGCATCGACGAATCGCGCACATCACCGGTGAGCCGAACTCGCCGTCGACCGTGCCGAGACGCAGCGGATTCCTTAAGGGCATGGAGAAGCACGGACTGCCCGTGGGCGACGACTACCTGTTCGAAGTCGGTTACTGGCGTGAGGCGGGCTCCGAGGGTCTGAAGCGGTTGATGTCACTGCCGGACCGGCCGACCGCGGTCTTCTGCGGCGGCGACGGTATCGCGGTGGGCGCTTACGAGTACTGTTCCGCGAATAACGTCCGCATCCCCGAGGACGTCAGCATCGTGGGCTTCGACGATGCCCCGTTCCTCAGCCACATGCAGCCGGGATTGACCACCGTTCACCATCCTCTTGTTCAGCTTGGAGCGAAGGCAACGTCGCTGATTCTCAACAAGATCGACATCGAGACCGCGGGCCGTCCGTATAGCGCCGAGACGGTGATTCTGGATGTCGACCTCGTCGTCCGCGAATCCACCGGCAAACCGCCGATCCTTAAGTAGGGAACATCAGTCGATCAAGAATGTGAGAACCGCACGCGTCATAGCGCGTAGCGGTTCTTTGTCGTTTCAGGACGAGTACAGGGCGTTTGCACGCTTTAAGTAGCCGGTCTGTGACGTCAGATAGCGAGGTCCAGATGACGTGCGAGGTCGCGGTAGCTGGTGAATGTGAGGTCCGGGCCGGTGGCGCGGAGTTTGTCGAAGTCGTAGAAGCGGGTGTGGCGGTCGGGTAGGAAGAGCGCGGTGGTGGTTCCGGCCGCGTTGCCCGCGAGGACGTCGAAGATGTAGTCGCCCACGAAGATCGTGTCCTCTGGCTTTTCGCCCAGGTTTGAGAGGGCGAGCAGGACGGGTTCAGGGTGCGGCTTGAAGTTGACAATGTCGCTGCCGGTGACGATGGTGTCGAAGCTGCAGTCGATGCCGAGGCGCTTCAGCGCGGCCAGTACCTCCAGGCGCGGCGAGGAGGTCACCAGGCCGGTTTTCATGCCGGCGGCGCGGGAGGCGTCGAGGACGTGGAGGGCGTCGTCGAAGAGTACGGCGGTTTCGTAGGCGGTGGCGATGCCGTCGTGAACGTGTCGCTCCATCTCGGCGGCGTCGGGGAAGTCGAACTCGGCGCAGACGTCGGCGTAGTCGCGGTAGTAAAAGCGGTCGATGATAGTCTGCTCCGGAATGTCGCGGCCGTATTGGGCAATCGCATACTGGAAGGCCTGTAGCCAGAGGTCGAGGCTGGGGATCAGGGTGCCGTCGAAGTCGAAGAGGATGGTTCGGTACATAGGGCAGGTCTTAAAACAACAAAAGCGGGAGCCAGTGGCTCTCGCTTCGGGTTCGGAGAAAAGTATAAAGACATCATATCACAGAAATTGGCAATTGTCAATGGTCCGACGCGATCGCACTAAGCATAATAAACGAGGAAACCGCCGATAGCCCGCGTCAAGATTGGACGGATAGCGCGAGCTATCGGTGTTTATGCTTGTTATTTAGTTCTTATAGTGTATCTCGTTTGTCTCAGAATATTCGGTTGGAAAAAGTTGGCGTTGGCGTTGAACACGCCGTCGACGATTCCTCTGGCAACCTTCGCCTGATTCGCGCTGTCGTTCAGGATGGCAAGATCCCGCGCATTGTTCATGAAGCCGCATTCTATTAGCACAGCCGAAACCGTGTTCATGCGCAGCACCCCGAATCCATTCGAGAACCTTTTGCTGTCTGATTCTATACGAACCGAGTGGTACAAAGCCGTCTTTCCCATAGCGGGTCCAAGCGACCCTGCGAACAGGCTGTCGCGAGCTCGGCCTCCGTGGTAATAGATCGTCAAGCCTTCGTGCGCGTTTGCCGTCGCTAGCGCGTCGCAATGGATCGAGACGAAGTACTTCGCGCCGCTGGACTTCGCCAGCGCTGCCCGCTGATTCACGCTTGGCTTCTCATCGCCGGATCGTGTCATGACGACATTCCAATGGCGAGCGACGAACTCGTCGCGTACCTTGAGGGCGATCGCCAAATCCAGGTCCTTCTCGCGTAGGCCTGCGAATTCTCCGCCATTGTCGTCGCCGCCGTGACCCGGGTCGATGACGATCGTAGGATTATTGCCGGTGACGACGGGCGCCCGCGGTGGTGCTGGAGACGAAGCCGTTGAGCGGACGGAGCCGGTGGCGGATGCGGCGGAACGGATGACGACACCGCTGCCGGCAATTCCGACGACAGCGACGGCGGCAGCGGTGGCCAGATTCTTAATGAGCATAGTTCGGATCACCCCCTTGGTGAGATGTGCAACTCCCGCGACCGGCGCGGCAATTCCTTGTGGCGTGACCAGGTGTATGACGGTCTCGAAGCAGCGTTCGGTGGCGGCCTTTGCCGTTTCCAAGGTCAATAGTGCGGCGATGGAGGCAGCCGTAAGGCCGATGCCGTGCGTGGTGAGTGTCTTTCGGATACGGGCGATGGCGCGCGAGACGCGTTTTTGCGCGGTATCCTCCGATGTTCCCCAGAGTTCGCCGATCTCGCGGAGGCTGAGTCCCTCGTAGAACCTGAGGTGCACGGCCTCCCAGTCCGTCGCGTTAAGTGTCGACAGCGCGGCATTGACGGCGGTCTCGAGCGGGCGGTCGGCGATAGGGTCTACGTGGATTGTCGACAGGTGCTCTCGCGCCTTCGATTCGCGTGCCTCACGCCGTCGCTCCTGCCGCACGATGTCGCGAGAGGCGAAGACGGCGGTTTTGAAGAGCCACCGCGAAACAATCGTGCCGGGCCGCATCCGCTTTGCTTTTCTCGCAAAGATCAGGAAGACGACCTGGGTGACGTCCTCCGCCAGGTGCGGATCGCCGATCTCGCGCCGGCATGTGCCGTAGACCATTTTGACATGACGCTTCACGATCTCGTCAAATGCGGCTGGTGAGCCGGCTTTGACATACTGTTTCAGGAGAAGCCAATCGCGTCTATCGGGAGATTGCATAACTAACAACGGCCTCTTGGGTTGAGAATCCGACAGGAGGAATTAGGAAATTTTAACATCGATGTACAGGATGAACAGGATATTCGGAATAGAGTGGATGTTCGAGCTTTAAAATTCATCCTGTCTATCCTGTCTATCGATGTTACATTTTACTTCTCTATCCACGCACGATGGCAGCGAAGATGAGGATCAATGGCAGGTCGAAGACGACGGCGTGCCAGAGGATCGGGAGGACGATGGAGCCGGATCGTCGATAGAGCCAGCTAAAGAACGTGCCGGCGGCGACGATGCAGACGACGACGAGTTCCGCCCAGCCGGGTCGGACGAGCAGGCGGATGACGATGTAGTGCCAGGCGGCGAAGGTGGTGGCGGTCCAGAGTGCGCCCGCTTTATTGACCTGGTCGGGAGTGCGGTCCAGTTCGTTGAGGACCACGCCGCGCCAGAAGAGTTCTTCGAGGACGGAGTTGACCACCACGAAATACAGGCCCAGCGGCACGAGCCAGCGTGCTTGAAAACCGCGGGCGGTCACGATGGCGAGGGCGTCGGCGCTGGAGATGAAGGTCGACCCGATCCAGTGGTAGATGATGACGGTCAGCGGGAGGATGATGGCGGCGGCGACGCCAAGTGTCAACAGTTCGCGCGCCGTCGGCATCTGCACCGCTCGACGCCAGAGGTGGCGGCCAGCGATCGCCATTGGCATAAGGCAGAGACCGTGGTAGAGCGCGAACGTCAATACGAGACTGTGGGCCTCGTACATGCCAAGCCACACGGCGGGCCAAGGAAGCAGCGTCAACAGGATGACGAGCGCGACCCGGTAGCGAGTTAAGAGTGGACCGATTGGCATGTCGAGACTACGGTAGCATGGCGGGCATCGTCGAGTCAAGTGACTTCGTACCTACAAATAATGCCGACAGTAATTGTCGTATATCTATTGTGAAATTTTGCACGAAGTGGGTATCCTTACGACGTTCTCAAGTTTGTGCATCGCCGGAAAATCATTATGGACACCCTTGCCTGGAACCGGTTTCAGTTCGCCTTCACCATCACTTACCACTATCTCTACCCCCAGTTGACGATGGGGCTGGCCCTGCTGATCGTTGTCTTCAAGACAGTCGCTCTTCGTAAGAACGATTCGAACTATCACGATGTCGCCCGGTTTTGGGCGCGGATCTTTGGCATAAACTTCGCGATCGGTGTCGTGACCGGCATTCCGATGGAGTTTCAGTTCGGCACCAACTGGGCGAGGTTCTCCGATTACTCGGGAGGCGTCATCGGCCTAACGCTCGCGATGGAGGGCATGTTTGCCTTCTTCGCCGAGTCGGCGTTCCTCGGACTGTTTCTGTTCGGGGAGAAGAAGCTCTCGCCTAAGATGCACCTATTCTCGGCGGTGATGGTGTTCGCGGGCTCGTGGCTGTCGGGCTACTTCATCATTGTCACCAATGCCTTTATGCAGCATCCGGTGGGATACGCCGTCGGTAGTGACGGTCGATTGCACCTGGCGAATTTCTGGGCCTATCTAACGAATCCCTGGTCGATCTGGCAGTACCTGCATAACATGTGCGCGGCTGTGGTCACCGGATCATTCGTAGTGACGGCGGTGGGGGCGTACTGGACGCTGATGTCGATGCACAAGGAGTCGGCCCGAATTTGCCTCAAGGTGGGTGTGATCGCCGCGCTGGCGTCGTGCGTCATCCAACTCTTCCCGACCGGCGATATGCATGGCAAGATGATGGCGCGGTATCAGAAGCCGGCGCTGGCGGCGATGGAGGGGAAGTTCGAGTCGGGGACGCATGCGGAGCTTGCGATTATTGGGCAGCCGAATGTGCCGGCTCGAAGGCTTGAGAACCCGATCTACGTTCCGTGGGTGCTCAGCTTCCTCGCATATGGCGACTTCGGCGCGGAGGTGGAGGGCCTTAACGATATCCCCAAGGACCAGTGGCCAGACAACATCGAGCTACTCTACTACGCGTATCACATCATGGTTGGCCTCGGCACGATGTTCCTGGCCGTGACAGGCGTTGCAACGCTGCTTCTGATCACGAAACGTTTGGAGCGGACGCGTTGGATGTTGTGGATCTTGATGTGCGCCTTCCCGTTCCCCTACATTGCCACGACCGCCGGGTGGATGGTGGCGGAGCTGGGTCGACAACCCTGGCTGATCTACGGTCTGATGCGGACGATCCATGGGACGTCGCCGACCGTCCCTGCCGGGAATGTCGCGTTTACCAGTCTCGGCTTCATGGGGCTGTACGCGGTTATGGGAGTGCTGTTCCTCTACCTGGTCGGGCGTGAACTGTCGCGCGGGCCGCAGCCGCCTCAGAGTGGTCACGAGCCGGTAGCGGACGCGGAGGCGTAACCTATGGCAACCATCTGGTACATTCTGATCGCGTTGATGTTGGCGGCGTATGTCGTCCTCGACGGGTTCGACTTTGGCGCGGGCATTTTGCACTTGTTGGTCGCCCGTAATGACAAAGAGCGGCGGACGGTGCTGGGGGCAATCGGGCCGGTGTGGGACGGCAACGAGGTCTGGCTGATCGCGAGCGGCGGCGTGATTGTTTTCGCGTTTCCGCGTGCTTACGCCGCCGGCTTTAGCGGGTTCTATCTGCCGCTTATGATGGTGCTGTGGCTGCTCATCCTGCGCGGGCTGTCGATCGAGTTCCGGTCGAAAGAAGATCATCCCTTGTGGCGCAGCTTGTGGGACGGGCTGTTCTTTGTGTCGTCGGCGTTGATGGCGGTTGTCCTTGGCGCGGCGCTGGGCAATTTGATCCGCGGCGTGCCAATCGACAAAACCGGCTACTTCAGCTGTCCGCTGTTCACTAACTTCATGCCGGGCATAAATCCCGGCGTCCTTGACTGGTACACGGTGCTGGCCGGCTTGTTGACCCTCGCCATCCTCGCGCAGCACGGCGCCCTCTACTTGATCTGGAAAACGACCGGGGAAGTGCAGCGTCGATGCACGGTGTTCGCCTCGAGGTTCTGGCCGGTAATGCTTGGCCTAGGCGCGGTGGCGACGTTTGCGACGATGAAGATTCAGCCGATGATCTTCGCGAATCTCGGGCATCGACTATGGGCCTGGCCGATGCTGGTACTCGTGCCGGTGTGTCTGGTCTGGATGATCATATCGCTTCGGCGAGGCGCGGAGCTGCCGGCATTTTTGGCGTCGGCCGGCTACATCGTGCTGCTGCTGGCGTCGACGGCGGCAGGAGCCTTCCCCTATATCCTCATCTCCACGATCGACCCCGCCCTGTCGGTGACTGTCGACAATGGCGCGTCGGGTATCGGTGGACTTCAGACAGGCCTGATCTGGTGGGGCTTCGCGCTGATTCTCGCGGTGGCCTACTTCATCAACATGTTCCGGTCGTTCCGCGGCAAGGTGGACGTCGATGCCGGTGGCTATGGGCATTAGGAGGGAAAGAGAAGAGTTTTGCATGGATTTAAGGATGTACAGGATATAGGATTATAGAATGAGCTCATTCTATAATCCTGTCTATCCTTAAATCCTTGCAAATACTCTTCTCTCCTCGTTCCATCTTGACCTTAATGGTTGATACATGATATCATATGATTGTTCGCCGACTTGCAAGAATTAGGCGCGGCGAAGAGGATGTGATATCGATGAGAGATGCCGGGCCAACTGAACTCGCTAAGCAGCATGTTCCCCTATACCGGGTGATCGAGCAAGATCTCCGCGAGCGTGTGCAGACGGGCCGCTGGACGGCGGGGGCGATGCTGCCGAGCCGCAAGTCGCTTGCGAAGGAGTACGGGGTCGATATGCGCACCATCCAGCGTGCGATTAGCGATCTTCTCGCCGATGGCACTCTGCACGCACATGGCGGCCGAGGCACGTTTGTGCCGATCGTCGACGGCAGCGGGCCAAACGGCACGGTGAAGGTGGCGGTCAAGACGGTGGCGATCATCGCCGAGCAGTCGTTCAACCCCGTTGCGAGTTGGCCGGCGATGGTGCACTCGATCCACGAGGGGCTGCGCAAGCACGTCGAGGACTGCCGCGTCATCACCATCAACACGAGCGCGAAGACGCCCGAGGGAGTGATCCGCAACGAGCACGACGCCCTGCGCATGGTCGAGGGCGAGGGGCTGGCCGGCGTGATCATGTTCCACTCGGGCGGCGACACCACTCTGCCCGACATCCGCCACGTCATAGATGCCGGGATTCCCACAGTCTTTGTAGACCGCCTTCCCTTTGAGCACGGGTGCGATTTTGTGGGCATCGACAACCGTATCGCTTTCCGGGAAGCGATCGAGTATTTGATGTCTATTGGGCATCGACGGATCGTGATTGTCGCCCCGGACGAGAACGTCACGACCATCGACGACCGTTTGAACGGTTTCTTCGACACCTTCATGAGCGCGGGACTACCGGCGCCGCAAGACCTCGTCTTTCGGCTGTCGCTTGCCAAGAGCCTGACGCGTGAAGGCTTGATGTCGGAGATCGAGCGGGTGATAGGAGAGATCATGTCGATGGCGGAGCGCCCGACGGCGATCGTCGCTATCAACGACTTTCTGGCCGAGTATATCATCACCGCACTCGAGACGCGGGGGATATCGGTGCCGGGGGATTTCAGCGTCATGGGCTTCGACGATGTTGAGCAGTTCCTGCCGCGCAAGCCGAGGCTGACGACTGTTCGTCAACCGTTCGAGACGATGGGCGAGCGCGCGGCGTCACTGGTCGCCTGGCGCATCACCCACGCCGATGGTCAGTCCGCGGCCTATCAGCACGTCCTTCTTCCTACACGCTTAATTGTTCGCGAGACGACAGCGCCGATTGGCTGAGGTTTGCCCGTTGGCGGGGGCGCAAGAACGGGCGAGGTTACGGGGACGATATGGCGAGTCCGTAATGCGATAGCACCAGTTCTGTGCCCTCCCTCTCTCCCTACGATTCCTATCAGCAACGATCGCTTTTACTCCTCATTGACCTCTATAATCTTTATTGCGACGAAAGAATGCGTGTGCAGTTTCGCGTGTGTCTATTGACAATGTTTAGGTCGTCTGTTAGAATGGTGCTCATACGGGGTCGAATTAATAGATCCGATTTTGATTATTTGTAACTTTTGCAATATAAATCGTATCTGTCCTCGTCCATAACCCGATATCGGAGGGACTATCATGATTCGTTCTTGTGGCGCCTTGACGGCTGCGTTTGCAGGACTGTCTTCTTTCCTCTTTTTGTGCGCTCCAACGAAGGCGGCGCAGGTCATCGGTGTAACTTACGAAAGCCCGGGCGATCCCATCTTCACATGGGTTCAGAGCGCAAGCCCCTCCGCGTGCCCCTACGTCATCATCAATGCGCCGAATAACGGCAATCTGGTATCGGGAGATCCGCAGTACATCCCCACGTCGAGCTGGAGCCCGAGCCTCGCACAGTGGACCTCAATGACCGCGACCCTGCACGCGCATGGCGTCAAGGTGCTCTGCTACGTCGATAGCGCCTTTACGAACCGGCCGGTCTGGCAGGTCGAGAACGACATGGCGCAGTACCTCATTGACGGGTTTACGGTTGACGGCTTCTTCGTCGACGATGTCGCCTGGGGCTGGTCGAGCGCGGCGGGCGACGGCAGCGGGACTGTCGGCAACTGGTACACCAACCTCTACAACTACGTGCACAGTACGATGACCACGTGGAACAACTCCCTCTTTGCGACATCGCCGACGGTCGTTATCAACCCGGGCGGGATCGGGGACGTGTCGAGCTGGATGAACGCCTGCGATATCGACGTTGACTTTGAGGGTCCATACCAAACCTTTACGGGTGTCGGTGGGACGGTGTTCAATGGGTACACGAGCTGGTCGCCGTCGGGAACCTGGGCGACGTCGTTTCCGGCGAGTCGTTTCTTCCAGGTGGTGACGAATGTCGGGAGTACGTCGACGGTCGATGCCATCTTCAATGGCGCCGCCGGTAAGAACGCTGGGTATCTGTTCACAACCAACCTGAGTTGCGACTGGCAGGCGGGGGTGAACACCTACGGCACAACTCCGTCTCAATCGATCTGGAATGAGGAGATTTTCAAGGGCGGCGGCGGGGGATCGACGATCTCGAACGTGACCGAGTCGCTCACGAGCGGCAAGTATAAGTTCTCCTATAACTACACCGGCACGTGGTCGTACTACCACGTATTCCTCGACACGGACCGAAGTGCGTCGACCGGGTACACCATCTCGGGCATTGGGGCCGACTATATGATTGAGAACGGCAATCTCTATCGGTCGACCGCGAACGGCACCGGATGGAACTGGACGCCGGCCGGCACCGTGACGTACACCAATTCCGGCGGAGTCGCGACCTTCACGGTCAACGCGACGTCGATCGGGTCACCGGCGCACTTCAATGCGGCGTACCAGGTGGCGACATCGACGACGAGTTTCACCACGGGGGCGTTTGTGTATTAGTCCCTCGTAGTATCAAAATCTACCGGCCGCGTCCAAGTCAATTGGGCGCGGCTTTTGTCATTTGTGACTTATGGGCCAATTGCAACTAGGCGCGGTCGCTTTGGCCGGGGCGAGACAAGCTCGACGCCGTGCTGTAAATTGTGGTTGCCAGTTTGTTAAATCAAAAAGCGGAAATCGATCACATCACAGTTTTTGCATCTGGCTTTTCATTCTGAGTATGCCCGTTGTGTCGAATCATAGATGACCGAAAAATTTATGCACACGTGTGCTAGTTAGCGGTTGACATATAAATAACGTGGTGATATAATCACGTGTGCCCCCTAAACAAAGGGGCACGCACTACAGTGGCCTGCAATGGCTGCGGTAGTGCGGTGATTCGCCAGGAGGTTAAAGTTTATGTCAGGCAATCGTTCCGGTTTTACACTTATTGAATTGCTAGTTGTTATCGCAATAATAGCGATTCTCGCTGCTATCCTCTTCCCAGTGTTCGCCCAGGCTCGGGAGAAGGCGCGTCAGACGACCTGTCTTTCCAACGAGAAGCAGCTTGGTCTCTCGTTCATGCAGTACATTCAGGACAGTGACGAGCAGTTTCCTTCGGGCGCATACAGCGGCTTCGCCTGGGTGCAGGCGGACGGGCTGGGATGGAGCAGTCAGATCTTCCCGTACGTGAAGAGCACGGGCCTCTTCCACTGTCCGGATGACAGCGCCGGCTCGGTGACCGCGACATCGCCGGGTGGCGAGAGCGTCAACTTTGTCCCGGTCTCTTACTTCTACAACAACAACCTCACTGGTGGCACAGGGGGGACGTCGGTGCCGGCTGGTCTGTCCGATGCGGCGTTGAGCGCACCGGCGTCGACGGTGATCGTCGGCGAGTGCACGGGCATCGTCAACGATCCCACCGCGTATTGGGGCACGGACGGGCTGAATGCACCGCAGGACGCCGTCGGCGATGGTAAGATCGCACTCTATACGGACTCTTGGGCCGCTTCGCCGTCGACGGCAGGCAATCCGACCTACAACTACGCGACCGGTACGATGGGCAGCGGTTTCGGCGCCGTCAACGTCGCTCAGCACAGCAAGACCGGGTCGAACTTCCTGCTCGGCGATGGTCACGCGAAGTTCCTGAAGCCTGAGCGAGTTTCTCCGGGCGCCACGGCCGGCTCGGTCAACGATGCGCAGGATGCTGATACGCCAGTCCACAACGCCGCCGGCACCGGCGCGCTGGGTTCAGCGTACACGGCGACCTTTAGCCCCAACTAACCAACCAACTAGCGTTGGGGGCGTAATCCCTGTGGGTCGGGGTGACGTTGCCGGTACTCCCGGGAGATTTCCTTTGATGCCGGCAAAGACCCTGTCGAGGAATGTGTGAGGATACAGCCTGTGCGGCGCTGTTGAAGGGTGCCGCACAGGCCGGAGAATCATTCCGAGAATTAGGCCTGTCGACCTTGACATGCACTCTTGGGCTGTGTTATCATTTTATTAGTTTAGCGTGTGCAGTAAAACGATTTCATTTCAAAATTAGTTCGATCCGGTTAAAAGAGTTATGTCAAAGATCAATGTTAGCTTTATCGGGTGCGGTGGGATAGGACAGGTACACCTGGCGGCCCTTGCCAAATGTGCGGCCGAGGCCAAAGTTGCATGGACGATCGATGCCCGCGAGGAGCTTGCTTCCGGGGCGGCAAAGTCCCATGGAGCGACGCATTACAGCGTCGACTACAAGGACGCGCTCGGGGCCGACACCGACGCCGTCGTCCTGAGCGTACCTACGCACCTGCATTCCGAGATTGCGTCGGCCGTGCTTGATGCCGGTAAGGAGCTCTTCTGCGAAAAGCCGATCGCACGATCGATGAAGCAGGCGGAGTCGATCCGCGCGGCGTGCCAGAGAGCGAGCACCCACGCAATGCTCGGGTTCGTTCGCCGCTATGACGAAGAATGGCTTGCGATTCGATCAGCGCTGCAGTCGGGTGCAATCGGCGGCCCGGTCGTGTGGAACGATATCGTTTCGTTCGAAGGTCCCGCCCCGGCCTGGTATGGTCAGGACGAACTCGGCGGCGGTCCCTTCCTCGACGGGGCCATTCACACGTTCGACTTTGCCCTGTACACGTTCGGTCCGGCGAAGCGTGTGTTTTGCCAGGGGCGAACGATGAAGTCCGGCAATACGGCCATCGACACGGGGACGGCCATAATCCAGTTCGCCTCGGGCGACGAGCTTGTGCTGGGATGGTCGTGGGGACTGCCCAAAGGCTGCGCCGGAGCGCGGGTGTTCGAGTTCCTAGGCCCCGAAGGAATCATCACGTGGCCCGCGGGAGTCGGCGCTCCGCCGAGCCCCGGCTCCGCCGACGAACAGGTCGAGATGCGGTCGTTCACCGTCGACCGCGGAGTGTCGAAGGAGTCGATAAAGTACCCGGCAGACGCGCTGCAACGTGGGTACGATCGACAGATGGCGGAGTTCTTGGCCGTCGTTCGGGGAGATGCCCAGCCACGTGCGAATGAAGACGACGGAGTTGAGGCGTTGCGCGTCTCGCTGGCCGTCATCGAGTCGGCTAGGACCGGCAAGGTAGTAGAGATTGCTTCGGTCCCCTGACCCCAATTATGGGGAACGGGACCTGCCGCGCATGTTCGATATCGCGAGTATGGGCTTTGAATTAATTAGAACGATCGTCCAAGACGGACGGATAGGATAACGGAGAAGAGAATGTCTCAGATCAAACTAGGTGTCATCGGCTACGGTAGGCGCATTCGGCACATCGCCAAGCTCGCGAGGGAAATCGATCCGGCGGCGACTATCGTCGCAATTACTGACATCCGTTCAGATGCCGTCAAGGCGGTACTGCCCGATTATGGCCTCGACCCGACCCAGGTCCTTCTCTTCGACGATCCCGACGTCATGCTCGACACGGTCGCGCTCGACGGCGTCCTTGTGGGAACACGCTGCGACCTGCATACACAGATGGCCCTGAAGGTGATGCGGCGAAACCTGCCGCTCTTCCTCGAGAAGCCGGTGGCAACGTCGATGGCGGACCTTTCACTGCTGCGCGAAGGGCTCGCGGGATATAAGAGTCAGGCCGTCGTCTCGTTCCCGCTTCGCGTGAGCACGTTGGTACAGTCGGTGAAGGAGATCGTGGAATCGGGCAAGATCGGCCGCATCGACCATGTGCAGGCGCTCAACAATGTGCCGTACGGATCGGTCTACTTCCAGGAGTGGTACCGCGACGAATCGGTGACGCAAGGGCTGTTTCTGCAGAAGGCGACGCACGATTTCGACTACATCAACTATCTCCTCGGCGACATGCCGACGTGGATCTCGGCGATGACATCGAAGCAGATCTTCCGTGGCGACCATCGCGCTGGATTGCACTGCCGTGATTGTTCGGAGAAGACGATCTGTCTGCAGAGCCCGTTCAACAAAGACACGCACCTGGAGCCGGACTGGATCGACCCGGCGCAGCGCATGTGCGCATTCGCCGTCGATACCGGCAATGAGGACTCGGGGAGCGCGCTGATTCAGTACGAGAGCGGGATGCACGTGTCTTATAGTCAGAACTTTGTCACTCGCGGCAAGGCGGCGAGGCGAGGCGCGATGCTGATAGGCTACCTCGGAACCATCGAGTTCGACTGGTACACCGACGAAATCAAGGTCTACATGCACCACTCGACGCGGGTTGAGACGATTCAGATGAAGTCGGCCGGGAATGCGCACGGCGGCGGCGATACCGTGCTCGCGGCGAACTTCATGAAAGTCATTCGTGAGGACGCCCTGTCGGTGGCGCCCCTCAATACGGGACTGCTCAGCGCGTTGATGTGTCTCAAAGCGAAGGAGTCTGCCGCCACGAAGACATTCCAGGAGATTGCCTTCCCGGCGACTGAGGCAGTCCGCAAGATCACTCCTCGTGTCAACGGCGCAGTGACGGTCAACCGCTAGTAGAGTATTAAAGAGGTAGTGCCATTGCAGCGTGTTATGCAAAAGCTATTGAGCAAGGGAGGGGCGGCCGTCGCGGTCGTGATCTGTCTGACGGCTGCCGGGTGTACGACGTCGGGCGCGGCTCCGTCGCCGCAGCATCTGTCGAACTGGACGCCCTATGGCGACAGCGGTTACACGGTCGACAACGCCGTGCTCCGCGACGGGCATCCGACGCTGCGCAGTGAATTGAAGGAAACGGCGGGAGCCGCGGGGGCGTCGACGGTGGTCACGCTCAATCAGACGGTTGCCGCGCCGATCGTGGTGACTGGCTGGAGCAAGGCGCAGGATGTCGGCGGTACGGCGGATGGTGAGTATTCCGTCTATGTCGATATCACCTACACCGACGGCACGCCGCTCTGGGGGCAGATCATCCCCTTCGACGCCGGTACCCATGATTGGCAGCAGCGGCGGTTAACGATTGCGACGCCCAAGCCGATAAAGTCGCTGAATGTCTATGCACTGTTTCGGCATCATACGGGAACGGCGTGGTTCGACGATTTCGAAGCGCGTGAGCTGAGCACGTCGAGTCAGTTCGACGGCCAGGAGATTACGCCGCCGGCTACCTCCTCCGCGACTGGCTCCTGGTATATCCGTGACGTCAGCGCGGGCTCGGATGCTGTCGTGCCGGTCGCGCAGTCGAGTGCGGTGGCGTTGACGGCGGGCAAGGGCGGCGGCGACGTAGTTCGCGCTCGGCTGTCGAACAAGACGGGCGACATCCACAGCGTCACGCTCTATTATGTCGAACGGTACGCGCCGAAGTCGGCGGTTTGGTGGGACGATATCCGTACCAAGCGTATGGTCGACCCTGGCGCGGAGTACGGCAACTTGACCGCCGTCAGTGTCGGCGCGAGTGGCTTGATGTCGGTCTATCCGTACGGTTGCGTCGGCGGGTCGACGAGTGCGCGTGTACTTGGTGTGCCCGCGGGACTCGGGCCGAGGATCACAAGGATCGGCTACAACGGGCGCCTGCATTTGTACTTTGTCGCTTTCGACGTCGCGCTGATGCCAAGAGGCGATGCGCATGGTCATGACCACGCCGATGTTGGTGTCGTCCGCTACAATGTCGACTCGCATTGGGGATTCCGAGCCGCAACGGCTGGGTACTACAGCCGTTTCCCCGCCGCCTTTGCCAGGCGGTCGAAGATCGACGGGATCTGGATGCCGTTCACGGACCCGTCGACGGTGAGTGACGTCGCGGATTTCCATATCGCTTTCCACGAGGGCGACAACAGTGTGGCGGGTGATCGAAGCAAGGGAGTTTTGAGCTTCCGGTACATCGAGCCGATGACTTACTGGATGAACATGGATGCCGCGCAGGCCCGTACTTACGACAACGCCGTGTCGGTGTTGAAGTCTCAGGCCGCCGGTGGCGACAGCAGAGAGACCCGGGCCGCCAAAGCAGTGCTGGCGTCGGGCAGTTTGGATGCCGGTGGCCACTACAATGTCACGTTCCAAAACACGCCGTGGGCGAACGGCGCGATGTGGCTGATCAATCCGAACCCGTCGATTGCGCACAGTGAGGATGACTGGACGGGCGCTCGCATCAACAGCCTCGCCGAACCCGTTCCCGGCAAGGCAAACGAGCCGGACGGTGTCTACCTGGATTCGCTGGAGTCCTGGTCCGACTCCCTCGACTACAGCGACCGTAGCCTGGCGGCGTCGACAGCGCCGCTCACGTTCACGCCGACGAACCCGCGGCCGGTGGTGCCGACATGGTTCTCCGTCTACGAGGACACCCACAAGCTTTCGCAGGACCTGCACTCGCGGCAGCGGCTGCTGATGGCGAACTCGACGCCGATCAAGTACCCGGTATTTGGCGGCCTCCTCGACGTCATGGGCATCGAGACGAACTGGCTGTACGACGGCAAGTGGCAGCCGGACTCGGACTCTACTTTCAATCTGCGCCGAACCGTCAGCTATCACAAGCCCTACCTGCTGCTGCAGAACACGAACTTCGAGTTTTTCACCAAGGAGTACACGAGAAGGTATTTCAACCGGTGCGCGTTCTATGCGGTCTTCCCCAGCTTCTTCAGCGCCGACGCCGCTACCCATCCGTACTGGCAATCACCCGATCTCTACAATCGAGACCGGTCTCTGTTCAAGCAGTACATCCCGTTGATCAGCCGGTTGTCGAAGGCCGGATGGGAGCCGGTGACGTACGCGTCGACGGCCGATCCCAAGGTTTGGGTCGAGCGCTACGGATCTCGCTACATAACCGTTCTCAATTCTGCCGACACTCCGATATCGACCACGCTGACTGCCAATCTCGGCAAGATGGGCGTCGACATCCGCGGGCACAAAACGGTCGGCATCACCGATGCGGTCACTGGGGATGTCGTTGCGAGTATCGGAGCGAAGTCTGTTGTCACCGTCCCAGTCGACGTGGCCGGTGGTGAGACACGGGTGCTGTCAATATCGTTGCACTAGGATACCGCTGATGATTGCACTTGATAAAACCAGGGAAGAAGATCTGGACAATAGACATCGACCGTCGGTGGCGGCGGGCGTAACGGCGAGGTCGGTAACGATTGCGGTGGTGCTGGCGGTGCTCGCCGGTGTCTGGGTGCGTCAATCGGAGATCGCCGCGTTGACGACTCAGGTTACTGAGAGCGTGCCGGCAATCCCCGGGCTCACCGCTCTGATCCTGATGATCGCGGCAAACGCACTACTTCGTGCGAGCAAGCTACGCGTCAAACCGCTGAACACGCCTGAGGTGCTGACGATCTTCTTTTTTGTCTGCATTAGCAGTACGGTGATGGGCACGGGAGTTACCCAGTTCCTCTTCGCGCTTCTTACGGCTCCCTACTATATCCTGACGAATCACACGATTGGGGAACATCTTCCGCTGTGGCTCGTGCCGCACGACCGTGAGGTCATCCGCTGGTTGTACGAAGGCTCGCCGAATGGCAAGGTTCCATGGAATCTCTGGATCGTGCCAATGTCGGTGTGGCTCGGCTTCTTTGTCGCCGTCTGGAGCGCGCTGTACTGTTTATGTCATCTCTTCTTCCGCATCTGGTCACGCGATGAGAAGCTCAGTTTCCCGCTGGTGGCCGTCGTCACCGAGATGGCCGAGAATCGACAGGGCGATAAGCCGTTCTTCCGCAACAAGGTGATGTGGCTCGGCTTCTCAATCTCCGCGGCGTATAACCTGATCAACATACTTCATAGCTTCGTGCCTGCCGCGCCCCAGCTAAAGCAGCTTCTCGTAGTCCATGACTATGTGGCGCTTGGGCCGCCGTGGTCGGCGCTGTCGGATGTCAGCTTCCAGATTCGACCGGAGCTAATCGGTCTTGGCTTCCTGGTGCAGACGGATCTGAGCTTCTCGATCTGGGCAACATTCTTACTGCTGCGGCTTGCGTCGGTTGTGGGTGTCGCGTTCAACATGCCCGTGGTGCCGGGAGGATCGGAACCGTTCCCTTACGCTCAGGAGCAGGGGCTTGGCGGCTACTTGCTGATTGCCATCGCGCTCGGCTTGAAGTCGAGGGCGGCGCTCTGGCAGGGATTGAAGTCGGCGGTGACGCGGAAGGGCGGGGAGCCGCGTTGGCCCTATGTCGGGCTGGCGCTCGGCGTCGGTGGCAGCCTGGCGATCATGAGTGCCGCGGGGATGTCGATGTGGGTCGCGGCCATCTATCTCGGCGTCGTGCTTGCCGTCGCCCTTGTCTATGCCCGGATCCGGGCCGAGGCGGGCGTGCCGTTGAACTGGTTGTTCCCGTTTGGATTACAAAAAGATGCGATCCTCTTTACGTTTGGGGGACCGGCTCTTGCGGGATCGTCGGCATCGACATTGCCGGTGCTGACGGCCTTCTCGTTCATGTCACGCGGGTACTTCCCCGAGGTCAGTGGGTATCAGATCGAGGCTATGGAGACCGGTCGACGCTTTGGTGAGACTCAGCGCAAACTTGCCATGACGATGCTGCTGGCGCTGGTGGTCGGCGTCGTCGTTGGTTGGTACTTCCATCTTACCGCGTTCAGCCAGGTGGGGGCGCTTCACAAAACCGGAAGCATGTGGGGTGGGGGCATGGCCGAGCATGACTACAGCCAGACGACTTCCGGCACCCTGCGAAGCCCCGGTCGCATCGACGCTACCATTATCGGCGCGTGCTTCGCCGGCCTGTTCACCCTACTGCGGCAGTGGATCGTAGGATTCCCGATGCATCCTCTCGGATATGTGATGGCGTGCAGCTACGGCGATCTCCTATGGGGGCCGTTCTTCATCGTGTGGCTCGCCAAGTCAATGATAATTCGCGCTGGCGGGCTCGTCCTGTATCGACGCGCGGTGCCGTTCTTCCTGGGCTTCGCCCTTGGTCACTTCGCGGTCGCCGGCGTTCTGTGGGGGATTGTCGGTGCGTGCTTCGGGGATGCCGTCCACGGTTATCAAGTCTGGTTCGGATAGTTTTTGGATCGGGTGTGGATCACCCGGACGGGCGGGACGCCCATCGTACGATAAGAGTTTTAGGCCTCTATCCATCTCGCGGATAGAGGCCTTCTTATTGACTGATTGCTTGCTCTGACCTAATGAAAACTTGGACACACGATAAACCGCACACGCGTGTCTATTGACTCTTGCCGAAATTGTTGATATAATCTCCACGTCTAGCCTGAACGAACTCGACATTATCGCGGATCCGCCCTAATTCGGCAGATACGCAATATTGTCAGAACTCTTTTGCTAGCATTGCAGTACAATTCGTGCCGCGTGAGGCACAAAAAAGGACATCGAAATGAAGAGCAATCTCTATAGAAAGTGGGCAGGTCGATTTACCGCAGCGGCCTGTACCAGTGCGGTGTTATTGACGTGCGCACCAACGCACGCCGGCACTCCGTTCAGTGGCATCGATTCCCACAGCAAGTTTCTGATTTACTACGGCAACGACTTCAGCACGACAAACCTCAATGCCATGTCGGCGTTTAACGTCGTCGTCCTTGGCGACCCGGCCAACACCGGCGTGACCCCCGCCAATGTCGCCTACCTGCATAACCATGGCGTCAGCTTTGTCCTGGGCTATATCAGTATCGGCGAGGACGTTGCGTCGACGCAGAACGGCGCGAGCTTGATCGTTGGTGACGGCACCGGGCCGGTCTACATGGACTCGTCCAACGTCATCCACTATGAGAACAAGGGCATCGCGTCGTTCTATGTCGACGAGTGGACTAAGAACGCCACGCCCGGCGGGCTGCCGTCGGCCGGCTCGGACAACCTGGCCGATACCAACTGGAACTTCAACGGCTACTTCATCTGGCCGAACGCGGCGTGGCGCTCGATTCTAAATAGCGAGACCTACAGTGCTACCGCCGGCGTCCGCAGCTGTGTCGGTCTTGCGCAGTTGATGGGCACACGCACGAGCGATACCGACACCAATCGCGCCCACAACTTCGGTTTCGACGGTGTGTTCCTTGACACGTTGGATACGGCCGGCCCGTATGATGGGGTGCCGGGTTACTATTCGTGGGCAGCCCAGGAGATGAGCAACACCGTCTCCTACATCCACACCACCTATCCCACCAAGATGGTTCTTGCCAATCGCGGCATGTTCTTCTACAACTCGGACCAGACCAGCAGCACCCATCACATCCACCCGTACGACTATGACATCCGTCCCTACGTCAACGGTACGTTGATGGAGAGCTGGCACCTCGACAGCAACGCCTCCAATACCGGCATCAACCCGAGTTGGAACGACAACTACCTCAACTACGGACGCAAGGTCAGCGCCGAAGCGAACCGCCCGGACGGCTTCACCGTTTTCTGCCTTGACTATCAATGCAGCCGATCGACTTCGCTCTACGATGAGGGCATCCGCTACGCCATCACCGACAACGGCTGGACCTATTACCAGGCCGGCGACGGCAGCCTGACGGACGTTAACACCTACGTGTCGACCCACATGCCCGCCACCGACACCGTCGCTCCTATCTGGAGCACGGCGCAGACCCCCGGCTACATCTCCGGCTCGAACTACACGGACACGTCGAACCCGTATACGGCGCTGACCGGCCTGCAGGCCCTGGTTGCCGGTCCTACGTCCGGCGATGTCACCGCGCAGTGGGATCTCGCCCTCGATCAGACAGGTCCGATTCACTACAGCCTCTACCAGAGCACGGACGCCGCCTTCACCGCGGCCACCGTCTACCCGAATGTCAACTACGCCGTGGGCGCCGGTTGGTCGACAGCCGCCAGCACGCACAACGCCAACCAGTATACGATCCCGGCGGTTGCCCCCGGCACGTACTACTTCCGCATTCGCGCCACTGACGCTCTCAGCCATCAGGACACGAATTCGTCGACGATTACCTACACTGTCCTCCCCGGCCAGGTGTCGAACCCGGTTGCCGACGGCGCCATCAGCCTTGATGGATCCCTTTCAGATTGGTCGAGCCTGCGATCGTTCGGCCAGAAGCCCATCGACCTGACCGGCTCCGCCAACCCGTTCGTTCCCGTCAACTCGTCGATGGCGAACGATACGACCAGTATCTACATCAACTTCACCAACGCCACCACGGTCAGCAGCCTGACGTCGGCGAGCCGGGTCTTCCTCGACACCGACGCCAACCGGGCGACCGGATACACCGGCGGCTCCAACAACTTCCCCGTCGGCGCGGAGTACATGATCGAGGGGAACTTCCTCTACAAGTACACGGGAACCGGCGGCACCAATTGGGGCTGGTCCTCGGCTATCAGCGGCGCGCTTGGTTACACCTACGCCGGCTCCGTTGTCGAGATGTTCATTCCTCGCACCTTCCTCGGCAATTCGAAGAACATCAACTATTTCCTGTACGACGACAACAGCGGTACCAGCGGCAGCCTCGACGTCTACCCGATGAACGCATTGGCGATCGGCGGCGGTGGCGGCTACTGTGCCTACAAGCTGGTCGACACCTACAACCCGGTGACCACAACCGCGCTCAGTGTAGACGGCAGCCTGAGTGACTGGTCGAGTCTGACCTCGTTCGGCACGAAGTCCGCCGACGTCAGCGGTTCGTCGAACCCTGTCGATTGGCAGGTCGGCTATGCCGCCCATGACGGGGCCAATCTGTATCTTGCCTTCACGAACTACAACTCGATCGGCACTCTCGACGGCAAGTACAGCATCTTCGTCGACACCGACAGCAACCCGTCCACCGGCTTCAAGGGTGGCAGCGGCAACTTCCCCGTCGGCGCGGAATATATGGTCCAGGGCACCGGCCTCTGGAAGTACATGGGCAGCGGCACCAACTGGTCGTGGGGCAACGGCACCACGGTCGGCGTAGCGGTTGCGACGGTGACTTCGCAGGTTAGCGGCAGCAGCGCCGAGATCAAGTTCGCCACGTCGCTGATCGGCAGTCCGTCGATTGTCCGCTTGTTCTTCTTCGGCGACAATACCGGCTCCGGCGGCGTGTACGACTACTACCCGGCGAACGCGATCACGTCGAACTCTACCGGCAACTACCTGGTCTATCGCCTCGACGACGTGTCAAGCAACGCGACTATCACTGTCGACGGATCTCTCACCGACTGGAGCTCGCTCCGTTCATTCCCGAAGAAGCAGGACGACACCAACGGTACGACCGACCCGCTCGACTTCGAGAAGGGCTGGGCCGCGAACGACAGCACCAACTATTACTTCGCGATCCAGAACGCCAACACGGTCACTCTCAATTGGGGAACCACGATCTACATCGACACGGACTGCAACCGCTCCACCGGCTTCATCGGCAGCGGCAGCAACTTCCCGGTTGGCGCCGAGTACATGATCCAGGGCACCTCCGTGTACAAGTACATGGGGACAGGCACCAGTTGGTCGTGGGGCAATGGCACCACGGTTGGCGTCGCGGTTGGCACAGCCACCGCGCAGACGAGCGGTACGAATGTCGAGTACTCGATGCCCAAGAGCTGGATCGGCACTCCGGGTCTGTTCAAACTCTTCGTCTATGGCGACAACAGCGCCTTTACCGGCGGCACCGTTGTCGATACCTACCCGAGCGGCGCCCTAGTCACTGGCGGCGGCGGTCTGTACCTGACCTATCGCACACACTCGTAGGTCGAAAGCGCCGGCCGCAGCGAGCGGTGGGCGCCCCCTTACCGTAGGATAGGCGTTCGCGCCTGTCTCCTCATATCGCAAGCGTTCGTCGAATACTGACGAACTAACGAGGCCGGTGGAAGTGGAACCCCGCCGGCCTCGCTGTACTTCCGAACTTTAACTTCCTTCGAGACCCTAACTCGAAGAGACGGCCACATCACCGGCGAATGTTCTCAGCACCCCCGGTTGATGTCGCAAAAGCAAATAGAACGCGCTGACATGCGTGATCATGAGCAGAGGCACATAGATGATAGGGATCGCGTAGGCGGCGCCCAACTGCCCAGCCAGTGCGGGAAGGCCGATGTGGACGGCGTGGTAGTAGTCGACGATTAGGTCCACCAATCCCACGAGATTGAAAGCGGCCGTGAACAGCCAAAAGAGCGGACGTATCCTCACCGTCAACAGCGCGAGGATGGCTAGTATTCCGGTGGCGAAGTCCCAATAGGCAGCGAACGTCGCGAAGCTATCGGGCAGATGGCCGACGACACCTGGAACGATAAATACGAGCCCGAAGAAGCGGAAGCTGTGCAGTGTAGCGATAGCGCGATGCGCGCCGATCTGGTCCATCGACTTAAGCCTCGGCCAGAGATATGTGCGGAAGCAAAGCGTCCAGGCAACATACCCCAATATCAGATGCAAACTAAAGATCACTTGCGGTGACATTTCGGCCTCCTATCGGTCAATTAGAATTGGTACTGAGTAGTACCGTATTCGGTATGGTACTATGTAGTACCAGGTTTTGTCAAGGGAGAGGTTTATGGCCACGGCATCAAAGTCAAAGGCGCGCGAGGATGGGGGAGATGAAGCCGATGCGCGCGACCGCATCCTCGACGCGGCTTTTTCGGCGTTCATGGAGGGGGGCTACGCACTGACCACCACGCTTGAGATAGCAACGCGAGCACACGTTTCTAAGCGAGAACTGTATGCAAGAGTTGGCAACAAACAGGAGATGCTGATCGCCTGCATTAGCGCGCGAGCCAGGCGACTGGACGTGCCTGTTGATCTACCCGTGATGCACGATCGCAAGACCCTAGAACAGGTTCTGACTTCCTTCGGTACAAAGCTAGTCCACGAGGTGAGCGATCCCACGGTTGTTGCCGTATTTCGGTTGGCGATCGCCGAGGCAGTGCGGGCTCCCGAAGTCGCGCGTGCGCTCGAGTCCGTCGGACGGGAGACAAGTCGCGCCGTCCTGCGTAGAATCATCGCCGAGGCCCAGACGACCGGGCTGCTCACGGGTGAGCCCGCCGGCCTTGCCGAGCAGTTCGTCGGACTGCTCTGGCGAGACTTGATGGTCAGCCTGCTGCTCGGCGTCTCCGAGCGACCGACCCCGGTCGAAATCGACGCACGCGCTCGCGGCGCGGCGGTTGCCTTTCTCCAACTTCATCCCCAGCCGAATTGACGCGCGCCTTTCGCACGCGACATACGTACCGCAAATTTGAGGCGGCCACAATGAGACCAGAATTTGCACGTGTGCAGATAAGCGCTAATCAGCACACGTGTGTCTATTGACAGAATGAAGAAGATCGTTTATAATCAGCACGCAGTCGTTGTTGATGAGCCAATAGTACCGCGGCGATCCTCTGCAATATACTGGGAATACCAGACAATTTGATTGCAACAATAGTAATACAGCTTAGAGAGGTGAAACACAAAATGAAGAAACGATCGATGAAACGCCTCGCGCTCTTTTCGAGGATATTATTAGGCGCTCTCGGTGTCGGCGCGCTGACGTTCGGACAGCCAGCGCACGCGTCAACGCCATTTAGCGGGGTCGACTCCCGCAGCAAGTTTCTGATCTACTACGGTAACGACTTCAGCACCGCCAATTTGAACGCCATGTCCGCGTTCAAGGTGGTCGTTCTGGGCGACCCGGCGAACACCGGCCTGACGCCCGCGAATGTCGCGTACCTACAAAACCACGGCGTCACCTATGTCCTTGGCTACATCAGCATCGGCGAGGATGTGGCGTCGGCGGCGACGGGTGTGACACCAATCGTCGGCGATGGCACGGGCCCCGTCTACATGGACTCTGCCGGTGTCATGCACAGCGAAAACAAGGGAATCGCGTCGTTCTACGTCGACGAGTGGACGCCCAACGCCAATCCGGCTCTCCCGCCGACCGCGGGGTCCGACATGACGCCGGACACCAACTGGAACTTCCACGGCTACTTCATCTGGCCGAACGCCGCCTGGCGCACGATCCTGAATACCGAGCACTTTACTACAACCTCAGGCGTTCGTAGTTGCATGGGCCTCGCCCAACTGGCCGGCACGCGAACCAGCGACACCGACACCAACCAGGCCGACAACTTTGGGTTCAACGGCTTCTTCCTGGACACTCTCGACACCGCGGGGCCGTATGATGGCGTGCCGGGATACTACTCGTGGGCGGCGCAGGAAATGAGCAACACAGTTAGCTACATTCACACCACGTATCCCACCAAGATGGTGCTTGCGAACCGGGGCATGTTCTTCTACAACCCGGATCTGACGAGCGGGACCCACCACATCCATCCGTACGACTACGTCATTCGCCCTTATGTCAACGGCATGTTGATGGAGAGCTACCACCTCGACAGCAATGCCGCGAACACCGGCATCAATCCCAGCTGGAACGACAACTTCCTCAACTACGGACGTAAAGTCAGCGCCGAGGCCAACCGCCCGGACGGCTTTACCGTCTTCTGTCTGGACTACCAGTGCGGCCGTGCGACATCGCTGTACGACGAAGCGATCCGCTATTCCATCGTCGACAACGGCTGGGTCGAGTATGAGGCGACGGACGCCGGCCTTGGCACGGTCAACACGTACGTCTCGACGCACATGCCGGCCGCCGACACTGTCGCACCCGCGTGGAGCACCGCGCACACGCCGGGCTTTATCGCCGGCTCCAACTACACGGACACGTCGAACCCGTACCCGGCGCTGACCGGCATCCAGGCGCTGATCCCCGGCACGACCTCAGGGGATGTGACCGCGCAGTGGGACCTCGCCCTCGACCAGACAGAGCCCGTCAAGTACAGCATCTATCAGAGCGCCGACGCCGCCTTTACTTCGCCTTCCGTCTATCCGAACGTGAACTTTGGCATTGGCGCGACCTGGCCGGCTGGGGCGTCGACGAACAACGCCTATCAGTACACCATGCCTGGTATAGCTCCCGGCACGTGGTACTTCCGCGTTCGCGCCACCGACGCGCTATCCCATCAGGACACGAACACCGCGGCGCTCAGCTACACCGTGCTTCCGGGGCAGATCTCGAACCCCGTGCTCGACGGAGCGATCGTGCCCGACGGCAATCTCTCGGACTGGTCGACCTTGCGGTCTTTCGGTAGCAAGCCCGTCGACCTCACCGGCGCGGCTAATCCGTTCGTGTGGACCAAGGGCTACATGGCCAACGACACGAATTTCTTCTACATCGGACTCAGCAACGCGACCACCATCACCAGCCTGACCGGGGCGGTGAATATCTACCTCGACACCGACCAGAACCGCGCGACGGGTTTCATCGGTGGCGGCAGTAACTTCCCGGTGGGCGCGGAGTACCTGATCCAGGGGACCAACCTCTTCAAGTACAGTGGAACCGGAACAAACTGGAGCTGGGCCGGTCCGATTAGCGGCGGCCTCGGTTATTCCTACAACACTACGAACGCCGAGTACTTCTTCCCGCGCTCGTTCGTCGGTAACTCGAAAGGGATCAACTTCTTCTTCTACGGCGACAATACGGGTACCGGCGGCTCGGTCGACTACTACCCGATCAATGCCACCTCCGCTACGGGCGGCTACTGTTCGTACAAGCTTGTCGACGCCACCAACCCGGTGACCTCGACCGCCATCACGATCAACGGCAGTCTCACCGATTGGTCGACATTGACCTCCTTCGGAACAAAGTCCGCCGACGTCAGCGGCTCCGCAAATCCGGTCGACTGGCAGGTCGCGTACGCCGCTCACGACAGCACCAATCTATACATCGGCTTCACCAACTACAACGCCATCGGCACGCTCGACGGCAAGTACAACATCTACATCGACACGGACAGCAACCCTTCGACGGGCTTCCATGGCGGTTCCGGTAACTTCCCGGTTGGCGCGGAATATCTGGTCCAAGGGTCGACGGTATACCATTATACCGGTACCGGTCTCAACTGGAGCTGGGCTTCGGTGGGCACGTTCACCCCAAGTATCGGCGGCAATTCAGCGGAGTTCAAGTTCGCCCGCTCACTCATCGGCAGCCCGAAGATCGTCCGCTTGTACTTCTACGGCGACAACACCGGCCTGGGCGGCGTGGTCGACAGCTATCCGACGAACGCGTTGACCTCAAACGGAACCGGCAACTTCCTCGTCTACCGCATGGACGATGTCAGCAACTCAGTGGCTGCCGGCGCGATCACCGTCAACGGAACATTGACCGA
>Ga0070658_10000770_pt1 | contig 27530 bp, 25 predicted proteins | sample KBSC13metaG_FD_64664 | JGI IMG/M metagenome (GOLD analysis project Ga0070658, IMG submission 64664) | Corn rhizosphere microbial communities from Kellogg Biological Station, Michigan, USA - KBS C1-3 metaG | ecosystem: Host-associated > Plants > Roots > Rhizosphere > Soil ... | reverse complement strand
CGCCTTTTTCGCCCCCAGCGCGGCGCCCACGGTGGCGCTGAGCGATAGCCCGGAAGCGGGAGCCGCGGGAATCACAGGCGGCGCCGGGGCGGGAACCGGGGTCGATGCCGATGCCGACGCCGACGTCGGCTCCGCCACGATCGCCGGTGGTGCGGGTTTCCGCGCGGGGGGCACGGTGGACGACGGGGCCGGGCGGGGCACGGGCAATTTCGATCCTCCTCCGGCCGGAGGAGGGCCGCCGCCCCGCAGAGCGGTGAGCGCGTCGAGCACTTCCGTGAGCGAGGCCTGATTCAGCGACTGGATGGCGCGGATGGCCGCGATCTCGAAATGCATCTTCTTGTTGGCCGCCCATTTCATGCGCTGCTCCGCGGCGGCGAATTGCTCGATCAAATCGAGCAGTTTATCCGCGGGAATGCGAGTGCTCTGCTCCGTAAGCGCGGCAATGGACTCGGCGCTGAGTTCCCCCTTGGCCCCATCAGGATCGCACTGAATGACGAGGAGATTGCGCAGGTGTTCGATGAGATCCGACAGCAGCCGGCTGAGATCCTTGCCCGCCTCGGCCTGCGCGTGGATGGCACCGAGCGCGCCGGCGGTATCCCCGGTAATCAGGTGCTCGCACAGCTCGGTAACCGTCTGCTGGGCGGTAAATCCGAAAATGTTCAATACGTCGCTTTCTTCGATCTTTTCCCCACAGAAGGCCACGAGTTGATCGAGCATCGACTCGGCATCGCGCAAGCCGCCCTCCGCACCGCGGGCGATCGTCTCCGCGGCGGTGGCGGAAAGCTGGAGCGGCGGGTTCTCGCTCCGCGCGATGAAGAGGAGATGCTCGGCGATCAGCGGCGTGGGGATGCGGGTGAGATCGAAACGCTGGCAGCGGGAGATGATCGTGGTCGGCACCTTCTCGACGTTTGTGGTGGCGAAGACGAACTTCACGTGCGCCGGCGGCTCCTCGAGCGTCTTGAGCAGCGCATTGAACGAGGACGCCGAGAGCATGTGGACCTCATCCACGATATACACCTTGTAGCGGGCGCCGCCGGTTGGCGCGTATTTCACGTTGTCGATGATGATCTCGCGGATCTTGTCCACCTGCGTGTTCGACGCCGCATCGAATTCGAGAACGTTCATCGACCGCCCCTCGGCGATTTCGAGGCACATCGGATCGTTCGGGTCGAAGTCAGCCTTCGGGCCGTCGGTGCAATTCAGCGCCTTGGCAAAGATGCGCGCGGTCGTGGTCTTGCCCGTGCCACGCGGACCCACGAAAAGATAGGCCTGCGCGAGCCGGTTCTGGGCGATGGCGTTCTTGAGCGTCGTCACGATGTGCTCCTGCCCGACGATCTGGTCGAACGTCTGCGGGCGATATTTGCGGGCGAAAACCGTGTAGCTCACGCCCCGACGTTAAATGCCTCCGGCCGGATTGAAAAGCCGTGTGCGTGATTTTTTCACACTCCACGGTTGGCAATCGGCAAGGACCGGTGTTTCTCTGCCCCTATGCTCGGCAATCTCATCGGCCCCGAAATCAAAGAGCTCATCGACGAGCGCAATTTTGCCGCTTTGCGCGAGGCCTTCGTGGACTGGGCCCCGGCGGACATCGCGGAGTGCCTCACCGAGCTGCCCGTCGAGGAACAGGCGATCGTCTTCCGCCTGCTGCCGCACGGCCAGGCGACCCAGGTTTTCGAGTACCTGGAACTCGAGGCCCAGCAGACCGTCCTGCGGGCCATGGGTCACATCGACGCCGCCCGCATCCTCAACGACATGTCGCCCGACGATCGCACGGCGCTTCTCGAGGAATTGCCCGGCGCCGCGGTCGCGCAGATGCTCCAGCTCCTCTCCCCCGAGGAGAAGGCGGTCGCCCAGTCGCTGCTCAACTACCCGGAGGGGACCGTGGGCCGCCTCATGACACCGGAGTTTGTGACGGTGCGCGAAGGTTGGACGATCGAGCAAGCGCTCAACCACATCCGCGAGTTTGGCCGCGACTCCGAAACGCTCAACGTCATCTACGTGACCGACGAACGTGGGCAACTGATCGACGACATCCGCATCCGCGAGTTTCTCATCCGGCCGCTCACCACGCACGTTTCCGAGTTTCGCGACCATCAGTTCGTCGCGCTGCACGCCACGGACAAGGCCGAGCACGCTTACGAAATCTTCAAGAAATACGACCGTGCGATCCTGCCGGTGGTCGACTCAGAGGAAAAGCTGCTCGGGATCGTGACGGTGGACGACATCCTCGACATCCAGGAGCAGAAGACCACGGAGGAGATCCAAAAGATCGGCGGTATGGAGGCCCTCGACGAGCCCTACACCACGATCGCGCTGCACCGCATGGTGAAGAAACGCGCGACGTGGCTAATCATCCTGTTCCTCGGCGAAATGCTCACAGCCACGGCCATGCAAGGCTACAACGACGAGATCGAGAAAGCCGCGGTGCTCGCGATGTTCCTGCCGCTCATCATCTCCAGCGGCGGCAATTCGGGCTCGCAGGCGACCACCCTGATCATCCGCGCCATGGCCCTGGGTGAATTGCGGCTGCGCGATTGGTTCCGGGTCATGCGCAAGGAACTGATGTCGGGGTTTTGCCTCGGCCTGATCCTCGGCGTGGTCGGCTTCGTCCGGATCGCCGTGTGGCAATCGCTGCACATTTTCGACTACGGAGTCCATCACTGGCTGATCGCCAGCACCGTTGGCGCCGCGCTGGTGGGCGTGGTGTTGTGGGGCTCGGTGGCCGGAGCGATGCTGCCCTTCATCCTCCGGCGCTGCGGACTCGATCCGGCGGCGTCGAGCGCGCCGTTCGTGGCCACGCTGGTCGATGTCACGGGACTGCTGATTTACTTCAACGTCGCGCTCTTTATCCTGCGCGGGACGATGCTGTGACGGGGAGTTGATAGTGGACAGTGGATGGTTGATAGCCGCCGTTTCGACGGCCGAAGTGTTCGCCCGTTCGAAGGCTGGGCCAACATTTTGGAATCCGGCCCGACGTAGTAGCTACGAGCCTCCCACAACAGTGAGCGCCGCACCCACTCCACGGGGCTATCAACTATCCATCATCCGCTATCAACCCTTCCGGGCCAGCCGCACATCCATCCACACCGCGAGGATCAACACCACACCGCGGGCCATGAATTTCTTCTCGGGCTCGACGGCGAGGAGTGACATGCCGTTGAGCAGGCAGGCCATGATGAGTGCGCCACAGAGAACCCCGGGGACGCTCCCGCGTCCGCCCTTCAGCGAGGCGCCGCCGATGACGCACGCGGCGACGGCATCGAGTTCCATGAGATCGCCCACGGTGGTCGTCGAGCTGCCGCCGTAAGCGGTCTGCATGAAGCCCGTCAGAGCCACGATCGCGCCCATGAGGGTGAATGCCCCGATCGTCACACGCTCGACCGGAATGCCGGAGATGACGGCTGCTTCTTCATTTCCGCCGATGGCGTAGAGATACCGGCCAAACGGCGTGTGCTGCGTAATGACCCAGGCCACCAAGGCGACCGCGCCGAGAATCAAGGCCGGCAGCGGCACTCCCCGGAACTGATTGGTCACCAGGACGAAGAGAAACACGACCTGCGCGGCGAGAAAGAGCTGGAGAAAGGTGAGTTCCCCGTCGTCGGTGGCAAAGCCATGCTGCAGGCGCGCAGCCCGCGATTGAAGTCGCAGGAAGACCAGGCCAGCCACGACCATCCCGGCGACGGCGTAGCCGGCAGCGGGCGGGAGATAGAAAGTGGTGAGCAGGGAGTAAAGATTGTGCTGCCCCCCGGCGACCACGGGGACGGTGTGGTTATCGATTACGCGCCAGAACAACCCTTTGAAAATGAGCAGCCCGCCGAGAGTGATGATGAAGGCCGGGATGCGTTCCTTCACGATGAGCGTGCCCATGGCGCTCCAGATCGCCAGCGCGACGAGCAACCCGGTGAGCAGGGCCGCCGCCGCCGGCCAATGGTGATTGGTGATCAGGACCGCGCCGATGCCTCCGATCAGCCCCACGCCGCTGCCCGCGCTCAGATCGATGTGACCTGGAAGGATGACCAGTAGCATGCCAATCGCCAGGGTGGCTGTGATCGAAAAATCGATCATGAGCAACGAGAGATTGCGCGCACTGATGAAATTCCAGTCGGGCACTTTGAATGTGAAAAACGCGGCAACGGCGAAAAGGGCGAGGGCCAGCGAAAGATCGCGGAGAGTCAGGCGGGAAGACATGCGCGGGAGGGAGGAAAGGGCGGCCTGCATACCACAGGCAGCCAAAGGATGGCCATGCGGAAAGCTCGGCGGAGAAGACGATTGTGTCGGCCACGGCGCGATCGTGCCATCTGACTGGTGCCCCGTACCCGTCATTCTGAGGCACGAGAACCTCCGAGGCGGCGGCGGCGGCGTACGGGACAAGCGGGGGCCGGTGATTTTCGGGCGAGCCGATTTCTTCCTGCATCTGACGCCACGCTGCTGACGAAAGGCAGAGATCTGAGGTTCTTCGCTTCGCTGTTAATGACGTGTTTCGTAAACTGTTGCAATTCAAGGCCCTGAGGTTCGGCGACTCCGCCGCAGTTGGAGGATCGGTGGTTGGAAAACCACCGCTCCTTGGGCTGCTCGCCGCGCCGCCTCGCAACTCCGAACCACGTCATCGCCGCACTAATGATCATGACCGTTCGTCTTTGGGTCCTCTGAATGACGGGAAGGGAGCGCGCCCGGTGATAGAAGTCTTTACCCCTTTTGCGTGTTTGCGCCCCCTTTCCATCCCCGCTTTCGGGCTATGGCTTGTTGGCAAACTTGGGATCCTCGAAGGCGAATGGAGGACGTTCCCGGAACCACACGCGGTAGATCTCGTGGTTCGTTTTCACGACTTCATCGAGCATCCCTTTCCACGGACGATCGGTGACGGAGAGGACGCCCGTATTTGCCCGTTCCCCGTCGAAGCCCTGGAACCAGCGGCCCGTCACGGACTGATCGATGAGGGTGAACCATTCGATCCCGATCACGAAATCGAGCGACGCGCTTTGCTCGACGTAATTGCGATAAGCGAGGCCGCGCTCCCGCTGCGTGCCTACCTCGCGTCCGCCGCTCAGACCACTTTCCCTAGCCGCCCCCCAGTAAAATTCGCTGAGCATCATCGGCCGCCCTCCGGTCCACTCGTAGATGCGCCGCAGGAAGTCCTTGTCGACGCCGTTCGTGTAGTAGTTGAACGACATGACATCGACGTATTTGCCCGCGATGCGGCAGAGTTGCTCGCTGTTGATCGTGCCGGGTTGGAGCCGGCTGCCGAGCAGCAGGTGATGCTTGTCGTAGCGGCGGAATGTTTCGCTCACGACGCGGAATAACTCTTCGAGAAACATGCCCGTGAATTCGTGCACGTCCGCCCTGGCCGCCTCGGTCTCGGCTGGCATCAGGAGATTTTCGAGCGCCTGAAAAGAAACGCCCTGCATTTTCCAGGCGGTATTGAAGGCGGCGATGTTCTCGTACTTCTCCGCGAGCATCTGCACGAAGCGGCGCTTGCAGGCATGATCGCCTTTTAGCGTCGGCAGGATGTGCGGGATGTTTTCGTAGATCGGCTCGTTGATGATGAAGTAGCCGAGCAGCACGGGGTCGTCCGCTTTCGGTGGCAGGACCCGGGCGAAACTCTCCTCGATCTTCGCGCGCACCTTTTCGTCAAAGGGATCGAATGTTTCTCCGATTTGCGGGAGCCGAGGAATGCCCTGCCACTCGCTGAGCGGCAGCGCTGAGACAAATGGGAACTTGGAATCCTGCCATGTTTTCTCACCCCCGCTGGAAAAGGCGCCAATGGAATTGAAACCCCACGCCCGCATGCGACCAATCATCCGCGCCGCGTAACTTTCGGGATCGTACGGGCGTCCAAATTTGCGAATCAGGTTGGCGAGGTGAAAGGAGATCACCTTGTCGGAATCCGGCCGGTAGGCGCTGGCAAACTCCCCCGTCCGCGGTGGCAGCCATTCGTAGGCGGATTCTCTTCCCTTCACGAGTGTGTAGTCTTCGCTGGGGCACACACAGCACAGTCCGAGGTGGAAAAAGGCGTTTCCCAGCGGGTCTGCCAGCAGCCACCGCCCGTCCTTCTTCTCCACATGGAAAAACCCGGTCGTTTGCAGGCCGAGCTTTTCACGGGTGCCCGGCAAGCCACCGTAGGCATCGAACTCCGGCGGTTTCAGGTTGGCGTAGTAGGATCGCTCCGAAGCCAAATCGGCCTGCAATTCATCCAGACTGTGCACTTTTTCCGGCCAGTCTTCGCGCGTGGATTGCCCAAACTTGTCCACCAGCGGCTGCGCCTTGGCGCCGTCCGCCGCCACGTGAATCGTCAAGGCCAGCTCTTTCTGGTGCGGATCGAATGGTTTGGTCGCGCGAAAATGGAAAATGGACCAATTCCATTCCCGGTTATCCGTGAGTTCGAGGAACGTGTTCTCAGGCACCTGGATCTCGAGGCTCTTGCCTTCGTAATCGATGAGGTGCAGCGCTGGAGCGTGGCCTTGATACAAATGGGGATTCGCCGGCTTCTCCTTGGGAAATTCCGCTTCCTTGTCACCGAGCTTCCATTTTCCACCCTGGTTGAAGGCGATGGGGATGTGCATCTCCCATCCGATTACTTTCACATCCTCCGGCGCATTGCCGATCTTGTAGTTCACCTTGCCTGAATCTCCAATGGTCACGTCGATCTGCGCCCCGCCTTCGTAGGTGAGTGTCGCGGATTTTCCAGCCGGCGTCTTGCCCAGCAGCTTGTGGGCGGCTTTGTGCCCGGCGTCGAGCAGTTGCGGATACCCGAGCGTGAACTTGCCAAGGCTGCCCGCCTCGATCTCGATCCCGTCATCCGTGGGCTTCAGGGTCTCCGCAATCAACGGGCGCGAGGTCAGCAAAAATGCAAGGAGCAGGGGAACAAAGAACCGGCGCATGCATGACCTGTCTCAAAACCGTCGCCCGGTCGCAACCGATGAAATCGACAGCTTCCACTTCCCTTCTTGAACCGCACCGCCCAACATCCGAACCTAGCACTGGATGATTACGCCGGAATTTCCCACACCTTGGCAGAAGAAGACCATCTGGGGCGCGCTCACCACGCTTTCCGTCGTTGGGATCGGCGCGATCGCGGTCGGTTTGGTCTGGGTGATGTCGCGGGTGCTGGGATTTCTGCAGCCCATCCTCATCCCTTTCGCGGTCGCGGCGGTGCTCGCCTACCTCCTCGACCCAGTGGTCACGCGGGTGGCTGCGTGGGGCACGTCCCGGCAGCGCGCGGTGTTTGCCGTCTTCGCGGTGCTGACACTCGTGCTCGCCGGCATCCTGGTCTGGATCGTCCCCGCACTTTCGACGCAGGTGGGGAATCTCGCCCGCAAGGTGCCGCGCTACACGGAGCAGGTGAAAACGATGATCGTGGAGGCGGCCCACACGGCCCAAAAGAAATACGGTCTCAAGCTCCTGCCCGAACTGAATCCGCCGCAGGATCCAGCCATCTACGGGCCGCCCGCTCCGTCCGCGACCCCGGCTCCGAGAGTCGCCCCTCAAACTCCACCGGCGACCTCGGAGGTAAAGCCGCCCGGGGAAGGCACCGTGACCACGGAAGCCGGAACGAAATCGCCGGCCAATGACCCGGTGGCCGAGACGCAATATGACCTTCAGCAGTTCCTCACCGGTGACTGGGCGCGCACGACGCTACCCGGGCTGATCCGCAGCGCATCCCGCTTTGTCGCGTCCAGCGTCGGCGGCTTTCTCGGCGTCTTTGGCTTTCTGCTCTCGATGATCATTGTCCCGATCTATCTCTACTATTTCCTCATCGAGAGCCGGAACATCTCGAAATCCTGGGGCAACTACCTGCCGCTGCGCGCCTCCGCTTTCAAGGATGAGGTGGTGGCGGCGCTGGAAGAGATCAACGGATACCTCGTCGCATTCTTTCGCGGACAACTCCTGGTCAGCCTGATCAACGGCACCGCCACGGGCCTGTGCCTGGTGGCGGTCGGCCTGGATTTCGGGCTGCTCATCGGGCTGATGCTCTGCGTGCTCGGGCTGATTCCCTACCTCGGCATCACCATGTGCTGGATTCCGGCCGTGATCATCGCTTCGGTGCAGGATGGCGGGACCTGGATTCCGACGCATCAGCATTGGTTGCTCTTCCCCCTCGTCGTCTCGACAATTTTCTTCGGGGTCCAGCAAATCGACGGCTTTTTCGTCACGCCCAAGATCGTCGGCGAGAGCGTCGGTCTGCATCCGATGACGGTCATCTGCTCGGTATTCGTGTGGTCGCTGCTGATGGGCGGCTTGCTCGGCGCAATCCTCGCGGTGCCCATGACCGCCACGCTCAAGGTGCTGCTCCGCCGTTATATTTGGGAGCGACGGCTGCGCGTGGAGGATAATTCCGTCGTGACCGAAGAGACCTTCGCCGAACAAAACGCCCTCGGCGGCGCGAGAGCCGCCCTCCCTCCCGGCAAATGAGTGACTCCCCCCCTCCCCCCCCAGAAAAGCCGACGCGCGTCATCATCGAGGACCACACCTGGAGGAATACGTTCATTGCTGTCAGCGTGGGAATTGTCGTGATGATTTTCCTCGGCTACGGCGTCCTCCACATGGGGAGCCCGGTGACCGGCAACAAGCTGACCGGCGTCATCACCGAAAAAGTGTTCACTCCTCAGCCGGAACGGCAGATCAGCTTCACGGGGCGAAAGATCGAGGGTGTGAAGGAGATCGCCGGCGAATACGTGCTGAAAGTCCGCGTGGAAGCGCAAAAGCGGACGTATGAGGTGCCGGTGGAACAGTACGTCTACGATTCCAAGAAGGTGGGCGATTCGCTGACCTTCATCCGGCCGCAAAGCGAGCAGAAATAAGTCGAGGAAGTGGAGAGTGGAGAGTGGATGGTTGATAGCCGTTGCACCACCGCGGGAACACCCGGCCAAACGTGGGTCCCGATCCAATTTTCGATGCTCCACATGGATCACGACCATTTCACAATTATGAACGCCCAGCGCACCCTGTGGGGCTATCAACCATCCACTCTCCACTATCCACTCCTTCTACGCCGAAAAACTCTCCCCGCAGGAGCAATGCGCGACCGCATTCGGGTTCGTCACTTTGAACCCGCCCTTTTGCAGATCTTCACTGAAGTCGAGGAGCGAGCCGCTGACGAAGAGCGCGCTCTTGGGATCCACCACCACCCGCACCCCGGAGCTCTCCACCATGATGTCTCGATTCGCCGGCCCGTCGACGAGGTCCATCTTGTATTGCAGGCCGGAGCAACCACCGCCGATCACCGCCACGCGCAAAGCCCCCTGCGGACGCCCCTGCCGCGTGAGGAGCGAAGTCAGCTTGGTGCCCGCTTTCTCGGTCACCTTGACCAACTTCTCGTTCCCAATCTTGTATTTGATTTCGCCAGCGACAGTCATTTCGGCGGGAAATGTACGAGGGCTCGGGCGAATGTCCACCTGCACCTCTACTTCCCGTTGAACGTCAGGTAGGTATACCCCTTCAGCGCCCGCTCGTAGTTTGCGAGCAGTTTCATCGCTTCATTCGGCTTGAGCCGATCGCCTTTGATCGCGGCGTCGACCTGCGATTTCATGTGGCGAGCCAGCTCGTTTCGATCCCACTGCGTCATCGAGAGCACTTCGGCGATCGTACTCCCCTCGATCGTCTCCTCGATGTACCAGCCGCTTTCCTCGTCTTCATCGAGGAAGACATGCGCTTCGTTCACGCGCCCGAAGAGGTTGTGCAGATCGCCCATGATGTCCTGGTAGGCGCCCATGAGGAAGAAGCCGAGGTAGTAGTGCTCGCCGGGCTTTAGCTTGTGCAGCGAAAGCGTGTCCTTCACGTCCTGGAGGTCGATGAACTTGCTCACCTTGCCGTCGGAATCACACGTGATATCCACCAACGTCCCCTGCCGCTCGGGGAATTCGTTCAGGCGATGGATGGGCATGACCGGGAAGAGCTGGCCCAGCGCCCAATGGTCGAGCAGGCTTTGGAAGACGGAGAAATTGCACACGTACTGGTCGCCCAGCGCGACCTCCAGTTCCTTCACCTCATCGGGAACGTACTTCATGCCCGCGCAGAAATCAACGATGCGCTTGGCGATCTGCCAGTAGACGGTCTCGACCTTGGCCTTGCTCTCCAGCCCGAGCAGCCCGAGATCGAACATGGATTGCGCCTGTTCCTTGATCTGCTGCGCATCGTGCAGCGATTCCATGCGGTTCTGCTGGGTGATATTGCGCTGGATCTCGAGGATCTCAGAGACCTGCTTGGGATCGTCCTCGCGCACTTCAATCTGGATCGGCGTGCGATCTTTTTCGATCGAGCCAAATGCCTCCACGATGAGGACGGAATGATGCGCGACGATGGCGCGCCCGCTCTCGGTGACGATCGATGGGTGCGGGACCTTCTCCGAGTCACACACGTCCATGATGTTCCAGACGATGTCGCGCGCATATTCGGCGAGCGAATAGTTCGTCGAGCTGTCGAAAGCGGTCCGGGAGCCATCGTAATCCACGCCCAGGCCGCCGCCGCAATCCAGATAGCCAAGCTCGTGGCCCATCTTGAAAAGCTTGGCGTAGAAGCGGGCGGCCTCGCGCACGGCACGCTTGATCGTGCCGATGTCCGGCACCTGCGACCCGACGTGGAAGTGGACCAGCTTCAGCGCGTGGGCCAGGCCTTCCTTCTTCAGCAAGTCACTCGCCGCCACGAGTTCCGCGGTGCTCACGCCGAATTTCGCATTCTCGCCGCCGCTCGTTGCCCACTTCCCGGCGCCCTTGGCCGAGAGCCGGACGCGAATGCCGATCATCGGCTCGACGCCGACTTCCTTCGACACGCGAAGGATCTCCGCGAGCTCCTCGATCTTCTCGACGACAAGGATGACCTTCTTGCCGAGCTTGCGCCCGAGGAGCGCGTTCTCGATGAAGAGCTTGTCCTTGTAGCCGTTGCAGATGATGAGCGACTCGAGGTCGCGATGGATGGCCAGCGCGGCGATCAGTTCGGGCTTGCTGCCCGCTTCGATGCCGAAATTGTAGGGCGCGCCCGCGTCCACGATCTCCTCCACTACTTCGCGCAATTGGTTCACCTTGATCGGGAAAACTCCACGATATTCGCTGCGGTAGTTTGCTTCCTTGATCGCGCTCGCGAAGGCCTTGTTGATCGTCTCAACGCGGTCGCGGAGCAAATCCTGGAAGCGCAGGACGAGCGGGAAAGTGAGACCCTGCTGCTTGGCATCCTCGATGACATCCATGATGTCGATCGCCGCCGGGCCACCCGTGGGCTTCACCTGGATATTCCCGCGCTCGTTGATCGAAAAATAGCCCGTCCCCCAACGGTCGATATTGTAGAGGGAAATGGCGGCGGGGATGTCCCAAGGTTGCTTCATTGGCGCGGATACTAGAAACGTGCGTCGCCTTTGCAACCTGCGCTTTGCAAAATTATGCTCATATTTTGCGGTCCGCATCGTCCCGCGTGGCGATTCGGTCATTTCCGTCAGGGATGCGCATTTTCCCCCTCGACACTCGCCGCCTCAGACCCGACATTTCCGCGCCATGAGTAAGCCCGTGATACCGGTCGAGATTCGCACCGTGCTGCCGTTCAATTCGGGTCGGGCCGTCTTCATCGGCAACGAGGAAAAGGTTTTTGTCATCTACGTGGATGAGAGCGTAGGCGCCGCGATCTCGATGTTCATCAACGAGACACCGAAGGAACGTCCTCTGACCCATGACCTGATCGGCCACCTCATGACGGCGCTGGGCGCCAAGGTGGAGCGCGTGATCATCAACGATCTCAAAAGCGAAACCTACTTCGCGCGGCTCATCATCAGCGCGGAGAACGAGCTCTTCGAAAAGAAGATCGTTGAACTCGACGGCCGGCCCAGCGACTGCATCGCCCTCGCTATTCAGCAGAAGGCCCCGATCTATGTCAGCCGCGACGTGTGGGACGAGGTCGAAGACCGAAGCGATGTGCTGCGGCACCTGGAGGAGAATGGGCAGCAGGGCGAAAGCGAAGGCGAGGGGTAGGGGGAAGAAGTCGCAGGTCAGGGGGGCGTCGGTTTTTTTGCCAGCAACATTCCTGAGTCCCGGTTGCCGGAACTTTGAATTCGCCAAATTGGAACGCCTCTGACCTCTGATTTCTGACCTCTGATCTCTGCCCAGCTACGGACCTCTACAAAATTTTCAAACTTTTCCATTGCCTCCACTAGACGACTGGTCTATTTATCCGCCAACGAAATGAGCGTCACTGCCCCAACCACCAAGGAACGGATCCTCGAAGCCGCGGAGGAGATCATGCTCCAGAAGAGCTTTCACTCGGTGGGCCTCAATGAGATCCTGGCGGCGGTCAAGGTGCCAAAGGGCTCGTTTTATCACTACTTCCAGTCGAAGGAGCAGTTTGGGGTCGAGTTGCTGAAGCACTATGTGGCGGAGGCTTCGGCTTGGAAGCGCCGCTTGCTACTTTCCACCGATCAGGAGCCGAATCCGTTGGATCGCCTCCTGACCTATCTGGAATCGAATATTGCACGCATGTTCGAGAAAGAATGCCAGGGTTCCTGCCTGGTCGCCAAGCTGGCCACGGAGATTAGCTCCTTCAGTGATCCGATGCGCGAAGTTCTGGCCGATGGCATGCGCGAATGGCAGGGCATCATTGAAAAGGTCGTGATTGAGGCCTTGGATAAGAAGGTCATCCGGCCCGATCTGGAGCCTGCGGCCACGGCGGCCCTGATTCAGGACCTGTGGATGGGGGCCAGCCAGCGGAGCCAAGTCCAGCGCAATGTCGCCCCCCTTCGGTGCGCCCTCGCGTTCCTCCGCCGCTATCTCGCCGTGTAATTCTTTTTGCCGATACTATAGACGACTGGTCTAATAATACCACCACCTGATGAAAACACGTCCCATCCAACGCCCTCGCCCCGTTCGCAGAGCCAGCCTCGGATCACTCGCCGATCTGGTCGGAAGTCTCAAAAAAACGGTCAGTGTTCAACTGACCCGCCAATTTCGTTCCCAGCTTCCGACGGCCTTGATCCGGCGGGCCGTCGACGAGGCCGAACACATGGCCAGAGGCACCGGCTTTCCGCACCTTTTCCTGCCGGAACTCGCGGCGGAACAGGTCCGGCGAATCCAGTCGGCGGTCGCCCACGATGAGCCGGAAGTGGCTCTCCACCGCGCCGCCTAGGCGGAATTCCGGTTACCCGTTCCGGCTTCAACCGATCCGTCCCGGTGCCGAATCGGTCGAGCAGGTCGCAATCAGCGGCCTGGGCCGCAAACAAACCACCCATCCGGCTGAAAGCCGAAAACGAACTTAGTTCTCAATATGAACCTCCTGCTCAACGACAAACTCGCCCTGGTTTCCGGTTCCACCGCCGGGATCGGGCTGGCCATCGCCACTTCACTCGCCACGGAAGGCGCTCGAGTCATCATCAACGGACGGACCACCGAACGCGTGGAGAAGGCGCTCGCTGAAATCCGCTCGAAACATCCCGCGGCCAAGCTGGAAGCATTCGCCGGCGATCTCTCCGCCGAGGCGCCTGCCGTCGAGCTCGTGCGGCGCTTTCCCGACATCGAGATCCTGGTCAACAATCTCGGGATCTTCGAGCCCAAGCCCTTCCTGGAAATTCCCGACGAGGACTGGCGGCGCTTCTTCGACGTCAACGTGCTCAGCGGCGTGCGGCTGAGCCGCCTCGTCCTGCCCGCGATGCAAAAGCGCAACTGGGGCCGCATCATCTTCATCTCCAGCGAGTCCGCGCTCCAGCCTCCGCCGGAAATGATCCACTACGGCATGACGAAGACTGCGCAGATTGCCGTGGCCCGCGGCCTGGCTGAACTGACGGCGGGCACTGGCATCACCGTCAATTCGGTGCTCCCAGGCCCGACGCGGTCCGAGGGCGTCGAAGAATTCGTCGGAAAGCTTTCCGGCGGGAAACCCTTTGCCGAGTTCGAAAAAGAATTCTTCGAGAAGGTGCGCCCGACTTCGCTCATCAAGCGCTTCGAGTCCGTCGACGAGATCGCGCATCTGGTGACGTTCATCGCCAGCCCGCTTGCTTCCGCCACCACCGGTGCTGCCTGGCGCGCCGAAGGCGGGATCGTAAAATCCGCCTTCTGACTCGGATTGTCTCCCTCGCCCTCTTCCTCTTCATCTCCCTCTCGATCCGCAGATGAAGATCAAGATGAAGATGGAGAGGAGAACAACAAACGCCTCGTTCAACCCTTGACGCCAGTGCGTCATTTCCAGTGACCATGAAAATAAATCCAGTATTCCAAGGTCGTATCCAACCCGAGCTGCGGCCGATTGAAAGCCGCGCGCGTCGCGAACTGCGGCCCATCCTCAACGATTCCGATCGTGTCTCTGGCATCGGCCCGGTGGCCGAACCCGCGACCGACGACCAATTGCTCGATGGCTATTCACGCACGGTGACCGCCGTCGTCCAGCGCGTGGCGCCTTCCGTGGTGAATATTCGCGTCGAGAGCGAAGGCCACCGCGGCGGCAGCGGCTCCGGGTTCGTGATCGCCCGCGATGGATTCATCCTCACCAATGCGCATGTCGTCCACGGCGGCACAAAATTCGAAGTGACGCTGCACGACGCCCGCATCTTTCCCGCGGAACTGATCGGCGAAGATCCCGATACGGATCTCGCGGTTTTGCGCATCGACGCGCCCGATCTCCAGCATGTCCGGTTCGCCGATTCCGCGGCGATTCGCGTGGGGCAAATCGCCGTCGCCATCGGTTCGCCATACGGGTTTCAGCAGACCGTCACCTCCGGTATCGTGAGTGCGCTGGGACGCAGCATGCGCGCGGAATCAGGCCGGCTCATGGACGACATCCTCCAGACGGATGCCGCGCTCAATCCCGGAAACTCGGGCGGGCCGCTCGTGAACAGCGCCGGCGAAGTGATTGGCGTCAATACCGCCGTCATCCTGCCCGCCCAGGGCATCTGCTTCTCCATCGCCAGCAATACCGCCCACTTTGTCGCGGCCTGGCTGATCAAGGAAGGGCGGATCCGCCGCAGCGCCATCGGGGTGGCCGGCCAGAATGTGCCGTTGCATCCGCGCGTCGTGCGCTTCCACAAACTGGAGCGCGACCGTGGCGTGCTGATCGCGGAACTCGAATCGCGCAGCCCATCGGCGCGGGCGGGCCTGCGGGAGGGCGACATCATTGTCGGCTTCAAGGGGGAGCCCATCGCCACGATTGACGACCTGCACAAGAAACTCGTCGCAGCCGCGATCGGCGTCCCCTCGCCGATCAAAGTCCTGCGCGGAACCGAGATCCTGTTCTTCATGGTCGTGCCGGAAGAGCTGAAGCGCGAACGTGACCTGTCCCGGCAACAGCAGCTCCGATGAGCGCTCCATCGTCCATCGCTCTCGTCACCGGGGCGTACAAAGGCATTGGCCTGGAAGTCGTCCGGCAACTCGCCGCCCGCGGGACGCGTGTCTATCTCACCGCGCGCCGCCGCGAGGAAGGCGAGCGGGCCGCGGCTGGCATCAAGGGCGATGTCCACTTTTTGCCGCTCGATGTGAGCGAACCATCGAGCATTGAAAGCGCCGCGCGCATCCTTGAGAAGCAGAGTGACCGCCTCGACGTGCTCGTGAACAATGCGGCCATTCTGCTCGACGATGGCGGTTCCGTGCTCGATCTCGAAGGGGACATAGCGCTGAAAACCTTCGCGACCAATACGGTCGGTCCGCTGCTCGTCACCCAAGCCTTTCAGCCGCTGCTCGCCCGGAGCAAGGCGCCCCGAGTCATCAATGTTTCCAGCGGCGCCGGCCAGCTTGCGGACGGACTCCAGGACTGGGCGCCAGCCTACAGCATGTCGAAGACCGCGCTAAATGCGCTGACACAACACTTAGCCGGTGCCTTGCCCCAGTTTGCCGTCAATTCGGTATCGCCCGGCTGGGTGCGCACCGACATGGGCGGCAGCGCCGCGCCCCTTTCGGTCGAGCAAGGTGCGGACACGGTCGTGTGGCTCGCGCTCGACGCGCCGCAATCCCTGACAGGAAAGTTTTTGCGAGAACGTCACGAGATCGACTGGTGACCCTCACCGAAGCTTCTCCTCTTCATCCCAACAACCAAAAACAACAACATGCGCACCGCATTGCTTCTGCTCGCCCTCGCCACGACCGTCCACGCCGGTTCGAACTGGCCGCAATTTCGCGGCCCATCGGGCACTTCCAACGCCGCCCAGGAACAGCCTCCGGCGGATCTGGACACCACCAAAAACCTGCTCTGGCAGATTCCCGTTCCTGCGGGTTCGTCGTCGCCCGTGGTCGTCGATGGCCGCGTCTTCGTCACCGGATTCCAGGACGGCAAATTGATCACCGTCGCCGCGAGCGTGGCCGACGGATCGACCCTCTGGCGCCATGAACTGACGCCGGAAAAGGTCGAACCCTTCCTCGAGAAACTGGGATCGCCCGCGGCGCCGACGTGCGTCACGGACGGGGAACGCATCATCAGCTATTTCGGATCGCACGGTTTGATGGCGTTCGACCTCAACGGAAAGGTGCTCTGGGAAGTGAAACTGCCCACGCCGCAAACCAAGGACGGGTTCGGAACCGGCACTTCCCCGATCATCCACGAGGGAATCGTTTACCTGCTGCGCGATGAGGACGGGCCCGCACAGGGCGTCTATGCATTCGATGCCAAAACCGGCACGCAGGTTTGGAAACAATCGCGGCAGGAATTCCGGGTGAGCTTCGGCACTCCGGTCATCTGGGATGGAACGCTGGCCGCGATCGGCGACTCCCGCGCCAAGGGCTACGATCTCAAGACGGGCGAGGAACGCTGGCTGGTGCGCGGTCTGGCCGCGTATCCATGCACGACTCCAACGGTCGGGGCCGACGGCAATCTGTACGTGGCCACGTGGAGCCCGGGCGGCTCCGCCGACGAACCGATGCCGAGTTTCGACGATCTCCTGAAGATGATGGACAAGGATGGCGACGGCCGCATCTCCCGCGCGGAGATGGCACCCACCCCATTCAAGGATTTCTTCGACATCAATGACAAAAACAAAGACGGCTACTGGGATCGCGGGGAGTGGGAAGGCAATCTCTCGTGGATGAAGCGCGGCCAGAATGCCGTCCTCGCCGTGAAACCCGGCGGACACGGCGACATCACCGACACGCACGTGATCTGGAAGAATGACAAGGGCGCGCCGTATGTCGCCTCGCCCCTCTACTATGACGGCAAACTGTTCCTCGTGAAGGATGGCGGTTTCGCCACGCTCTACGACGCCGCCACGGGCAAAATCCTGTATGAAAAGCAGCGCGTCGGCGTTCCCGGCGACTACTACTCCTCGCCCTCTTATGTGGGTGGACGCATCTTCCTGGCGACGACCGCTGGCACCGTCGTCATCCTCGACGCCAAAGCCACCGACAAACCCGCGATCCTCAGCCGCCTCGACCTCGGCGAATATATCGCTTCGTCTCCCGCCTTCGTCGACGGAAAGGTCTACTTCCGCACCAAGGAGAAGCTCTTCGCCTTCGGGGCAAAATGAAACCAGTGATCCGTAATCAGTGGGCAGTAATCAGTTTGATGCTGCGACCGTTCCACTGATTACTGTGCCGGAACTGATTACTGATTACTTCCCACAAATGCTCACCCCCGCCTCCACCGAAACCCTTGTCCAGCAACTCCAATGGCGCTACGCCACGAAAGCCTTCGATCCGACGAAGAAAATCTCGGACAGCGATTGGGCGGCCCTGGAGCAGGCCCTCATCCTCACGCCGACCAGCTACGGCTTCCAACCGTACCGCTTCGTCGTGGTGACCGACCCGGCCACCAAGGAGAAATTGGTGCCGCACTCCTGGAACCAGAAGCAACCGGCGGACGCTTCCCACTTCGTGATCTTCGCCGCGAAGGAGACCGTCAGCGAAGAGGATGTGGACCATTACATGGCACGTGTTGCGGAAGTGCGCGGCGTAGCGGTCGAATCGCTAACCGGGTTCAAGAAGGCGCTGGCTGGCGACATCCTCCATGGCCCCCGCAGCAAATTTCAGCACGAATGGGCCACGCGCCAGACCTACATTGCGCTGGGCAATTTCATGACATCCGCCGCATTGATCGGCATCGATACCTGCCCCATGGAAGGCATCGATCCGGTAAAGTTTGACGAAATTTTGAATCTGCCGTCGACCGGCTACCGCACGGTCGTCGCCTGCGCGGCGGGCTATCGCTCCGCGTCCTGTAAATACTCCGCCGTGCCGAAGGTGCGCTATCCCGCGAGCGAACTCGTCATCCACATTTGAACACGACACCCACCCGCTTCCCATTTAGCAACAACCATATACGTCCCTATGAGCACACCCATCACTGACCTCACCCAACGCCCTCCCCGCAGCACCCGCACCCGCCTTGGTGGTTACGTCCTTCTGCCGCGCATGATCGACAAAGGACGCGCCGAAATCGCCGGCAAGAGCGGCGAGTATCATTTCAATTGCCCGCTCGATCAACGCATCCTGGGATTTCTCGGGATCGAAGCCGACGCCCTCAAGGCCGAAATCGCCAAGGGCAAGGGTGACGGCGAAATTCTGGAATGGATCCAGGCCAACCAGACAAACAAGCACACCGCCGCCAACATCGAAGCCTGGTCCGAGGAACAGTCGAAGCGCGGGCCCGACGCGGAATCGCAGGAGTTCTTCGATGGAATTCTGAAAGCGGTCGGTCCCCATCGCACCGACATCAAGACCTGGGCCGACCTGCTCGATCTCGATGATTATGTGACCTTCGGCGGCAAAGCCTGATCCCCATGGCCATGAAAGCCTGGGTGATCGAGAAGCATGGCGGCGTGGATGGACTCTCGCTTGTCGAGCAGCCTGTCCCCGAACTGTCCGCGGGCGAAGTGCTGGTGCGTGTGCGTGCGGTCTCGGTCAACTACCGGGACCTCATCGCGCTCGACGCGCAACGACCCGGAAATCTTCCGCCACCGCTCATCCCCTGCTCCGACGGCGCGGGTGAAATCGTCGCGATCGGCGCTGATGTGACGCGCTGGAAAGTGGGCGACCGGGTGGCCGGGACTTTCTTTCGCGACTGGGTCGCGGGGCCGTTTCATCAAAAGTATCACCAGGCGGCGGGTGGCGGCTCCATTCACGGATGGCTGCGCGAATACGTGGCTTGCCCTGAGCAAGGAGTGATCGGTGTGCCCGAGGGTCTATCCTTCGACGAGGCCGCGACGCTGCCCTGCGCGGGAGTCACGGCATGGCAGGCCCTCTTCACACGCGGGGCCCTGCGCCCTGGAGCCACTGTGCTCGCGCTCGGCACCGGCGGGGTTTCTGTCTTCGCGCTGCAACTGGCTCACGCCGCCGGGGCGAAAGTCATCGTCACTTCGAGCAGCGATGCGAAGCTGGCCCGTGCGCGCGAATTGGGTGCATGGGAAACGGTGAACTACCGCACCACGCCCGACTGGGACAAGGAAGTGTGGAAGATCACCGAGAAGCGGGGCGTCGATCACGTCGTCGAAGTCGGCGGCCCCGGGACACTCGGCAAGTCGCTGAACGCCGTTGCCGCCGGAGGACACATCGCGCTGATCGGCGTCCTCACGGGCTTCGGTCCGCCCGATGTCAGCCTGTTTCCGCTGGTCGCCCGCAATGCCCGACTGGATGGCATCTACGTGGGTTCGTGGGCGGACTTTCAGGCGCTCAACGCTTTTCTCACCGAGCACCAGATCCATCCGATCATCGATCGCACCTTTACCTTCGACCAGTCGCGCGACGCATTTTCGCATATGAAAGGCGCCGGACATTTCGGAAAGATTGTGATCAGCATTCCATGAGCGCTCCCGCACAATCAAAGACATTTCTTCTCGGTGGCGACCTGCCCATCCACCGGCTGGGCTACGGAGCGATGCGGCTCTGCGCGCAGCCCGGAAACTTCGGACCTTATCCAGACTGGGAAGCCGGCAAGCGCCTCCTGCAACGCGCCGTCGCACTGGGCATCAACTTCATCGACACCGCGCATCCCTACGGCCCCGGCTGGAACGAAGAGCTCATCGCAGACGCGCTGGCGCCCTATCCGCCGGGCGTGGTCGTGACGACGAAAGGCGGGGTCGAAAAGACCGCGCCGGACAAGGTGTTTCCCGACGGCAAGCCGGAGAGCTTGCGGCGTTTTTGCGAGGGCAGCCTGCGGCGCCTCAAGGTGGAACGCATCGATCTCTATCAATTTCATCGCCCCGACCCGAATGTGCCATTCGCGGAAAGCGTGGGAGCGTTCGCGCAATTGCGCGCGGAAGGAAAAGTGCGCCACGTGGGCCTCTCCAACGCCACGCTGGCCCAAGTCGAGGAAGCGCGCTCTATCGTGCCGATCGTGAGCGTGCAGAATCGCTACAACCTGCTGGAACGGGAGGACGATCCCGTGCTGGACTATTGCGCCGCACATGGCATCGCGTATCTGCCGTGGGGGCCGCTCGCGGCCAAGCCGTTTGCCCCGGAAGCTCCGCTGGCGGGCGACGCCGCGTCTGCCTCGCTGACTCGGATTGCGCGTGAATTGAACGCGACGCCCGGACAGATCGCCCTCGCCTGGCTGTTGCGACGCAGCCCGAATATCATCCTCATTCCCGGCACCACGAGCATCGCGCACCTGGAGGAGAACGTCGCTGCGGCAAAGTTCGATCTCTCGGATGCGCAGATTGCGGAGTTGTCGTAGAGACACGTTTCAAATGCCTTCTGCATATCCCGGATGGCACGCCACTTAGTGTGAATATCTCCTACCTTATTGGCGACGCGACTGCTCCTGAGACGCCCGGAAAGAAGGTCATCGTCCACATCTGCAACGACGTAGGCGGCTGGGGTCGCGGCTTCGTCGTCGCTATTTCACGACGATGGCCCGAACCCGAGAAAAGTTACCGCGCGTGGCATCGTGGTGACGACTCTCAACCTTTCACGCTTGGCGAGGTTCAGTTTGTACCGGTCAGTTCCGACATCACAGTTGCCAACCTGATCGGTCAGCATGATCTGTCCACTCGTCAGAAAATGCCTCCCATCCGCTACGACGCCGTCCGCGCCGGGTTGCGCACGGTCGCGACTCTGGCCATCGAACAATCGGCCACCATTCACATGCCCCGGATCGGCTGCGGTCTCGCTGGCGGACGCTGGGAGGAAATCGAACCCATCATTCTTGAGGAATTGTGCGCGCGCTGCGTCCCGGTCTTCGTCTACGATCTGCCCGCTTCCAAGTCGTAAGGTCGATCTTTTGATCCCCCGAAAGCGGAGCCACTCCGGCAACATCCGATGCACATCGCCAACGAATACTACTTGATCATCGATTTCGAGGCCACGTGCTCCGACAACGGAACCGTTCCACGGCACGAGATGGAGATCATCGAGATCGGTGCGGTGATGATGAACGCACGGGTGCTTGAAATCGAGTCCGAGTTCCAATCATTCGTCTGCCCGGTCCGCCATCCGCAGCTCACGGAATTCTGCACCTCATTGACCAGCATCACGCAGGGCGACCTGGCGGACGCTCCGTCGTTCCCTTCCGCGCTCCAGTCCATGAACGAATGGCGGCACGGATTTGGCGACGCTCTCTTTTGCTCCTGGGGCGACTACGACCGCAACCAACTGGCCTGGGATTGCGAGTATCACGGACTGGACGACCCGTTTCCCTCCGGGCACCTCAACCTGAAAGCGGAGTTCGCAAGGATCTTTGGCCGCGGGAAGGGACCCGGAATATGCGAGGCGATGAAACATGTGGGCCTGGACTTCGAAGGAACGCATCACCGTGGCTTGGACGATGCGCTCAACATTGCGCGTCTGGTCCGGCATGTTTGCCTGGGCGCCTGATCCATGAACGCACCCATTCAGTTGCCGCGGGAGTATTCGTACACTCCCAATTGGCGGGCGCTCGCATGCGTTGCCCTCCTTTGCAGCGGAGTCACCTTTTTGATGGCCTACCTGGCAGATCACCCAAACGCCTTCATGCCCATCTTCAAACTGCTCGGGCCCTCGTCGGCCATCAGTTTCTTCCGCCTCGCCGCCATCGTCTGCGCTTTGCCCGGCATTGCGGCACTGCTCGTCCTGGCCCGAAGGTGTTTCGGACACCGGACATTGGAACTCCGTGAAGGCGAATTCATCGTGCCGTGCGGAGCGTTTGAGGCGAAAGCCCGCGTTCCCTACGCCGCGATCAAGCGGGTGTGGGAGACCCGGACCGTCGGAAACAACCGGTCTCTTTTTGTCAGCACCGGAAGCGGAGTTTACACGATCAAGTCCGCATTTTTCCCAGACTCGGAAACGTATATCACCGTTCGGGACTTTCTCCAAGGCTGGGCCACGGAATCGTGACGCAGGAAAATTGCCGTCTAATTCCGCGCGCGTCCGGCGAGTTGTCCGTGGGCACCCCTCCCACTGCCATGACTCATCCATCTCGCTTCCTTCTCCTGTCTGCTGCGGCTCTCGCCGGCTCGGTCCTCAGTTGCGCGGCTGCCGACCCCGAACCCAAACCAGCGGAGCCGCACAAAGAAAACCTCGCTCCCGGAGGGAAGTGGAAGCACGGCGACATGGAGCGGCCGCGACCGCGCGTGATCACACCTCCAGGTTTTTCCACGCAGGAGGCACCAGGCCAGAAACCATCGGACGCCACCGCGCTCTTTGACGGCAAGGATCTCTCCAAATGGAAGCGCGACAAACGCAAGGAGGACACCGATGCCGCGGACGATGCGGCGCTGTGGAAAGTCGAGAACGGCTACTTCGAAGTCGTGCCGCACTCGGGCTCGATCCGGACCCGGGAAAAGATCGCCGGCGACACGCAATGGCACATCGAATGGGCCGCTCCGTCGGAAGTCAAAGGCAACAGCCAGGGCCGCGGGAACAGCGGAGTTTTCATCGGCGGATTTCCGGAGGTCCAGGTTCTGGATTCGTTTGAAAACGACACCTATCCCGACGGCCAGGCCGCGGGCCTCTACGGACAATACCCGCCCATGGTGAATGCCTGCCGCAAGCCGGGCGAATGGCAGACGTACGACATCATCGTGGAGCGGCAGCGGAAGGACGAAAAGGGCGCGGTCGTCAAGAAGGCGCGGATCTCGGTGATTCACAATGGCATCGTGGTCCAGTGGGGCCGCGAGTTTGATGGCGGCGCCACGGAGGGTGACCTCGGCCTGCAGGACCACGGCAACCCCGTGCGGTATCGGAATATCTGGGTGCGCCCCATTAATCTCAGCGATCCCGACAGCGAGGGCACACCCCCGCCGGCGAAGAAATAGGGCCCATTTGCTATCCCCCAGAGGAGGACGACATTAAGAAAACAAATCCTCTCCCATGAAAACCCTCCCGATGTTTTTCAACGGCGCGTGGGTGGAAGCCTCCGAGGGACGCACGCGCGAAATCCTCAACCCGGCCAACAACGAACTGCTGGCACTCGTCACCGACGGCGACGTCCACGACGCGGAGACGGCCATCGGCCACGCCCGCAAGGCGTTTGATGAAGGCCCCTGGCCCCGCATGCGCGCTCAGGAACGCGCTAGCTATCTCTTCAAACTGGCCGACCTGATTGAGAGCCGCGCGGACGCCCTGGCGGAACTGGAGACGCGCAACAACGGGAAACCGCTGCGCGAGGCGAAATTCGACGTGGCGGACGCGGCGGCGTGCTTCCGCTACTACGCGGGGCTCATCACGAAGCCGCTCGGCCAGACCTACGAAGTCTCGGACCCCACCATTCAAAGCATGGTGGTGCGCGAGCCGATCGGCGTCTGCGGGCAGATCATCCCGTGGAACTATCCCCTGCTCATGGCCGCGTGGAAATTGGCGCCCGGGCTGGCGGCGGGGAATTGCTGCATTCTCAAGCCCGCCGAAACGACGCCGCTCACCGCCATCGAGTTGTTCAAGCTCATCGCCGAGGCCGGCTTCCCCGCGGGCGCGGCGCAACTGCTCCTCGGCCCCGGCCCGACGGCCGGACATGCCCTCGCGGCCAATGGCCATGTCGACAAGATCGCCTTCACCGGCGGCACGGTCACCGGACGCAAGATCATGGCGGCGGCCACCGGCAATATCAAAAAAGTGACGTTGGAACTCGGCGGTAAATCACCGTGCATTGTCTTTGCCGATGCGGATTTCGATGTGGCGCTCGAGTACGCGATGTTCGCCATCTTCGCCGGCCAGGGCGAGGTGTGCAGCGCGGGTTCGCGGCTCGTCCTGGAACGCAAGCTCGCCGATCGCTTTCTGCCACGCCTCGCGGAAGCCTGCGGGAAGATCATCGTCGGCGATGGACTCGATCCCAAGACGGAGATGGGGCCGCTGATCACGCGCCATCACATGGAGCGCGTGCTGGGCTACATCGACGCGGGGCGCTCGGAAGGGGCAAGCCTACTCTGTGGCGGAACGCGGCTCACCGAGGGCGCACTGGCGAAGGGGAATTTTGTGGCCCCGACGATTTTCGAAAACACGCGGCCGGAAATGAAGATCGTTCGCGAGGAGATCTTCGGACCTGTGCAGGTCGTTCAGCTCTTTGACACCGAGGAGGAAGCGTTGCGCCTGGCCAACGACACGATCTACGGGCTGGCGGGCGGCGTCTTCACCGGCGACCAGGGCAAGGGCCTGCGCGTCCTTCGCGGGCTGCGGGCCGGCATCACCTGGCTGAACACGTATCACCCGACCTTCAACGAAGCCCCGTGGGGCGGCTACAAGCAGAGCGGCATCGGCCGCGAGCTCGGCACCTTCGGCCTCGACGCCTACCTGGAGACGAAGCAGATCAATATCAACCTTGTTCCCCAACGTCTGAATTGGTTCAGTGGCTTGCAGTAGCCACATGGACCATATGGTCGAACTCAAGAACGTCACGAAGCGCTTTGGCGAATTCGTCGCCACGCAGGACGTGAATCTCACCGTCGTGGCGGGGGAATTTCTGACCTTGCTCGGCCCCTCCGGCTGCGGCAAGACCACGCTGCTGCGCATGATCTCCGGTTTTGAGACGCCGAGCGAAGGGACCGTCTGGATCAATGGCGAAGAGGTGACGCACCTGCCGCCTTACCGGCGCAATGTGAACCAGGTGTTCCAAAGCTACGCCCTGTTCCCGCACCTCACGGTCGAGGACAACATTAGCTTCGGCCTGCGCATGCAGAAAGTGCCGAAGCCCGAGCGCAAAAGGCGCGTCAAGGAAGTCATCGAGCTGGTCTCGCTCGAAGGCTTCGAAGCCCGCAAACCCAGCCAGCTCTCGGGCGGCCAACGGCAACGCGTGGCCCTGGCGCGGGCCATCGTCTGCCAGCCGAAGGTGCTTCTGCTCGATGAACCGCTCTCCGCGCTCGACGCCAAGCTGCGACACGCCATGCAAGTGGAACTCAAGCGGCTGCAGAAAAAGCTGGGCATCACGTTTGTCTTCGTCACGCACGACCAGGAGGAAGCCCTCACCATGTCCGACCGCATCGCCGTGGTGAACAAGGGCCGCATCGAGCAGATTGGGAATTCGGCGGACATCTACCATGCGCCGCGGACGACGTTCGTCGCCAATTTCATCGGCAAGGCGAATATCTTCGAGGCGAAAATCGTCGGCACGGAAGGCTCCGTGACGCGAATCCGCCTCAGCCCGGATGTGGAAGTGACAATCCCCACCGACAGCCAATTCGAGGGCCGCACCGACGTCCTGGTCTCCATCCGCCCGGAAAAGGTGTCCCTGCAAAAAGCGACCAAGCCCACCGGAAACAATGTCTTCGAAGTCGAAGTGGAAGATGAGCTCTTTAAAGGCGCCATGGACGAACTGAGCCTGAGAACCGCCAGCGGCCTGGAGTTGACCGCCGTCGTCGCCAACGAATGCGCGACGGAGGAAACCTTTCACAAGGGAGACAAGGCGTGGTGCCTGTTGCACCCGAGTGATTTGGTGGTGCTGAAGGGGGAGTGAGGAAGTTCTTAGTTCTTAGTTCTTAGTTTTCAAAGTCCAGGAGCGACATCGCTGGGGAATACTAAGCACTACGAACTGAGCCCTAAGCACTTCCGTACAGTCACCAGCGCTCCGAGGCTGTCGAGTAGAGAGCGCGCTCGAGGTCCGTGCGCACACGCGGCCACTCATGGTCGAGCATGGCCAGCCAATCCGTATCGCGGTTGCGGCCTTTGATGACCATGTGCTGGCGGAATGTGCCCTCGTAGCGGTAGCCGAGCCGCAATGCCGCGCGATGGCTGCGTTCGTTGGCGGCATGGCATTTCCATTCCACCCGCCGGTAGCGCAATTCTTCGAAGCAGTGGCGCAGCAGCAGGTAGTTGGCTTCCGTGTTCGCCTTGGTCCCCTGGGCCATCGGGCCGAACCAAAGGAAACCGATTTCCGCCACGCCGTGCTCCGGCCGGATGTTCATCAGCGAGATGCTGCCGATGCGGCGACGGGTTTCCTTTTGAGAAACGGTGAAGGCCAGGACGTCCGGTTTGGCGGTCCATTCGCGGTATTGCTCGCGCAGTTCCACCGGTGCCGCGAAAGGTCCCCACGGCAGGTAACGCCAAAGTTCGCGAGCATCCACCGTGGCGTGGGACACTTCGTAGAGTTCCTCCATGTCGCACTCCAGGTCGACGGGCGACATCGTGATGTAACGGCCGGCGAACTCCGTCGGCTGCGGCTTTAGCCAGCCATCCGGCGGCAGCGTCAACGCCTTCTCGAAGCCGGCAAACTCGCCTTTCCGCATCACCGCCGTGCCCGCCTTCGTGTAGCCCAGTTTTTCGTAGAGGGCGGTCGATGTTGGATTTTGCAGGAAGGAATCCAAGCGGATGGAACGGAATTCGTTTCGATTGGCCTCCGCTTCGGCAAAGGCCATGAGCCGTCGCGCGAGCCCGCGGCCTTGATGCGTTGGGGCGATCATGAGTCGATGGACCACAGCGATCGGTTCGGTGGTATGCCGCCATGCGATTCCAGCCCAGAGCGGGTCTTGCCGCGCATCGAGCGTCAGGCAACCGATGATTCCCTGGCCGTCGCGCAAGACCCAAAGCGTGCCGGCCTTGATGTCTTCGCGGAGATGACTTTCGGCTGGATAAACGTCATCCCATTGCTCGATGCCCTCAGAACGCATCCGCGCGATGCAAGCGGACGTCAGTTGCAGCAGTGAGGAGAGGTCGGCTTCAGTGGCGCGTGAAACGGGAAGGAGACTCATCGGAGCAATATTATGGTCGATGCACGGTGGGAAACCAGCGTTGCGAGAAGTAGATCCCTCCGACGAGAGAGGCTGGCGGCAGTGACAGGTTGGAGCGGCGCTCGCGTTTTGGAGTGCGGTCTGTGAGGAAGGTATACGCGCTACGATTCGGTGCTTTTCCCTCGCCTTTTCAGACCTTGTCCGACATTGCTCACCGGCACTCCGACGATCGTGCGTGGCAAACCTCACTACTACTATCGGCACTTGCCAAGCGGCGGCATGGCGGCGCTTGGCGCCCTCGCCACCCTGCTGGCAAATTCCGCGCTCGCACAGTCACCAGCCGCCCCGGACCTCGCGCCTCCCCCGGCGGCCGCGGATGCGAAGCCAGCCGATGCCGTCCCCAAGCCCGCACCGAAGCCGCCCAAGGCCCCGCAGATTGAGATCGAGGCGCGATTCTTCGAAATCCCTTCAGAAGACGCAAAGAAGCTGGGTCTTCTTCCCGCGCCAGCCGCGGCCAATCTCACAGGCCAGACCAAGGCCGGAAAATCGGGCGCGGCCGTCACCACCGTGGACGCTGTGCTCG
>Ga0070658_10000769_pt1 | contig 27541 bp, 23 predicted proteins | sample KBSC13metaG_FD_64664 | JGI IMG/M metagenome (GOLD analysis project Ga0070658, IMG submission 64664) | Corn rhizosphere microbial communities from Kellogg Biological Station, Michigan, USA - KBS C1-3 metaG | ecosystem: Host-associated > Plants > Roots > Rhizosphere > Soil ... | reverse complement strand
TGTGGCGAAACTGGTGGTGTTGGCGTTGCCGTTGCCACTGCCGCCGCAGCCGGTCAGCAGGCTGCCTACCACTAGTGCCAGACAGGCGAGGATCGTAAACATCAACCGTCTTGAATGTCCTGAAGAATCGAAGCGCTGCATTGTGTGTTGTCTCCTTACAAGGGGAAATGTAGTACATTCACCCGCTTTGGTATCGGCTCCAACAGACTATACAGTACGCCCATTACAATATCATTACAGATTGCATCGCTGTTGTGGATCTCCTATTACCGACTCATTCAGATCCCACCTGCGGCATCATCGCCAACGAGAATACCGCTTCGAAGGGCAGGGTTCTTCCTCGCTGCAAACCGGCGAGGAACAGAGGATCGGCGGCGAGAGAGAGAAAGGCTTTGTCCAGGGTCTCTTGCTGCTGTGGGAACGCCTCGATCCGGATCGTTTGCCGCAGAGACTGTGTCGCGCCCAGAAGGACCCCTGCACGGCCGGGGAGGTCGGTGAGCGCGGCATGAGTCGCCAGACCCTCCAGGGCATAGGCCTGGCCGAAACGATTACCTACTTCCGTCTGAAGTTGCAGACTCTCGATGAAGCAGGGGTAGGCTGCAGGACAGTCCTGCAGCGCAAGGTAGTTTTCGCCGAGATTTACCAGACTGATACCGATGGCATAGCGGTCTTCCAGCCCTCGTGCAATGGCGAGCGCCTCCTCCTGGCCTCGAATGGCACCTGGGTAGTCCTCTCGATAGTGCGCCAGGGCGGCCAGATTGTTCAGGGTAGACCAGACCGCGCGGAGATCACCGATCTGTCTGCGTAACATCAGCGCTTCCTGAAGATTCGCCTCGGCGGCATCGAAGTCGCCCTGCATCCGCCGGAGAGAGCCGATGTTGTTGAGGCCGGTCGCGATCCGCCAGAGAATTCCCACGTCCCGGAGGATGGCCAGGCCCTCCTCATAGTAGTGTAAAGCGTCTTCCAGTTTCCCCTGTTCGCTGTAGTAGCTCCCCATATTGCTCAGGGTCAAGCCGATCCCTTCCTTGTTTCCTGCCTGTTTCCAGTAGACCAGCGCCTGTTCGGCGTGCGCCAGCGCCTCCGGATAGGCGCTCTCCGATTTCGCAAGTCCGGCAGCCGTCGCATAGGCACGCGCCCGTACGTCGGGGGCAAGGTCCGACTCCGCGCGCTCCAGGAGGCGTTCCAGGACCTGCCTGCCTTCCGGAACGCCGCCGCGCATGTCCCAGAATCTCCAGAGCGATCCCCCAAGCCGCAGACCTATCTCAGTCGGAGTGGGAGATAGATCGGTACGCGATGCTTCCAGGCACCATGCTAGAGCCGCGGTTAGATTGGCCCGTTCTTCTTCCAGGCAAGTCAACAACGTGCCCAGTTCCGGGCCATTCAGGCGCGGAGCGATCTCTTCCGTGAAGTGCATATAGTAGGAGGCGTGTCGGCAGCGCATCCGCTCCTGTTCGGCGGGCGGCAACTGATCCCAGGCGAACTCACGCAGGGTCTCCAACATCCGAAAGCGCATGACGCCGTTGCGTTCTTCCGCGATCAGCAGCGATTCGGAGAGCAGGCGCTCCAGCAGATCGAAGGCGCTCCAACGGGAGGTTTCCGGGGAAGCGCTTTCCCCATCTCCCGCACGTTCCACCGAAAGGCAGACCTGCGTTGCTCCCTCGACATCCCAACCGCCCTGAAAGACCGAGAGGCGTGCAAAAAATCGTCGTGCTTCCGGTGATAGCATCTGCACGCTCCACGCAACGGTCGTACGGAGCGAGCGGTGGCGGGCGTCTTTGTCGGCACGGGGATTGACGAGCAGTTCGAGGCGTGGAATGAGACCTGCGGCCATCTGCGCCACCGTCATTGTTCGGATGCGCGCCGCGGCGAGTTCGAGCGCCAGAGGAATGCCCTCCAGATACCGACAGAGCGAGGCGGCCGCCTCAGCATTGCGGGAGGTGAGCTGAAAGTCGGGCCGCACCGACTGGACGCGGTCGAGAAACAGGCGCACGGAGGCAAACGTCGTCAGGGCTTCCGGGGACATCGCTTCGGTGGGAGTCGGCAGCGAAGCCAGCGGAAACTCCTGCTCCCCGGCAATCCCCAGGGTACGGCGGGAGGTCACCGCCAGGGTGAGTGTCGGGACCGCTTCCAGCAGCCTCTGCACCAGCGAAGCGCCCGGATCGACCAGATGCTCGAAGTTATCCAGGATCAGCAGGGAGGAGGGCACTGCCCCAAGCGCTGCAATCACCTGATCCAGAGGCGCGATCCCTGCCTGCGCGGGCAGATGCAGAGCCTGACGAAGGGCATCCGGTAACTGCCCGATGTCCAGGAGATTGCCCAGATAGACGAAGCGCACGCCCCCTGCAAACTGCGCGGCCACCGAGGCTGCCGTCTCGATCACCAGACGCGTCTTGCCGTTGCCGCCCGGCCCGGTTAGCGTGGTGAGACGATTTGCCTGCAAGAGGGCTGCAACGCTGCGCTGCTCCTGCTCCCTGCCGAAAAAACGTGTCAGGCGAATGGGAAGTTCTACAGAGGGGAGGGCGGTAGGACGCGCCAGGGCTACGGCTGTTGGCGTGGCAGGGGCGGGAGTGCTCGTGACGGCTCCCGCCCGGATCCCAGGTTCATGCCCCAACCGATCCCGCACCTGCCGGATAAACTCTCTGGCCGCCGTCGTCGGTCTGGCGGCGAACTGTTCGCGCAGAGTCTGTTCCAGCGTTTCGTACTGACGGATCGCCGCTGAGGGCTGCCCGATCGCGACGAACAGACGGATCAGATCGAAATGCGCCTCTTCGTTCCAGGGATCGGCCTGAAGCGCACGTTGCGCGTAAGTGATGGCCCGATCGAAATCCCGCTCCTGCGCCAGGCGTCGGATCAGCCGCCGTAGCGCCTCCTGATGCAATGCTGCAAAACGTTCGCGCTCCGCGGCGATCCACTCGGCATCGTAGGCAGGCAGCAACTCTCCGCAGTAGAGATCTATGGCGTAGGTCAGCAGAGAAATCTGTTCGGCGCGTTCCGTCGCCTTTGCCGCCTGAGCCAGCCGCTGTTCAAACTCCATCACATCGGTCGTAAAGGCGTCCGGATGCAGGCGCACGGTCAGGCGAAACGCCTCGAAGAGCGGGACCTCTGCCTGTCCGGGGACTTGAAACTGCCGCCGTAGGGCCGCCAACTCCACACGCAGGCGGTTGCGGCCCACCTCCGCCTCTTCCTCGGGCCAGAGCAGCGCCAGCATCTCCTCGCGTGTCAACGCGCGGCTGCGATTGAGAGCGAGCGCCGCCAGCATCTCGCCGCCCTTGCGCGTGCGAAAGCGATCTATCGTCTGCTCTCCCAATCGAGCGACCAGACTCCCCAACATCTGAATTTTCCAGCGCTCTGTCAGCATAAACCTATCCTGAGATGGTATCGATTCTCTCGCCCGCTTCCAATTGCGGTAGAATAGAAGAGGCATAACCCTCACAACCGCGTTAAAACCGTGGGGAGAGAGGGAACGGGCAGGATTCCTTCCTCTCAGAGACGAAAAGAGAGAGGAAGCTGTTCAACAACACACGATCACTATGCGAAGGAGTTTCCCTTTCCGATGAAGATACACGAATATCAGGCGAAAGAGGTCCTGGCGAAGTACGGCATCACGGTTCCCAAGAACGCCGGAGTCGCCACGACGCCGCAGGAAGTGCGCGCGGCCGTAGAGAAGCTTGGCGGGCGCGGCGTCATCAAAGCCCAGGTCCACTCGGGCGGACGCGGCAAGGCGGGCGGCATCAAAGTCGCGAATTCGCCGGAAGAGGCGGAAGCCATCGCCGGAAAGATGCTGGGAATGCTCCTCCAGACGCATCAGGTGCCGGAAGGGCTTATCGTCGAGAAGGTGATGATCGAAGAGCCGATCCAGATCGACAAAGAGTACTATCTCGGTATTGTACCCGACCGCGATACGCAGCGGGATGTCCTGATCGTCAGCGCGAAGGGCGGCATGGATATCGAAGCCGTGGCGGAAGAGGATCCGGACGCGATCGCCCGCCTCTTCGTAGACCCCCTGGAAGGCATCTGCGACTTCCAACTGCGTCAGGTCTGCTACGACGCCAAACTGGACCCCGCCATCATCAACAAGGCGATGGTGTTCCTGCGCCAACTCTACACCGCCTATGTCGCCTCCGACGGCTCGCTCGCGGAGATCAACCCCCTGGCCGTCACGGCGGACGGACGGGTGCTGGCGGCGGACGCCAAGTTCCAGGTCGATGACAGCGCGCTCTTCCGTCATCCCGACTTCGAAGCCTACGCCGACTCCAGCGCGGAAGATCCCATCGAGGCGGAAGCGCATAAGGACGACATCGCGTATGTGCGCCTGGGCGGCGACATCGGCATCATCTGCAACGGGGCCGGACTGACCATGACCACCATGGACGAAGTCAAGCGCGCCGGGGGCGAAGCCGCGGACTTCCTGGACGTGGGCGGCGGCGCGCAGGCCGAGCGGGTGCGCAAATGCCTCGGCATCGTGCTCTCCGACTCGAATGTGAAGGGCGTCCTGATCAATATCTTCGGCGGCATTACCCGTTGCGACGAAGTGGCAAAAGGCGTGATCGCTGCGACCGAAGTGATGGACATCAAGGTGCCGATCGTAGTGCGACTGGCCGGCACGCGCGCTGAAGAGGGCGCGGCCATTCTGGCGCAGTCCAACCTGATCCCTGCCAAAACCATGCAGGAGGCGGCGGCGAAGATCGTCGCCCTCGTCAAGAACGCGGCCTGATGATCACGACACCGCGACGAGAAAGGGAAGACTCTCGTGCCTGATGACGAACTCGATCCTCTCCAGAAGGTGGAAATCGCGCTGCTGCGCGCCGAATACCAGAAACGCTTCCAGGGGGCCATCCAGTACATCAAGGAGATGGTCGGGGAGGGGATCGAGTATCGCAATACGGTCGTGCGGGTGGTCGTCTCGGAGGCGGGAGCCTACTACGAACTCAACGATCTGCCCGAAGAGTTCTTCGGAGCGGTGGGCGAGGATCTGGTACGGCGTTTCGTCGCACCGTCCGAGGCGATCGCCCTGCTGACTCGGGCGGTCGAGGCCACCCAGCGTGTGACGCCGGAAAACACCCGCTACCTCTCCATCCTGACCCTCTACAAGCGGCGTGGATTGGTGGATAAGAAAAACTGCTTTCTGTTCGACTACGCCCCGCATGAGACGCCCCAGATCGTTCCGCGAACCATCGGGAAGTTTCAGCCGGATGTGATGCCGCTTTTCTTTAAGATCAAAATGGAGGCCGACTTTGCCGCGGAGGTACTGGGTTTCCAGGGCGGCATCGCCTTCTGCATGGCCAATGCCGGAGACCGCCATCTGTTGATCCAGGTGCTTCCCAGCGATGGCCAGCTCACAGATCTCAGCGCGCTGCCGATCTCCGAAACCATCCACTAGCCTGCTCCTCCTGCGGTCCGGGATCGCCTTGATTTTAGCCTCCTTAACTGATATAATATATATAGATAGTTGAAGACATTCCGTGAGATTAATTCGCGCATCGGGCAAGGAATGTGAAACCGAATCGAGGGATGCAGCGTCTATTAGAGCACTTGTGGACCGGACGCGAACTTCAAATCCGGTCGGATCGTACACCGCGGATCTCTCGTACCCCGCATTCTGTGCCCTGAAGCGTGGAAACAGCGGGTGGACCGTCACATTTTCGCTCGGTCGGTGTTACTGTAGGTAACGCTCTCAATACCGGTGCACGGCGGCGCGCCTGGGGTCGGACAGTCTGTTTTGAGGCGACTCAACGAAGCAGCACTTCCGTTGATTCATATATTCACCGCAAGAGGGAGGCGGGTTATGAACTCTGTAGATGTGAATGAGGTGGCGCTGGGAACTCCCAGAGACCACGCCGAATTTGAAAAACTGTTGGAGCGTACGCAGCGGCAGGCCTATAACATCGCCTATCGCATGACCGGAAATCGGGACGATGCCGAGGACCTGACGCAGGAGGCCTACCTCCGCGCCTATCGCTCTTTTGGAACCTATAACCGACAACTGCCGTTCGAGAGCTGGTTCTTCCGGATTCTGTCGAACCTCTTTATCGACCTGATGCGGCGTAAACCCAAGCAGAAGCCGCTCTCGCTGGATCAGCCGGTAGGAGACGATGAGGGCGACGACAACCTGCTCCTGCAGATCGCGGACGACAATGCCAACCCGGAACGCAACCTGATGGACACCGTCATGGACGAGCGTCTTCAGGTGGCGCTCGCGGCTCTGCCGGAGGCGTTCCGCACGGCCGTCATGCTGTGCGATGTCGAAGGCAAGTCGTATGAAGAGATCGCGCAGGCGATGGGCTCTTCGATCGGCACCGTGCGCTCACGCATTCACCGGGGCCGGACGATGCTCCGCCGCCTGATGAACAGCCCGATCAAACCGGCAAAGTCGGAAGAACGAGGCCGCGGCCAACAACTGCCGCCCCTCTTCAACGCCCAACCCGCGTAGTAGCGTGTAAACGATCAGTTTTGATGCCGTCATGAGCGTTCCCGTCCTCCCTCCGGACGGGAACGCTCTTTTTGTGGAGTATCCTAAAGGAGAGAAAAAGAGAGCTGGATAGAAAAGAGAGACGTATGCTGATCGATACCCATTGCCATTTCAATCATGCCCGGTTTGCGGAAGATATGCCGGAGGCGATCGAGCGGGCGCGGCAGGCAGGTGTGATGCAGATGATCGTGATCGGGGCGGACCGAGAGGGCAGCGAGCAGGCGGTGGCGATCGCGGAAGAGATCGGGCACGGTATCTTTGCGACCATCGGCGTCCATCCGCACGATGCGAGGCACTGGGATGCGGCGACCGAGGCGCGTTTTCGAACGCTTGCCGACCATCCAAAGGTCGTCGCGATCGGCGAGATCGGCCTGGACTACCACTACGACTTCTCCCCGCGAGAGGCGCAGTTCGAAGCGTTCCGGGCGCAGATGCGGCTGGCGCGCGAGGCCGGACTACCGGTCGTCATTCACTGCCGCGAGGCTTATGCCGATACGCTCCAACTCTTAGGCGAAGAGGGCGCGGACGAGACGGGTGGGGTGATGCACTGCTGGGCCGGCACGGTGGAGGAGGCAAACCAGACGGTTGCGCTGGGACTGGCGCTCGGCTTCGGCGGCACGCTGACCTTCAAGAATGCGGAGGAGGTGCGGCAGGCTGCCCAGACGGTCCCCCTGGAAACGCTCCTCATCGAGACCGATGCGCCCTATCTCGCCCCCATGCCGCACCGCGGCAAACGCAACGAGCCTGCCTACGTCCGCTTCGTCGCTGAACGCCTGGCCGAACTGCGCGGCATGACCCTCGACGAGATCGCCCGCCTCACCACCGGCAATGCCCACCGCACCTTCCCAAAACTGATGTTATGATCACAAAGCCCAAGCCGAAGTGAATTCTTAGCCGGAGTAGAATGTCCAGGGCGATCGTGAGTTCGGCGCTCACCGGGGAGGGCGGGAGTAGGACGGAGATATTTACATGAGACGTATCAATAGATCGACATGGACACTGATTTGCGTCGGCATAGTATGTATCGGAGGAATTGTCTGGTGGTGGACCACCTATCAGGACGCGTCCTTCGTCCCCCGTTTCGCTATCGAGCACACCGATATACGCGAGGGACATTTCAAGGACGTGAAGGTGGAGTCGGTTCAAATTGACAACAAGGTGTGTACTTCAGCAGTATTCGACCACTGCCAATTTATGTATACGAAATTCAAAGACACTGATTTTTCCAGAAGTGAAATGACGGATACCGTCATACTCAGTTTCAGCGTTCAAGATTGCAATTTTGAACATGCCAATCTTCAGCGATCCGGTTGGATTGATGGTCAATGGAAGGGATGCAACCTGGGTTTTGCAGATTTGCGTGGCGTTAATGCCAAGCAGTTGGACATTATCGATTGCGATCTGCATGCAGCAAATCTGGACGGAATTGACCTCAAAGGCTGTCGATATGATACCGCTACGAAATGGCCGCCAAATTTCAACCCTATAGACAGTGGTGCTGTTCCCTTAAAGTGGTAAGCCCAGAGAGAAAAATGGAATTGCGATTTAACGACGACGCGCACCGCGGCTTCTCTCAGCTTGCGCTATAATCATTCTATCTCTTCGAAGGTCCACAAATCTCCTATGCACAAAACAACTCTCACTGTCCGGTCGTTCTGGCTGAATATCTGCTGTCTGTTCCTGATGGCTTGCCGATTGCCGGGTGTGGCCCATGCCTCTACTTTTACGATCGGCGAATCGAATTTTCTGCTTAATGGGAAGCCGTTTCAGATCAAGGCGGGCGAGATGCATCCGTCACGTGTGCCGCATGAGTACTGGGCGGATCGCCTGCGGATGATTCACGCGATGGGATTGAACACGGTCTCCATCTACACGTTCTGGAATGTGCATGAGCCTCATAAGGGCGAATTCAACTTTAGCGGGGATGCGGACATTGCGAAGTTCGTGCGGTTGGCGCAGAAGGAAGGGTTGTGGGTTCTGCTGCGGCCGGGGCCGTATGTCTGCGCGGAGTGGGAGTTCGGGGGATATCCGGCGTGGTTGCTGAAAGAGCGCGATATGAAGGTGCGCAGCCAGGATCCGCGCTTTCTCGCGGCGGCAGCAAAGTATATGCGCAAACTGGGCGAACAACTCGCGCCGTTACAGATCACGCGTGGCGGGCCGATCCTCATGGTGCAGGCGGAGAATGAGTACGGCAGTTTCGGCAGCGATCATGTCTACATGCAGAAAGTGCTCGACATGGATCGCGCCGCCGGCTTCGACGTCCCGTTCTTCACCGCCGACGGCGGCGGCAATATGATGGCCGGCGGCCATCTGCCGGACGTGCTGCCCGGACTCAACGGCGGCTCCGGCAAAAACATCATGAAGGAGATCGGCAAGTATCGTCCGACCGGCCCGTGGTTTGTGCCGGAAGACTATCCGGGCTGGCTCGATCACTGGGGCGAACCTCACGCGCGCACCGGCATCGACGGCCTTGTGCGTGAAACGGAGTGGAAACTGACCAACAATGTCTCGTTCTGCTTCTATATGATCTACGGCGGCACGAACTTCGGATTTATGAACGGCGCGAACTACGGGGGAAATTTCCAGCCTCAGCCGACCAGCTACGACTACGATGCTCCGATCGATGAGATGGGCCGACCGACCGCGAAATACTTCGCCCTGCGCAAGCTTCTGGCGCAGCATCTCGCACCGGGCGAGAGGTTGCCGGACGTTCCCGCCCCAACGCCGTTAATCGCCATTCCGAAGATCGAACTGGGCGAGTCCGCAAGCGTTTTCGCCAACCTCGGTAAGCCGACGAAATCGGAAACTCCGCTCAGTTTTGAAGATCTCGATCAGAGTTACGGTTACGTCCTGTACCGTTCCAAACTCGCCGGGCCGATGAGGGCGACGCTGCAGATCAATCCCCTGCGCGACTACGCCGTGGTCTACGTCGACGGCAAGCGCGTCGCGATGCTCGATCGGCGATACAAGCAGGACTCCGTGGTGCTCGATATTACTGCCCCGTTCGCTCAGCTCGACATCCTGGTGGAGAACGGAGGGCGTGTCAACTACGGCAGCCAGCTCACTTCCAACCGCAAAGGCATCCCCGGCTCCGTCACGCTCGATGGCCGTGAACTGACCGGGTGGGAGATGTTCAAACTGCCATTCGATAAAGCGCCGAAGTTGACACCTTCCAGGATTTCCGGCGCTATGGGCGTCGCGCCGTATCTCGCGCACGGCACGTTCGAGCTTGCGCAGACCGGCGACACGTTTCTCGACCTGCGCGGATGGGGCAAAGGAATCGTGATGGTCAACGGCCACAATCTGGGACGCTTCTGGCACATCGGGCCGCAGCAGACACTCTACTGCCCCGGCGTCTGGCTGAAAAAAGGCAAAAATGAGATCGTGGTCTTTGAGCAGATCAAGGACGGCATCCGTTCGGTGACCGGCCTCAAGACCCCGATCCTGGACCAACTTGAAAAAGACGAGAACGCCCCTGCGGCTTCGGCCAATACGGCGAAAAAGCCCCGGCCTTCGGTGGTACGCGGTAAGATGCAGGAGCCGAAGTTCGCCCCCTCCATGCTCCTGAAAACCGGCGCGCTCCCCGACAGCCCAGATGAGCAGACGGTGCGATTTCCCGCGCAACGCGCGCGCTATCTCGCCGTGCAGGCGCTCTCCTCGCACAGCGGCGACGAGTTCACCACGCTCGCCGAACTCAACGTGCTGGATTCCGTGGGTAAGGCCATCGCGCGCAAAAACTGGAAGGTGATCTCCGTGGACAGCGAGGAGAACCTCGCGGAGGGGGCTCCGGCGGAGATGGCTTTTGACGGCGACACGGACACGTTCTGGCATACGCTCTGGAGCGCACCCCACACAGAACATCCGCACACGTTGGTCATCGACCTCGGTTCAGAACAGGAGATTTCCGGCGTGCGGATGCTGCCGCGCCAGGATTCGGCCAACGGACGCATCAAGGACTACAAACTGTATTTGAGCGTCACACCCCTATAGAACTACTCTACACGTTTGCTCTCGGCGATGGTGTCCGCGATGGCTCCAACGTAGACGACGACGGTAAAGACAAAGCTGCCGATCAGGCCGGGGCCGATACCGCGATGAATGTGGCTGCCGGAAAATCCCCAGGGAGATCCAGCCAGCAGATAGATGCATATCGCATCCAGAGCCAGAAGGACGGCGCCCTTCACATGACTGCCATAGAAGAACTGACCGGCGCCGGGCAGCAAGAGCGATAGCAACACCGGCAACCGCGCATTGGGAGGTGTGGAGGCTTCGGGGTCGTAGTTGGCCCAACTATCCTGACGCATCAGCAGGTCGGCATACTTTTTTTCGGCGGCGGAGCGTCTGGGGTCGGCTTCGAGGGCGCGCCTGTAGGCGGCAAGCGCCTCATCGACACGCGCCACGCCCTGGAGAATATCGCCCAGCATCTCCAGAGCAGAGCCGTTTTTGGGCGTCAGTTCCAGGGCCTCGCGGGTCTTCGCCTCGGCTTCAGCGAACTTCTCGCGGCGGCGCAGCATATTGGCATCGCGCAGCAGCGCCTCCGCCGCGATGGTCTCCTGTACGGACGACTCGCGGAACTCGGGCAGGCTTTTGCTCGCCGTGGTGATCGACACCTGGCGGTCGGCGTCTTTCTGCGATTTCAACTGGGCGGCAAATGCCTGAAGGGAGTCGGCGGTGACACGGTCAGGGCCTTTTTTGGCAGGTGGCGCGGTGGGAAGGCTGGTGGGCGGAATCCGAGTTGGTTGAGGGAGAGGGGCAGGTGCGACGTCTGCCGTATGCGCGTTCGCATTCAGCAGGCGTCGCACCTCATCGGGAGAGAGGCCGAGTTTGGTCATTTCGAGTTCGATCTTACGGCGCTTCTCCGCATCCGTCAGGGTGTCCGGAACCGTCGTCTGAGGCGGGATCGCCTGTGTCGGTTCCGGCGGAGTGGGGCGGACAGGCGGCGAAAACGCCTGCGTCGGTTCGGGCGCGGAGGATCGGTTCGTCTCATCCATGGCGTTGGCTCCCTCTGCGAAACGGTCGCGAACGGTGTCAGAGGCCGGGCGCGAGCGATGAGGCGTCGAGCGTGGCAGGCTCGGGGACGAGGTTAAGTTCTACGTGCGGGGCCTCGGACCAGAACTCTTCCAGACGGAAGAAGGCGCGCTGCTCCTCCGCCATGACATGCGCGACGACATCGCCATAGTCGAGCAGGACCCAGGTCGCCTCCTGATAGCCTTCCATCCGCAGTTTGCGGTAGCCGGCGTCGCGCATCTTCTCTTCGATGCGGTCGGCGATACCGCGGATCTGAATGGAAGACTTGCCCGTGCAGATGACGAAGAAGTCGGCGATGATGGTCAGCCCACGCAGGTCGAGTGCGATGAGATCGGTCGCCTTGACCGCGTCCGCGGCCTTCACAATGATCGCCAGTCGCTCTTCGGTATCGAGATCCTGGAGGGTTGCGACCGGCTCCTCGTCCTCTTCCTCCAGCTCGTCGTCGATCTCATCTTCGATCGCGTTCTCGTCCAGCTCATCCAGTTCCAATGCGTCCTCCTCCAGTTCGATATCGTCGTGCAGGATGGGCGTCGTTTGTTCGGTCGAATTCGTCACAGTCTTCTCTCTCCAGCCAGGGAGGCGGCGTCCCCCCGTGGGACGGCCTTGTGCTCGTACAGATGATGCGCTTCGATATAGTCCAGCACCTCGGGCGGCGTGAGGTAGCGGGTCGGCAGTTTGGCGCGGGTGCGCTCTCGGATTTCGGTAGACGAGATTCCCTGCGCGGTCGTGCCGAGCAGCAGTATACGTTCCATATACGCAGCCGGCAGGCGATCCTGCAGCGTCTTCAGGTCGAAGCCGGGGCGAGAGGCGGCAATAAAGGTGGCCATCCGGATGATCTCGGCATGGCGTCGCCAGGTGAGTATGTCGGCGATCGCATCGATGCCGGTGATATAGAACAGCTCGGCAGACGGGTACTGATCGCGCAGTATTGTCAGGGTATCGACCGTGTAGGAGGGTCCCACGCGATCCAGTTCGAGCGTCGTGCAGCCGAAGGCCGGGTTGTCCGCGATGGCCAGGCGCGTCATCTCATAGCGGTGCCGCGCGGCGGTCAGCCCGTACTCCTTTTTATGCGGCGGCGCGCCGTTGGGCACGAAGAGCACATGATCGAGCGTAAAGCGTGCCCGCGCCTCCTCGGCGACGAACAGGTGCCCATAGTGGATCGGGTCGAACGTGCCCCCCATGACGCCGAGGCGCATTCCCGCGGCCTGCTCCGGGGGCATGTCCGGCTCTCTCACGGACATTGCAGAAATCGCATTCCGGTCTTGTCCACCTCGACCGCGCCCAGAGTGGTCGTGACGCTGACAGCAAGTGTGTGGATCTCTGCACCGTGCAGCGGCTTTGTCAGCGCCTCCCAGTTCATCTCCGCGATCAAGGTCCGACCTTCGGCTTTCGCACGGATCTTCTCTCCGGTATTCGACTCCGCCAGATTAGGCCCGAGGCGCAGGACGCAGTCTGCGGCAGGCGTCTCGCCTTTTGGCCCGAAGGCGCGGAGACGGATCGTATAGACGAACCGACTGCTGATCGGTTGGCGGGTATCCAGTCGCAGATGCAGCACATCTCCGGTGCGATAGGCGTAGAGCGCGCGAATATCGCCGCCCCCTTGCAGGTCGCGCAGTACGGTATCGCGTGCCGGATCGAGCAGGACCGGCGGCAGGCTCTCCCAGGTCTGCGTGTCGGCGGCGAGGCGTGTGCCTCCGGCAGGCAGAACCGGTAGATGCATCTCCGGCAGGGTTCCGAAAATCTCGGTGCGGCGCGCGAAGGCGTTCAAAAACTCATGCGCGATCTCGACCTGTGAGGGGTAGAGATTGATACTCTGTGCTTTACGCTGTGTCTCGCGCGGTGTCAGCATCCGCGACTCCCAGCGGGTATCGAGGGTGCGCATCTCGACAGGCGGCAGCAGCGGCGCTTCGGCGTGCACGCCCTGCGGCAGCGGCCAGTCGCCCCGATGCACCAGATAGTAGCGCAGACGCATTTTGCCGGCCCAGAGGCTCTCGTTTGGGTCGGCCTGCAGCTCCTGCACGGCGCGGGCCACAAAGGCGGCGGCGGCGGCATGGTCGGAGTGGTCGTCGGCCGGATGCGTCACGGTGACCAGGGTCGGATGATAGGCGCGCATCGTGGCCTTGATATCGGCCAGCAGATCCTGTCCACAGTAGTGTGCGGCAGGATTGAAGGTGTTGGCGTAGGGCGAACGCTCCTGATGTGTGAAGACGGAAGCGTAGGGGCTGTCCGCCGACCAGTGCTCGTCCCACAGCGCCGTCAGGCCACGATCCGGATAGCCCAGAAACAGAATGTTCTTCGGCGGGACGCCCAGCGCCTCCAGAGCCGTATGCGACTCGTCCTGCCGCAGCGCCGCAAAGCGGATATAGTCTTGCGGCCCGATGCGCAGCGTGCGCGCCTGCCGCTCGACCGCCGTGCGGAATCCATCGCCATTGGTCAGCATCACGGTCTCGACCGAGCCGCCCGCTGCCAGAGTCTGCTGCATCAGGCCGCCGCAGCCCAGTGTCTCGTCGTCACAATGGGGAGCGAAGACCAGCAGGCGGTCGGGGCGGATCGGGGTGGGCATCTCAGGCAGACGCGCGGAGCCGGTCGCCGCGTACACGGCGCGCTGCCGGTAGAAGAACGCGCCTCCGGCTCCCGCAAAGTAGACACAGGGTACGAGCAGACCCGCAGCGATCCAGCGGGCGACGACACGCGCAGGCAGACGACGACGGGGCAAGGACTCCTCCTAGACCACGAACACGTCCCGCAGATGCGGGAAAGGGGCCGAACCCGGCTTCCTGCCGAATTCGCCCCTTTGGACATTAACCAGGCTTCGCACAGATACGGAGCGAGAGGGATTCGAACCCTCGAAGGGCGTTAACCCTTACACGATTTCCAATCGTGCTCCTTAGACCAACTCGGACATCACTCCACATAAAAGGAAGGCACAGGCTCCAGCACGATGCGAACGATCGTTTCCGTGTTAACCTCACTCGGCGCGAAAGCCGGGTGCAACAGATCCCTGTACAATCCAGTCCCTATTATATCACGCCGGGCCGTCGCTGTCAATGCGAAACGCCGCAATCCTTTCGGCTATCGGTGTCGTGACACCGGACGAAAGGAGTACTCCTCTACGGTTGTCTCGACCGGAACTGAGGGGTGGCGTCTGCCCTGTCCATCCTCTCCGGTGCCTCCCACGAGATAGAGGTCTCTCTCTCCATCTGCCCTTTGCAGCACGACCGCACCGCCTGCGGCTCTGGCATAAGAGGGGGGAGGCAGCGTGCGCCAGGTGTTCGTGCGGGGATTGAAGGCAGCCCCACGGCGCAGAGGCCGTTTGCGCGAATTCCAGCCGCCTATCATCAGCACTTCCCCTTCCGGCCCTGGACTGGTCGCCGCCGCGGCGCACTCCTGGCCGTAAGGCGCGGGCGGGCCCTGGGACCAGGAGTCCTTCCCAGGATCGTAGATCTCGACGAGGTTGGTCGCAGAGATCTTCGCATTGGTGCCGCCCAGCACATAGATGCGTCCGTCCGGACCGAGGGTCGCCGCGTGCGCGTGCCGTGGAGTCGGCATCGGGGCCATTATGCTCCATCGGTCCGTAGTCGGGTCATAGACTTCCACGACGCTCAGGCCGTTGCCGGGTTTCGCGCGGTCTCTGCCACCGATGGCATAGATGCGAATATGTCCATCCGCGCCTGGAGCGGCGACAGCGCACAGAGCCTCTCTCGGGGTCGGCATCGGGGCAAGCCGACTCCAGGAGTCGGTACGAGGATCGTAGGCTTCTGCCACGTTCTTCTTATAGTCCGGATCGCTCCCTCCCAGAAGGTAGATCCTGCCGTCCGGGCCGACGGCTGCACCGGGTTCTGTGCGCGGGGTCGGGAGAGGGGAGGCTTCGGTCCACGCATCCTGTTCGGGATCGTAGACGTGCACGGCGGCCGTCAGATGGACATCATAGCGTGTGCTGCCGCTCACAACATAGATGCGGCCGTTCAGTCCCAGTGCGGTTCCGGCAAACACCGCTCCCTGCGGCATCGGACTGCATTTTTTCCATGCCCCAACAGCGCTATCTGCAGGGAGAGGCGGCTCGGCGCGGATCAGAGTTCTTGTGGCGCAGCAGAGAAGGCAGGTCAGCGCCGCTACGGTTGTCGTCGTTCGTGCGGAGATCGTTCGCATGTGAATTCTTGTCTTGTCCATCGGGTAGCGTTCTCTCGGAGGGGGTTGGATTTGAGGCTTTCTGACTCTCTTGCGTAAGACGGATGGCCTGCCTGTTTTTGTCTATTTCGCAGGCAAGATTCTTGCTCTGCCGACATAGAGGGGCACACACCCTTGACATCCCGTCTCGCACGGCCTATAATAGGAGGTGTTGCAGCGCAACACCTAGGAAACGAGCTTAACCGTGTTTGTACCGAACGCACAACTCTATCGAATGCAGGAGGCTTCGCCCGTGTCGGTTGATACCGGGCGTGGCGGCGTGATGTTACGTCGTCCAGCCTGCGCGCACGGCTCTCTGTAGCCCCTCGCTCTCCTCTGCCGGACCCTCGTAACTCACACCGCACCCTACGCACAGGGCTGGCGGTTTTTTTGTCGCCTTCCCACAGAGACTATGCGCGCGGAAACCATTCTTGACTATTAGACCTTTCCCAACGATGCAGACGATTTAGGAGAAATAAAACCATGAACGCAGTCGCTCATGATTCGCTTTACGATCTGCGCCACAGCACGGCGCACCTGATGGCTCAGGCCATCGGAGAGCTCTTTCCGGGCGTGAAATACGCCATCGGCCCGCCCATCGAGGACGGATTCTACTACGACATCGAGTTCCCGGAGCCTCTGAAAGAGGAGGACCTGGCGCGTATCGAAGACAAGATGCGGGAGATTGCCAAGCGTGATCTGCCGATCGTGCGTGAGACGATGGAGCGCGCCGACGCTCGCGCCTTCGAAGAGGCGCAGGATCAGCCCTATAAGGTCGCGCTGATCGACGATCTGCCGGAGGGTGAGGTCATCTCGTTCTATCGGCAGGGCGACTGGATCGACCTCTGCCGCGGCCCCCATGTGCCGAGCACGGGCGCTCTCAAGCACTTCAAACTGCTCTCCCTCGCGGGGGCCTACTGGCGCGGCAGCGAGAAGAACAAGATGCTGACGCGCATCTACGGTACGGCCTGGCCCACGAAACAGGAGCTCTACGACTATATGGAGCGCCTGGAGCAGGCGAAACTGCGCGACCACCGCAAACTCGGCAAGGAGCTGGGGCTGTTCGTCTTTGCGCCGGAGGCGATCGGTTCCGGGATTCCGCTGTTTCTGCCCAAAGGCGAGATGCTGCGGCATGTGATGGAGAGCTATGTGCGCGAGGTGCAGACGCGCTACGGCTACCAGCATGTCTGGACGGGCCATCTGGTGCGCGAGGATCTCTACAAGAAGAGCGGCCACTTCGATAACTACGCAGATGTCATGTTCCCGCCGATGAAGGACGAGGAGGCGGGCATCAACTATCGCCTCAAGCCGATGAACTGCCCGTCACACATGACGCTCTTCAACTCCCAGTATCACTCGTACCGGGACCTGCCGCTGCGCTACGCTGAGTTCGCGACGCTCTACCGCTACGAGAAGACGGGCGAACTGAACGGCCTGACGCGTGTGCGCGCTCTGACGCAGGACGACTGCCATATCTTCTGCACGGAGGACCAGATCGAGAGCGAGTTCGCGCTGGCTCTGAAGCTGATCCGCGAGGTGCTGACGCGCTACGGCTTCACGGACTACAAGGTGCGTCTCTCCCTCAAAGGCGAGGAGCCGGGCGGCAAGTATGTTGCCGACGACGAGAAGTGGACGAAAGCGACGAACGCCCTGCGCAGCGCCCTGGATGCCAACGCGGTCGAGTACATCGAAGCGCCCGGCGAAGCGGCCTTCTACGGCCCCAAAGCCGACTTCCTGACAAAGGACGCGCTCGGTCGCGAGTGGCAGATCTCCACGATCCAGGTGGACTTCATCCAGCCCGCGCGCCTCGGCTGCAAATACATCGACGCGGAGAGCAACGAGCGGACGCCGGTCGTACTGCATCGCGCCGTCACGGGCACGACGGAGCGGTTCCTCGGCGTGCTGATCGAGCAGTATGCAGGCGCGTTCCCGTTCTGGCTGGCACCGGAGCAGATCGCGATCATCCCCATCGCCGAGCGGCACTACGCCTACGCCAACGAGGTCGGAGAGAAACTCAAAGCCGCCGGCTTCCGCATCAAGATGGACGATCGCAACGAGAAGATGGGCAAGCGCATCCGCGAGTCGGAGATGCAGAAGATCCCCGTCATGCTGATCCTCGGTGACAAGGACATCGAGAACCAGACGGTCAGCGTCCGCCGCCGCACAGAAGGCGATCTCGGCGCCATGTCCCTCAACGACGCTCTCGCCCTCTTCGCCCAGTATCAAAATGCCTGATGCGCACAAAAAGCGTCTAAAATAACAGCAGCCGGACATCGAAAAGTGCCCGGCTGCTCTGTATGCAAAAGGAGACGTTCATGGATCAGTTTGCTAAACCTATTGCCCTGCAGTTGTGGACGGTACGTCAAGACGCGCGAGAGGACTTTCTCGGCACCCTTCGCCAGGCGGCAGCCGTGGGCTTTCGTGGCGTGGAGCAGGTGCATGCCTTCGGCTATGGCGGCCTGTCGGCGCAACAGGTACGCACCTATATGACGGACCTGGGACTGCAAACGGCGGGAACGCATGTGAGTTTGCAGGAATGGGAAGGTGGTGCAGAAAAGATTCTGGACTATCAGCAAGAACTCGGCGTCCGCTATGTGGCCGTCTCCTGGCTCGAACCTGAGCGTCGCGAGGACGAAGCGGCGTATCGGCAGTCCGCGGCCTCTATTAGCAAGATTGCCAGACAGTGTGAGGCCAGGAAGTTGCAGTTGCTGTACCACCATCACGATTTTGAGTTTGTCCGCTTTGGCAGCCAGACCGCTTTAGAACTCATCAGCGAGATCGTCGGGCCGGAGCAGTTGGGAATCGAGGTAGACGTGCATTGGGTCAGGCGCGCAGGAGAAGACCCGGTGGCTTTCTTGCGGCAGATGGGGGCGCGCTGTCCTCTGGTTCACTTCAAAGACGTGCCCGAACGCGCCCTGCACACTCAGGATCACGATGATCCCACCACGTTCACGCCTCTGGGAACCGGTCTGCTGGACTTCCCTGCTCTGGCCGAAGCGGCGGCGTTTGCCGAATACCACATCGTCGAGCAGGACTATTGCCAGGGAGATCCATGGGACAGCGCCCGCAGCAGTCTGGCGTACTTACAGCAGAAGGGCCTCGCCGCGTGAACTTGCTCCGATCTGGTGAAAAGCTCAAAGCCACCGGTTTCCGCCTCAAGATGGACGATCGCAACGAGAAGATGGGCAAGCGCATCCGCGAGTCGGAGATGCAGAAGATCCCCGTCATGCCGATCCTCGGCGACAAAGACATCGAGAACCAGACGGTTAGCGTCCGCCGCCGGACGGAAGGCGACCTCGGCGTGATGTCTCTCGAAGCCGCTCTCGCCCTCTTCGCCCAATACCTCAATGCCTGATACTCTCAGGCCACAGCCAACTAGCCGATAGGGTGCCCAGTATTTACTGTTGCGCCCTGTCAGCCACATCCCACCTAACATCACGCCTTGTCACCTTCATGCACACCTGCTTTAATATTTACGTCTTGCACTTTGCTAAGGAGGGAATGTACGATGGTCACTCTCACAATTGATGAGGCGTTGGATGCAGAACTCGAACGTGTGTCTACCCGCAAGGGGCGCTCCAAGGCCGACGTTGTTGCCGACGCCCTACTTCAATACGTTCAAGCCGAGGAGCAGAGGCAGGCATTGCTCGATCCGGCTATCATCGCTCTGTACAGCCAACTTGTCGATGAAGATGTTGCCCTTGCTGAGGCAGGTATGGACGACTATGCGCGCTAATTGGCAGAGGCGGACGCAGCATGAGACGTGGCGAAATATGGATGGCCTCCCTCGATCCAATTCGCGGCTCCGAGCAGGCGGGAACGCGTCCTGTGCTGATATTGCAGGCTGATCCTCTCAACGCTTTCTTACGTACCACCGTTATTGTCCCTTTCACCTCCAATCTCAACTGGGCGCGTTTCCCATTCTGTGTCTAGGTTCCTGCGGGTGAAGCCGGATTGACCGTTGACTATAGTGGCACTGTGGCACAAGGCACGCACCATCGACAGCACACGGCTCAGCCGACGCACAGGCGAACTATCCCCGACGCCCCTTATACAGGTCGAGCAGGCATTACGCTTTGTCGTAGACATAACATAGTCCCTGCACGGTTAGGGAGCAAGTTGTCGCCTTTTCGCCTAATACCACAACGCTTGAGTTCTCAGTCTGGTCGGAAAACTCAGCGCATATAGACATCTTTAAGTCCAGTGGCGTATATCATGCGAACTATAGGAAACAATCGCCGTTCGAGATTATCCCGGTCGAACACCGAGTTAAGCCATTGTTTCGCATAGAGTAACACCCCGTATTTCGGCATTTTCCACAACGATTGAGAGCCGTTCTGCATTCTGGTGGTCGCGCTGTGCAGGGTCAAAAAATTGTTGGAATAAAATGGATATTGGCACGATTTGTGCAGGAGTAGTTTTAGCGAATTCGCGTAGCGTGATTTGCTACTTATAAACCCTAACCGATAGTCCTCGCTGTGCAGGCAAAACGAATGGCGGAATTTGTTCTGCTTCTCCGCCTCATGTTAGTCCCGGTGTGGCATATTCCACGATATGTTTGGCTGGCAGCTTAAGGATGTTTGACAGGAGAGCAAAAATGGACATATTCGGCTTTTCCATATCACGAACAAATCACTCTGCTACACGGTTACCGGCAGAAGAGATAAAGGATCTGGATGCAGGACTTCTCGCCCAAGGACTGTTAAATATTTTTGGTGTGAGTGTGTGTGTAGCTTTCATCGTATTAGGCCTTGCTGTAATTGGAGCTCTTTATAGGCCCGGGTCCACTAATTTGGCGGTCGTTCCAATGTTTAAGGAGGCTCTTGAAATTTTGCGTCTGGTCGGCGCACTTTTCAGCCCGTTGCTTGCGTTCGTGCTTGGTTATTACTTTAATCAGTCCGCTAAAAGTGTCGGCGCTTTGGCTGGCGCGGCAGCAGGGCACACCGCGGGCTCGGAGGCAGGTACCGCGGCTGGTGCGGCAGCAGGTGCAGTGGCTGGCGCCGAAGCCAGTACTCAAACTAATTCTGACGTTGGACGCACTACGCATGGAACAGACGACGCGACGAGTATGGCTACGATCGCAGGAAAGGTTGCCGGAACGGAGGCTGGCGCAGAATCCGGTGGTCAGGCTGGTATGATAGCGGCTCAAGAAGTTGAAAAAAGTCTGCATCCCAGCCCGAATCTCTTAAATCTTGCCCCTCCCTCAGTGGTCGCGGGTGCCGCAGATACTAAACTCACGGTGAATGGAAGCGGCTTTGTAAACGACTCGACGGTATGTCTGGATGGAGTAACCTTACCAACAACCTTCGTTTCGGATAAGCAACTGGCAGCAAACATCGTCTCCGCTAACCTTTCATCCGCCAAAACTCATATCGTGACTGTTGTGAATCCGATGCAGAGCGGTGGTGCCTCGAATGAGGTTAATTTCGAAGTTACAAGTTAGGGTGATTCTGCGGAGTTGCGGCTAATACTGAAGATCCCGGTCATGTTGATCTTCGGCAACAAAGACATCGAGAATAAGACGGTCAGCGTCCGCCGCACGGGAGGCGACCTAGGCGCCATATCCCTCGAAGCTGCTCTCGCCCTCTTCGACCAGTACTGCGAAGCCTGACCTTCCTCTGCACGCTTTACAGTTCGTATCACATTATGAAATATCCGGCAGTTTCTCGCTGAGAAACTGCCGGATATTTGTAGAGTTGGTAAACGGTTAGGACTTACACAGTAGGCGGTCTCAGTCTATCGCCTGATCTGCACCGGAGCGGATTGCGCGGAAACTGCTTGACAGTTCGCTTGGAACTCGCTATAATGCTGGTGGAAACAATGTTCGTCGGAGTCTCTTGTCAATTTCGCAACGATTCAGACTCTGTCGGTGTTCCAACACGTTGTGGTGCGCTCGTTCTGTCCAAATCCCCTTTTGTATAGATCGTATGTCAATCACTGCTATTTCATATTTGATCAAGGAGAAAAGTGTATGGAGACGTTATCCAATGTGCCTGCCGAGGCTTTAAGCCGCTTTCGTGAACTCGTTGCATCCCACGATGAGTTGTTCGTCGTTCTCGGAGTAGGACCAGATGCGGATGCCATTAGCGAGGAAGCGGATGAACAAACGGATCCGGACGACGATTTTCAATTGGTCGTCGTCGCTCCTAATCCGGCAGCGATTAAATCTGCCGTGAAAAAACTACCCGGTCTAACGCCGGATATGGATACACCTGATCGGGCTTTTGTAACCTCGCTGGCGCATACGATTACAGACGTGATCAAGGCAAGCGAACATCCGGGCCCTAGCGGCATTGGATGGACTTTACGTGTGACCGCAGCCTGGAATAAGTAGATAGGGAGATCTGGAATATGATAATCAAGCGATGTCTGCTCTTGCCTCTGTTCGTATACGCCGCTATTGGGAGCGTACTGCCGGCATACGCCGGGAAAAAGCCTGCGGACGATCCCCCTCTTATACTGAAGGTGGAAGAGACCGACCAGGATGGCGGAAGGCATGTTCTGGATAATCGGTCGGTCGTAGCCGATATCAGCAGCACGATCCATATCAGTATCGATCGTGCCAAACTTCAAAATGCTGCCACACCGACAGGAAACTTTGGGATACAGAAACTCCTTACGGAAGCGCAAGTGTTGGCAGAGGCTGCCAAAACAGGGACGGGCGCGTTGCCTGCTCTGCGTACGGCACTTTCCACCTGGGTCAAGAGTGACAAAAAGGAAACGGCAACCGATGCGCTCACGAGTGCACTGACCCCCGTCAGGGCTGCGATTACGAAGATCATCTCACAATCGAATGGGAGTCCTGCTTTTCAATTGCAGTTAGTAGATGCGATTAAAAGTCAAACCCACAAGTCTACCGTTGAGCGCGCTGCTGCTATCTTCCAGGTGGCGGCCGCCGAGGCAGAGCGAATTCAGAAGGAAGTCGATACGACGGTCAAGCAGGAGGGAGTTTCCATTCAGATGGGCGCGTGGCTTGTTACGAATGGCACTCCGCACCCCATTCATCTTCCTGGGTTTGATACCTATCCGGTCGGGGATACTTTCATCGTCGATCGATGGAACATTAGCTTGACGACGGATCAACAGACCCAACTTCAGGATTTGAAGGCCAAAGCGGGGGATGTAGACCTTAAGAAAATTCTGGCAGACAACGTCGACCAAACGCTAAGCGATATAAAGAGAGATATCCTCAACGTTGTTCAACAGGCTTGCATTGACGATATCAGTACGGAATTCACCCACTTCGACAACACCGTGGGTGCTGCAGACAAAGCCAAAGTCGTCACGATCATCAATGATACCAAGGCCGCCATAAAGACCTACACCGATTTCATAAACGGTTTGAAGGCAAAGTATGAATCGGGTGGCTTGACCATCGGAGCGACAGGGACAAACCTTCTCCTGTCGATAAATATCGATTTGACTGCTTTCCAGGCGGAAACAAGCACCTTTGTAGCTGCTATTAAAACCCAGGTGAACGCGTTAAAAGCGCTGGATGGCATCGCAAATGACGTGAAGGCTGGCATCGCCATGTTGGCAACAAATGTAGAGGGGTGCGTCTCGAAGTTAGGGAATGCCGATGTATGGTTTTCCGGCCAACTTGGCAGCCTGCGCCTACTGATCGCTGGTCAGCAGATCGATACGTCGCTTCTGGAGTTTGGCGACAAAGTGACACGGTTCGACATCGCTAACCTGCCTACCGATGTATCTTTCCCACTGAACCAGACTGGCTCTCGCGCGCCTGGCGATATGCTTGTGATCAAACTGGCTTCGGCGCGTCGCGTCTCCGATCAATCCGATAAGGCCCAGGCGAAAGAGTTGGAAGCACGGCAGTATGTCCTGTTCAGAGTGTTGCCGCATATCGATACGACAGTCAGTCTCATCCTGGCTCGCAACGGCGACAAGTTTCAAGCGGCTCCCTCGTTTAGTGTTCTCTACAAACCGGGATCACGAAACGCACTCTACAATCGTATCCTGGATGTTGGGGTCGGAGTAAATGTCTCCACACTAAACTTCAGCCACAATGATAATCCCGAAATCGGCGTTGGACTGACGCTGTCTGCCTTTCGTGACTATCTCCAAGTCGGTTATGGATACAACGTAACGGTAAATAAGGGCTTCTTCTTCTTTGGACTTCGACTTCTGAAATTCTAAAAGTCTTGGATCCACGTTGGGAGCGTTACGGTATATGGCTTGCTGGTGAGGCTCCCTGGAGTGCTACTTTGGCGCTGCAAAGCGGAAGGCTTTATTCCGCAACGACGAATGTTTCGTGTTTTGGAGCGCCCTGTGAGGGCGCTCCAACAAGGAGGTTCTTATGTCTGCTGTCCCTGCCGCATCCACCTTCGCAGCGCGTCTTGCCGCTATCGCAGAGGAAGAGTTAACTAATTTTCACGATTTGGTTGAGACGGATCCACAACTCAGGCATAGGATCCAACACTACTATTCGACTCTCGGCTTTACATTTGAAAGCGTCTCGGTAGCCTGGTCGGCCGTCTTCGTATCCTTCTGCGTCGAAGCGGCAGGCGCCACTGCCCAAGAATTCGACTTTGCAATGGCTCACTCGATATTTGTCCATAAGGCTATCCAGAATGCTTCGCACAATACAGGCGTCTTTCGTGGCGTCCCCATCGGGGCAGGAGCAGTGCGGGTCGGAGATATACTGCAAAACAACCGGGGCATACACAACTTTAATTTTGCCTTCGCAGCAAACACTCTCAACTATGAGTCGCACTCTGCGATCGTGGTCAGAAGAGACGAGGATGCCTCCGGAAAATTTGCCGAGACTATTGGTGGGAATGAAAGCAATTCCATTCGAAAAGTCAAGGTGCGACTCCATCCGGATGGCACTGTCGTGCAGCGCTCGGCTGATTCGTTTATTTGTCTCATCAAAGATCTCAAATAATCGGGTGTGGACATAAGGGGCTCATGATCCGCTTTACGATCTGCACCACAGCACGGCGCACCTGATGGCTCAGGCCATCGGAGAACTCTTTCCAGGTGTGAAATACGCTGTCGGCCCGCCCATCAGGGACGGATTCTACTACGACATCGAATTCCATGAGCCTCTGAAAGAAGAGGACCTGGCGCGTATCGAAGACAAGATGCGGGAGAATGCAGGGTGTGACCTGCCGATCGTGCGTGAGGCGATGGAACGCTCGGATGCCCGCGCCTTCGAAGCCAAACTGTAACTACCCTATCGCACGTTACTAAATGTCGGCAGCGCCTGCATAGTCCTATGTAGGCGCTGCCGTCTCTTTTGGCTTTTCTGCAATCGTGAAGGTTCATGGCGTCGGTGTGCATTGATGGAAGAGTTGCATTGGGAGTGGATGAGAAAAAGAAAATGGTGCTGACGAGATGAAACATGAGGCAGCGCCTGCCGCCGGTAACTGCCCCATGTTTTTAAAGGTGCTCTTGGTAGGCAGAGAGGTCGAAATCCACATGGCAACAGAGAAAACTGCGGGCCATTCAGGCACGCCACTTTCTAAGAAACTCGGAATCAAAGAGGGAAGTTGTCTCCTGATACTCGGTGCGCCGGACGGTTACAGGCAACTCCTCGAACCGCTTCCACCCGGAGTGCTATTTGAGAGCAAGGCCGATCCGAGTGTCGATATCGTTCACCTTTTCGTCACTCAAGAGGGAGATCTGGTGTACCACCTCACCATGCTACGGGAGGAACTCAAACCGGAGGCAACGCTCTGGGTCTCCTGGCCCAAGAAGGCGGCGAAATTCCCCACCACCATCACCGAAGACACGATCCGCGAATGGGCGCTCCCACTGGGATTCGTGGACATCAAAGTATGCGCGGTCAGCGAAGTCTGGTCAGGTCTCAAACTTGTCGTGCGTAAGGAGTTGCGTATAAGCGAGTGATCTGTTCGCTGCTTTTTACTTTGTCGTGAGGAAAATGGTTCCGGTTTGCGCTCCGACCTACAGGCCACCCTTCACTGCCAGGAGCGCCTGAATCTCAGAGTCAAGAAAGGGATATGGGCAGGTTTTAGTTCTCCGTTCTCCGTTTGATGCCATAGTCCACTCCGTGTTGCGATCCATTCTCCGCCTCCTGCATCAGGTGCAAGGGCCATGACGTTCTTCCCCACGAATTGCGGTGGCATCCCGTGCTTGCCGTCGAACTCACTCCGTCCCCCAACTGGACCACGTACAGGCGTTGAGAGTTGGCGGCAATCATGCTAGTCTGCTTACGCGGCAGGAGCGCGCTGATACGCGTGCCCGATGAGTTCGGCAGACGGAATGAATGCCATCTCGTGCTCGCTATCATTGCCGGCACACAGCAGGCACAGAGGTCCCATTGTGACGGGTTTGTGACCGAGGTGCAGGAATGGCGGGGAATGCGGTATAAGAAAAGGAGCACCGCCGATTCAGGGGAGATGGGAAACACGATGGGGCTAAAACTGCATCTCTTCGGACCTTTTGCCGCTCATGCCAACGGCACGCCCGTGGAGTTTCTCTATAAAGGGCGCAACGGGGTGATCCTGGCCTACCTGGTGCTGCGGCGTGAATCGCCGCCGAAGGATACAGAGGTCGCGGATCTGTTCTGGTCGGAATATACCGATCCGGACGCCTGCCTGCGCTCGTGGTGCCGACGGTTGAGGGACGCGGTCGTTGGGATGATCGAGGTAAAAACGATCGGTGGAACCGTGCATCTCCTCCTGCAAGACGCTGAGATAGATCTTGTCCTCTTCGATACGCTGCTGGCGGAGGGAGAGCAGAGCGATGTTGCTGCGTTGAGCCAGGCAGTAAGTCTGTTTCGGCGTGGCCCGTTGCTGCAAGGTGTAGACGATACGTGGGCCGAGAGTGCGCGCGCGATTCGTACGCCTCGCCTTCTGGGCGCGCTCACCGTGCTGGCGCAGCACACCGCGAACAACGGACAGCACGCGGAGGCCCGCAAATACCACGCGGTGCGCGTCCATCTGCTGCTGCAACGCCTGCGGGAAACGCCCCGGCAGGAGGCCTCCTGGTGCGACCTGATGGAGGCGCTGATCGCTGCGGGAGAGCGTCTGGAGGCCGGAGAGATCTATCGCCGCTGCCAGGACTACTTCCAGCAGCGGCAACTGCCCCCGCCTCCACGCATGACCGAACTGCACCGACAGTTGCAGACTTCGGCAGAAGCGCTCCTGACCACGGTGACTTCCAGCCCGGAGGCGGAATCGCTTGGAGGCGCCGTGCCGCTCGGGTCGCTCTTCTACATCGCGCGTGCGGCCGATGCCGAGGTCACGGCAGGGATCGCGCGCCGGGACAGTATTATCAGTCTGCGGGGGCCGAGTCAGATCGGCAAGACATCGCTGTTGGCGCGCGGTCTGGAGCAGGCGCGGCAGGCGGGCGCCCGCGTGATCCTGACCGACTTTCGCAAGTTCAGCGCGACCGAACTCCAGACGCTCAACTCCTGCTGCCTCGCCCTGGCGCAGTCGCTGACGGATCAACTCGACCTCGACGTATCCCCCTGCGCAGGCTGGAATCCTGAGCGCGCTCCCGGCGACAACTTCGAGCGGTTTCTGCGCCGCGAGGTGCTGAAGAAACTCGCGACTCCGCTGGTGTGGGGGATGGATGAGGTGGACCGACTGTTCCCCTGCGAGTACAAAGACGATATCTTCGGGCGGTTCCGGGCCTGGCACAATGAGCGCGCCCTCGAGCCCGCCGGACCCTGGCAGAACTTAACCCTGGCGCTCACCTACGCCACCGAGTCCTATCTCCTCATCGCGGATCTCAATCGCTCGCCGTTCAATGTCGGGACGCAGATCACGCTCTCCGACTGGACCTGCGCCCAGGTCGCCGATCTCAACCAGCGCTACGGTGCACCTCTGCGCAATGCTGGGGAGATCGAACGGTTCTATCGTCTGGTAGGTGGGCATCCGTATCTGGTGCGGC
>Ga0070658_10000768_pt1 | contig 27548 bp, 19 predicted proteins | sample KBSC13metaG_FD_64664 | JGI IMG/M metagenome (GOLD analysis project Ga0070658, IMG submission 64664) | Corn rhizosphere microbial communities from Kellogg Biological Station, Michigan, USA - KBS C1-3 metaG | ecosystem: Host-associated > Plants > Roots > Rhizosphere > Soil ... | reverse complement strand
ACGGTGGCTCGGCTGCGTTGTCTGATCTTAGGAGGAGAGTGGCAGCAGTTTATTCGTCACTGGAACCAGTCGAGCATAGCGCAGGCGTTCTAATACCATTTCCCAGACTTGCACCCAAAAAGAAGGAAAAGAGAGCGTCCGAGGAGTATTTTCGAACCGGCGAGTGACGACACTTCCATCCATCAGAATTTAAAGGGCCGACAGTGAATTTCTTGAGGAGTTGGAGAATCCCCATAGCAGGGAGTGGAATGCGTTGAATGCATTCACCTGGACGGTGCGAGTTCGCACCGCAGACTCACGGACCGTCACGGTTCATGCCCGCAACCACGCCTTCTCCATAGGCGATCCCCTCAGTTTTCGTCCCACCGACGACCACCCCTCCGCCATCGAACTGCTGCTGGGCGCTTTTGCCGCCGACCTGACCCAGACCTTCCGCGCCCTCGCCCGCAGACAACGTGTCACCCTCGACGCGATCGAATTCTCCGCCACCTGCGCCCTCAATAATCCACTGATCCATGTCGGCGTCATCGGCGAAGAGGGCCACCCCGGTCTGGAGCGCATCGACGGCACGCTCTACGTCTCTGCCGACGCCGAAGAAGAGACTCTGACAGCGCTCTGGGCGGAAACCCTGGCGCGTTCACCGCTCTACACCACGCTGCACAAAGCCGCCATCCTCTCGTTACGCCTGCAAGTGACCGCGTGAGAGTCCGCAAAGAGAATACCGTTGTCCGCTCCTGAGCAGAGTGCAGGAGGGAAGATGCGTTACACGATCCTCATGAGATAGAGATCGATAAAAAAAGGAGTGAAACCTGTGTACCGATTGACTGAAGAACAGACGGCCCTGGTGGGGAAAGCCCGCCAGGTCGCGGACGATGTGATCGCAAGCCATGCCGCCGACGTAGACCGCAACAGCCGGTTCCCGACCGAGGCAATGGAAGCGCTGGGGAATGCCGGTCTGTTGGGGCTGACAGTTCCCGCGGAGTTCGGGGGATTGGAGCAGGGACTGCGCACGGCCGTAGCGGTTCTCGATGAGATCGCACAGCGCGACGCCTCGGTGGGGATGATCACTCTGATGCACCTCTGCGGGGTCGCCTGTTATGCCGCCTCTCCGCAGACCGCAGCGCAACCGATGCGCGACGCCGCCGTCGGAAACCACCTCGCGACGCTCGCCTGGAGCGAAAAGGGATCGCGCAGTCACTTCTGGGCGCCCATCAGTCAGGCGGCTGCACAGGGCGGCAACGTCACCCTCAATGCCGCGAAGTCCTGGGTCACCTCGGCGGGCCATGCAGACGGCTATGTCGTCTCGACGCGCTCGCCGCAATCCAGCGGTCCGACGGATACGATCCTCTATCTCGTCTTGAAAGGCGACGCCGGATGGAGCGTGGACGGCCCGTGGGACTCCCTGGGCCTGCGCGGCAACGCCAGCGCGCCGATGGCCTTCCAGGACTGCGCTCTCCCTACGGATCGCGCGTTCTGCGAACCCGGCAAGGGCTTTGAGTTCATGCTCGGAGTGGTTCTGCCCACCTTCCAACTGGGCAACGCCGCGATCTCGGTCGGGATCTGCGAGGCGGCGGTAGCGGCGACGACTCGTCACCTGACCGGTAACCGCTTTGAGGAGATGAACAGCAAACTCGCCGACCTGCCCACCCTGCGCGCCCGCCTGGCAAAGATGCGCATCGAGACAGATCGCGCCCGCGCCCATCTGACCTGTGCGCTCGATGCCGTGGAGGCCGGCGCTCCCAACGCCATGCTGATGGTGCTCGAGTCCAAAGCCGCGGCGGCAGAGAGCGCCCTGTTGGTCACCGATCTCGGGATGCAGGCTTGCGGCGGAGCGGCCTTCAGCAAGCACCTGAGCCTGGAGCGCAACTTCCGCGATGCCCGTGCCGCCAGCGTCATGGCGCCCACGACCGACGTCCTCTACGATTTCATTGGCCGCGCCCTGTGCGGCATGGAGCTATTTTAGACATGCAAGAACCGATACTGGTGGGCGCGGTCGTCTACGACCCCAAAGTCGTTGTCATCTGGGACATCATCAAGGAGTTCTTCGAGACCAACGGCTGCCCGATGGACTACGTCTTCTACAGCAACTACGAACTCCAGGTCAAATCCCTTCTGGAGGGCACGATCCATATCGCCTGGAACTCCCCCCTGGCCTGGCTCGACGCACAGCATCGCTCCCACGACGGCTGCCGCGCCATCGCCATGCGCGACACGGATCGGGATCGCGTATCGCATCTCATCTCCGCCATCGACAGCCCGGTGCAGACCCTCTCCGATCTGAAGGGCAGAACCCTCGCGACCGGCGCAAAGGACTCCCCGCAATCCACCCTGATCCCCGTCGGCCTGCTCCAGAGAAACGGCCTGGAACCCGGACGCGATGTGACGGTGAAACGCTTCGATGTGCTTGTCGGGAAGCACGGCGATCATATCGGCGGCGAGAAAGCCGCCCTCGCCTGCCTGCAATCGGGAGAGGCGGACGCCTGCGCCATGCTGGACCTGAACTGGCAACTCTGGAGCGCCGACGGCACCATCGACACCACCCGCTACCGCGTCCTCGCGACCACCGATCGCTTCGACCACTGCGTCTTCACCGTGCGCAACGATCTGGCAGCAGTTCTGGAAAAACCCTGGCTGGACACTCTCACCACCATGAGTTACGACAACCCTGCTCATCGTGAAATGATGGATATGGAGGGCCTGAAAGCCTGGCTGCCCGGCCGCACCAGCGGCTTCGCCGCGCTCTCCGATGCCGTCCAACGTCAACACTACTTCGAGGCGAATGTGAATGGTTGATTTGCCGTTGTTTCCGGTCACGACGGTGGGCAGTTTCCCACGCCCGATGTCGTTGCTGCGCGCGCTGAAAGCGAAACGGCGCGGTGATCTGAGCGAGGCGGAGTTCGACCGCCTCGCCGATGCCGCCGTCCTGGAGGTGCTGCGCCTCCAGGAAGACGCCGGGGTGGACATCGTCACGGATGGCGAACAGCGCCGGGATAACTTCTACTCGTTCGTCTCCGACAAACTCGAAGGCGTGCGGCTGATGTCGCTCGCGGAGATGCTGGACTATGTGGAGGACAAGGCAGGCTTTGAAAAGCTGCTCCAGACCCTCGACGTGCCCGCCTACTCCATCAACAACCCGACCTGCGTCGGCAGGATCGCGCGTCGCCGCTCGCTCGCGGTCGATGAAGTCACCTTTCTCAAACAGCATACCGACCGACCGATCAAGGTGCCTCTGCCCGGCCCCTATCTTCTCACCCGCGCCATGTGGGTCCCCGAGATCACCGGCAAAGTCTACCGCGACAAAGAAGCCCTCGCAGAGGACGTGATTCAACTGCTGCGGGAAGAGGCCATCGCCCTGAAGGAGGCAGGCGCCGACTTCATCCAGTTCGACGAACCTATCCTCACCGAACTGGTCTTCACTCAAGGGCAGACCCGCACCTTCATGTGCGCCGCCCTGGCCGGTCGCAAAGATCCGACTGAAGAGTTGGAGTTCGCCGTCAGCCTGATCAATCGCGTGGTCGAAGGCCTGGACGGCATCCGCACCGGCCTGCACGTCTGCCGGGGCAACTGGAGCCGCAACGAGGCCACCCTCCTGCGCGGCAACTACGCCTCCCTCAAACCCTGGCTGGAACGCCTGCACGTGCAGCAGCTCGTCCTGGAGTACGCCACCCCACGCGCCGGCGACATTCTCGCCTTCGACAACAAAGAACTCGGCCTCGGCGTCATCAATCCCCGCACCGACGAGATCGAAACCGTAGAAGAGATCGTCACCCGTGTCCAGGCCGCTCTAAAGATCATCCCAGCCGAAAAACTGTTCCTGAACCCCGACTGCGGATTCGGCACGTTCTCCGCACGCCCCATGAACGACCTGCCCCACATCGAAGCCAAACTCCGCACCCTCTGTCAGGCCGCGGTGACACTGCGGGGAAGTATCTGATTTCTGTCTGAACCACGATTTTCGCGATTAATCGATTAACACGATTTTCACCTGACAGTCGGCGTTCCTGCCATTCATTTCTCTACTCCGTAAAGATCGTTCTTCAGGCCCGAAGGAGAGTTGTCCGTCAACATCGTGTTAATCGAATAATCGTGAAAATCGTGGTTCAAGACGAATGCAGGAAATAGAACTGCGCTGTCGAAACTGCCTTATCATCAGTGCATGCACTTTATGGAGGAGAATGTTCATGATCAACGGTCGCCGCAGGCGCAAGATCGCAGGCTCTCTTGCGACATCGGTTTTTCTGATAGTCGGCGGTTCCTGGCACGCTCACGGCGTCCCGCAAGCAGGCTCTTCCCAAAAGCCGACATCTCCCGCTTCCAAAGGCACGCCGAAAACGGAACCTCTCTTTGTTTCCGACGATAAGAGTTTTTCGATCTGGATGCCGGGCACGCCGAAAAGAGAGAATATCGACACACCTTCCGTCTTCGGGCCGGTCGTCTTTGTCATCTATCAGTTGAGGCAGTCGAATTCGGCCTACGCAATCGGTTACACCGATTTTCCAGCCGACAAGGTCGCCCACACCTCTCCGGACAAACTCCTGAGTCTCTCTTCGGAGGGGGCGCACAAGAGATATGGCAAGGGAGTCATCAAGGACGTGAAGATCTCCTACCACGGTCTTCAGGGCCGAGAGATCGTCTGTCGCATAGATGGGCCGCAGAAAGCTCAGATCGATATGCGCGTCTTCCTGGTCAAAAACCGTGTGTATACGATGAACGTCGTTCACTTGCAAGCCGAGGAGATGAAGGGAGAGATCTCCCACTTCATGGAAAGCTTCAAAGTGCTGAAGTGAGGAAGTGACATGAGGAGCGCGTTGCGCACGCTAATAGGGACGCAAGAGCAGCAGGAGTTTGCAGCAGTTACAGTCAATATAGTTGCGTAACGAATTCCGGAAAACGGCATGGAGAGACGTGAGTTACGGCCATGCCGTCATCGCCTGGTTGGAGGAGTTCCCGAATGATGAAGACACGTATCGTCCTTCCGCTGCTGGCGCTGTTGATCGGCGGCGGTTCCCGCCTTGCGTTGGCGCAAGGGCCGGTGGAGAAGAGCGCACAGAAGACGCCGGTGGCGCAGCCTGCGCCGCAGGCAGGGCAGCAGGAGACCTATCCGGACGACCCGGACAACCATGTCAAGGCGGATGTGCCGAAGGGCATGGTCCTCAAGATGCCCAACTGGAAGAGCCAGATCTTCGAGCATACGGATCGTGAATGGTGGGTCTATGTACCTTCCCAGTATAAGGCCGAAAAACCGGCATGCGTCATGATCTTTCAGGATGGCGGCGGTTACAAAGATCGGGTTCCGGTGGTGTTCGACAACCTGATCGCCAAGGGCGACATGCCGGTGACGATCGGCATCTTCATTCAACCGGGCAACCTGCTGCCGGAAGGCACGCCGCGTGGCAACAGCCAGCGCAGTTTCGAATACGACACCGTCTCCGACCGGTACGCGCTTTTCCTCCTGGCAGAGATTCTGCCGGAGGTCGAGAAGAGCTACAAACTCCGGCATGATGCCGCCAGCCGCGCGGTCGCCGGGCTGAGCAGTGGAGCCTCCTGCGCCTTTACCGCCGCCTGGTTCAAGCCCGATCAGTTCAGCAAGGTTCTTTCCTGGATCGGCAGCTATACCGATCTGGCGGGCGGTATCACGGGCATCGAGGGCGCGCACAACTATCCCTTCATGATCCGCCGTGAACCTAAGAAGCCAATCCGCGTCTTCCTGCAGGATGGCGATACCGATCTGGACAATCAGTTCGGCAACTGGCCGCTGGCGAACCAGTCGATGGCCAGAGCGCTCGCCTTCAAGGGCTACGACTATAAGTTCGAGTTCGGCCACGGCAGTCACAACGGCACCCACGGCTATGCGATCCTGCCGATGAGTCTCAAATGGCTGTGGCGCGACTACAAGGCGGAGTAGATCCTTCGCCAGATACCAATTCCATGACACTCCACTTCGACCCGCCGTTCGGCCCTGTACAGACCGCAGCGTTTCTGCTGCTGACGGTGGGGGCGGCGCTCGCGCTCTATCTGGGGCGGGAGATGCAGCGGTCGAAGCGGTATCCGCTGCTGATGGTGCTGCGGAGCGCGGTCATTCTGCTCTTGGCGTTGCTGCTGCTCAATCCGGTCGCGACGCTGACCGCTCCGCAGGCGAAGCGCAGAGCGCCCTTTCTCCTCCTCCTCGATACCTCGCGTAGCATGACGACGCGCGATGTGCCGACCGTCTCCACTCCCGAAACACGCTGGCAGGCCGCCCGCCGCGCCACGCTGGACAACCATGCCCTGATCGACGCCCTGGCGCAGCGGTATGAGGTGCGCACCTACGGCTTCGATGCCCACCTCGCCGCGACCGACAGGAATCTCCTGAGTGCGATGGAAAGCCCGAAGGGAGACCGCACCTCTCTCGGAGACGCCCTGTCGCAGGCGGTCAGCGCGAACCGCCCTGCGGATGCCGTCGGGACTCTCGGAGGCGTTCTGCTGGTGTCGGATGGGCGGGACAACGGCCAGTCCAGCCCGCTCGATGCGGCGCGCACCGCCAAATCGCTCGGGTTTCCGGTCTATACCCTCTGTGTGGGGCAGGAGACGAAGTCGCAGGATATCGCCGTGGTGGCCCAGCGTTCCCAGATCTTCGCGGAGCCTAAACAGCAGATCGAGTTCACCGTGGAGGTGCGCGATACCGGCATCCCTCCCGGCCCGGCCACGATGGAGCTTTTGCGGGACGGCAAGCGAGTCGCCACCCAGAACCTGACGTTAGGGCCTGGGCGGCACGAGGTCCGCTTTCCGGTGGTGGAGGCGCACCGGGGCTTCTATCGGTATGCGGTCGCCTGCTCGCCCTTGCCCGGTGAGACAGATCTGACCAACAACCGCGCCAATATCTTCCTGAACGTGATGGACAGCCATGCGCGGGTGCTGCTGCTGGAAGGCCAGCCGACCTGGGACTCGAAGTTCCTGGCGCAGACGCTCCGGGATGATCCCACCATTCGCTTCGACAGCGTCTTTCAGTTGACCGACACGCGCCCGTTTGCGGTCAGCGGCAGCGCGGCCCAGCCCATCGTGCATATCCCGCGCACGGTGGACGATTTTGCCCACTACGATGTGCTGCTTCTGGGGCGCGGCTACGAGTCGTTCTTCGATGCGAAGGCGACGGAGGAGTTGAAGAAGTGGGTCGGGGATCGGGGCGGCTGCCTGGTCTTCCTGCGGGGCCGCGCCGACGAGCACACCGTCGGTCTGCGCGATCTGGAGCCGCTGGTCTACGGCACGCAGGAGTTGGCCACCGCCCAGGTGCGTCTGACGGATGCCGGACGCTCGCATCCCGGCTTCGCTTTCGATGCGGGGGAGGATGCGCAGACGATCGTCAAGAAACTGCCGTCGCTGATCACCGCGACCCGCGTGAAAGGCGAAAAGGCGCTGGCGGTGGTACTGGCGCGCTCGCCGGATTCGGAGAGCGGCACGGACAGCAAGCCGATGGCGACGCTCGCCTATCAGCGGTTCGGGCAGGGCAAAGTGATGGCGGTGGTGGGACAGGGACTCTGGCGATGGGCGTTTCTGCCGCCGGATCAGGAGAAGTACCGCAAGGTCTATCCGGAGTTCTGGGCGCAGACGGTGCGCTGGCTGGTCAGCGAATCGGACTTCCTGCCCGGTCAGAACATCGCCTTACGCACGGACAAGACCACCTACGCGGGCGCGGAGACGGTCAATCTGCTCGGCTTCCTGCGCGGCCCCAGGGTCGATCCGCCGCAGATCACGCTGACCCTGCCGGGCGGCCAGACGACCTCCCTGACTTCTGCGCGAGGCGATGGCAAGACCGCAGACTTCACCGCCTCCTATCATCCCCCCGCACCCGGAGAGTATCTCGCAACGGTCGCGCCCCCACCCGGCAGTCCCAAAGCGGTCCCGGTCTCCGCGGCCTTCACCGTCTTCCCCGGCCAGGAGGAGGACGCCAATCGCTCCGCGGACCCCGCGCTCATGCAGCAGATCGCAGCCGTCGGAGGAGGCCAACTTCTCCATCCGACCGAACTGAATAGCCTCCCGGAAAAACTCCGATCCGCCGAACTCGCCTCCGTCAAAGTCAGCGAACCCCGCACCCTCTGGGACCGCTGGTGGGTACTCGCCGCACTGATCGGCCTCTTAGCCACCGAATGGCTCTTCCGCCGCCGTCTTGGCCTGATCTAAATCTTACGGGATTAAAATCCCGCGCTGAAATGGGAAGTCCACCTTCGTGGACTGAGATGCATTTAATCCACGAAGGTGGACTTCCCATTTCAGCGCGGCAATTCATTGCCGGAAAAGGTACCTTCAAAACATAAACTCGACGTCTTTGATGCCCAGGGTCTTGAAGGTCTTGCGCAACGCCTCCAGAGCATTGGAGCGCGCCTTACCGCGAATATCGGCTTTCTCGGCGGCTTCCTCGAAAACGCGCGCCGCGGTCTCCTGGGCCTTCGGAACGATGTTCTCATCGTGCCAGAACATGCCGGACTGACTGTGCTCCACATGCACCTTCACATGGGGCGGGTAGATCGTGACCGGCGGCAGGTGGACGCGCAGATGCGTGGTGCCGTCGGCCTGCTTCACCTGCTCGATGCTCTTCTCGTTGATCAGCGTCAGGTCCACGCCCGCCTCCACGCTTCCTTTGGCCGTCACCACCGCCTGGTTGTGCGTCGCCCATCCCACTACCTTTTCCGCTCCGGGAATAATCTTGACCCAACCGCCCGGCTCCGCCTCGGACGTCTGGGTCAGCACATCGCTCTCCTGGAAGGAGGCGGTGTGCAGTTGCCCCAGCTTCTGCATCTGCAGGATGATCGGGCCGGTATCCCGGTAGTTCTCCCCGGTCTTGTCCTGATGCCGCCCGAGCAGCCACCCGCCCATCACGCCTACACCCAGCAGCGCCACCGCAAGCGCCCCCATCCACTTCACCGCCGCGTTCGAACTGCCGGCAGGGCGATACGGTACACTGGTTGGAGCCAATCGAAATCGAAACACACGCGTCTCCTCACTCCTGAATCAGGGATCTATTCCTATCTCTCCACTACGCGAGAACTCGCGAAAAGGTGACAAAACTCTCGTCAGGCACCCCGAGAAAGAATATTTCTTGCCTGAATGACGATTCTACCAATCCTTTTTTGCCCCGCCCTCGTCAATCGAAATAGAGAACCGCGTGGTCCGATCGTGCATTTTCACCTAGTTTTCACAACTTCATGATACGCTTACAGTCAACAACTGTCGCCTAAAGGCTGACAGCTTGTCCTCCCCTGTCGGCTTTCACCTTCAGGTAGAACCTTGGGCCAGTTGACAGGGTGGCCCTTGCCTCCAGGACTTTGGCGGCATTGACATCCGCGTGGTCCTGGAAACAGCAGTGACAACAACAGAAATCTGCCTGACTTCGTCGGTTCGCTCGTTCGGTGTAAGCGCATCGACTGCACTGCTGGGAGGAGTACCTTGCATCGAGTGCGAGTGCCTTCTTTCGGTTGAGTGCCATGCTCACCAGGATCTTGGAGACGCTGTGATTGACGTCTCGGACAAAGCGGGATTCTCTCTTGCGCCGCTTCGCCATGCGCTTCCTGGCCGAGCGGGTCTTCTTGGCCTGGAGTTGCTGACGCAGGGCACGGTACTTCTTGCGAACCTTGCGGATGGGTTCGCCGGTGTAGCGGTTGCCTTCGCTGTCAGTAGCTACATTGACGATGCCGAGATCGATGCCGATTACACCTTCTCCGGTGGAGGGTTCCGCTTCTGACACCGTGACAGCCACACAAAGATAGAACAGTCCGTCTCGCAGGAGCAGGTCTGCCTGCCCGCGTTTGCCTCGCAGCAGTTCTTTCTGAGTAGGGGAGCAGAGGAAGGAGAGTTTCACTCTACCGCAAACTGTGTTGAGAGTGACGGTCTGTTCCTCCACTTTCCAGGTGAGCGTGTCTTTGTTGAGTTCGATCGCTCCAAGGGGCTGGAAAGTACGGAGGGTATCGGTGTCGAGTTTATAAGCGTTAGCGACCTTGGCAATCGCACATACCACATGTCCGGCAGCCAGAGAGGTTTCTGCCTTGATGCTGTGGTAGACTTGACCATGCAGATCGTACTTGCGGAACACCCGGCTCTGGAAGGCAGCCAGACTGATCCGGTCACACACAGCGTTGCACCGCCGCAGGGTCTGCACCAGAGCGGAGGCACTGTCAGGCGAGGTTTTGAGTTTGACGGTGACGGTGATCTGCATGACACCTATCTACTCCCCCGCGGCGGAGAGAAAGCGGAAAGCCGAGGGGAAATTTTTTGTTGCAGGAGGTATTTCTACCGCACAAAAGAGCATTTGTCAACCAGCGAACATGAAAGGAGCGCGGGGTTAGCAGACGGCGTTCGGCCTGAGAGTCGAAGCCTGAAGCGGATGACGCTTCCCCATGTCGCCTAAAGGCGACATCCCCCGCATCATGTTTTTTTATGGATATCATGTGCGACCAGGCACTCTTACCGTTCGGACTCTTCAAAGGGGACTCTCGATGACACATTTCAACAACACATCATCACGTCGGCTCGCCATGCGATCGACACTTCAAACCGGGCTTCTTGCCGCCGCGATGACGCTGGTCATCGGGGTTGCGGGCGCACAGCAGGACAACGGCCAGACGGGTGCAGGCGGACAGGCAGGGGCAGGCGGCCAGGCGGGGCAGGGCGGACGCGGAGGTCGCGGCGGTCTAGGCAGGCAGGGCGGACAGGGTGGCCCTGGAGGATTTGGCGGCGGCGCTTTCGCTGGTCAGATGCCGATCTCCATGGGAACCGTGTCGGGCGGAGACCCCGCTACCAACACCATCATTATCAAGTCCCAGTTCGGCGGCACCGAGCAGACCATCAAGGTCACATCGGATACGAAGTTCACCGTGATGTCCGATGTCCTGGTTTCGGCCCTGAAGCTCGGGGATCAGGTCCAGGTTCAGGGTGTGCCGACGAAGATCGATGCAGCCGCCATCACCGCGGGCGAGCTTCCAACGGATCTGTTCGGTGGCCGTGGCCGCCGCGGCGGTCCCGGCGGAGCGGCGGGCGCTCCGGGACAGCCCGGCGCTGCGGGCGCGGGTGCGAATGGACAGGCGACGGCGGCCAGACCGCAGATGCAGGCAAATGCCTCCGCGACTGGTAAGATCATCAGCAAGGACCCGTTGACCATCGCCCTCTCGGAGGAGGTCTCCATTGTCCTGAAGGTGAGTGAGAAGACCAAGATCACCAAGATCATGCCCGGTACGATCAAGTCGATCAAACTGGGGGACACGATCATGGCTTCCGGCGCTGCGGGCGCAGACGGCACCTTCGCGGCGACCAGTGTCGGTATTAACATCAACATGGGCGCCATGATGGGTGGAATGATGGGTGGCCGCGCCTTCGGTGGCCCCGGTGGCGGGGGACCCGGCGGTGGCTTTGGTGGCCCCGGCGGCCCGGGCGGTGGCGGTGGCCGTCGCGGTAACCGCGGTGGTGCAGGCGGTGCAGGTGGTGCCGGTCAGGGTGCCACCAACAACCCGTAACGGATTAGCGTTCCCAGGAACGTTTCCCCATCAAACCTGAATGTAGCTGCCGGTCGTAGGAAAGATCCTATGACCGGCAGTTTCACGTTCGGGTCACCGGACTATTGCGAGAGGCGCGGGCCATCACGGAGAGTTTTCATCTGCTTTTCATGTTGCGGGCCTATTCTGTGCAGGAGTTTGAGTTCAGTCAATTCATCGAAGGAGATCAGACAGATGCACAACGCAAAACAGTTACGACTACTGCTGCCCATGACCGGCATGGTAGTCGGTATTAGCTTTATGGCCCAGGCAACTTTCGCCCAACAGCCGGACGGGCCAGGACAAGAGGACAGACGTCCCTGTCGACAGGGACCTGGAGGCCGGGAGGATTCCGGCAGGCCACGCCCCGGCGGACAGGGCGGCCCCCATGGACAGCGGCCTGGGAAGCGGGGAGAGCAAGAAGGTCGGCAGGCAGCGGCGCCGCCTCCGCCGGGCGGGAAGTACGACGAGGACGAGGCGGCGACTCCGATCGCAACCGGGCCGCTTGCGCCAGGAGTGACGCGGGTAGCCGTCGTCTTTTCGGGCGGCTATGAGACCGATCCGCGTGATGGCGGGCGACCGGTCGTGCTGGTCGCCAATGGGCTGGGAGTCGCCCCGGAGGTCTTCCGCGAAGCCTTCAGCCATGTCCGTCCTGCCCGCGCCGGCAGCGAACCGGCGCCTGCCCAGGTGCAGCAGAATAAAGCCGCGCTCCTGAATGTGCTCGGCAAGTACGGCATCGACAACGACCGTCTTGACACGGTCTCGAACTACTACCGCTATGTACGCAGCCGCAACGAACTCTGGACGCACACCCCGGCCGTCGCCAACGCCCTGGTCAAAAACGGCGTCCTCGTGGGTTTCGAGGTCGTCCGCCGCGGCTCGGGGTACAGTTCGCCCCCCACCGTCTCCGTGCCGAACGTACGCACAGGAGCCGTCACTGTAAAACTCGCTTTCGGCAAGAACCTGGCGACCAACGGCTCAATCGCCTCCATCACCGCCTCTCAAAACAGGAACACCCCGTTCTAAACACCTGCCGCTCCGGCAGAGATCGTGTATCGCGCCCGCTTCCTAACTTTCGCGAAGAAGCGGGCGCGCACAACGCAGAATTTTACGCGACGATCGGCGCTACTGGAAATCGGTTAACGTCAGATCTACAACCCGGTCGGGGGCGCGAGCGCGCGCCACGCTTTGCCCGGATTCCCGCCGCAGTGAGATGTTCGCAAGATTCACCGTTCCCAGGGCATCTCCCAGGCAGAACGACACACGCCCGTGATTGGGAACCACATGCGACGCGACAAACGGCACCACGTACTTCTTCCAGGCAGTCGTCAGGTCGACGCTGCTCCCCAATCCCAAGGAATGCCAGTCGGCCTGGTCCAGAATGGAGGTAACGACGAGTTTACGTGGCCGGTCGGCTTTGGCCCAGAAGGCAAGCACATAGCTTTTGCCTTCCCGTAAATTCACCCCCGTCTGGTAGCACTGTACATGCCAGTTTTCCGTACCCAGAGCCGTCACCTCCAGGCGCAGCACTTTTCCTGTCGCTCCCAGCGGCCCTTCCAGCGCGTCCAGCACCTGAATCGTTCCATGCGCGGGAACGTTATTTTCAAGCGTCCAGATCTGTGGGTTGTCGGTGGTCTGCTCGGCGCGCAGCAGGTTCTTCCCCACCTGCGGTTCCACAACGACATCGCTATGGCTCACATCCACCACCGGGAGGCGAGCGACTCTCCCGGTGCTCTGATCCAGCAGCCTGATCTGAGCGTTCGGTCTGTTGTAAGCGAGAGGAACGGGCACGACGATCTGACCATCCGCATTCCTTCGAGGCAACCTGTGCACCCCCGACGACTTTCCGGTGTCCGCCACGAACCAGTAGGAGAAGGGACCGACCAGCGAACGGGCAAGCTCCAGGCGCAGCCTGCCCGACTGCGTCGGGAGCGGCCCTCCCGGATCGGTCTCCTTGCCTCCCTCCACCGTCTCACCGGGGCCAGAAGACTCAGGCAGGGAGGAGGAGGCAACAGGAACGGAAGGGGTGGCAGGAAGAGAGGGGGCAGGCGTCTGGCGTGCGACCACCGGAGGTTTCTGCGTCGCCTTTTCCGCCGTGCTGCTCTGCCTGTGCCCGCCGAAAGAGACCACTCCCAGGATCGTCGCCGCTACCCCGACCACCCCGAAGAACGGCCACCAGTTACGACGCGGGTTAGATCGTAGTGTTGCTGTCTTCGTCGCTCCCGGTACGGAATCGACGATAGAGGCGTCGGGATCCGGGGGCATCTCCGGACGAGGTATGTGAGAGAACTCTCCTGAAGTCGTCGTTGCCGGGAAACCAAGATCCGGCTCCGGCCAGTCGGACTGCACAGGCAACTGTGGCGGAGCCGGCCGCTGCATCTCCTGGAGACGTGCGTTCGTCCCCCTGGAAGCAGGCCGGTTCAGCAGGGCGTCAAATTCAAAATCGGTTGTTTCGGCGCGCCGTCGTTTCTGCCTGGAAGGCAGCGGCTTGTCGGCAGGGGCCGCACCTTCGTTTATGTTAGGTTCTTGCATCGTATTCTATCCCACACATAGACATCTGTACGACCTCAGCACCCTGGTCACGCTATCGGACGCGGAGGCGGCACATCGTTGTTGACTTTACACTACGCAACTTAACTCATATCGTTACAGCTTTCGACACCGCCTCTCCGAACAGTCGCGGCTCGTTTTAAACGCCTGCTGAACTGGTGGAGCCGCGATATCGTGTCCACTTCCTTGCTACGGTAAGGAAGCGGACACTCCGAATATTGATAGGTTGAGAGAAACAGAGTCCGGTCCAGGAGAAAAATTCAGCATGTTCCTCGTAGCGTAATCATGGCAAACGAACAACGAGAGAGTTCCATTCGAGAGCGAGGTCGCGTCGGCTTCTGGTGGCTGCTTCTGCTCATGGTGGCGCCGGGGGTGCTCGGGGTCGCGATCTTCGGTTACTACTGCCTCGTCGATTGGGCAGCGCTGCAAGCCGACTATGCGCACTATGTCCAGGTCGCCGCAAGTACGGCCGATCTGCGGGCCGTATTCATCGCGGAATCGCAACAAAATATTCACCGCATCAATCTGTTCGCAGAAGGCGTCTGGGCGCTCCTCGCCGCGATCCTGGCAGCCATCGGTGTCCACGGCATCGTGCAGCTGCCTGTGAAATCCAATTGACGAGACCGGGGTTACAGTGCTATACTCCGTCGTAAACAGCAGGGTTGACGTTGCGCTTCTGTCCGGCGTCGCCTGGAATACATACAATCAACCGAGGGGGAATGAATGGCAATCGAACGAACTTTTATTATGGTCAAGCCGGACGGCGTCGAGCGGCGACTGGCAGGCGAGATCATCCGCCGCTTTGAGACGCGCGGCCTGCGTCTGGTCGGCCTCAAACTGCTGCAGCCGAGCCGCGAACTGGCGGAAGCGCACTACGCGGTGCACAAGGAGCGGCCCTTCTACGGTGAACTGGTCGACTTTATCGTCTCCGGTGCGGTCGTCGCGATGGTCTGGGAGGCCAACGACGCCATCAAGCTCTGCCGCAACATGATCGGCGCGCTGAAACCGTTCGAGGCGCTTCCCGGCACCATCCGCGGCGACTACACGACCGAAGTCCAGACGAACCTCGTCCACGGCTCCGACGCCGTCGAGACCGCGACCTCCGAAATCGCCCTCTGGTTCAAACCCGAAGAGCTTCTCTCCTGATCCCTCGTGTGCCTCGAAATCGGAGTCAGCCCGAAGATCGAATACGAAGTACGGGCGTCTCTCACCAACGGCGGCAAATCGCCGTTCGCATCCAAACCAGCGGAGCCGAGTATTCTCGGCTCCGCTGCCTTTCGAATAACCTTCGAAAGCGCTAAAAACACGACATACGCTTCTCCTTGGGCACTTTCTTCCCTCCATTTACCACAATAAAAGCGAAACAGATGTTTGACAAAGCAGTCTAATCCTATCATGAGAGCGAGCTATTCTCTATCCCGTCGCCTTTCGCCCCCCGAAGGCTGACAGGATAGATGCCTGCCATCGCTTTTTGAAAGCTCGCTCTCTTCCTGACCAGCCCTTCCAGGCGCGGCGCAAGGGAGCGTAGTTCCTTTGAATGCCGGGGGTAAGTCATGCTATTTAAACGTGTTGGACTCTTTCTCTTTGCCTTGATCAGTCTGTTGGGTGTCTCTGCCGCCTCCGCCTCGGAAACCAGCCGCGTGGGGCAGGAAGATCCCAATGCGGGTCGGCTCATCGCTCTGGCGCTTTCGGGCCACGCGGCCATCAAGGTCGATGGCAGTTTTACCGACTGGGATCTCTCTCAGTGCGCTATGCTCTGGGACTCTCCGGCGAGTGCGGATCGCTTCAACGCCAATGTCGCGCTGATGGTCGATGCAGACGCCCTCTATCTCGCCGCGCGCGTCAGTCTGCCCGGCCGCCCTCTCCACAATCCCAATGCTCCCTCGGATTCCTTCGAACTGGGCGACCTCTTCCGACTGCACCTGATTTCCGATCCCTCCCTGCCCTGGCCGGTTCCCTCCGGCGATCCTAGATTCACTCAAAATCCTCACGTGCTCCACTGCTCTTTCTGGAAGGACACGGTCACCGGCCTCGACCATGTCTGTATCGATTCGGATTCTCCCGCCAACGGTGGGCGGAAGGTGGACCCTACAGGCGCGCAGAGCGTGGTGAAGGCCTATGAGGGCGGGTACCTTGTGGAGGCGCGTCTGCCGTGGACGCTCCTGCAGGGGCGCGATGGCCACAACCCCTTCCGCAAGGATCAAAAGATGACAGCCCTGGTGGAGACGCTCTGGACAGTAGGACGCCACGCCGACGGCGTCTACAATCCCGCTTCCGGCTTGAAAACCTCCCGCGCCGCCTCGCTGCCCTCCTGGGGGCAAGTTGAGTTCTCTCTACCGGGTGCGCCGGCAAGCCATCCTGCTGCACGCGAGCTGGCGGAGGGCGATCAAGCACTGTTTCGGGGGGTGATCCAGGAGGCAGAGAAACACTATGGGAGAGCGCAGAGTCTGCTTTCGAGCGGTCCTGCTGCCTCCGAGGCCGTGCGCCGCCTGGTGCAGATCCGAAACACGCAGGCGCTGCTCCTCGAATCCGGCAACGGTCACGATCGCCTGCGCGAACTCCAGGCATTTCGGCTGCTCACAGAGAGTTCCGACGATCTGCGGTATCTGGGCCTCGTGCTCCTCTCCGGTCTGAATCCCGAGCAGGCGAATGTGGACGATACCGCGAGACGGAACCAGGCCCTTCAGAGGATGCGAAAGTCTCCCCTCAAATCCGGCCCGGTGAATGCGCGTTTGCGTCTCCTGATGGATCGGGCTGCACTCGAAAACGCCGCCGCGCTCGGACTGCGGGAGATGGCGCTGGCCGTGCAGGCCGAACGGAAGGGCGACCTGCGAGGAGCCTATCCGCACTATAAAACGGCTCGCTCCCTGACAGCCTCCCCGCAGAACACCACCAACACAGAGCTGCTGCAGGTACATGCCGCCGCTGCGCGCTCCGTCGAACTGCTGGAACGTATCAACTATCAGCCTCCGACCAATGCGCCCGACGCGCCCAACGCTTTTCTGGGAGTGGACACAACGCTCGGGGGAGACTGGAATGGACAGGTCGGCACAGAAGCCTGGGCGCTTTTCGGCCTCCTTGGCGAGGATCTCTGTGGCGGCCCCGCGCTGCTGAAGAGAGCGTTTACCTACGATATACGCAACCCGGATCCTGCCGCCGGCGTGCCGCGCTGGAACGATGGGCAGGACTTCCCCTCACGCCTGCGGGGCGACCTCGCGCTGGCCGCTCCTTCCTTTCCGCCGCAGTACGCGATCGCGTTCGCCAACGATAATGGACAGATCGCTCCGCCAAACTGCGGCCCGGATCTGACGGTGGATCTGACCATTCCGCCCGGCGCGCATGTGCTCTCCATTCCCCTGCACTTCAGCAACCCTGCCGACCTCGCCGCCTGTTATGGATTCTATCTGTTCGAGCGCCGACAGGGCGCTGCGGAACCCTGCGTAGCCACCCGCGTTGTCCATGTTGCGGAGGCTCCCGGCTATCTGCGCCTGCGGATCCAGGGAGGCAAGCGCTATCGCCTGTGGATACGGCGTCTGAGCAGTCTCAACGCCAACCTGCCCGCCCTCTTCCTGGATGCAGCGCCGGTTATGGAAGATTCCGACCGCCTGCACTCGGCTTTTTCCAGGGAAGAGTGGAACCGTTCCGGCCTGGGAGACGAGACGGCGGGAGATGTCCGAAGCCAGGTGTTGCGGTCCCTCTGCGCGGAGTATGAGGCCCTGCAGCGCGCAGCCGGAACCGCAGACAAACCTTCCCCGGAGGCGCAGCCACAGAGCCGTCCGGGCAGTGCGGAATGGACGAAACTGGCCGATCGGGCGTCCGCCCTGGCCCACGATCCCGGACTGGCTCCGCTGCTGCGCGCGGTCGCCGCATGGCTGGCCTGGCAGAGCACGGACCGATGTCTGTTGCGTACCGGGGAGGTGGCGGAGGTCTACGATCTCTACCTGACGGAACGGTGTGCCGCCGCGCCCCCGGAGAGTAGAGGGCGAACCCGCACGGATCTACGCCAGTGGGCGACCGCAGCACGCCAAAAGGGGCGATTGCGGCTGGCGGAGAAGGCGGATAGCCAGGCGGATGAGATCGAACAGGTGGAGATCAATGCCGCTCTTCCCACCGATTCGAATCTCTACTACCCGGCTATGATGAAAGCCAGGGAGACCCTCTGGCAGCACAGTATCACGCCCTATCTGGCTCCGGAGGTTCTCTGGATGTGGAGAGGAGAGGGCCATGGCGAGCCCACTCCTCTGGTCTTTGCACTGGATGTGGACTATGCGGCGACGAGAGTTCGGCATCGGATCGAAGATATGGTGGGCAATACGCCTCTGGGTTTTGACCATATCTTCGCGCAAAACGCCCGGCTCTGGATCGACTGGTTCGCGACCCTGAAGCTGTTTGAGCCGGATAGAATGGTGAGCCCGAGCAGCGGGCAGCGCGTTACCGACTTCAATCAGCCCGTTCGTTCGATCCTCTATGCGGCGGCCTGCGAGCCTCTCCTGGGGAATCTGGCTCGGATACGGGAAGAGATTCCCTCTCAGCAGAGACTGCGGTTGCTCAGTCTGGCCGCAGCCCCACGTAACGAAGCCTTAAAAAAGCGACAGGACAGCCCGCCTCCTGCCGCTCCCTTCGCCTGTCTCTTGAGTCCCTGGCAGCAGGAGAATCTGGCCGATGCCTGGATCTCCTGGCGGATCTTTCCCGGCCCGGAACGCACCAACGATCTGCTCGGTGCGCGCCGCCTGCTGATCCATCTTCTGGAGGCGAACCCCGCCTACTCCAATGCGGCACGCGCCAGACAACGCCTGTCCACGATCGACGTTCTGCTCAAACCATGACGGCAGGGCAGAAAGGAACAAAAGATGCTCTCTCGAAAATCCGTGATTCCGGCGGCCCTGTTGTGCGGCGCTCTCAGCTCCCCAGCCAATGCGCAAAGCATTGCGACCTATCGGCATTTCACAAAAGCGGTGACCGTCGTGCCCCTCCCCAAACGGGTGCTCGCGCTCTACTATCCCTGGTACGGCTCGCCAGAGTTCAGCGGAAAGTGGCTGCATCAGGATGGCGTGAACACCGTGACCGGAACCATCGCCAGTCACACCCACTATCCCTTGTCCGGCCCTTACGACAGCGCCGATCCGGCCGTTATCGAGCGGCATCTCAAGCAGGCGAAATCCGCGGGGATCGACACTCTGGTATGCAGTTGGTGGGGGCGCAACGATCTGACGGACGTGGCCATTCAGATGCTGCTGAAGCAAGCGCCCAAATACGGAATGACGGTCTGCATCTTCTGGGAGCCCTATCGACCCCTCTTGACGCCGCAGGCCGCGCGTGCCGATCTGGCGTATATCCTGCAGGCGTTCGGAAAGCAGCCCGGCTATCTGCGCAGCGACGGCAAACCGGTCGTGTTCCTCTACAGTCGGACATCCCAGGCTCTCGCCTCCTCTCAGTGGGCAGAGGTTTTGAAAGAGACGGCCGGTAAAAACTCCCCCGGTATCCTGGCGATCGCCGATAACGAGGCGCAGACGGATTCGCAGGTGTGGGGCGGATCGTATTCGCTGGGCGCGATCTCCCGAATGGGCGGATTGAATCAGACGCAGAGCGCCCAGATGCTGCACCAGATCTTTCAGTCGCAACGCGCCGGGAACCGACCGCCAAACTACCTGACGGTAGAGACGCTCGCCCCCGGCTATGATGACCGGCGACAGAATGGAGCTCCCGGCGCTCTGGTGGATCGGCAGAGTGGTCAGCGCTATCGCAGTCTATGGGAACAGGCATTGAAAGATGCTCCGGACTGGATTTTGATCAACTCCTTCAACCAGTGGCACAACGGCACGGAGATCGAACCCTCGCGCGAAATGGGCAGCGATTATCTGCAGATGACCCGCCTCTTTGCCGAGCGTTTCAAGGCCGCCAATCGCCTGCCGATCCAGCGTCCGACACCCGGAATCCCCTCCGAGCGTTGAAAACGGATCGGCAATCTCCTTCGCTTCTATCATGTCAGAGAAACAGGCGATTCCAGGGTCGACGCGAGGGCAGTGGCAGATCGTTTCTCTCGGGAACGGGAGATCGTCTTGTAGAAGGCGGGAACGATGACCAGGGTCAGGAGCAGCGACATCAGCAGGCCGAAGATGAGCGACCAGGCCAGGGGAGGCCAGAGCGAGCCGCCGTTGAACGCCTGCGGCAGGACGCCGAAGATGGAGAGCGCGACCGTCAGCAGAATCGGGCGCAGACGCTTGCGGCCGGCAGCGAGCAGCGCCTGATCGAGCGTGCCGCCATGACGCTGCTCTTCCAGAGCGTATTCGAACAGCACGATGGCGTGATTGGTGACGACACCGGCCAGGCTGGTGATGCCGAGGAACGCCATAAATCCGAACGGCTGATGCGTCACAAACAGCCCAAGAATGGCGCCGATCATGCTGAAGGGCACCGCGATCAGAATGGTCAGGGCGGCGCGGAAGGAGTTGAACTCCCAGACCACGATGATCAGATTGGCGGTGAGAGAGACGCCCAGCATCAGCAACAGTTCGGTGAAGGATTTGCCGACCTCCTCCTGTTCGCCTCCATAACCGAGCGCGACTCCGGGCGCCAGGGACAGGTGATCCAGCTTCTTGCGGGCGTCCGCCAACGTCTGGGAGGCGAGGCGGGAGCCGTCGGAGTAGGCGGAGACGGTGAGGGTGCGCTGGTGATTCCGGCGCAGGATGCGGCCTTCCTGAGGGACGAGCGCCAGCGATGCCACTTGCCGAAGCGGGACCACCGTGCCGTTGGAAGTGGGCAGCGGCAGATCGGCCAGCGCCTGTGCATCGGCGCGCTCGGCCGGGTCAAGACGCACCTGGATCGGGATCTCCTTCTCGCCTTCCCGCAGGACCGAGGCGGTCATTCCAGAAAAGCCCATCTGCGCCGCCTGCGCGATGTCGGCGGAGGTGAGGCCTGCCAGCGCCGCCTGGTTCTGATCGATCTCCGCGCGCAGCACCAGCGGCAGTTCGCCGTAGTCCTGCGAGACGGAGCGGGTGCCGGGGGTGGCGTTCAGGATGGATTTGACCTGCTCCCCGGCAGCGCGCAGGTCCGCGATGCTCTCTCCGGTGATCCGCACCGCGATCGGCGCGCCGACCGGCGGCCCCTGCTCCAGGGTGCGAGCGATGACGCGGGCCTCGCTGACGGAGGCATCGATCTCTTTCTGGACGACCGGGACGAGCGTATGCGTCTCCTCCAGACTGGTCGTGTTCACGACGATCTGGGCATAGTTCGCGGTGGGCGCTTCCGGATTGATGTTATAGTAGAAACGCGGTCCCCCTTGTCCGACATAACTCGCGGCGGAGCGCACGCCCTCATGCCTGCGCAGGATCTCCTCGATGCGGGCCGTGGTGCGCTCGGTGGCGTGAATATCGCGACCCTCGGGCAGCCAGACATCGACCGTGAACTGATCGCGCTCGGCGGAGGGGAAGAACTGCGTGCCTAGACGCGGAATGACCGAGAGCGCGAGCACGAGACCGGCCATCGCCAGCGTCACCGTAAGGCCGGGCCGGCGCAGACCTCGCTCCGCCAGCCAGGAGATCGCGTCCCGCAGGCGATCGACGAGCCAGAGCACGCTGCGGCGAATCGCGTTCGGGTGATCCTCCTGCGCGCCACGCAGGAAGCGGATGGCGACGAGGGGCGCGATCGTGTAGTTGAAGAGTAGGGAGATCATCGTCGCCAGACTGGTGACGATGCCGAGGTCCCGAATGAACTCCCCTACTCCTCCGGAGAGCAGCAGGATGGGCGCGAAGGAGGCGACCGTCGTCAGGTTCGAGGTGAGCAGCGGCACGCGCAGTTCGTCCGTGCCTTCGATGGCGGCGCGCTCCGGGGTGAGTCCCAGGCTCAACTTGCGCTCGATATTGTCCACCACGACGATCGAGTTATCGACCACCAGTCCGAGCGCAATGATCAGGGCGGTGATGGAGATCTGCTGGATCTCGCGACCGAACACGAACATCAGAGCGAAGGTGCCGAGGATGGTGATGGGCAGCATCGCGCCGATGATCAGGGCGGCGCGCCTGCCCATAAAGAGGTAGAGCACGACCAGGATCAAAACGACGCCCGAGACGAGATTGGTCAGAAACTCGCCCATGCGCCGGTCTACCGAGCGGGGCAGATCGTTGAGCAGATGAAACCTGGCTCCGGCAGGCAGCTCTCTCTCCATCGCTGCAAGGATCTGTTTGGCCTTTACGCCGAGGGCCGTGATATTGCTGCCCTTGCGCATCGTGAGAGAGACGCCGACCGCAGGCTTGCCGTCCACGCGGAGGAGCTGCGTGGGCGGGTCCGCATAGTCGCGCTGCACGGTGGCCACCTCGCGTAGCGCGACCGGGTGGCCGTTGGGAGCGGAGAGGATCAAGTCCGGAAGGGCGTTCGCATCCGTCAGATCGCCGGTCGGCTGAATCCGCAGACGCGCGTCGCCCGCGCCGACGGAGCCGCCGGTATCGGGGAGGGCATTGCGATGCGCAATGGCCGCTGTCACCTGCGAAGGCGTGAGGGCGAACTGCGCCAGACGCTGCGCGGAGAGCGCGACGGTGACGCGCTCATCCTGCTCGGCGACGAGGCTGACCTCCGCGATGTCGGCCAGATGCCGCAGACGGTCCCGCAGTTTGCGGGCGAGATCGCCGCGCTGTCTGTCCGTCGCGCCGTCCCAGGTGATGCCGATGACGAGCGCGGAGGTGTCCGCGAAGCGATCGTTCACAGCGACGGAGACCACGCCCTGCGGCAGGCTGCCCCGCGCATCGTCCATCCGGTTGCGCAGTTCGTCGCGAAACTTTTTCATGTCGTGGAGCTGGTCGGAAGCCTCCGCCTGCAGCACGGCGATTCCGGGCCGGGAGGTGCTGCGCACCGTCTTGATGTCGTCGAGTTCGAGGAGCGAGCGCTCCAGTTTGTCGCTGACCAGCTCTTCGACCTGAGTCGCATTCGCACCGGGGTAGAGTGCGATGATCTGCACGAATCGCCCCTGCAGATCGGGATCTTCCCGGCGCGACAGCGTAAAGAGGGCCAGTATCCCCAATCCCAGGATCGCCACCAGCGCAACGTAGGTCACCGGACGATATTTCACCGCGAACTGTGTGAGGCTCATCGACTTGCTCCCTGCGCCTGGATACGGATATTCGCGCCGTCGCTCAGGCGTTGGGGCGTCGCGGCGATGCGATCCGCGGCCCGCAGCCCCTCCACGATCTCCACCTGGTCGCCGAAAGGGGAACCGAGTTTCACGGCCGTGCGAACCGCTCTCTCCTCCCGCAGCACGAAGACGCAGGGCGTGCCGTTATCGGTCGTGACCGCGCTGATGGGAACGAGCAGATGGGCAACCGGTTGGTTTATCGATAGCGCCAGATGCGCGACCATATTGGGCAGCAGGCGTTCGTCGGAATTGAGGACGGTAATCTCAATGGGGAACGCGCGGGCCTTTGCGTCCGCCTGAAACCCGAGCGCCGTCAGAGTGCCGGTGAACACACGTCCCGGCAAGGCGTCCACGGTGATCTTTGCGGCCTGCCCTTTATGGAGTGCAGGGCGGGAGCTTTCCGGGACGGAGAAGGTCACCTTGACGCGGTCGATGGCTCCGAGGCGGATCAGGGGCGTGCGGGGTGCGGTCATCTCTCCCGCTTCGGCCAGGGTGGCCAGCACGCGCCCGGTAAAGGGGGCGGCGATGCGACTCTTGCCGAGCGAGATCTCCGACTGATGGACGGCGGCGACGGCCTGGGCCTCCTGCGCCCTCAATCCCTCGATCTGATGGCGCAAAGCTCCCAGGCGCGTGTCACGGGTGTCGGCGATCCGAACGGAGGCGCGAGCGCTCTGGGTCTGCGCCGCGGCGGAGCGCACCTGCGCATCGGCGGCATCGACCTGGGCCGCCGCGGCGGCGATATCCTCCTGACGCGCGCCTTCGCTTGCCAGCGAAAGCGCCTCCTCCGCCGATTGACGCCGAGCCGTCGTCGCCTCCAGGGCGGCCTGAGTGCGGTCGAGCGACTGTTGCGGCGCGGCGCCTTCTTTGACCAACAGCACATTGCGCTCGTTCTCGATCTTCGCCAGTTTCTCGTCGCTGCGCGCCTGCGCCAGGGCCGCCTCCGCCTGCCGCAGCTCCTGCCGGCGTGTCAACGTCGCCGCCTTCTGCCTCCCGGCATCGGCCTGCGCGACCTGAGCACGCGCCTGCCTCTCCGCCGCAGACGCCTGATCCAGACCGGCGCGTGCCTGCTGCCGCCCCGCATCCGTCTCAACGATTGCACGGGCCAGTTCGCTTTCGGCCTGTTGGCGCGCCGCGACCGCCTGCGCGGCAGAGGCCCGAGCCGCATCGAGCGCAGCCCGTGCCGTATCGGTCTCCAGCGTCGCCAGAGTCGTCCCTGCAACCACACGATCGCCCTGCTGCACCGGTCGGCTGACGATAGGCCGCGCGACCTCAGCGGCGACGGTTGCAATGCGGAAAGGCTCTACCTGTCCACTCAGCGTATTCTGCCCCTGCACGATCCGCGACTGCACCGGGAGGGCTTCGACCAGCAGTGCAGGCCCTGAGGCGCTGGAAGACACCCGTGCCGCCCCTGTTCCCGACACACCCCCAGAACGCTTCTGCGCATGAACCAGATAGAAGCCGCTGCCTCCGACAGCGACCAAAGCCGTCAGCGAAAGGACAACGCGCGTAGCGAATTGATGTGGGTTCGGCATATCGATTCCTCCTGTCGAAGCACACGATAACGCGGCGAATATTATTCATTTCGTAAACTTATTTAACACTGTTTACTTGCGGGCAAAAAAATTAAACCGACTTATGCCCACATTCCACGCAGGGTATTTTCGATCAGTTCTTCCGCAAAGGTGTCGTACTCTTCAGGGGTCAGTTTGCCCAGTCGCCCGGAGAGCATCAGAGCGGCGGCCCCATGGATCTGCGCCCAGAGGACATGCGCGGCGATGTTTTCGCTGGCGAAGGGGCGCAGCAGACCTTTCGCGTTCGCCTCCTGAACGCAGGAGACGATAAATCCGAAGGCGCGCATCCCCAGATTGGCCTTGTCCATGCAGGCTTCGGAGCCGTCCGGCATCAACTGCGGCCCGATCTGAAACATGATCTGAAAATACTGTGTCTGGGCGCGTGCGAAATCGATATAGATGCGCGCGCCCTCCCGCAGGCGCTCGATCGGGTCCGGATTGTGAAGAACCTCGAACCGTTCCGCCAGCAGCGTGAACCCTTCCGAGGCCAGATGTGCCAGGATCTCTTCTTTGTCTTTGAAATAGAGGTAGATCGCCGTCGGAGAGTATTCGATCTTTTCAGCGATACGCCGCATGGAGACCGCGTGAAAATCCTCGGTCACAAACAGTTCCCTCGCCGCATCCAGGATGGCGCGCCGCAGATTCGCTTTCTCTCGTTCCCGCCGTTCCGCTGAAGCCACGACGCCCTCCTTCCCACAAAACTTAACAGTGTAAACATTATACACACGCTTTCCTCTTTTGTCAAGGCAGCCTCGTTTCCGGTCGATACCGGCTCGCAATCTTGACTTTCGCGCCGCTATCCGCTACAATGATTCGAAAGCGATCCCCCCGTTTTTCACGCCACGGAGTTGCACACTTGAAGAACGTATCCTTCGCTCGGCCTGTCCCGGTGGGCCTGGCCACTCTGCTTTTTCTATGCCTGCCTGCTGTCGTGTCCGCGCAGCTGAATGTTCCTGGCGGCGGTCCATCCGGCCGGACCGCCCCACCGGCGATGCCTCCTGAGGTGCAGAAAGCGGCGGAGCAGTATTCGCGCGCGGTGGCGCTGGATAAGGCGCATAAGTGGAAAGAGGCCACGTCGGCCTACGAAGAGTTCCTGAAACTCGCCGCCGCGGCGCATCTGCCCCCTCGTAACCTGATCGAAGTGAACGGCCGATTGACCTTTCTCTTCCAGGCGCTCGGCGAACAGAAGAAGGCCGAAGCGACCATGCTGCGCATCGTCGCGCTGGACGCCAAAAACCCCCTGGTCTATGTGCAGCTCGCCTCGCTCTACCATCAACAGGGCAAACTTCCGCAGGCGAAAGAGTACGCCACGCGCGCCCTCACTTTCAAGCCTACCTCCACCACCTCTGCGCTCGCCCATCATATCCTGGGTGCGATCGCGCTGGCCAAGCAGAATCCGATCGAGGCCGAGAAAGAGTTTTCCCTCTCCATCGACGCGGCTCCGCGCAATGCGCAGGGCTATCTGGACTACGCTTTTGCGCTGATGCAGCGTAAAAAGACCAAGGAGGCGCTGGTCGCAGTGCAGAGAGCGGCCAGTCTCGATCCGAAGATGGTTCAGCCGAAGGTCATGATGGCCGGCATCTATCAGGAACAGAACCGGCTGGCAGACGCCCTGGCGAAGTACGACGAGGTACTCCACACGGAACCGCGGAACACCATCGCGCTCTACAACCGCGCCGCCGTCCTGCATCGGCAGGGCAATGTGCAGGAGGCGATCTCGGCCTATCTCACGTTTCTCAACGTGATGCCCGGCAACTACGACGCCCACTATAACCTCGCGCAGCTCTACTACGCGATCGCAAACTACCAGGCGGCGCGCCTGCATTTTACGCAGGCGCACAACCTCGCCCCGAAAGATGCGCGGGCGCTGGCGAGTCTGGCCCTGACCGAGCAGAAAGAGGCCGGTCATCTCCAGGATCAGATACCTCGCCGCAATGAGTTCGCCGCATCGGAAACCCATTTTAAAGAGGCGATCGCGCTGGCTCCCAAAGACACCTCACTGCCGTTCAGTCTCGCCGCCTTACTCGAAGATACCCTGCGTTACGACGATGCGATCGCCATCTATCGCAAACGCATCGCCGAAGCTCCGAAAGAGATCGACTCCTATCGTCGCATCGCGCAGGCCTATACCAAGCAGCGCAAAGCGGCCGAGGTCGTGAAGATCTGGCGGGAGTACCGCGTACAGGACCCCAGGAACCCGGTCTCGTATCAGGAGGCGGCGGAGGTCGAGGAGAAATCGGGAAATTGGGCAGGCGCGCTGGAAGATTGGAACGCCCTGCTGGCGATCAAGCCCTCGAATGGAGTCGCCGGGAACGCCATGAATCATATGGCCGGGGATCTCGTCAAACTGAAGCGCCCGGAGGAGGCACGCGCCCGGTACAGCGCGGTGCTGGCGCTCGATGCGACCGGAAGTTCCGCCCCGAAAGAGCTACAGGTCGTCGAAGCGGCCGCCGTGAAGACCGAGCGCCTGGCCGCCATGCGTGGTATGGCGGCGCTGGCCTTGCAGGAGAAGAAGCCGGAAGAGGCCATCGTAGCCTGGGAGAAGATCAAGGCGGAACAGGCGGTCCTCTCCGCCAAGACCGGCCTGTACGATCCAGAGCCGTACCTCACCATCGGCAAACTCTATGAAGATCAGAAAAAGTACGAGGAGGCCGCTGCCCAGTACAAAGCGCTGCTCCAGCTAACGCCGAAGAACGGCGAAGTCTGGGCGCAACTGGGGAAACTCTATGAGAGCCAGAGCAAGCAGGAGGAGGCGATCACCGCCTACCAGAAGGCCGCGGCGCTCTCGAAAACTCCCCTCCAGGA
>Ga0070658_10000767_pt1 | contig 27557 bp, 19 predicted proteins | sample KBSC13metaG_FD_64664 | JGI IMG/M metagenome (GOLD analysis project Ga0070658, IMG submission 64664) | Corn rhizosphere microbial communities from Kellogg Biological Station, Michigan, USA - KBS C1-3 metaG | ecosystem: Host-associated > Plants > Roots > Rhizosphere > Soil ... | reverse complement strand
GGGGCAGAATTACTGCCGGGCTTGTCCATCGAGCATCCGGTGAGAACGATCCCGGCACACAACAGGCCCAGGAGCGGAACGCGTGGAAGGCGGCGAGTGCGTAGATGAAGCATAAGATTCTCCTTGAGCGGGTCAGAATTCCGGTACAAAATCGCTGTTAATGTTGGTGTTAGTGCATTTCCACTGGTTGTACATAGCAAGCATTCAGATGTGTCTTGGGGTTGTCAAGGGACGAGGAATCAAGGGATGTTATCCCTCGCTACGCGGCTTCGCCGTGTCGTCCTTCGGACGAAGTGACAGCAATCAGTAACTCATTTCGCTTACAGAAAGGTCGTGTGCCCGCTTCAGCGGGTCTTCGGATGCGGAGCATCCCCCAGCGGAGGGCTTTAGCGCGGCGCACTCAGAGGAGTGTCGGCCCGATGCAAAACCGTGATGAACGTCGTTGTCATGTGGTAGCCCACTCCATGCGTTCCAGGGAGCGACTCAGATCCTTGAGCCAGCGTTCCGGAGAGATAGGAAGCGGCAGGCCGGGGTTGCTGTTGGGGCGGATGGCGACGGTATGGCGTATCGCTTCGGCGCGGTTCAGTGTGCCGGGAAGGTTCGGCAGGCGATCCTCCGGCGGCATCTGCTGCTGCCAGTAGCTGTGGTTTTCCAGCCAGATCAGGATCTCGGTGAGTGCGCCGACATCGTCACGATGGGCGATGAGTTGGGCGAAATCGGCCAGGATCGTGTGTGGGTCCGCCTCCGGATTCTGGAGGAGACGGCCATAGGCAAAGGTGTTGGAGATCTGCAGCAGGGGCAGGTAGAGGTTGCCGATGACGGAGTCGATGCCCACACGACGCAGAGATTGCAGGAGGGTCTGAAGATAGCGCACCTCGCTGTGCACGATCCCCCACGAGGGCACGCGATAGGCGTCATCGTCCATCACGAAGTGCGGCCAGGCCAGCATTTTGCGCCTGATTCCGTGTACGTGCCGGACATCGCCCGGGGTCGGAAATGGCGGCGTATGGCTGCGCCCTCCATATTCGGTGAAGGCGAGAGGGCGATAGAGGTGATGGCCCGGCAGCGCGACACCGACGTTTTTGGGCAGGTCCGGCAGGGCTGCTATCACCTCGCGCGATCCGGTGATCTCCCGGTCGAACATGCCTCTCCAACCCTGGGCCATCGGCTCTTTGTTCCAGAAGGAGATGCACCAGGTGTCGGCATAGAGGGTCGCTTTGGGGTTGACCTGCGTCAGGTGTTCTCCGAGGGCGCGCACATAGCGCAGGTATTCGGGGACGCCGCACTGCCCGCAGTTACAGCCGCCCCAGTCCGCCGCGAACTCTTCAAAGAAGTCGGCGTGTCGGTAGGTCTCCATGTAGAATTTGGGGATGGCGATCGTCTTTTCGAAGTTGCCGGGAATACGTGGGCAGAGCGTCTCCGCGCGATTTCCAAGCTGATTTCCCGGCTCCTCGTTCGGCGGGACCGTGCTGAGTACGGTGTTGGTCAGGAGATAGCCGAACTGCATTCCCAACCGGTGGGCGGCGTCGAGAATTTTCAGGCGGTCTGCGATCTTCTGCTTCTCCATCGCCGTGGAGGGGAGACGGTTGAACTCCAGCATCGTCGCGAACTCGACCGCATTCAGGCCGCAGGCGTGCAGCCAGCGGATCTCGCGCTTCCAGTCTTCCAGGCTCCAGTGCAGCGGCGCGTGGGAAGACGGATCGAAGGTGAAGCCATCGTGGAAGTAGACGCCGCGCAGACGAAAGGGAGCGGCAGGAGCGGCCATTGCGCGCTCCGGGAGCATAGTCGTCATGACGCCTCCTGCGAGCGTCGCCACAAATTCTCGTCGCTTCATCCTATCACCATTCTTTGCGGGGGAAAACGAGGGCCGCGCGTCGAAATAGCGAGTGTGCGGAACTCTTCTCTTGCACGCTACATTCACCATAAAATCTCTGCTCTCCTTCCTGATTGCATCTACTGGCATCTTCTGGAGAGAAGAAGCGTATAAAAGGCTGAACGATGACAACGATGGAAACCGCCTGGTGGCGGCAGGGCGTGGACTTCACGATGGTGCCCAATATGATCACGGAGAGCCCCGGCCCGGAGTCCTGCCGTATGCATGGGCGGGCCTCGGGGATTATCCGGGGACTCTCCTCGCAGGTAAAGCTGCATCCTGTCTGTTTTCGCGAAGGGTATGGCGTCGTCCTCAAGGATGTGGACGACAACACCTATCTGGATTTCTCCTCCGGCATCTATGTCGCCACGCTCGGCCACTGCCACCCGAAGATCTCCGAAGCGGTGGCAAAAGCCGCGCACACCCTGATGAACTGCCACGACTTCACGACTCCGTCTAAGCTGGCGCTGCTGGAGAAGCTCGTCACGATCCTGCCGGAGGGCGTGAACGGGGCACAGTTGTACGACTCCGGCACCACTGCGGTGGAGGCGGCCCTGCGCGCGGCCCGCGCCTATACGGGGAAACATGAGTTTTTGAGCTGCTATATGGACTTTCACGGCAAGAGCGGACACGCAGTCAGTCTGGCGAAGATGAGCCGCGTCAACGGCCCGGCCCGCGCCGAAGGCTTCTATCTGGTGCCTCGCCCCAATCCCTACCGCCCTCTCTTTCGCACCCCGACCGGGGCGATCGATACGGACGCCTATATCGCGTTCTATGAGGACTTCGTGGCGAATGTGACGACGGGACAGCTCGCCGCCTTTGTGGTGGAGCCGATCCAGGGCTGGGCCGGCTCCATCATGCCGCCGGACGACTTCTTCCCAAAACTGCGCGCCTTCTGCGATCGCCATAAGATGCTGCTGATCGCCGACGAGGTGCTGACCTGCATGGGGCGCACCGGCAAGTGGCTGGCGATGGAGCACTGGAACACCGTGGCGGACATCAGCACGCTGGGCAAAGGGTTCGGGAACGGCTTTCCGGTCACGGCGATGGTCGCGCGGGAGGAGATCAAGGGCGCCTTCGATTCCATCTCCGCTTCCACCAGTTATGGCGGCAACCCGATGGCGTGCGCGGCGGCGCTGGCCTCCCTCGAAGTCATCGAGGAAGAGGGTCTGCTGGAGAACGCGCAGCGCCTGGAGCGGTTCTTTGCGCGCCGCATGACGCAGATGATGCAGGCCCATCCCATCATCGGCGATGTGCGTGTGAAGGGCTGCCTGCTCGGCATCGAACTGGTGAAGGACCGGGCCAGTAAAGAGCCGTTCGATGAGGCAGGCAAACTGGTCTATCAGAAGGCGTTTCGCAAGGGGCTGGCGTGGATACCGGCAGGGCATATCCTGCGCCTTTCGCCGCCCATCATCATGGATGAGGCTATCGCAGCGAAGGGGATGGATCTCGTGGACGAGGCGCTCTATGAGACGGAGAAGGAACTGGGGTACGCATGATGCCGCGGGTAGACTGGACACTGAACTTCGAGCTTCAGGGCGAGGCCCGTATGGAGGCGCTGGCGCGGGCCACAGAGACGCTGGCCGCATGGAACCTCACGATGCCGCCCGGCGAACCGCTCACTCTGCATTTCGGACTGAACGACTTCTATCGCATCGGGGAGATCGAATACTGGATCGTGAACGACCAGGAGAACCGGTACTGCGGCAAGTTTCTCTTTCTGTTTGCGGGGCAGAGGTGTCCGCTGCACTCCCATAGGATCAAGGACGAGACCTTCTTTATCGTGCGTGGAACCGTCGCGATGGAGGTGGACGGGCAGGCGATGACGCTACGCGATGGCGACGTGTTCAAAATGGCTCCCGGTATGCAGCATACCTTTGCTGCGAAGGATGGCCCTGCCCTGGTGCTCGAAGTCTCTCTGCCCTCGATCCCCGGCGATAACTTCTTTCAGGACACGCGCATTGGTGATGGGGGTGTGTTGTAGGAAATACAGGTGTGGGATGCGGATGCATCGGCGCCGGGCTAAAGCCCTCCGCTGGGGGTGAAAAGGGCGCGCTTCGCGCACCCCAAATCCTTCACTTCCGCGTGAAGGATTTCGCCGAAGGCCCGCTGAAGCGGGCACAAAAGCGTTGTTCACTGAAAGCAATATGAGGATGGCAAACTGTATTCTGGCGTTGGATTTAGGAACGACGGCTTTCAAGTCTGCGCCGGTGGATGAAGACCATATTTATGGGCGTCCGACGGTGGTTCGGTATGCGCTGGATTATGCGGGCGGGCAGGTTTCCTGTTCGACGCAGGTGCTCTATCGTAGTGCGATGAAGGCGTTGCGGGGAGCGGCGAGGAGTGCGCAGGAACAGGGATTGAACGTCGTGGCGATCGGGATCTCTTCGCAGGCGCAGACCTATGTTGCGCTGGATGGCGCGGGGGAGGCGGTGCAGCCTGCGGTCATTTGGACGGACAGTCGGGCGACGGCGCAGGCGAAAGCAGCGGGGAAGGCGTTGCCTGATTTCACCTCGATCAGTGGGTTTCTGCATCCCAGTCCCCTGCAGTTCCTGCCGAAGGTGCGGTATTTCCAGCGCAGGGGGTGGGTGGCGCAGCGATTTCTGCTGCTGAACGAGTGGCTGATCTATCGCCTGACGGGCGAGGCGTATGGCGACGAGACCAACCAGGGAATGGGCGGATTTTACAATATTCAGGCACGGGTCTGGTCGGAGCGTGCGTTGACGTGGGCAGGCATTGCACCGGAGAATCTGGCGCAGGTGGCTCCTGCCGCGTCGATCAGCGCGCCGTTGCTGCCGAATGTCGGGCGCGATTTGGGACTTTCCGGCGTTCCGATCTACTCCTGCGGCAACGATCAGAGTTGCGCGGCGGTGGGCGCGGGCCTGGAGCGAGCGGGTGACATCCTGTGTAACTTCGGCACCGCACTGGTGGTCTATGCGCAGAAAGGTGGCCCTGTCCTGCCTGGTAAAGAGGATCAGATCGCCGGAATCGGGCCGATGAGTTCGCGGCAGGCGGCCTCCTGGTTTCTCCTGGGTCTGGAGCCGGAGTGCGGTAACGTGTTCGACTGGCTGACGCAACTGCTCTATCCCCGTGGGGGAGTCGAGGCGTTGTTGAATGCGGCGCTGACGACGAACATTCCCGCCAAAGACCTGCCGCAGCTCGTGTTGACCGGTGGCGGGCGCCTCGATCTGCGCAGTCTGTCGCTGGACTATAGGCGGGAACATCTGGCCCGTGCAGCGATGGAGTTTTACGCCAATCGATTTCGAACGTTGCTCCGGGAAGTGACGGCAGAGGAGACGGGGCTGATACGGCTGTTTGCAGGCGGCGGGCTTTCGCAAAACGATCTCTGGCTGAAGTTTCTAAGTCTGCGCTGCGGTCGGCCGTTTATTCGGACTGCCTGCGAGCATCCGGGGTTGGTGGGCGTCGCACGCATCATACAGAATAGGGGTGGGGATGGAACATCGATTTGAGTATCTGACTTCTGAGGAGCTTCGGGAGCGCATCGCGCAGAAGCCGCTGCTGATCATGGGCATTGGAACCATTGAGGAGCACGGCGCGCATCTGCCCACCGGCACCGACATGTTCATTACGCAGCGCTTTACCGACGATGTCGCGGCCTACCTCAATACCCATAGCGCGGTGCCGTTTCTGACCCTGCCGACGATCTGGACGGGCTACTCCGCGGTGGAGATGCAGCGGTGGCCCGGCACGATCCGTATGCGTACGCGTACGGTCATGGATATGATGCGGGAGATCATCGGGTCCCTCTGTGAGATGGGCTTCGAGAAGATTCTGGTCCTCAACGGCCATGGGCATCATACGGAACTGCTGCGTGTGGTGGCGCGCGAGGTCGCCGACGATCATGGGGTCTATCCGGCCGTCGCCAATTTTCTGTATCTTGGGGCGAAGGAGTACAACGCTGTCCGCACCGGCGAAGCAGGAAGCAGTATCCACGGGGGCGAGGACGAGACGGCGGTCATGCTGCACTACGGCTATCCGGTGGATACAACGAAATATACGGATGTGGATCATGTCCACTATCATACGGATTTTGTCGCGGGCGATAACTTTATCGGTTCGACCCGTGTCTTCTGGTCCACATGGAACTACCACCCCAGTCAGACCGGTTTGCTGGGCGATCCCACCCCGGCGACTGCGGAGAAAGGGCGTGTGCTGATCGAAGCCTGTGTGGAGCAGCTCGCCGCCTTCATCGACGAGTACTGGCATCATCGGAATGCAGACGGATAGCCCTTGCCGATCGGCTACGGCGATACCCCGGACGCCGCCACCGCCGCCGGTCGCTTTCGGCGGCGCTTCAGGAATGCGGCGCTGGCCAGCGTGCACGCGCCGATCAGCGCCCAGGTGCCAGGCTCCGGCGTCACCAGGTCGTAGCCGATGACATCGAAGGCGCGTAAGTCGTTCCGGCTGATGCGGAGAAGGTCACCGGGGCCCCCGCCTGGAGCCATGATGCCGAGAGTTTGATCGTCGGACCAGTGGCTGGCTTGAGAGCCGTCGCCATTGATCCTTCCCGTGGAGAACTCGGAAATCGCGGTGATTCCGCCGTCCACCGAAAAGTATTTAATACGATTGTCCACCGTCCAGTCGATAACGCCGACGCCGTTGAGGACGCTCGCCTTGGAGAAGCGAAACAGGTCCAATGTGCTGACATAGGGAAGACTGTCGTCCGGCCCCACTCCGGTCTGAATCATACGGTCGAGTTTATCGACTCCGCTGATGAAACCCAGCGCGTGACCGATTTCGTGTGTCGCGATCCCAACAAAATCGAGTTGATCTTTTGCAATCCCATTGGACGGGTCGAAATCGAACGTTTTCTTGGAGTTGAACCTGATCTCGGCATCCAGCGCGGAATCGGTGCCATCACGCAGTTTCAGGGCTTTGGCATTCGCGTTGGTCATCAGGATGGTGGAGTTATTGTCATCGCCGTCGTCATCCAGGTAAGCATTGCCGCTGCCCGCGCCTTTGGGGTTGTTGTTGGTGAAATTCAACAGCATGTTTACGGAGGAACCCTGAGGCAGGTCCAGGGTCGAGGAGATGTCGTCCTGGGACTTGATGTCCCGGAAGAGCGCTTTCCGTACGTCGGCGTAGGAGTAGGGGTCTTTGAAAGTCCGGGCACTGCCGTTCGTATCGTCTGCCAGAGGCGGCATCGTGATCTCAATATTCACGGTCATGGAGTCCGAAAAGAGCGCGGACCAGCGCGCTCCCGCCTGCACAATGGCGTTGTAAGCCACGGGGTTGTTGGTCTTTATATTGGAAGGATCGATGAAATTGAAGAGAAGCTGCGCCCTGGCGACGGACGGACTGAAAACGACTGCACCCAGAACGACCGCACCCCGGACAAGACAGGGAAAAAGACGCATGAGTCAGACTCCTGAAATTAAGATGGAAGCAACCGGTGGTTCTATGAACCAATGAAGAAAGGTCCTGTGTTGTAAAAGGATAGCACAAAACAGGCCGAAGCAAGCATTTAGCCACTCCACACCGTTGAAATAGGGCTGCGTCCTGATCGAAGGGCTGCGTCAAACAGTGCGTCGCCTTCATCGAAGACGATCGGCATTCTCGGAACACGAAGGGTTCGCACACGCTTATGGACACACCAGTCTCGTTTCCCCATCTGTTTCGTCCGTTTCTGCTGAAGGGGTTGACCCTGCGTAACCGGGTCGCGGTCAGCGGGCATTTCGCCGGTTGGTGGGTCGAGGACGAGCTGCCGGGGGCGCGCTTCGCCCACTATGTCGAAGAGCGTGCTCGGGGCGGGGTGGGGCTTTTTGTGATCGGTGCGACCTCACCCGAGTCCGGTTCCGGCTGGATGACCAATACCAGTGACGCGATCATTCCGCGTTATCGCGCGGTGGTAGAGGCCGGACATCGGCACGGCGCCGCTATCTTTGCGCAGTTGTGTCATCCCGGCTACCGTCCGTTGCCCGGCACGCCTATCGTTGCTTCGCCGCTGACGGCTCCCGGCATCGCCGTCTCCCCTCCCGCAGAGCGCTACGTGCCTTCCCTCGATAAACTGCAAAGCCTGGTCGCGGCTTTCGGCGCAGCGGCGGGACGGGCTGCCGAGGGCGGCGCAGATGGGTTGGAACTGCACGCGCATGAGAGCTTTCTGCATGCCCAGATGCTCAATCCGCTCTGGAACACTCGCACCGACGCCTACGGTGGCTCTCTGGAGAACCGGATGCGGTTCCTGCGGGAGACGCTTCAGGCGATGCGGGCGGCGATCGGCCCGGACCTGCCTCTGGGAATTCGGCTCAAACTGGACGACATGGCCCAGCGTGGGATGACGATCGAGGAGTACATCACCGTCGCCCAAATTCTGGAAGCCGAGCACGAGGTGGACTATATCCTGTTTTCGGGCGGCGATGGGCGGTTTCATCATGGCCCGATGCCGCGCCCTGAGGGAGAGTGGCTGCCGCTGATCAGACGGATGCGCGCGGCGGTGCGTCTGCCGCTGATGCACGCCGGCCGGATCACTACGCCCGAGATGGCGGAGCAGGCGCTGGCGAACGGCGATGTGGACATTGTCTGCATGACCAAGACCCACATCTGCGATCCCCATTTTACCCGCAAGGTTCAGGAGAACCGGCTGGACGATATTCGCTACTGCACCCGCTGCCTGCAGTGTTGCCACGGCGCGATGGATCGGATGACCTGTGTCTACAATCCGGCCACCAGTCGGGAGAGGGAGTGGATTCCGCTGGTTCCGGCTCTGCGTGCAAAGCGGGTGGTGATCGTCGGGGCCGGGCCTGCCGGAATGGAGTGCGCCCTGCATGCCGCCGCGCGCGGGCATGTCGTAACCGTGCTGGAACAGAGCAATCGGGTTGGCGGACAGGTGCACTACGGCGCGGCGTCGCCTCTGCGCCGATCCTGGGCACGGATCGCCGAGTTCTACGAACGCCAGAGCCGCAAAGGGCTATTTGAAGTGTGCCTGAACACGACCGTGGATGTCGAGACGGTGCTGGCCTTCCGACCGGATGCCGTCGTGATCGCCACCGGCTCTCGCCCGAAACGGCTGGAGATCGTGGGTGGCTCTTCCGCACTGACCGTGCACGAAGCGCTTGATGGAGCGTGCGATACGGCCCGCAGTGTGGTCGTGTATGACAACGAAGGCTTCAACCGTCCGGGCGTGGTCGCTGACTACCTGTCGGCACGCAACATCACGGTTTACTACCTCTCTCCCCGGCCCCGCCTCAGCATCACCGGCGACGGCATGATGCTCGAAGAGATGACCGTCCAACTTCAAGAGCGGGGAGTGCTATTCGCATTGGGAGAAGAGATCGTACAGTGGAATGCGCCTGGCAAACTGCGGTTACGAAACCTGATCGATTCGAGCGAACGTGTTCTGGAAGTCGATGCCGTGGTCGCTCTTATAGGCTCCGAGCCGATCAACGCTCTGGCGGATGCCCTGCGCGGCCACGTCCCGGAACTGCATATCATCGGTGACGCTGAGGAACCGAAGACAGTCGAGCAAGCGACCGTACGAGGCGCAACCCTGGCTCGGTTGCTATGATCTATGCGCGATGGCTATGTGGCTATGCCGATTCAGTACGCACCGCGTATGGAATCGCGTTAGATACAGGCTTGAAGGCAACAGAAAGCCCGCGGGAAAACTCTCCCGCGGGCTGCTTGTCGGCGCAGGCATTATACCTTCCTACCGCCTCCATGGAAAGACGATCAAGTTGACGAAATGAACCACTTTTCGATGCATGAAGTACCGTGATACCGTTTTCGCTAAGGTTACGTTAAGATCCGATTGATAAACTAAGGCAGAATTCGGTTTCCGTCGAAAGAAGCTCTTATTTTGACGCCCTGACTGCGCGTAATGCGCGAAGGCGCCCTTGTTCTGCAAGGAGAACTCCATTGGATCGAAGACAATTCCTGCAGTTTGTGTCAGGCGTGTCCGTATCCGTGCTTGGGCTGGAAGGCTGCGGTGGGGGCAACGGGGGCAGCGGGGGAGGCAGTCTCCAAACAACGCACGGCAATGTGATATTGCCCGCCGGCAGTTCACTTTCCCCCGCGCAGTTGAGCGTGAACAACTCTGTCGCTTCCCAGCCTCTCGCCGCGGACGGCTCCTTTACCGCGAAAACGGAGCCGAACGTACCCGTTCTTGTCATGCTCCGCCATGCGTCGGGGCGCGGGGTGATGTTCGGATTCGTGGATCCCGCATCCGCAAGCAATGTGCTCGACGCTACGTCGCAGGCGGTCGCGTTGCTCTACTTCGCCCTGGGAGGCTATGGGATTCCCATAGACCATAAGCGCGATGTGCTGAGCCTGATCCGTAAAGATCCCGCTGCAGCCCCGCTCGCCGGGGTAATCGCTGCGCGCATTGCCGCCGATCCCTTTGCGCTCGAAAATGGGGATGCGCAGATCGGCGCGGCGCTCCAGGTCGGCTATAGTGCGATTGTGGCCGAAGCGCCCGCGTCTCGCGAAGCGCAGGGAGGCCACTCGGCGACACGCGCGGCGCAGGCGATCACGGTCTCTCTGCCTTCTTCTCCTGCGGGGCCTGTTTCACGCGCGGTCACGACGGGGGATCCCGCGCGTCTGCCATCCCCCTCGAAATCCTCATCGACCAGACAGGCCCGCAGAGCGGCGTAGAAGTCGACCAGGACACTTCCAACACCAACGTCATCGGTGTTCTCGCCACCAATCACTGGCGCCGCCGCTGTCAGGTTCTCCTGTATCGCATCGGCGACGCGGACATGAACGGCGTCCGCACCAACTATCCGACCGCGCAGTTGGTCGGTGCGCCCGTAGATCTCTCCTCCACCAGTCGGCTCGGACTGAGTACCGCCCTCACCGGCCTTTTTACCGGCTCCGCGCCCTTTGCACCGGTTTCCACGAACACGCTTCCCCTGACGCTTTCGAGCGGCGCGAGCAAGACCTTTTACAACATCGTGGTATTGGGAGCCGTCAACAACAACGATCCCGAACCGGCCTTCTTTTCGGACCCTATTTTCGCCAAAGAGGTCGCGGCCTGGCGGGCAACCCGCGCCGACCTGAATACGCAGGCTCTGCTCAAAGATCTGTTTTTCGGTCTGGCGCTGGAGATGCTTGGATTCGGTGGGGCGACTCCCCTCGACTCGCAGGTGCAGGCCGCGTATGCCGCTATCACCGCCTCCACCGATGCGCCCGTGCGCGTCCTGTTGCAGAGCGCGTCCAGCACGGGCGGCATCGGCACAAGCACACTCCGTCTCCTGAAACTGGCGGCAGGCAGCGACACCGTGGGAGCCGGTCTGCGCTACCATCTCTCCGGGCTGCTCAAGATCGCCGCGGATCAGGCCGCGCTGCAGGCGTCACAGGGACTGTCGCTGCAGATGCTTGGCCTGACGATGAAGATGCTGCTGAATGTGCTGAACGTGGCGCAGCTCGCGCTGGGGGCGGGCGACATCGTCTCCCTGCTGCACGATCTGGATCAGGCGCATGGCGGCGACCTGTGGACCCTGACGCTGCTTCAGCCCACCATAGGCATCACCCCTAAGACGCCCACCCTCAAAGGCGGAACTGGCCAGTCCTTCTCCGTAACGCTGCCGCCGGGCGTCAAAGGCACGATCCTCTACGACTGGTCTACCACCGCACTCATCGGCGTTCTCTCCGACGGCAACGGCAAGACGGGCCGGAGTTTCGAAACCAGCAGTGCAACCGTCAACCTGCAAACCACGCCATCGGATGTCAGCCCGCTCACGGTTGCCGTGACGGTCTATCAGGTGGGAACGGGCGGCGTCAAAACGAAGATCGGCGACGCCACTGCCACGGTCACGCTGACCACGCAGAACCCCACCACAAGCAGCGCGGGAACCCATCTGAACCGTTTCGGCTTTACCAGTGTCAGCGGCAACGGTCTCATGGGCTACACGGTCTACGGCTTCTACACCTTTCCCCAGCAGGCAGGCGCTTTGCAGTACACGCTTGAGATCACGCGCCCGGATGGGTACGACTTTGTGGCTTCGCTTGCCGGGTCGGTAGTAGATAGAGGCGGCGTACTGGTCATCAGCGACACTCCGCTTTCCACTCCGGTGACTCAACTGCCTCTCAACCAGGGACAGAAATATATCTATGCCCCTACCGCTGACACAACGGGCGGATTCTTCAATCTCGGCAATGGACTGATCGGCTATCCGTATTCCCAGTACACCTTTCAGGGTACCGATCCGACCCTCCTGGCCCAGCAATTGGCGGACGCTCTGCAAAGCGCACAGTCATTGCTGAACGCCGCAACTGCCAAAGTCACCATCACTTAAACCGCCAACAGGGGAACAACCCAGCATTCACACAAAAGCCACCCTTCACCGGCAGCAGCCTTAACGGAGAGAAAATTGGTTCAGAGGAAGGGGGATACGTAGGTCTTAAGCGAGCGGTCAGAATGAATCATGTGGTCTTCTGTCGAACCGACGATTGACTTTGTGATCCATAAACCGCCTGCAGGCGTCCAGGCGCCGGGAGATGACGTGTCCTTGGATAGTGCACACTGGCGTATTCTGCTGTTTGGGCGCCTGCAGGCACAGTGCGGCGATCTGCGGCGAGATCACCTCGCCATGCGCCGCATGGGCGCCCTGTTGGCCTGTCTTGTGATGCGCGCGCCGCACCCTGTTCCCCGCGAAGAGTTGCTGGAACTGCTCTGGCCGGAAGAGGCTCCCAGTATCACCCGCAATCGGCTCTCGGTGCTGCTCAACAGTCTCAAGCGGCAGTTCGGCCCGATCGACCTTCCCTGCCGCCCACTGTTGACTATTAAACGCAGCACCATAGAGCTCATCGCGCCCCACTTTACGTCGGACTACCAGGACTTTCAGGTCGCCCTGGAGGCGGCGCGTGGGGCCGATTCTGTCCGGGATCGTATCGCTTCCCTCGAACGAGCGGTCCTGCTCGCACGGGGCGAACTGCTGTCGGGTTTCTACGACGCATGGATCCTCACCGAGCGTGCGCGGCTGGACGCCATGCGCCGGGAGGCGCTCCGTGATCTTGTGCACGCCTTTCTGCAGAACGACGATCCCGCGGGCGCGATCGAATATGCCCGACAGGCGGTGGCGGCAGACGCCCTCAATGAAGAGGCCCACTACGATCTTATCGCCGTCTATCGACAGATAGGCCAGCCCTCGGCTGCGCTGCGACAGTTCGCCCAGTTGGAGCGCGTGCTGGCCGATGAGTTGCAGGCGCGCCCTTCGCCTGCAACGTGCGCTCTCGCGCGGCAGATCGAAGCCGACCTGGGACACGGCTGGGCGCCGGCCGGTCGGCCTCTGCGTCCAATGACCATACGCGCCAAAGAACACCTCCGCAGCCGCGCCGATGGCGCGGAGAGGCTGCCCGCCCGCCTGACACGCTTCTTTGGGCGTGAAGCAGAGATCGCGAGTCTCTGTAATCTCCTCGACCGGTCTGGCGCGACGCGGCTCGTCACGCTGTTGGGGCCAGGCGGCACCGGCAAAACACGTCTGGCCCTGGAGACAGCGGACCGGCTGGCGGAGAGGTATGCGGGCCGCGTGTATTTCGTCTCCCTGGCGGAGATCAACGATATCCACAACCTGGGCGCTGCACTGGCCAGAAGCCTGCACCTGCCCCCGGCTCCTGAACTCGATGTATTCGCGCAGGCGCTGATCGTGCTCAACGCAGCGCCCTCCCTGCTGATCCTGGACAATCTGGAGCATCTGCTTCCGGACGCCGGACCGATGATCGAGCGTCTGCTTCAAGACGCGGTGGAGTTGCGCTGTCTCCTCACCTCCCGTGCTCCGGCGGGCGTGGAGGGAGAACAGGAGATCGCGCTCGCGCCCTTGCCGCTGCCCACCGACTCCCTCTCTCTTGAGATTTTGAGCGCCTGCCCGGGCATCGCGCTGTTTGTGGATCGCGCCCGTCTGGTGCGCGCGGATTTCGCGCTGTCGAACCAGAATGCTGAAGACGTGGTACAGTTGTGCCGGGCGCTGGACGGCCTGCCTCTCGCCATTGAACTCGCGGCGGCACGCTCGCGCGTGATGACGCCGGCCGAGATGCGCACGCAGTCTAAGCAGATCCTGCCGCTCCTGGTGGATGTGCAGGGCGGCAAGCCCGCGCGACACCGCTCTCTGCGCAGTACGGTGGAGTGGAGCTACCGGTTACTGCCCGTAGAGGCGCAGCGTTGCTTCAATGCGCTCTGCGTCTGCACGGGCGGGTTCACTGTGGAGGTGGCCGGGCGTATCGCCTTCGCCTCTGCCGTAGACAACGCCGCCGCGCGGGACATGCTGGAGCAGTTGCGCGTCGCCTCCTTCCTGACGCTTACCGATACCGAAGAACAGACGACCCGCTTCCGCATTCTGGAGACGCTGCGGGAGTTCGGGCTGGAGCATCTCGCCCGGTCCGACCAGGAGAGCGCCGTCCGTCAACGCCATCTCGCCTACTATGCGGGCCGACTGGGTGTCGGCCCCGCGGCATCGGCCGTAGATCAAGATGTCGGAAACTCCACGGCTCCGGGGTGGTTCGCCTGCGAGGAGGACAATCTGCGCGGTGCTCTGGAGTTCGGACTGAATGCCGGAGCGGGAGCGAGGCACACGCTCCTGGCTGTCGCTCTGGCGGTCCGCCTGTCGGACTACTGGGAGAAGCAGGGGCGCTGGGCGGAGGGACTGACCTATTTACAGCGTGCCCTCGCACTGCCGGAGGTGACGCTGCGCCCCACACTTCGGGTCGATGCGTTGCGGGCGGCAGGACTGTTCGCGAATCTGCAGGGGCACGGCGAACAGGCGCGCCTCTACTCGGAAGAAGGTCTGGCGCGGGCGCGGGAAGCCGACTATGCCCCCGGCATCGCGGGCTGCCTGGTCAATCTCGGCAATGTCGCCTTTACGCAAGATGACTACGCGGGCGCGCGTGACCGCTTCGAGCAGGCCCTCGCCCTCTATCGGCAGACAGGCAGGCAGGCCGAGAGCGCGGCCTGCCTCAGTTCGCTGGGCAATGTCGCGTTTTTCCTGGGAGACCAGCAGGCGGCGACAGAACGCCTCGATGAGGCGCTTGGCATCTACCAACAGTTGGGGGATACATCCGGGGCCGCCTCGGTGCTGTTGCGGCTCGGCAACGTGAAACGCAATCAAAACCGCTTCGCCGAGGCGCACGCGCACCTGGAGGAAGCGCTGGAGTTGTTCCGCAGCGTGAACTACCGGTACGGCGTGGCGAGCTGCCTGCACAGCCTCGGTCTGGCTGCCTTTTTTCAGGGCCAGGCCAGGGAGGCCGAGGCGCTCTACCGGGAGGCGATGCAGATCTTCCAGGAGATCGGTTACCGGCGCGGCGTCGGAAGTTCGCTCAGTAACCTGGGCAACGTCGCCCAGGGCCGGGGGGACTACCCCACCGCGCTGCGTTACTACTCCCAGGCGATGCAGATCTACCAGGCGCTGGCCGATCGGCGCGATATGGCGGCGTGTCTGTTCGATCTTGGCAATGTCGCGCTCGAACAGGCCGACTGGGCCGAGGCCGAAAAGCGCTACCAGAACGCGTTCGCCCTGGAACAGAAGATCCACAGCCGGGGCGGGATCGCGAACTGTCTGGGCGCTCTAGGCCGTCTGGCCTTAGAGCAGAATCTCCTCGTCGATGCCGCCGGTCGGCTGGAAGAGGCGCTGCACATCTACCAGGAGATGAACATCCCGGCCGGTGTGGCCGATATGCTCCAGGCGTATGCGCATCTCGCGCACAGGCTGGGCCGATCTGCTGCCGGCGTTCAACTGGCAGGCGCGGCGGAGGCGCTGCGCCGTCAATTCGGGTTTTTCCGCGTTCTCTGCCCGGTACGATGGCAAGCCGCCCTGACTGCGATGCGCGCCGCGTTGCCACAGGAGGCCTTCGACGCAGCGTATCGGCAGGGGGAAGCCCTCACGGCCGAGCAAGCGATCGCAGCCGCGCTGCAGTTGACAGCGCAACTCTCCTCCTCCCCGTAGCCGAACCCTTCTCACCAACCACACAACAGAGTGCCGGTGCAAGAAAAAATCTCATCCCCTTCAAAACTAAGGATGCGCTAAGAGCAGGAAGCTAAAATACTTCCATAGCTGTTTCTATCGGCAGGTTACTTTCGATCCAGGAAGAAAAAGGTCTCCTTATGCACTCTCTGTTGTTCGCATCCCTCCTACTCACTTTTACGTTGCGCCCTGCTTTCGCCGGGCAGTCTCGAACCGGCACGCTTCCGGCCCACAGCGCGCCTGAAGGTTTAAAGTCGATCGACAGCCCGAACGGCGGTCGTCTGCTCGTCGGGACGCTCACAAAGCAGTCCTCTACGGATGCCGCCTTTCGTGCCGGTCTGGCAAAGCTGCGCCACGGCTATTTCGATACCGCCCCGAATCTGGTCGGTGTTGTACGCAGCAGAGATGAAAGCGTCACGATCGCTCCCTTCACCGCGACCTTGCAGAGAGCGCCGATCAACGGCATGATCTATACGCTCTTCGATCCCGCCGGAAGCGCGCGCGTCGGCGTATGTTTCGACTACGCGCAGCGATTTGGACAGACGTTCAAACCTCTGATGGCACGCTTCCAGGAATCGAATCCGGCTCCCGTAGCGTCGTCCAAACTCCATCAGGTGGTCGCTGAGGACCGCACTGAGGCGATCACGATCCCCGAAAACTGGAAGGTCGGGGCGATGCGCGGCGGCTATCTTTCCGTAACAGGCCCGGACCAAGCCCTGGTCATGATTCGTTTTCTGGGCTATTTCACCGATCCGAAATATCGGGCCGCTCCCGGCACCCGGTCCCTGCCTTTCACCGCCGATCCTACCGAAGCCTTCAAGGCAGTGGCTGGCCTTGTAGCCGCCGACAACCATCTGCCGCCGCCGCAGATCCATATCGAACGCACCGTCCCCGAAGCCAAGCCCGCTGGCACCGTGACCTCGGCATGGCTTTATGGAACTGCGATCCAGGGTGAGGACACACGACGCTTCGAAACCCTTGTGCAGGTGGCGCCCATGAATGAGAGCGGTCGATGGATCGTGCAGCTCAACCAGAAATCCGCTCCGGTCGATGTCTTCCAGCGTGATCTGCCGCTGTTGACGTCGATCTACAAGAGTTATCTCTACGATCCCAACAGGATGTCACAGGTTATCCTGGATAACGCCAGGCAATACGCGGAGAAGAACAAGGCCATATTTGAAGACTCGATGCGCCGCGCAGCGGTCATTCAGGCCAACATCGATCGTTCTACCGCCGCCTTTGTCGATTACATCAGCGATCGCGCCGTCGTTTCGGATGGAAACATCGCGAGACGCTTCGATGCCAATACCGCCCAGGCGATCGTGGACGCAGATCCGCAGCGTTTCCATATCTTATCACTTAACGAGTATAGGTGAAATATCGGAGTTCTCCTGGGTGGCCATGTCTCGGAACTGCATGTCATCGGCGGTGCCCAGGAACCGAAGACAGTCGAGCAAGCCACCCTCCATGGCGCAACCCTGGCCCGGAATCTATGATTTTGCGCGAGGGAGATTTTGCTTTTCCGATTCGGTACGCACAGCGTACCGAATTGACCGGTATTGGACCTGTCTCTTAGGAGCCTAGCAAGTGCAGTCTCTCCAGACGCTTCCCCTCCTGCGAACGGAGGTAGTCGTCCTGAGAAAGCATCTCATAAGCTCGCCTAAAATGAGGCTTCGCCTCTTCCGGCTTCCCGAGGGCCAGAAGGTCCTCGCCCATCTCTTCCGAAACGTAACCGGCTTCCGGAAAAGTGATCAGAACCTCTAATAGGGCCAGGGCCTCCTGGTACCTATGCAGCGAACGTAAGCATCGGGCCACGGCCCAGCGTGCAATGCGAATCCGCTGTGGGGCGCCATACGTCTCCTGAAAGGAGACAGCCTCTTCAAAGCGCTGTAGGGCCTCCGGGTATCTGCCCATGTCGTGGTAGGTCCAGCCGATGTTGTTGAGCAGGCTGCCGCGCCACTTCCGGGCTCTTGCGTCCTCCGACTGTGCAGCCATGGCAATGGCTTTTTCATTCCAATCCAGCGATTCCTGTCCTGTGGTCACGATGCCCAGCATGTGCGCCGCATCGACTGCATAGTAGTCAAAATGGCCTTGAACCGCTATCTGAAGAGATTCCAGGAAGTAGGGTTGCGCCGCCTGTTTGTCCCCCGAGGAGTTCTTGAGGCGACCGGATTCGAGTGGGAGTCGAACCCTCACGATGTCAGAAGGGTTGGAGGACAGGTGGGCAAGTTTATCCCAGCCCTCTTCGAATCTCCCCTGAAGCCCGAGGGTCCTGGCGATTTGCGTGTGCAGTTCGTCTGCGGATTCGGGATGCGTCTCCAGGGCATCATTTAAAGCCTTGTATCCCGCCACCGGATCGTCGATGGTCCAGAGTGCATCTATTTCGGCGCTCGTCATCCTCTGCTTCCTGACCTTTCTGAAATGTTGGTCGATCCCGACCATCGCGAATATCGCTGATAATAATGCAACGAGCATGATGGCTCGTTGAAGCGTTCGGCGATTCTTCTGTGCTTCCTATTTCTTCATGCGATCCGCGAAAACCCTACTGGGGAACCGTCCGCCATTTGATCATCGTCAAATACTACCGGACGCACGGCCTTACGAGATTACTCTGGTAGTGTCTTGCAGAGAGGAAAAGCAGAGAGGCAGAGATTTTATTTGATCAACATAGACAGTCGGACTTCTTTCATGCCACCATTCTTGAGTTCCTTACGGAACCTGGTAAGATCTGGGACGGTAGGTTTCACCTAACAACGCATTTAGGGGATCCATATGGATGATATCGTTTCTTCTGTTCAGGAATGTTTGACCCGCGTGCGCGACATTTTGACGCAGGGGCGACAACAGGCATGGCAGGCTGTCAATACCGCGATGGTGCAGACCTATTGGCAGGTTGGTCGTGAGATCGTGGAGGAAGAGCAGCGAGGCGCGGATCGTGCCGAGTACGGCACGGGTCTTATTGAAACACTTGCGAAGCAACTTACGAGTGAGTTCGGTAAAGGTTTTGATCGCTCCAATCTCTGGAACATGAGGGCGGTCTATCTAGCTTTTCCAATTCTCGACGCAGTGCGTCGAGAATTGACCTGGACTCACTATCGGCTGCTTTCTCGTGTTCAGAACCATCAGGCGCGCCGTTTCTATGAGGCAGAGTGTGCCAATGCCCACTGGTCTACGCGCGAATTGGAGCGTCAGATCAGCACGCTGCTCTATGAGCGATTGGCGCTTTCGCGGGACGAAGCAGGACGTCAGGCGCTGGCACAACAGGGTCATGAGATCCATCGGCCGGAAGACCTTATCAAAGATCCTGTCGTGTTGGAGTTCACGGGTTTGCCGGAATCGTCGCGCCTTCAGGAGTCGGACCTCGAAGCAGCGCTCATGGATCACCTTCAGAAGTTCCTGCTGGAGTTGGGCAAGGGATTTGCCTTCATGGGACGGCAGCAGCGCATCACGCTCGACGGCGACCATTTCTATGTAGATATGGTCTTCTACAATCGTCTGACGCGCTGTTTTGTTCTGGTGGATTTGAAAGTGCGCAAACTCACCCACGCGGACATTGGGCAGATGCAGATGTATGTCAACTACTACGCCCGTGAGATGACCGCCGAACATGAAAACCCGCCCATCGGTCTCCTGCTCTGCGCCGACAAGAACGAAGCCTTGGTACGTTACACCCTGCCGGAAGACAACAAACAGATCTTCGCTGCCCGCTATCAACTCTACCTGCCGACCGAACAAGAACTCCAGGGACAACTGGAGCATGAACGCACGCTCTGGGAACGAGAAAGACGCTTATCAACTGCGTCAGAGGAGTAGCCGAGCAGAATTCCTTGTGTGCCAATATCTTGTAGGTTCGGCTAGTTCGGGAATGTTTGTCCTCTCCAATTGGAGAGGACAAACATTCCCTGTAGAGGTTGAAGCCGATAAGACCTGAAAGATGGAAAACAAAATGAGATTGACCAGGATTCTTGTCATACTTGCGCAGTATCCTTAGGAGGAGTTGCTGCATAAAGTAGGACGGTATGGGGCAGGTCAGTGAGTCAGGCCGTGCGCCTTTTGATATTGCAGAATCATTTGGCAGTTACGCCTCTCAGTTGCGTTTAGTCGCTTCTCTACGACGGTCATTTCCGATGTCGTCGGGTGATACCAGTTTTGCTGACTAAAATAATCTCTTAAGGCTTGGACATGAAACTTATAACCGTGCCGCGCATAGGGAGTATTTCGAAGCACAGTGAGTTGCCACACCGACTTGCCGCGAAGATCAGACGATGTCAACACTTTCCTGCTTACGATTTCATTTTGATCCGTCGTCTCTTGAGGAGGATCTCTATGCGTTGTGGTGCTCTGTTGAATTTCGGCACTGAGGGGGGTGAGTACTTGCGGACGACTCAGGAGGTCTTTTGCTTCGTTGATGGCAACTGCGAAGTTCAGCTCTTGACCCTTGGTTAGTTTGAACACAGCGACACCGACGGCTTCACCATTCACGTTGAGGAGTGGTCCACCACTGCTTCCCGGCGATATAGCAGCGGTGAACTGAATATGGGTTCCAAGTTCCTGAAGATCCCGAATGGCGCTTACAATTCCTTCTGCTGCAGTGCCGTCGAGGCCGACGGGACTGCCCAATGTGAGAATCCGATCTCCCTGTTGAACCTTATCTGAATCACCGAGTTCAACAGTCGGTAGATTTGCCTTGTCGATAAACAAGAGGGCAAGATCCTTGTTTGCATCCTTACGCAGAACCCCCTTTACCGACACAATTTCACCCGTGGAGAGCGTTACGGCTGCTACAGAGGAATGGGACACAACGTGCCAAGCAGTCAAAATGACGCCATTAGCACCAACGATAAAACCGCTGCCTTGACTTATTGACTTACCGTTGGGGCTGGCCGCAGTGATTGTGACGACTGCTGGTCTTACCTTCGCGAACACCTCAGCAAGATTTTGCGCAGATGCACCCCCATTTATTACAGCGGCGAGTACGCTGACAGAGACCATTCGCTGCACAGATCTAACGACAGATCGAAAGAGCGGTACGTATGTTCTGCGCATCCGTGTTGCGACATTTGTCATAATCTTCAAACTCTCCTTGTCCCGTTGTTGCTTTTCATCCGGCTCCTCTCCATGGGGTTAACGAACGGGTATCTACCCCATTGTAAACCTGGTTCGGATGCTAAACAATCCACGAAACGGCATATTTTGTATTATCAGCCGCTCTTATCGAATAAAGCTCTTTCCCTACAGAGTTAGCCTCTTGACGCTACTACCGAACATACTGGCCTTACTTCTTCGCCCCTGCCCGTTTCAATAGGGCTACGAGATCGGGGCGCGTCACTGCCTGCTGGAGGAGAGTACCGCCTCCGTCAGGCAGATTTGGATCTGCACCATGCGCTAATAGGGCCAACACGATGTTTGCAGTCTCCTTGTCCTCAGAGGGAAGCTCGTCCATAGCGGAATGCATAGCCCAATAAAGAGGAGAACAGTCCGAATAGCCCTTTGCATTGACATTAACACCGTGCGCAAGCAATACGTCCAGCGTTTCGCGATCTCTTTGAAAAGCTACGAATGTCAATGGCGTCCATCCGTCCTTATACTTCACTTCGACATTCGCTCCATGCTGAAGCATGTCCGCCACCAAAGGAGCGCGGTCCAGAAGACTGCCTCCGTAGATATAACCATCGTTATCCGTCCAATACACACCGCAAGCAATCAAAAAAGCGGTGGGGCTATCGTTGATAGGCAGAGGGGAATGGTGAACCAGGGAGTTCCAGAGTTGTCGGAGTGAAGGCGCAGGCAGGAGTTTCCAGGGTGTGTTCGGGTCCGCTCCTGCATTGACAAGCGAGAGTGCTTCCTTATAATCGTCAGGGGTTTCCTGTTGCCCGCGATGGCCATTCACCAAGGCGGCGATCAACTGCCGGTTTAGAGCTTCCTGTCGTCGATAGGACCATAGCCAAAGCTCACAAACTCCCATGAGCAGAAGGCCCACGATTCCCAGGAGAAGCACTGCACATTGGAAGCGGTGTCTGTTCATGGTTCCTTGTTCTCTCTCGCCTGCCTGAATCCTCCAAGAAGACAACATAAAGCCGACAGGGGAGTGTCCTGTGGGCGCATTTGCGACAGTGCAGGAACGATAGGAGAGGCAGTCAACTCTGCCCCAGGAATAATACGTCGGGTCCAATCAAGAACTGGTTGTGTGGGATAGATCTGTCTCTTTCACCATCGGGAGTTGGGGCGGTGAGGGGTTGTTGAGGCGATAGTAGAAGCCTTGTTGGGCGAGGAGTTGGGGGTGGGTGCCGCGTTCGATGATTTCGCCGTGGTTGAGGACGAGGATCTGGTCGGCGTCGCGGATGGTGCTGAGGCGGTGGGCGATGACGAAGCTGGTGCGGCCTGCCATGAGGCGCCGCATGGCCTCCTGAATATGCTTTTCGGTGCGGGTATCGACGCTGCTGGTGGCTTCGTCGAGGATGAGGATGCGGGGATCGGTGAGGACGGCGCGGGCGATGGCGAGCATCTGGCGCTGTCCCTGGCTCAGGTTGCCGCCGCGTTCGGAGAGAACGGTGTCGTAGCCGTGGGGCAGGCGACGGATGAACGCGTCGGCGTTGGCGAGTTTGGCGGCGGCAGTCACCTCGTCATCGGTGGCGTCGAGGCGACCGTAGCGGATGTTGTCGCGGACGGTGGCGGCGAAGAGGAAGGTGTCCTGAAGCACGATGCCGATCTGGCGGCGCAGATCCTCTTTGCGCAGGTGGCGAATGTCCTGGCCGTCGATGGAGATGCTGCCGGAGTCGATCTCATAGAAGCGGGTGAGGAGGTTGACGATCGTCGTTTTGCCCGCACCGGTCGGTCCGATGAGCGCGACGACCTGCCCCGGATGCGCGTGCAGGCTGATGCCTTTCAATACTGGAGATTCGGGTTTGTAGGCGAAATGGACGTCCTCGAACACCACTTCGCCCCGGATCTCGGCGAGAGGGAGGGCATCGGGCGCATCGGTCTCGGGCGTCTCGTCGATGATCTCGAAGACGCGTTCCGCTCCGGCCAGCGCCGACTGGAGGGTGTTGTAGAGGTTCGCGATGTCGTTGAGCGGGCGTCCGAACTGACGGGTGTAGTTGAGAAAGCTGACGATCGCACCGACCGTCGCCAGTCCCCGTGCCGCCAGACTCCCTCCGACCCCCGCCACGACCGCCAGCCCGACGTTGTTGATGGTGTTCATCAACGGCCCCATCGAGCCGGAGATGCTCTGCGCCCGCGTCGCCGCCTGCTTCAACTCGGTATTAGAAGTGTCGAACTCTGCCAGCGCCCCGGCTTCCCGATGGTACGCTTTCACCACGCGCTGCCCCGTGATCGTCTCCTCGACAAATCCGTTGAGACGGCCTAAAATCGCCTGTTGCTTCTGGAAGGCCGGACGGGTGTGCTTCGCCATCCAGCGGTTGATGACGAAGGTCAGCAGGGAGATCGTCGTTAAGCTGACGAGCGCGAGCGGGGCATTGAGCGTAAACATCACGATCGCCACGCCGACCATTCCGAACAGCCCCGAGACGATCGAGGCGACGCCGCTGCTCAAGACCTGATTGACGTTCTCGACATCGTTGGTGAGACGGCTCATCAGGTCGCCGTGGGCGTGCTGATCGAAGAAGCGCAGTTCCAGGTGCTGAAGCTTTTCGAACAGATCGGCGCGCAGATCCCGTACCGTGCGCTCCGCCGCGCCTGCCATCAGGTAGTTCTGCAGCCAGTTCAACAGGGCGCTTGTGGCGTAGATCGTCATGAGCAGGGTGACCATCCCGCCCAGACCCGACAGCTTGTGCGGCGTCAGGTAGCGGTCGATGGTGCGGCCCAGCAGGTAGGGCGCGGTGAGATCCAGACCGATGGTGGCGAGGACCATCAGGCTGGCCGCGATCAGGGTGCCGCGCTGACGGTCCAGGTAGCCCCAGAGACGGCGCACCGTGCCGCGCGTGTTTTTGGCGCGTTCGATCTTGCGCGTGAACTGCGCTCCCGGTGGGCCACCGCCGCGCCCCATCAGCATCGGTGGAGGAGGCGTGTCCGGTCGGGAGGTGGTTCCCGGCGAGGTGGTCTGGCCTCTACTCGCTGCCATCGGCGAACGCTCCATTCTCCTGCTGCGATTCGTAGATCTCGCGATAGATCGGATTGGACTCCATCAGCTCCTCGTGACGGCCCTCCCCGACCAGTTGGCCCTCGTCCAGCACCAGGATCTTATCGGCGTTGCGCGCGGCGCTGATCCGCTGCGCCACGATCAGACGTGTCTGGCCGGGATGCAGGTTCGCCAGCGCCGCCTGAATGCGCGCCTCGGTCTGCACATCGACCGCGCTGGTGCTGTCGTCCAGGATCAGGATCGCAGGCTCCATCAGCAGCGCGCGGGCGATGGCGATCCGCTGCTTCTGTCCGCCCGAGAGGTTGACGCCCTGCTGCCCGACGATCGCGTCGTAGCCGGTCGGCTGCTGGGTGATGAAGTCGTGCGCCTGCGCGGCCTGGGCGACGGCGATGACCTCCTCCTCCGTCGCCTCCGGGCGGCCGTAGCGGATGTTGTCGCGAATGGTCCCGCTGAAGAGTCGTGACTCCTGCAACGCCACGCTGACCAACCGTCGCATCGCCGCGCCGGAGAGTTGGCGAACGTCTGTGCCGTCGATGGTGATACGGCCCTCTGAGACGTCGTAGAAGCGGGGGATCAGGCTGACCAGGCTGGATTTGCCCGCGCCGGTCGCACCGAGAATCGCGACCGTCTCGCCCGGCTCCGCCGTAAAAGTGACGCCCTTCAGCACCGGATCCTGATCGTCGCCCTCGTACCGGAAAGTGACGTTCTCGAACACGACTCGCCCGCGTGGTGTGGTCGGCAGCGGGGCGTACGGTGGAAGGGACAGTTCCGGCTCCCGCTCCAGAACCTCCCGCACGCGTGTCGCCGAGGCCTGTGCCCGTGACACCATCATCACCACCATACTGACGAACAGCAGCGACATCAGGGTCTGCGTGAGGTAGTTGATGAAGGCGACGACCTGCCCGATCTGCAGCGACCCGTGGGCTACTCGCGCCCCGCCGAGCCAGAGCGTCGTCACGACCCCCGCATTGAGCGTCAGCATCATGATCGGCATCGTCAGGGCGCTGGTGCGTACGACCGTGATGTTCTGATCCATCAGGCGGTTGTTTGCGGTTCCGAACCGTCCGATCTCGTGCTTCGCCCGCGCGAACGCCTTCACCACCCGCACTCCCGCCAGATTCTCCTGAAAGACCGTGTTGAGGGCGTCGAGGCGTTTCTGCACCTGCATAAACATCGGGTAGCTACGGTTTATAATCATCAGAATGGCGACCAGGACGATGGGGATCAGCACGAAGAAGAGCAGGGAGAGCTGGCGGCTGGTCAGGATCGCCATGATCAGGCTGCCGATCATGATGAGGGGCGCCCGCACCATGAGCCGGAGCACGATCCCCACCAGATTCTGCACCTGAGTCACATCGTTGGTCAGGCGGGTGATCAGCGCGCCTGTGTCCAGCGTGTCCAGGTCGCCGAAGGCGAACGACTCGATCTTGCTGAACAGCGCGCGGCGCAGATCGGTCCCGAAGCCCTGCGCTGCCCGCACGGCAAAGAGGCCGCAGAGCACGCCGCCTGCCGTGCCGATCGCCGCCAGCGTCACCATCCAGGCTCCGGTATGGAGCACCAGGGGCAGATCGTGGCGCGCCACGCCCTTATCGATGATCTGCTGCAACAGTCGGGGCTGCATCAGGTCCATCGCGACTTCGAGCGCCATCATCAAGGGAGCCAGTACCGCCCAACGCCAGTAGGGTTTGAGGAAAGAGATGAGTTGTCGTGGCGACTGCATACGCACAGTGTACCCTTTCCGTAATCGTCTCTGTCCATCGGGGCCTATGCCGTTAGAGCGATGGGAAATCGTCCGTTCTCACGCAGGGCGGCAGGATCGGATTTGGGAAGGGTGTTTATGGGATGCGTTTTTGCGCGATTGCCGCCAATAGACGTCTCCCTTCAAGTGAGGAGAGCGTTATTTTACGGCTGCGGTGATATTGAAGATAGGCCCGGAGGTCGTTCCAGGCACGCTTGTCTTTGCGAGGGGGTGGACAGAAGCGATACCCCATGTCCTCCAGAGGCGTTTTGCAAGCCGGACAGGAGAAGGACTGGAACTCCGGATTTTTGTGGTGAGGCAGACCGTCCATTCGCGCGAACGGCTTACGCCACAGTTTGCGACAATGAAAGCAGACCCAACGTTCCGTTCGGCTTCGAAGCATGACGATCACGACCCTTTTTGAAGATTAGGAGCTGTACGATTTCCTCTCTATCGAGTTGGCCGGTTCTACTGCTAAAATAGGGTGTTCCGACGTAGCATTGGGAAAGGAGTTTCGATTGAAAGCTTGGATCGTCAGTCTTGGGAAGTTCCTTTTACGGATTGGGATAGGGATCTTGGGCGCGACGCTTTATGGCATATTGAACGACCAGATAACCGTGACGCTCTCTCCAGAATACTTCTCGGTGTTTAAGCGGGCGCAGTTTGCTGACGTTCTAGAGATACCTGCTTGGGGAATGCCGTTGCGGTTGCAGGCTGTGATCGTTGGAACGCTGGCGACATGGTGGTTCGGGCTTTTGCTGGGGGGCGTGCTCGGAATCATCAGTATGGTCGGTCGTCAACGCGCACTTCTGACGCGCGACTATGTTCGTGCCGTGGCCGGGATCATGGCGTTTACACTCGTACTCTCTATGGCGTTCGGCCTCTTTGGTTATCTTATCGAACCCGTCATAAAACCAACTTCGGAGGTCTGGCCGTTTCTGACGGGTATCCATGTGGTGCGCCCGGCTTTCGCGGTTGGTGCCTGGCACGATGGCGCGTATCTCGGCGGCGGCCTGGGAACCTTGCTGGCCTGTTTCTGGGTCAGGCGGCGGCGCAGATCTCTGGCAAGCCAGAGTGCGGAGACGGCAGCGCCATCACCCTGACGGGATGACCTCAAAACCGGCTACGTTGAGGTAGCGGTCTTTTGAGGCCGGGGTTTTGTCGGGAAGCAGGGTCAGTTTGATCGTGTGCTTGCCGGGGGCGAGGCCGCGCTTCTCCCAGTTGAAGGGCAGTTCGCGGCCCGGTCCGTACTGATCTACGATCGCGACGACCTTGCCGTCGATACGCACCTCCGCCCGTCCCGCGTCGTCGTAGCGGTAGCCGAGCCACTTGATTCCCACGCCCTCGAAACTGTACTCCACGGTCGCTCCCACCGTGTTGCCGAATCGGAACTGGCCGGAATCGTTCCAGCCTGCGCTGAAGGTGGCGGCGCGATAGGTGGCGCGGTTCTGGGAGGCCGGGTCGAGATAGAGAAAGTAGGGTTCGCCCTCTTTATAGGCGGCGAACGGACGCAGCAGCACGTTCGGATCGGTGCGGAGGTGATAGGTCAGCGGTTCCGCTTCGCTGGCTTCAAAGACCTGGTCGAGATGCGTGAGATCGATCTTACCGGCGGGATTGCCTTTGGGCATACGGGCGGCGAGAGTTACCGGGCCGTAGAGGATGGCGGCGGGGTAGGGTTGGGCTGAATCGAGGCGCTCGGCGTGGAGCTTCATGGGCAGATGCAGGGTCAGATGCTCGCCCTCTTTCCAGACGCGTGAGAGCGAGAACCAGTGGCGGGCGTCGGCAATCAGCAGTATCGGTTTGCCGTTCAGTTCCGCGGATGCGTGACCGGCCAGCCAGGCTGGAGCGCGCAGATGCAGGCCGAAGAGACTGGGCCGCGCGGTCTGGACCGTGAACTCGACCGTGTCACTGGCCGGGAAGCGGGTCGTCTGGCGTACG
>Ga0070658_10000765_pt1 | contig 27578 bp, 19 predicted proteins | sample KBSC13metaG_FD_64664 | JGI IMG/M metagenome (GOLD analysis project Ga0070658, IMG submission 64664) | Corn rhizosphere microbial communities from Kellogg Biological Station, Michigan, USA - KBS C1-3 metaG | ecosystem: Host-associated > Plants > Roots > Rhizosphere > Soil ... | reverse complement strand
CCCGTGCAGACGAATCCGAATGGCATGACGACCCGTCTGCGGCCTGCCACTGCCAATCTGCTGGTCTCGCTGGCGGGGCCGTTCATGAACCTGGTGGTGGCGGTGCTGGTGTCGGCCGGGCTGATCGCCGTCGCGAAGACCGGACACGTGAGCGTGGCAGTCGCCGGTGCCGTGATCCGCTTCGTCGTGGTCCTGAACATCAGCCTGATGTTCTTCAACCTGCTGCCCATCCCCCCGCTGGACGGCGCGTCGATCCTGACCGTCATCCTGCCCCCGCGCTTTCACGGCATATTGAACGGAATGCGCCGCTGGGGGATGCTGGTGCTCATGTTGCTGTTCGCCACCGGCGTCGGTGGGCTGCTGATGCGACCGGCCCAGATGCTGGCGGTGGCGTGGGCGCGGTTCCTGACGGGATTCATTCCGGTATGACCGACGTCCAGGCGAACGAATCGTACCGGGTGGCGCTGCCCGAGTTCGAGGGGCCCCTCGATCTGCTGCTGCACCTGTGCAAGACCCACGAGATCGAGATCGTCAACATCCCCATCTCGTTCATCACCGAGAAGTACCTGGAGTACCTGGACGTGATGCAGTCCCTGTCCGTCGACGTGGCCGCCGACTACCTGTTGATGGCGGCCACGCTGGCGTACCTGAAATCGCGCGAGCTGGTGCCCGCTCCCGAGCCGCTGGAGGCCGCCGAGGAGGAGGGCGAGGAGAGCGCGCTGGACCCGCGGGAAGAGCTGATCCGCCGCCTGCTGGAGTACCAGAAGTACAAGAACGCGGCCGCCCAGCTGGGGGAGCGACCCATCGAGGGGCGGAACATCTTCGGCCGCGGCATGGAGGTCGAGAGCGACGGCGGTCCCGCGCCGCTGGCGGATCACTCGGTGTGGAAGCTGATCGAGGCCTTCGGCCGCCTGATCGAGAAGGCGGGCCCGAAGGTGACCCACAACGTGCTGTTCGATCGCGTGTCGATCAGCGCGCGCATCAATCAGATGATCGACAAGCTGGAGGCGAAGGACGGCGCGTTTCGCTTCGACGAGCTGTTCGACCTGACGTTGCCGGAGCCCGAGCTGCGCAGCCAGCTGGTGGTGACGCTGCTGGCGATCCTCGAGCTGGCGCGGCTGAAGGTGATCAGGGTGCTTGCGTCCGACGACGCGGAGACGCTGTTCATCGCCCAGGTCGAGGGCGCGGCCCTGCAGGCGGCCCGGCGCGCCAAGGTCAGCTCGGACGCCGAGTCGATTCGCGAGGACGAGGAGGTTGCGGAAGGTGAAGGGGCGGCCCCGCTCGACGACGCGGGGGTCGGCGTCGCTGGCGTGACGCTGGCAGAGCTCGCCACCGCCGAAGCGATCGCGGCGGCGGAGGCCGCAGCGGATGCCGAGTCTGCAGAAGATATCGAGGCTGCAGGGGCTGGCGAGGCTGCAGGGGATGCCCAATCCGCAGCCGACGACGGCGCCACCACCGGCGAGGCGCTTTTTCCCGAGAACCAACCGTTGATCGAAGACGCGTCGTGGCCCAGCGAGCCATCCTTCGCAGCCGGCGCACCAGAGGACGAGCGGATGCCAGAGAACGAACCGGCGGCCGAGGATCAGACCTTGCCCGAGAACGAGCCACAGCCCGAGGACGAGACGCTACCCGAGAACGAGCCGCGGCCCGAGGACGAGGCGCTGCCCGAGAACGAGCCGCCAGAAGCGCCAGCGGACGAGGACGCGCCCCTGCCCGGTGGCGAGGTGATTCCGCCTGGCGAGCCGGTCACCGAGGGGGAGATAATCCCCGAGGGAGATCCCGTTCCGGAAGGCGAGGTGATCCCGCCGGGCGAGGTCGTCTCCACCGCCGCGCTGGCCGCGCCGTCCGACGCCGAGGCCTCGCGCGCCGCCGACGTTTCGTCTCCCGAGGAGAGCCATGAAGAAGCGTAAGCGCGCCCAGGCAGAGCCGCGGCGCGACCGGTCTAGTCCGGACGCGCCGGCAGCGCCCGAAGCCGAAGAGAAAGCCTCACCGGCGCCGACGAAGGACGCCGAGACCGCGGCGACCTCCCCGTCCGACGCGCCTGGGGAGACCGTCGCTTCCGAAGCGGCCCCGGCCGACGATGCGACGGCCCAGTCTGCTGACGCGGCCCAGGACGGGCTGTCTGCCGACGGCGCCAGCCCCGCGGACGAGCCCGCGGCCGTCCCGGCGTCACCTGAACCAGCCGGAGCCGCGGGATCCGCCTCACTTGCCGGCGATGGCGAAGCGGTCTCGGCGGGTGACAGCCCGTCCCCCGAGGACGACGACAGCGGATGGGAAGACGCGCCCACGCGCGAGCTGGACGTCGGCAACATGGAGTTCGCGGCCACCTGGACCGACGCACACGACACGCTGCCCAACGTCGACCCCGAGGCGGACGCCGCCGAGGCGTCGTCCGACGGCGATGGCGACGCGACGCCCGATGGCGAGGGGGCCGAGGACGGCGAGGCGCTGCCCACGGACATGTGGCGCGTGGAGAGCATCCTGGAGAGCCTGCTGTTCGCCACCGATCGCCCGCTGGGCGTCAGCGATCTGAAGCGGCTGCTGGCGGTGAAGGACGCCAAGATCGTCACCGACGCGCTGGGCGCCCTGCGCGATCGCCGGTCCGACAGCGGCATCCAGCTGATCTCGGTCGCCGGCGGCTGGCAGCTGCGCACCCACCCGGCCAACGGGGCCTGGGTGGCGAAGCTGGTGGCCGGCCGGCCGCAGCGCCTGTCGCGCGCCATGATGGAGACCCTGGCCATCGTCGCCTACCGCCAGCCCATCACCCGCCCCGAGATCGACGAGATCCGGGGCGTCGACTGCGGGCCCGTGCTGCGCACGCTGCTCGATCGCAACCTGATCCGCATCATTGGTAAGAAGGAAGAGGTGGGACGTCCCATGCTGTACGGCACGACGCCGGAGTTCTTGAAGACCTTCAGCTTGCGGGACCTGACCGAGCTGCCCACCCTGCGCGAGTTCCACGAGCTGGGCGCCGACGAGAAGGCGCAGGTGGACAAGAAGCTGCCGCGCCCCGAGGGCGAGGTCGGCAGTGACGCCGTCGGCGCTGCCGGCGAGGCGCCGCTGCGGCCCGCCACGGTCGACCTTCCCCAGGCGGATCCAGCGGAGGACGACGAGCTGTTCGATGAGCTCGATCGCGCCACCGCCGCGGCGGCCCGCGCCTCGGACGCGGCGGCGCCGCCCCCCGAGCCCACGGCCGAAGAGGAACCGGCGAGCGCCTCCCGCGTGGGTGAAGGCTGATGGGCCTTCGCCTGCAGCGCTACCTGGCCCAGGCCGGCGTGGCGTCCCGCCGCCGCGCCGAGCAGCTGATCGCGTCCGGCGCGGTCAAGGTCAACGGCCAGGTGGTCGACAAGCCCGGCATCGTGGTGGCCGAGCGCGATCGCGTCGAGGTCGACGGCAAGCGCGTGATGCGCGTCGATCCCGTCTACCGCGTGCTGCTGAAGCCGCGCGCCTGCCTGGCCACGCTGGGAAAGTCCGGCGATCGCCCGACGCTGCGGCGGTACCTGCACGATCCCGAGCCGGGGATGGTCGTGGTCGCGCCGCTCGATTTCCCGGCCGAGGGCGTGGTGTTGCTGACGACCGACGGCGAGCTGGCGGAGGCCATCTCGAAGAAGCGTCAGAAGGTGCCCATGACCTACCACCTGAAGTTGCAGGGCGCCGTGGGCGAGGACGAGCTGACCCGGCTGGCGAAGGGTTGGCGGTGGGAGAACATTCCGGTCAAGCCGATCGCCGTCGAGTCGCTGGCGACCACCGGCAAGAACACCTGGATCCAGATGGTGGTGACCGAGATCCGTCCCCGGGCCCTGAAGGCCGGCGGCGATCTGTTGCGCCATTCCGTGCTGAAGATCTCGCGCGTGCGCCTGGGTCGCATCTCCTTCGAGGGATTGGAGATGGGCGGTTGGCGCGATCTCAGCAAGTCGGAGGTCGCCGAGTTACGAGATAGTGCCGGCGTGGGGAGCTGAGCCGGACGGCGGCCTGGACGAAATTGTCCTCTTCGAGGGTGTAAGGCGCCCCTAGGAAGAAATCGGCCGATGAAGTGCGCTTTGGGCTGGCGATCGTGGTAAATGTCGAAAGAAAGCAGGGGAAGGGGGACTCGCCGGATGGGACTCTCTGGGATCTGCGCATCATCCGGCGATAGTGGTCAGCTGAAAACTCGCGCGGTCTCTGACAGGTGTCTCGATGGGCAAGCGACTCTACGTAGGAAATCTCTCGTTCAACGCCACGGAAATGGACCTGCGCGACTTGTTCGCGGACTCGGGCACGGTGGCCGAGGCCAAGCTGGTCATGGACCGCGACACCGGCCGCCCCCGCGGGTTCGGTTTCGTCGAGATGTCGACGGACGCCGAGGCCGCGACCGCGATCAGCAACCTGAACGGTCGTGATTTCATGGGCCGTCCCCTGACGGTCAACGAGGCCCAGGAGCGCTCCGGTGGCCGGGGTGGCGGCGGCGGCGGCGGTGGTGGCCGCGGTGGCGGCGGCGGCGGCCGCGGCGGTCGCTGGTAGCCGACCGCTTCGCCTCGCGCGAGCGATTCGACAGGGCGTGGTGACTCGTTACCGAGGCACCGCGCCCTTCGTGTTTTCGGACTGCCTGCTGCCGTGAGGGGCGCCCTCAGGCGCCGGCGCGGGACAGGCGGGCAGCGGCCGCGGCCGACATGAAGCGCAGGCGGCCCTCGGCATCTGCGCACAGGTCGCCGGCGGCGTTACGGAGCTCCGCGCGGGCGTCGGCGCCGCGGGCGTCCGACGAGACGATGCGCCCGACGATGCGCAGCGGCTGGCCGGTGTGGATGGGCCCCAGGAAACGCACGCGCAGCTCGGTGGTGAGCGGCAGCTTGTCGAGCAGTCCGTACACCGCCCAGGCCATCGCCTCGTCGAGCAGCGTCGAGGTCAGGCCGCCGTGCAGGATGGTGCCGTAGCCGCCCAGCGCCGCGTCTGCCGTGTAAGTGGTGACGACCGCGTCGCCATCGCGTTCGAACACCAGCCGCAGGCCGCGCGCGTTGTCCGGCCCGCAGGCGAAGCAGGTGGCGAAGCCGAAGCTGCGCGGGATGGGCGTGGGGCCGCCGGGCGCGCTCAATAAACCTCGATCTCGGTCAGGGCCACCAGGCTGTTCGAACGGACGCGGATGAAGAGGGCCCGCGTTCCCGGCGGGGCCTTGTAGACCCACGGGTTCGAGCTGCTGAACGGCTGGGTCCGCGTCTCGACGACGGTGAAGTTGACGCCGTTGGGCGAGAGCTCGAGCATGAGCGGCAATCCGGCGTCGAACAGTCCGTCCCGCCGGTTGAAGATCTTCACCTGCGAGATCTTCCGGTCCTCCTGGAGGTCTATCAACACCCAGCCGGGCCCCGGAGCGGTCTCGACCCCGTAGGTCGGCTCGATCACGCCGTTGTTGACGCCCGTGCCGTCGGCGGGGGCGGTGCTGGCCGGGTGGCGGCTGCTGGCGGCCGCGGGCCTGTTCAGCGCCAGGTTGGGGTGGCGCAGGCTGGCGAAGATGCCGCAGCCGAGCAGCAACAGCAGGACCACGGTCACGGCCAACCGCCCATATCGCCGCGCCTTCAGCTCGGACGTCGTGGCCGGCTCGATCAGCCGCCGCAAGCGTCGCAGCGTGGCCTGCACGACGGCGCGACGATCCAGCAACGCCTGGGCCGGCAAGCGATCGAACCCCAGCGGCTGGGCAGCCTCCAGCGCCGCGCGCGCCTTGTCCAGCTTGGCCGGCAGGGCGGGCAAGCGGCCACGCTGCCGCAGGTCCAGAAGGACGTCCCAGGGGGTCGTCCCCGCCGGCAGCGGGCCGTCCGTGACGGGAAACTCGGCGTCGTGAGCCAGCGCCAGCGCGCCCACCAGCAGCGGCAACGCCTCCCGGTACAGCAACAGCGCCGCCACGACGCCACGCTCGTCGGTCAGTTGATCGGCGACGGCGGTGCGGTCCAGCGCAGCCGCGTAGTACTCCTTGATCAGCGCCTGGCGCTCGGCCGGCCGGGCGGCGGCCTGCTTCAGCGCGCCCGTCAGCAGGAACCGCTCGCGCGCCCGGCGGGCGAGCGAAGGGAAGGTCGGCGAAGCTGGCGACGCGGTGGACATGCGGCCGGCGGAAATTACCAAGGTCCCCCGTGCGAAGACAACACGCCGCGCGCCGCTCATGGCGACGCGGGCGGTGCCTCGTCGTCTCGCCGGCCCATCGGCGGGGGCGCTACGACGACAGAACGCCCATCACCGTCACTTCGTTCTTGTTGTGTTCCAGGTGCTTGATGCGCGCGTGGGCGAGCGGCGCCGAGGTCAGGATCCCGCGCAGCTCGTCGAGGATGCCGTAGCCCTCGCGGCCCTTGAACTTCACCGTCACCACCAGCTTGCGGCAGGCGCGGCGGCCCACCCAGCGCTGGATCAGCGCGAGCGCGCGCGGCGGCTCGCACACCACGTCCGACAGCAGCCAGTCCACGGACTGGGCCGGCTCGTAGGTGAAGGCGTTGCCCTCCAGCATGGTCAGACGTGGCTCGCGCAGCAGCTCCGGCGCCAGCGGCGAGCGATCGACCGCCACCACGCGCGCCCCGCGCTTGAGCGCGGTGTAGCTCCAGCCGCCGGGGGCGCCGCCCAGATCCACGCACAGCTCACCGGGCCGCGGCTGGTCACCCATCCAGCAGAAGGCCTCCTCGAGCTTTCGGTAGGCCCGCGAGGGCGGGCGGCGATCTTCGGCGACGGGCGCCACGCCCCCTGGCCACGCGGCCAGCTGGCAGCCGCCGCGCTCGAGCGGGCGCGGTGGCGCGGCCGAGACGTACCCGCGCTCGCGATCGAGCAGCAGCACCTGGACGACCAGCACCAGCGCCCCGAAGGTCCCGGCCGCCTGGGCGGCGTCCTGGTAGGCGCGGCTGGCGCGCCGCCGCCGCTGTTTCAGCAAGGCCAGGATCTGCGCGCCCACCAGCGCGGCCCGTCCCTGCAGGCGCGGATCCGCGCCCGTCAGCGCGAACGCGTGCAGGGTGAAAGGTCCGGCCGCGCCGTCGACGGCCGCCTCGACCGCCGCGTAGGCTTGCTCGGCCAGCGCCGTCACGCTGGGGGCGCCCAGCGCCACCGCGGCGGGAAGTTGCTGGCGCGCGAACACAGGATCCCGCGGGGGAGACTCCACGCCCGGCTCGCCGGCCTGGACCAACCCGGGCCAGCTCGACGCCGGCTGCGCCTGCCACTCCCGCGGCAGCTCGGCGCACAGCGCCGCCTCGAATCCGGGGGTGGCCAGCAGCAGGCGCGTGCCGGTCTCACTCACGGGCGGCGTCCCGGGTCGCGTCGGCATAGGCCGGCGAGGTCAGGAACGACACCAGCTCGCGCGTCCGCGGCGCGCGCAGGAACGCGCTCCGGCCGGCCTGCGCCGACGCGCCCTGATCGGCCGCCTGCTGCCGGTACAGCACCCGCAGCGCGGCCAGGGGGCTACGACAGGCCAGCAGCGCGAACCGATCCGACGCCAGCGCAGCCGCGGCGCGAAATCCTTCCCAGCCGGCGAGCGCCTCCTCGGCCAGCAACAGATCGCCGGCCACGCGCGGCCGCGGGGCCGCGCCCACCAGCGCCGCCACGCGCTCCGGGCCGGCGAGCTCGCCGGCGGCGGCGACGGCCAGCGGCAATTCGGGCGGCGTCCGCCCGGCCAGCGCCGCGGACGCCCCGCGCAGCAACGCCTCGACCTCGCTGGCCTCGCGCGAGGTGACGGCGTCGACCAGGGCCAGCCCCCCGCGCAGGCGATCGAACGCGCGCGCCACCAGGAAGGTCAGCTCGTCGTCGGGCAGGACCAGCAGGCTCTGCGGGATTGAGATCAGCGCGGGGCGGGTCGCCAGCGCGGCCACGTCGGCCGACTCCTCGGCGGGCGCCTCCGTCACGGACAGCTCCAGCGCCGGGACGGCCATCGTCGTTGCCAGCGCGTGCCACGCCTCGCGACGGTCGCTCGAGATCGCGAGCTCGCCGCCGGCGGACGGCCGCGTCCCGAGCGGTCCGAAGCCGGCCAGTCCATGCGCCAGCGCGGCCAGGGCGCGGCGCAACGGCGCCGCGGTCGCCCCGACACCGGGGTGATCGCTGCCGCCGGCCAGGGCCATGCTGGCTGCGGTCGGCGGCGGGCACGGCCCCAGCCCTTCCAGGCGGGAGAGCACGCCGGTCCCTTCGCTCAGGAACGCCGCCAGCGCGTAGAGTGGACGCGCCAGCGCAGGCTCCTCGCGCCGGTCCGCCAGCCAGCCGAGCGCCAGTGACGATCCGCCGCCCAGGGCCGCCGGATCGTCCGCCAGCTGCGCGTTCAACGCGCCGGTCATGCCCGCCAGCGCGGCGCGCGCCTCGCTGCCTCCTGGGCCCACCAGCAGCTTCACCGCCGGCTCCAGGCTGGCCGGGGTGGCCGCGCCCAGGTGCTGGGCCGCCTCGGCCAGCGCCTGCGCCATCAGGCGCGGTTGCTCGCGTGCGTCGTCGATGCCTGCCGCGGTGATGGGCGCGGGCTGGTGACCGGCGATCGCGGCCGCCAGGGCGGCGCGCACGCGGATCAGGACGGGCGCCCGGGCCAGCGCGCCGGTGCGCGCCAGCTCGCTGGCGACCTCGGCCGCGTCGTCGAATCGCCCGCGCGTCCAGAACCCGCTGACCAGCCGCGACGCCGTCGGCAAGAACGCGGGGGCCAGGTCCGACGCCTTCAGGAACGCGTCGAAGGCGCGTGGCTCGTCGTGCAGCCGTTCCAGCAGCAGCTCGCCCTGGCGGTGCAGCGCCTCGGCGCGCCGCGCCGGCTCGGGGTGCAGGCGCGAGAGGCGCTCGCACGCGTCGGCGGCCTCCGCGTACGCCTCCAGGCGCTCCAGCGCCTCGATCAGACGCTCCAGCGCCGCCACGCGATCGCCGTCCTGGGCCAGGATCAGCTCCTGGTAGTAGCGGACGGCCCCCCAGTCCTCGAGCTCTGCGTACAGCTGGCCCAGCCGCTCGCGCACTTGCAGCGTGGTGTCGAGCGCGTCCAGGGGCAGGAGGCGCAGCACCTCCTCCAGCCGTTGCACCGCGGCCGCGCGATCGCCGCGCCGGATGGCCAGCTCGGCCAGCGCCTGCCGCGCTTCGACCTGGCGCGGCTCGAGGATCGCCAGCTCGCGAAAGCAGGCCTCGGCCACGGCGTCGTCGCCGGCGTCGCGCGCCAGCACGGCCCGACGGTGGACCAGCGTCTCGCGCGCGATCACGTCGGCGGCGCCAGGCGCCGCGTTCAGCTTCTCGTACAGCTCGCGCGCCAGCGCCCGCTCGTGCGCCCGGAACGCCACCTCGGCGCGCAGGGCCAGGCCTTGTGCTGTCTGGGGAACCAGGCGCAGCGCCTCATCCAGCTCGGCCGCCGCAGCCCGATCGTTGCCGCCAGAGATCAGCAGGCGGGCATGCGCGATCAGGAACTCGGCGCGCGGGTCGGGCCGGGGGCCGGCGGCGTCGGAGCCGCCGGGGAGCTGCATGGCCCGCCGGTACGCCTCCTCGGCGTGCTCTAGGTCGCCGCTCGATTTGGCGACCCGACCGAAGCTGGCGTAGGCCGCGCGCCGCCGCTCTGGCGGCAGCCGGTCGAAGTCGCGCAGCAGGTTCGTCAGCGCGCCGCCGCGCGCCTGGGTGTCCTCCTCGGTCGCGTACACCGCCTCGGTGCGGCCGGTGACGTTCCCCTCGCCCTCGACCGCGACGGGAACGGCCGACTCCGCGCCGGGGGCGGCCAGGCGCGCCTGCTGCGCGGCCAGCGTACGGGCGCGCGCCGGCTCACCGGCCGCCACCGCGCGGGAGAGCAGCACGCCCAGCGTTCGCGCTGCCTCGGCGCTGTTTCCCAGACGTTCGGCCAGCTCGGCCCGCAGTTCCAGACCGCGGTCCGGGCTGCCGGCCAGGGACACCTCGGTCAAGGTCGCCAGCGCCAGCGCGGCGCCACCGCCCGCCGCCAGCACCGCCTCGGCGATCTCGGCGTGCAGGACGCCGCGGCGATCCGGATCTTCGTGGCTACGAAGGTGCTCGTCGATCGCGGCGTCTGCCGATGCGCACTCGCCGGACATCAGCGCGCGGGCGACCGCCGCGGCGAAGGGGACCGGGGCAGGGGACGTCGCGCCGGCGATCAGCGCGCCGCCGGCCACGACGTCGCGGGGCGCGCCGTCGCGGAGGGCCGCCGCTGCCTCGGCCGCCAGACGGGCGTCCTCTTGCTCGCCGCGCGCAGCGGCCAGCGCGGAGGCGCGCAGGAAACAGGCCGCCGCCGCCTCGCGCTCGCCGGCCTGCCAGGCGCCCAGCGCCGCGTACAACCAGCCGGGCAGGAACTCTGGCCAGGCCTGCGTCAGGGCGCGCGCGCCCGCATCCAGGACCGCCGTCCCCGCGGGCGCGGCCAGCGCCACCAGCCGGGCCTGGGCGGCCAGTTCCTCCGGCCGGACGGCCAGGTGCGCGCGATAGGCCTCCTCGGCCGCGCGAACGTCGCCCGCGAACAGGGCCCGCTCGGCGTCCGCCAGGGCGTCGGGCAGCCGCTGGCCCTCCAGCCACGACCGGCAGGCCCAGGACGGGGGGGAGGTGGCCCGGCCGGGCGGACCGCACTCGAATTGCAGGCGCCACGTCCCGTTGCCGGCGTCCTCACCAGCGCCGTCCGGCGCCGCGATGGCGCTCAGGCTGGCCAGCGTCAGATCGGGCATCCGCCAGCCGCCGGCCACCAGTGCCGGGATCAGCGCCAGGTCCAGCGGGGCCACGTCCAGGGCGCCGTCGCGCGCGGTGAGGCGCGGCGACGGTCCCCCGCAGCCTGCCACGATCGCGCGCGCCAGCGCGCCGCCCAGCAGGGGCGCCGGCAGGGGCAGCGGCGCGTACACGCGCACGTCTCCCAGGAACAGCGCCAGCCGGCGCTCGCCGGTGGCGCGCGGTAGCAGCGCGACGCGCATCGTGAACGGCGACGTGCGATGGCCGATGGTCACCCGGCCGCCCAGCCAGGACACTCCTGCGGCGAACCAGACCCGCAGCTCGGAGAACCCGCTGTCGCTCGACACGCAGGCGCGCAGGCCGCGCTGCAGGCGCTCCGCGGTGGTGCCCAGCGTCGCCTGGCGCAGGGCCAGCCGCTGCGACTTCACGGGCGCGCCGCCGTCGCCGCGGCCGCCGGCCTGCAGGCCGCGCGCGGGGACGTCCAGCTCCAGCGCTTCCAGCCAGGCCCACGCGTGGTCGGCGCGCGGTTGGTTCGCGTCGAGCGACAGGCGGCGCCCCCCGTCGGCGACCGTCAGCGCGATCGGCGCGGCGAGCGAATCCGTCAACTCCACGGCACGCGCCCCGGCGCAGCGGTCCCAAGGCGAGCACCCTGTGGGCGGCGCTCGATGACGGGTGGATTGTTAGCTGACATTCCGACGGGCCGGCCCACCGGCCGGACCGGGCGCAGGCTCCAGGCCGTAGAGCCGCCGTCCCCGCCGGCCGCCGAAGAAGGCGATCAGCACCAGCGCCCAGGCCACGCCCACCACCGACACCATGATCGGCTGGCCAATCATCGCCGAGCGCACCGCCTGCGCCAGCTCGGCGGCGGGCAGGTCGGTGCCGCGACCGGCGCTCTGTAGCGCCGCGGCCAGCAGCGCGGCGGCGTGGTCGGCGTAGTCACGCATCAGCGACAGGTAAAGCGGCAGGCAGCCGAGCAGATAGGCGATCAGCAGGGCGGCCGACAGCAACGACAGCCGCCTGCCGTGACGATCGCCCGCCATCACCGCAGCGGTCGCATACAGGCTGAACAGCGCCAGCGCCACCTCGACCAGGGCCTCGATGCGCACGGCCGTGCGATGACCACGCAACGTCGCCGATTGCGCGGCCGCCAGCTTCACCGTCAGCTCCGTGTCCAGGGCGGGCAGGGTGGCGGGGCCGGTGGCGCCCCGCTCCGGCGTCTTCGCGGGCAACACCATGCCCGGGTCGCTCAGCTTCAGCAGCCCCGAGACCAGCGAGGTGCCGCTGGCCAGCAACATCATGGCGCCCAGGACGGACACCCAGGTGGGACGCGTGGCGGGCGGCTGGGCGCGCACGTTCGTTCGACGACCGATTGGCACCCGCTACGACGGTGACCGGTGCTGCGCGTCCTGATCACCCACGCAAGGCTCGTAGGGGACCGGCGGCTGCCCGTCGTCGTACTTCAGGACGCTGCGGTTGACGGTGATGCGCCCGGCGGCCTTCTCTTCCTGGCAGCGGGCCTTCACCCAGTTCGTCATCACCTCGTTCCACTTCACCAGCTCGGCGTCGCGCTGCAGGTCCGCCTTCTTCGCCTCCAGCTCCTTCGCGTCGGGATCCTTGCGCTCTTTCAGGCGCACCACCACGAAGCTGCCGGCGACCTCGACCGGTCCGGCCAGCGGCGCCTCCGGCTTCAGATCGAAGGCGGCCTTGGCCAGCGCCGGCGAGTCGCCGATCTGCTCGACGATGGAGCCGCGGCGCGAGAACAGCCCCGTCTCCTCGGCGCGCGCGTCGATGGCGGACGGGGCGGGCTTGGCCGGCTTGGCGGCCGGCTTACCGTCTGCCGGCTTGCTGTCCGTCGACTCCGTGGCCGGTCCAGGGAAAAGCTGCTTCAACGTCTTGTCGGGCGACGCCTTCGCCAGGGCCAGGGCCTGCTCGGCGCGCTGCTTGGCGATGGCGACGGCCTTGTCCTGGCGCAGCCGCTCCTCGGCCAGATCCGACTTCACCGCGTCGAAGCCCAGCGTGCCCTTGCGCGTCCCCGACAGCAGGTACAGCGCCAGGTTGTCACCTTTCTTGTAGGGGCCCACCACGACGCCCGGCTTGGCGGACATCACGGCCGCCTCGTCGGCGTCGGACAGCCCCAGCGTGCCCTTGCGCTTCCAGCCCAGGTCGCCGCCCTTGCTGCGGCCTTCCTCATCCTCGGACAGCTCGCGGGCCAGCTTGCCGAACGACTCGCCCTTGTTGACGCGGCCGACGATGATCTCGGCCCGCTTGCGGGTGTTGGCCTCGTCGGCGGGCGTGGTGGGGTGCAGGACCAGCTCGCGCAGCCGGGCCTCCTGGGGCACGTCGGCGTAGATCGCCTTGCGCTGCTCGAAGGTGTCCTTCAGCTTCGCCTCGTTGGCCTTGATGTACGCGGCCAGCTCTTCGGCGGTGGGCTCGGCCTCGCCCTCGTACTTGCGCGAGGGGAACCGGACGTACTCCAGGTTCACCTGGCGGTTCTTGGCCTCGAACGCGGTCTTGATCTCCTCTGGAGACACGCGCACCGAGGCGCGCATGAAGTCGCGCACCGCCGCCGCCAGCAGCTCGCGCCGCTGCTGCTGCACGAAGCGCTCCGGCGACAGCCCCAGATCGTACAGGGCGAAGTTCTTGAACTGATCGTAGTTGAAGACGCCGTCCTTCTGGATGCGCGGCACGGAGCGCTGGATCCCCAGACCGACGATCTTCGCGTCGACCAGCATCTTGTTGACGTCTTCCTCGCCCACGTCGAAGCCCAGCCGCTCGGCCTCGTTGGCCAGCAGTTCGCGCTCGATCAGGCGATCCATGACCGCCTCCTTGAAGCGCCTCAGTTTCAGGAACTGAGCCGGCTGGTTCCCCCCGCCCATCAGGCGGAAGGCGTAGGTGTACGCCTGCGTCGACACGGTCTCGCCGCCCACGTGGGCGGCCGATTCGTCACCACCCATCGCTCCTTCGCATCCGCCGCCGCCCCGCGATTGCGGACCGAAGCTGATGATGAAGACGGCGATGATGATGCCGAACACGATGTAGATGAGCAGCGATTGCGATGATTTGCGCATCTGCTCGAGCATGAAATAGGCCTCCGGATGAACGTTCGACGGGTTGAGGAAGGACTGCTGGGACTGAAGTGGGCGCGGAATCTACCACCTCGGCCACGATCCGCGAAGGCGACGATGAAGGTGTCGCGAACGGGATCAGGGGAGGAGGGCGTCCGCCGGCGCTACTGCACCCAGATCACGCCGGCCATGAAGTTGCCGTCGTCGTTGAAACCGTGGAACTCGCAGTAGTAGGCGTAGAAGCCGGGCGTGGGGAACGTGAACGTCTTCATGGCGCCGCTGTTCGTCTCGGTGATGGGGCTGGGCAGGGTCCCGCGCAGCGAGTGCATCAGTGGATGGCCGGAGAAGCTGTCGCTGCTGGTCGCGGGAACGAACGTGACCTGGCTGCCGGCCGCCACCTTCATGCACTTCGGCGTGTAGGTCAGATCGATCCCGCCGTAGGCGATGGTGGTGCCCGCGGTGGTGTAGGCGTCTTCGCTGTTGCAAGGGTTCACGGCCACGAAGGCCGCCGCCCCCACACCCCCCGCGCCAGTCGCGCCGGCCGCGCCGCCCGCGCCACCCGCGCCGCCTGCGCCGGTCGCGGCCCCTCCCGCACCGGCTTCGCCGGCGTTGCTTCCGCCACCGCCGCCGCCCGCCGCGCCTGCGGGCGAACCCGCCGCGCCGCCGGTGCCGGTGCTCTTCGCCGGGGTCGAGTCGCAGCCAGTCGTCGCCAGCGAACCGGCGGAGAGGGCGAGAGCAGAGAACACCAGGCCGGTACGGATAGCGCGATTCATTACGGGACCTCCATGTGGGAACAATGTAGGGGAACGGCGGCGACAATAACCCAGAACGAAGGTCGCGAGTCGCGCATCGTTGTGGTAGAAGCGCCAGGCCCGCGCAGCATCACAACCCCCCAAAATCTTTCGACCTTTCGACAACACGCATGCTTCTCGACTGGGTCTATGGACTCTTTTCGAACGATCTCGCCATCGACCTCGGGACGGCGAACACGCTGACGTTCGTCCGCGGTAAGGGGATCGTCTCGAACGAGCCCTCCGTGGTGGCGGTGCAACGGGCCGGTAACGGGACCAAGAAGGTCCTGGCCGTGGGCAAGGAAGCGAAGGAGATGCTGGGCCGGACCCCGGGCAACATCGTGGCGGTGCGGCCCATGAAGGACGGCGTCATCGCCGACTTCGAGGTGACCGAGGCGATGCTGCGCTACTTCATCACGCGCGTGCACAACCGCCGCACGCTGGTGAAGCCCCGCATCATCATCGGCGTCCCCTCGGGGATCACCGAGGTCGAGAAGCGGGCGGTGCGTGACTCGGCGCTGGCCGCCGGCGCGCGTGAGGTCTATCTGATCGAGGAGCCCATGGCCGCGGCCATCGGCGCCGGACTGCCGGTCACCGAGCCGAGCGGCAACATGATCGTCGACATCGGCGGCGGCACCACCGAGGTGGCCGTGATCTCGATGGCGGGCATCGTGGTGTCGAAGTCGATCCGTGTGGCCGGCGACAAGCTGGACGAGGCGATCGTGGCGTTCATCAAGCGCAAGTACAACTTGCTGGTGGGCGAGCGCACCGCCGAGATCATCAAGAAGCAGATCGGCAACGCGTATGCCGTCGACGAGGTGTCGACGATGGAGATCAAGGGACGTGATCTGGTGGCCGGGATCCCGAAGACGCTGGTGGTCAACAGCGACGAGGTCCGCGAAGCCCTGTCCGAGCCCGTCAATCAGATCGTCGACGCCGTTCGCTCGGTGCTCGAGCGGACGCCGCCCGAGCTGGCGGCGGACATCGTCGATCGTGGAATCGTGTTGACGGGCGGCGGGTCGCAGCTGAAGAACCTCGACGTGTTGCTGCGCGAGGAGACCGGGCTGCCCGTGATGGTGTCGGACACGCCCGAGTGCGCCGTGGTGCTAGGCACCGGGCGGGCGCTCGACGAGCTGAACTTGCTGCGCGAAGTCGCGTTGCAGTGAGGCGAGCCCCGTGATCTTGCCGAACGGCAAACGCCTGCGAGAGGGCGCGGTGGTGGGGGTGACGCTGCTGCTGTCGTTGATCGCGCTGCGCATGAGCGCCAAGGATCCCGGCGAGCTGTCCACGCTGGATCGCGGGATCCTGGGCGTGGTGGCGCCCGCCCAGGCGGCGATGTCCACCGTCGCGCGCGCCATCGCCAACGTCGCCGGACGGTACGCCGAGCTGACCCACGTGCGCACCGAGAACGATCGCCTGCGCAGCGAGAACAGCCGCCTGCGCGCCGAGCTGATGGAGACGAAGCGGGTCGCCGCCGAGAGCGGACGCTACCAGCGCCTGCTGGGCCTGCGCGACACCACGCCGGCCGAGACGCTGGCCGCGCGCGTGATCAGCATCGACGCCTCGCCGTACTTCCGGGTCGCCCGCGTCGACATCGATCGCGGCGAGGGGCTGGTGAAGCGGGGCATGCCGGTGCTGACGCCGGAGGGGGTGGTGGGGCGCATCAACCGCGTCTCGGGCGGCACGTCCGACATCCTGCTGGCGGTCGATCCGCGTTCGTCGATCGACGTCTTCATCCCCCGTACCGGCGGTCGCGGCGTGCTGCGTGGCAAGGCGGGGGAGAACGGCTATCACTCGACCATCGAGTATCTGGTGCGCGGCGAGCAGGCCCGGGAGGGTGATCTGGTGGTGACCAGCGGCCTGGGCGGCACGTTCCCGCGCGATCTGGCCGTGGGCAAGGTGTCCCACGTGACCCCGAACCCGTCGGGCCTGTATCAGGAGGTCGAGGTGGCGCCCGACGTCGACTTCGCGCGCCTGTCCGAGGTGCTGGTGGTGGTGGCGCCGCCGCCCACGCCCGATCCCGACGCCGGCTCGCCCGCGCGCCGCCCCCCGCCGCTGCCCGGCCACGGCCCGTCGGTGTACCGATGACGCTCCGGAAGAGATGAGAAGATAGACATGCGGTCATTGCTGACACTCCTGGTCGCCTACATCCTGCTGGTGCTGCAATCGACGGTGCTCGAGCTGGCGCCGGTGCGGATGGCCGCGCCCAGCCTGGGCCTGCTGGTGGTCCTGTACGTGGGCGTATCGGGCAAGTGGGCCATCTCGTCGGCTTCCATCGTGGCGCTGTGCACGGGCTATCTGCTGGATCTGGTCTCGGGCGCGCCGCAGGGCGTGCACGCATTGGTCTTCATCCTGATCTGCATCTTCGCGCGCGCGCTGTCGACGCGCGTGGCGGTGCAAGGCATCGTGCTGTCGGCGGCGGTGTCGTTCGTGGCCAGCCTGCTGGCGTCGGTGCTGGTGATCATCGTGCGGGCGCGGGTCACGCCCGAGGGGGGCTACGGCGGCCTGAAGGACGCCCCGCTGGAGGCGCTGCTGACCGGCGTGGCGGGGCCCTTCGTCATGGGCCTGCTGCGCCGGATCGACGGGAAGCTGGAGGCCACGCGGGCACGCGTGGGGCTAGGACGCGGGGCCCGCTCGCGCAACATCGGGCGCGCGCAGTCGCCATGGAGATAACGGGACAGGACGCAGAGCTCCCCGAGATCCGCCGCCGGGCTCGCGTGTTCGCGCTGTTCGCGGTGTTTGTCTTCGTGATCATCGCCTGCCGGCTGTTCTACCTGCAGGTGATCGAGGGCGACGCCTTCTACAAGCTGACCTCGGACAGCATCATCCGCACCATCGTCAAGCCGGCGGTGCGCGGCGAGATCCGCGATCGCAAGAACCGCGTGCTGGCGCGCATGCGGCCGGCCGCCAACGTGTCGGTCCTGCCGCGCGAGGTGACGCCCGAGTCCTTCGACAAGCTGCGCACCGCGCTGGCCCTGGGCCCCGAGGACGCGGCCGATCTGTGGGATCGCATCCAGACCGACCGGACCGCCGCTCACGATTCACCGCCCCGCGACCGCGATCACCCGCTGGTGGTGCAAGAGGACATCTCGCGCGCGGCCCAGGCGGTGCTGGAGGAGGCCGGCCAGGACCTGCCCGGCGTCAAGCTGGAGCACACGATCAGGCGCGATTACCCCTACGGTCCGATCGCGTCGCATGTGCTTGGTTACATGAACGAGATCTCGGCCGACGAGCTGCGCGCCAAGAAGCAGGAGAGCTACCGTCCGGGCGATCTGGTCGGTCGCGTCGGCATCGAGCGGCAGCTGGAGGGTTACCTGCGCGGGCGCACGGGCTTCCAGAAGGTGGTGGTGGATCGGCGGGGCGTGCCCAAGACGAACATCCGTGATCTGGTCGAGGGCGCCATCAAGCAGGACCCCATCCCCGGCAACAACGTGTTCCTGACCCTGGACATGGACCTGCAGAAGATCGCCGAGCGGGCCATGCGCAACGCGAACGCCGGCGCCACGGTGGTCGTCGACGTCGACACCGGGCGCATCCTGGCCGCCGTGTCCAAGCCAGACTTCGATCCCAACGAGATGTCCGGCCACCTGTCCAGCGAGGCCCAGGCGCGCATCCTGGCGGACCGCTTCCATCCGCTGAAGGACAAGGTCCTGAGCGAGACCTACTTCCCCGGGTCGACCTTCAAGGTGGTGACGGCGCTGTCGGCGCTGGAGGACAAGCTGATCTCGCCCGAGGAGCACACCAAGTGTCATGGCTTCTTCGAGATCGGGCGGCGGCGCTTCAAGTGCACGAAGACGCACGGGGTGGTGGCGCTGTACGACGCCATCGTGCAGAGCTGCAACGTCTACTTCTACGAGCTGGGCGCGCGGCCGGGCATGCTGGATCGGCTGGCCCGGTTCGGCACCGACATGGGCCTGGGGGCGCCCTCTGGCCTGGGCATGAACGGCGAGGAGGCCGGCTTCATCGCCACGGAGGAGTGGTACCGCGAGCAGAAGCGCCTGAACCCGAAGAACGAGGGGTTCCAGGTCGGCCACGCATTGAACGCCGCCATCGGCCAGGAGACGCGCGTCACCGTGCTGCAGATGGCGATGCTGTACGCGGCCATCGCCAACGGCGGCAAGCTGTGGCTGCCGCAGATCGTGGAGCGGATCGAATCGCCGACCGGCCAGGTGCTGGAGGAGTTTCCGCCGCGCGTGCGCCGCGAGCTGTCGGTGTCGCCCGAGAACCTGGCCATCGTGCGGCAGGCGTTGGTGGGGGTCGTGAACGAGCCCAAGGGGACCGCCTACAAGGCGCGGCCCGACGACGATCTGGAGGTGTCGGGCAAGACCGGCACCGCGCAGGTGCGGCACATGGGCAAGCGGGGCGAGCCGCTGTCGTCCTACGAGCAGAATGACCACGCCTGGTTCGCCGGCTTCGCCCCGTCGGGACACCCGCGCATCGCCTTCGCCGTGCTGGTCGAGCACGGGGGCCACGGCGGCGACGTGGCCGCGCCCGTGGCGATGGAGATCACGCACGGCTACTTCGAGTCGGTGGCGCCCGCGGATCGGGCCGCGCCCCATCTGGGGTTGCCGCGGCGCCGCCCCGGACGCATCGTTTCGTCCGCCATGGACGACAGCCTGCCCGGCGCCGCCGTGCCTGCCCCGGCCCCCGCCGAGCCCGCGGTCGCCGCTGCGCCGGTCGCGCCCCCCGCGCCCGCGGACGAGCCGGCCGAGGAGGCGCGCACGCCATGATGTCCTCGCGGGCCATCGCCTGGCGCAAGCTGCGCTTTCGCTTCGACTGGACGCTGACGCTGGCCATGCTGGCCATGGTGGCGCTGGGCCTGGTGAACCTGTGGAGCGCGCTGCAGGACCGCGGGCCCCAGCTGTTCTCGAAGCAGATCTCGCTGCTGGCCGTGGGCCTGGGCATGTTCCTGGTCGTGGCGGCGTTCGACTACCGGGCCATCAGCCGCATCGGCTACCTGCTGTACGGCGCGGGCGCGGCCCTGCTGATCGCGGTGCTGCTGTTCGGGCGCGTGGTGGGCGGCGCGCGGCGCTGGTTCGATCTGGGCCCGGTGCACCTGCAGCCCTCCGAGCTGATGAAGGTGCTGATCATCGTGGCGCTGGGGAAGTACCTGAACGACTCGCCGGCGCTGGAGGGGCGGACGTTCAAGCACATGGCCCTGCCGGTCGGCATCGTGACGCTGCCGGTGCTGCTGATCGCCCGCCAGCCCGATCTGGGGACGGCGTTCATGATCTTCCTCATCTTCATCACCGTGATGCTGACGGCGCGGCTGAAGCTGAAGACGCTGGCCGCCATCATGGGCATGGCGCTGATCTCGGCGTCGCCCATCTGGCGCTACGGCCTGCACGAGTACCAGCGCAAGCGCGTCGAGGCGCTGCTGAACCCCGACAGCGCCGAGGCCTGGCAGTCGCGACAGGCGCTGAACGCCATCGGCTCGGGGCGGTTCCTGGGCAAGGGGTTTCTGCAGGCGACGCAGATCCGGATCCGGCGGCTGCCCGCGCTGTGGACCGACTTTCCGTTCGCCGTCTGGGCAGAAGAGTGGGGGTTCGTGGGATGTCTGATCGTGCTGGCCGGCTACCTGGTCCTGATCTTGTGGACGCTGAAGATCGCCAGCGAGGCGCGCGATCGTTTCGGGGCCACGGTGTGCGTGGGCGTGGCGGCGATGCTGTTCTGGCACGTGGCCGTCAACGTCGGCATGGTGACCGGCGTGCTGCCAGTGGTCGGCGTGACGCTGCCGCTGATCAGCTACGGCGGCTCCAGCCTGCTGACCATCATGGCGGCGCTGGGGTTGGTCATGAACGTGTCCATCCGTCGCTTCGCGTACTGACATGCCAGGTGGAGTCGTGATGGGCAGCAATCTGGCCGAGACGCTGAAGCTGGGGACGACGCGCGACCCGCTGCTGGGCCGCGTGCTGGGCCCGTACCGCATCCAGGAGCGGGTGGGCGAGGGGACCGGCCTGCCCAGCTACCTGGCGGAGCACGTTCACCTGGAGCGCCGGGTGCTGTTCAAGCTGTTTCATCCGCCGCGCGGCGAGGGGGAGGCGGAGGCCATCCGCGGCGCCATCCAGCGCGCGCGTGAGCTGTCCGCCCTGAAGCACGAGGGCGTGCTGCCCCTGGTCGAGATCGCCGAGTGCGGCGACGGCTTCATGTACGTGGTGCTCGAGCTGTCGGGGGCCCGGCCGCTGCCCGCGCTGCTGGCGGAGCGGGGGCGCTTCCAGTGGCCGGCGGCGCGCGCGATGGGCCGCCAGATCGCCGCGGCGCTGCTGACCGCCGAGGCCGCGGCGCTGGCCGGCGCCGAGCCGACCGCGTCGCAGATCTTCGTGACGACGGCGGGCACCGGCGAGCCGCGGGCGCGCGTGGACCTGGTCACGCCCGAGTCGCTGGGCTGGGTGCCGGCGCGCACGCCCGACCTGGCGCGCGGGGTGGGGCGGCTGCTCTACGCGATGCTGGCGGGCCACGAACCGCGGGACGCCGAGGACCATCCGCTGCCCGATCTGGTGTTGACCGCGCCCGAACATGGCATCCCCTCCGACGCGGACGCGCTGGTCATGCGGGCCGTCGATCCGGACCGGGCGCGCCGCTGGCCCGATCTTGCGACCTTGCATCGCGAGCTGGGCGGCCGGGACACGAAGCCGGTGGAGGCGGCCACGCCGTCCGATTCGCACGCCGACGCGGCCAGCGCGACCGGGCTGGGCGTTGACGACGAACAGGGCGATGTGACGTTCGGGCGGCGGCTGTTCGCGCGTCCCTCACGGCCGGCGCTGATCGCGGGTGCGGTGGGGGTCGTGGTCGCGATCATCGTGGCGCTGGCCATCGTCTCGGGCCCCGGCGACGGCGACAGCGCCGCGACCAGGGCGACGGCGGAGAAGTTCAAGGTGACGGCCGTGGTGCCGCCGCCCCAGCCGCTGGTTCTGCCGCCGCCTCCGGTCCCCGCCCCCGAGCCCGACGAGGCTGCCGAGCTCGACGCGGGGGGGGCGCTGGACGGTGCGGTGGCGGCGGCACCATCGGCGCAGCCAGCGGTTCCTGCGACGCAGGTGCCGGCGGGGGCGCAGGAGGCGGTTGCAGCCGCGGGAACGTCGCCAGCCGCTGCGCCGTCCGCTGCTGCGGCACCGCCCGTCGCCGCGGCGCCCGTGGCGGCGGCGCCCGTCGCCCCGGCGCCCGTCGCCGCGGAGCCCGTCGCGGCGATCGCGCATCCGGTGTCGGCAGGCGCTGGCGCCGCTCCCGCCTTGGCGGCGCACGGGCTCGCTACGCCGGTCGCTGGCACACCGTCGACCCTGTCACCGCGACCCGCGGCGCCAGCCGCGCCAGCGAGCGCCGTCCGCGTTTCCCTCGCCAGCGCGGCACCGGCGCCCGCCACCACCAGGCCCGGCGCTGGACCGGCCGCCGAGGCGGCCGGCGTGACCGCCGCCCCCGCATCGAGGCCGCCGGCGGAGGGTAGCGCGCCGGTGGCGGCGGTGGCCGCACCTGCGGCCGCGGTCCCGGCCGAGGCCCGGCAAGCGGCGGCGGCGCCTTGCACGTTGTCCCTGGGCTCGATCCCTTGGTCCGATGTCCAGGTCGACGGGCAGCGGGCCGGGTTCACGCCGCTGACGGACTATCCGGTGTCGTGCGGGACGCACGAGATCCTGTTCACCAGCGCCGAACGCGGACTGCAGCGCCGGATCAGCCTCAGCGTTCGGCCTGGTGAGAAGCTGAAGCGCATCGTCGATCTGGGCGGACCGAAGGCGATCGGCGCGGCCGCCGCCAGCGGCGGCCCGGCGCCGCGTCCGGCCTGTCGGCTGACGCTGGGGTCGAAGCCCTGGTCGGAGGTCTGGATCGACGGGAACCGCGCCGGCACCACCCCGCTCGTCGATTACCCAGTCTCGTGCGGGACGCACGACGTGCTGTTCCTCAGCCGGGATAGCAACGTCCAGCATCGTGAGTCGCTGACGGTGCAGTCGACCCTGAAGCGGGTCATCACGCTCGTCGAGTCGAACGAGTGAGCCGACCTGACGGGGGACGAGCGCGGTAAGGTGAGGGGCCGCGTCCCGTCGTGTCCAAAAAAGACCTTCCGCCTCGGCCGGTCGAAGAGAATTCTGGACCCCTACTTTCGTAAGGGGGGGACCACTTGACCGCATCGGGCTTCCCGACTCGCGGGCGTGCACATCCATCGGTCAGAGGCAATCCCCTGGTGCGTGCTTGTAGGGAAAAGAATTTGCTCTTCGTGTCGAACCGCGCAGAAGGTCGCTAGTGACAATGACGACGGGATCCATGGCAGTCAAGGCAAATTCCCGCGCGGCGGGCGGCGCCGGCTACCGGTTCAACATCTTGGCGGCCTCCTGGAAGAGGGCGATCATCGCGCCGGGATCCTGCAGGCGCGAGCCGACCAATCCGCCCAGGGGAACGATCACGTAGCCGACCAGCCTGGTCACCAGTCCCAGCGACGGCGTGATCTCTCCGCCAGGCGTCTTGGCCAGCTGGCTGAGGACGTGGTCGCGCTCGATGCCCAGCAGCACGCGCAGCGCCACCAGCGCGACCAATCCGTCCGAGAGCAGCCCCGCGATGGTGAGGGCGGCCGCGGGCTGAAATGGATAGATGGCGTAGCCGAACAGCGCAGCCGTGCCCGACACGGTGGCGATCAGCAGCATGCGGCGGGTGGCGTCGCACATCAGGCCCAGCACCTCGGCCATCTTCAAGGCCAGGAAATCCTCTTTCAGGCGGGCCCGCGTCTCGGCGAACGGGTCGTTCGCCGAGACGGGGACCGGCAGCGCGTCCGCGGCCGGGGCCCCCAGGGGCGCGGCGCGGTCCGCCACGGGCTCGGTCGGCGAGCCGCCGGTGGCCGGCGCGGGCGGCTGGCCGGCGGGAAACCAGCGCGGGTCCAGCTCGCGCCGGAGCGTGTCCATGTGCGGCGGCGCGGTCAAGCCCAGCGCGTGCAGATTCATGGCCAGGGCGATGTGGATGTGGTCCGCGGCCAGCTTGCCCGGGACGGGAGAGCGGAACCGTTGGGCCACGGACTCGGGCAGGCGCTCCAGCGCCGCCGAGGCGGGATGAATGGCCAGCGAGCGGGTGAAGGCCTGCAGGCGCAACCAGAGACCGTGCGCGCGCCAGGCCGTCGAGACGGTCACGGTGAAGACCAGCGCGAACCCCGCGCTGCACGCGGCGTCGAACAGCCGCCCCTCGAAGCTGCCCAGCCGCAGCGGCGACTTGAACAGCACCAGGAAACCGCCCGCCGTTCCCAGCGCGCAGACGACCAGCACCGATCGCGAAGCGTCGCGCGAGAAGGCGCGCATGGCGCTCGCGCACTCCGAGAACGACTTCGGGCGCGCCTTGCCGGGCGCTGCCGGTTGCGCCGGGTCGACGTCCCACTTGCGCGCGTCCTCGTGCAGGCTGGCGGCGCGCCGCAACACCGAGAGCTGCAGCAGCGCCGCCACGTAGATGGTCATCCCCACGATGAACAGGGGCAGGGTGGGCGTCAGGCCGATGCCGGTGTCGACCGCGCGCAGGAAGAAGAAGAACACGTGGCCGTCCTGCCGCGCCGGGGACCACAGGATGACTGGCACCAGGAGGGCCATCAAGACGATGAACAGCACCTGGACGCCGATGACGACGTACCGCTTGTTCTGCTCCAGCAGCGGGGTCGTCTTCACCAGGTGCGCCACGGCCATCACGAAGGCGAGCGCCACCAGGATGATTCCGAACGCGTAGTAGGGCGGCGCCATGGTGGCCAGGTCCCGGAAGGTCACCGGCAAGACGATGATGGTCCCCATGACCGCGCCGGTCAGGCCCAACGCCCACAGCCCGGCCAGGGTGACGCGCCGGCGGGTGACCGCGCCGTGCCCCTCGTGGCCCACGGGCCCATCGGGCGGCAGCGCATAGCTCAGCAGCGGCAGCCGCCACCAGGCGTTGCCCTCTTTGCGAAGCGCGAAGCCGATGATGTTGCCCACCATCAGCAGCAGCACCACCACGGCGCCCACCATGGCCACGAAGCCGACGTGCACGCTACGCGGGGGGCGCTGCCTGGGCGGTGCGCTGGCGGTCCTTGATCCGTCGGCGGAGGTCGACGTGGCGAGCCCGGGGCAGCGGACCGGCCCCTGCGCGGCGGGGAAGATGAAGGCGCAGAGCCGGGCGGCGCGACGTTCCGCTTGCTCTTTCAGCCACGGGGGCCGGTCTTCCCGCTGGTCCCCGGGCGGGCGGGTCAGCTCCTCGGGGGAATACGTCGCCAGCGGCCACAGGCGATTCCCCAGCGAGACGCTGATCCACGCCGAAGGGCCCGTGGCCTCCCCGGCCGCCGTCAGCGGCTGATAATCCAGCATGCCCGCGTCGGCCTTCGCGTCGCGCGCCACCCCCGCGCGGGACATCAGCGCCAGCAGAGCGTTGTAGACGCCCTCCGCCGCCATCGACGGAAACGGCTGCAACCGGCGGGGCCCGCGGGCCCAGGCCTGGGTCATGGGGAACAGAGGGTACGACGACACCACCATGACCCCCTCGAGCCCGTCGCGCCTGGACCGGTCCGCCAGGTCGATGCTGCTCTGGTACAGGTGCACGCGCAGGTTAGGGGCCGACTTCCTGAACTGCTCGACCAGGAAGATCTTGTCCTGGGTCGAGCTGGCCACGATCCCGACGTGCCGGATGCCGTAGCGAGACAGGGCCGCGAACGTGTTGTCGAGCTGCAGGCGGATCTTGGCCGCCGCCTGGTGATCGAAGACGGAGGGCAACTCCTCGCCCGCGTTGGTGTCGTCGGGCGACGTCGTCTTGTCTGTCTCGGCCGCCAGCATGCCCACGTGCATGGGAAAGGGGATCCTGGGACCGACGTCCAGCGCATCGCGGGGGCTGTCAGCGGCCAGGGCCTGCGGATCGCCTGAAGCGGCCGTGGCGCCGGGTGGCTGCTCTGGAGCGCCACCATCCGGCGCGGCCGCGGCCGCGGCCCGGCTGACCGCCGCTGACTCGCCGTATTCGGTGCTGGCCTCGGTGAGGTCGGCCACCTCGTCCTTGTCGTTCCCCAGTTGCTCGTGCAGGAACCGCCGCATGCCCGCCCGGAGCAGCTCGTCCGGGAGCACCGTCGCCTGGAAGTCGCTCTTGGCGAAGACCGCCCCGGCGCCCAGCTCCTCCAGCACCGCCTGGGTCCTGGGCACGGTGGCGCTGCCCGACACCGCGACCAGCGCCCGCTCGTGGCATAGCGGATGGGCCTTGTCGTCGACGCCGGCGCACCAGGCGCGCAGCTGCTGCGCCAGCGAGACGCCCGTGCCCGAGAAGTAGGGCCCCAGCACCAGCAGCGGGGTGCTGTCCGCGGCGTAAGGCAGGATGCCCGCCGCGTCGTACAACGCCGTGTGCAGCTCGGTCGTGTCGATGCCGGTCGACGGATGTTCGCCGACGACCAGGATCAGCAACAGCTCCTCGCCGTGGCCGGAAGCGCGCCGGAACACCAGCCAGCCCGGCCTGTCCTTTCCCTCGACCAGGTGCTTCTCCTCCCAGGGAAACCAGTGGCGATGCAGCACGTAGCTGCGTGTCTGCGCGGCGCGCTCGATCGACTCGATGGCCCGGTCGAAGTCGCTGGAGAAGCCGGCCACCAGCGGGTTCACCAGCGTGGCCAGCACGACGTGCAGGGCGGGCTTACCCTGCTCGATCGACAGCGTGCAATCGTGGCGGTGCACGGTGGCGGGAAAATCGGCCGCCATCTGGAACAACGGGCGCGTGGCATCGCAGGGGGGCGGCGGCGGCACTGCCGCTGCAGGGCCGGTGGTTGGGTCCGCGGAGGCGGGGGCTGGCGGTGCCGCCGGCTGCGCCGAAAGGGGTGACGGGGCGCTGCTGGACGACTGGTGCCGGACGGCCTTGCTGATCTCGCCGTTCTTCTCCGCGCGGTCGGCCCGCTGCGACGCGCGGCCGCCCGAAAAGGCGAGCAGCCCCACCACCGCGATCGGCAGAACGTTCGTGCGACCCATACCGCGCTCCAGTTCCCCCCCTGAGGGGAACGGCGGTCATGGGGTTTATTCCCCGGGTGGCCGGCGGGGCGCCGGGATCAGTCTTCGATCAGCCTTTGATTGGCGTCTGATCGGACTCTTGATCGAGCTTGGCGCGCTGGAAGGTCGCGACCGGCGTGGGCCCGGCCGGGGGGCCAGCAGGCAGCACGGCGGCGTCGGGCTGCGTCTGGGGCACCGCCGCCACCTTCTCGCGCCAGAAGGCGCCCACGCCGCCCTGGACGGCGACGGACTTCGCGCCACGCGACAGCAGCTCCTCGCGGTCCAGGATCGCGTCGGTTCGCCTGTAGACCGGCTTGGCGTGCTCCAGCGTGTCCATGCGGATGGCGTCGCAGGGGCACGCCTCGGCGCACAGGCCGCACACCACGCAGCGCAGCTCGTCGATCTCGAAGATCTTGGGGCGCTTCTCGATGCTGCCGTCGGGCGCCTCTTCGGGGACGATGGTGATGCAGTGGGCGGGGCAGACGGTGGGGCACATCATGCAGGCCACGCAGCGGGTCTGGCCGTCCTCGCGCAACATCAGCCGGTGCAGGCCCCGGTGACGGGCCGGGTACTTCTTCGTCTCCTCGGGGTATTCGATGGTCTGGATGTCGGTCTTCTTCCGCATCCCCACCAGGTTGCCGAAGAAGTTCTTCACGAAGTGCTTGAAGGTCACGCCCATGCCCTCGGCGATGGCGGGCAGGTACAGCTGCTGGCTCAGGCTTCCCGGGCGGGTGACGACTTTGACTCCGATGGCCATGACGTTCTCCTTGTACTTCTCGGAAGGCTTACAGCTGTGCCCAGAGGATGATGATCGCGGTGCCGACCACGTTCGCGATCGACAGCGGCAGCAGGCGCTGCCAGCCCAGCTGCATCAGCTGATCGGAGCGGAAGCGGGGCAGCGACCAGCGGATCAGCAGCTGGAAGGCGCAGAAGATGAAGACCTTGATGGCCCACAGCGTGAACATCGCCACGACGAACAGCACGTTCGGCAGGTGCGAGAACAGGAAGCCATCGATGAACGACCCCCAGTGCCAGCCGCCGAAGAACAGCGTGATCATGATGGCGCTGGAGGTGACGATCTCCAGGAACTCACCCAGGAAGAACAGGCCGAAGCGCAAACCCGAGTACTCGACGAAGTAGCCGATGATCTCCGGCTCGCCCTCGGGGATGTCGAACGGCGTGCGCTTGGTCTC
>Ga0070658_10000763_pt1 | contig 27616 bp, 21 predicted proteins | sample KBSC13metaG_FD_64664 | JGI IMG/M metagenome (GOLD analysis project Ga0070658, IMG submission 64664) | Corn rhizosphere microbial communities from Kellogg Biological Station, Michigan, USA - KBS C1-3 metaG | ecosystem: Host-associated > Plants > Roots > Rhizosphere > Soil ... | reverse complement strand
AGTGCACGGCGTGGCGCTCGCGCCGAAACTCGGGCGCGGCTACACCAGCAATGGGCGCGAAAACACGGTGACGATCTTCGACCTCAGAACGCTCAAAGAGCTGCAGCGTGTCGCGGTCGGTCAAAATCCGGACGCGATTCTCTTCGATCCCAGCACCAAACGTGTCTTCACCTACAACGGCCGCAGCAACGACATCACGGCGCTCGACGCCATCTCCGGTCGCATATTGGGCACGATCCCGGTCGGCGGCAAGCCGGAGTTCGGCGTCACCGACGACAAAGGCACCATCTACGCCAACATCGAGGATACCGATGAGATCCTGGCTATCGATGCCAATCTGCTCAAGGTGCGGAACCGCTGGCCCATCAACCCGGTGGACGGCCCGAGCGGCCTGGTGCTCGACAAAGCGCATCATCGGCTGTTCGCGGTCGGCGGCAACGAGTTGATGGCGGTCGTCGATACGCTCACCGGCAAACTGATGGCAACGCCTGCCATCGGCAAAGGTCCCGACGCCGTCGTCTTCGATCCCTCTCTGAGCCTGGCCATCAGTTCTAATGGCCAGGACGGAACCTTGACCCTGGTCGGCGAAGACAGCAAGAAGATGCTGACGGCTCTCGGCACCGTCCCCACCCAGCGCGGCGCGCGCACGATGGCTCTCGACCCGAAAACACATCGCCTCTATCTCATCACCGGTTCCTTCAAGCAGCCTGATCCCGGTGATCCCCCGCTGTCTCGTCCCGCCATCGAACCCAACTCCGCCGTCATCCTCGTCTACGGCACCGACAAACCGGACCCAGCCCGCACCACCGAAGTGAGATAACGTCGTTTTCGGAATTGATAACGATGGCGGAATCGTCTTCTCTTCAGGAGATTGCGTTGGAAGAACTGGTCGTGAGGCATATCTACGCGGTGGATTACGAGGTAAGCAGATCCTGGCAACTGATGAAATGGTGTCTGAAGCAAGGCGCGGATGAATGGACCCTATCGCAACGACCAGATCGGAGGGACCGATCCGGTCTCCTCCCGCGTTTTGAGGAGGCGACTGCGCCATACCGCCTGCCACCGGCCGAGCGGCGGCAACTGACGGCAAGAACGGAACATCTCTTCATCAGGTTCACCGCCCTCTGGCGTTTGAGTGCAGCTTCGCTCGCCGTCTTGCAGGATTTTATGCCGGAGGGACTTTTCTCCTCTCCCCGTGGGAGAGGGAGCAGATTGGAAGATCCGATATTCTACCGCAAAGGCGAATTTATGCTGGGAGTGGTGTCCCACGAAAACGAAGGCATCGTGCGTGTCACGGCCAGGGAAGGTGATCTCCTGGAGGCGGAGGGATTCGTGCTTAGACCTTCTGGAACGATGGTCGGGTACTGAGGAAGATCTACTCCTGCAACTCTCCTGCGGCCCGCAACAGATGCTCCGCAGGTGTCTCCGGTCCCTGTCCTGCCGCGCGAAGGAGTACCGCTCGTTGTTCCAGGACGGGTTCCGCGCTGCTCCGCAAGAGACTCTCCGAGGCGGGCAGGCCGGCAGCATTCTGGACAGGAATTTTGGAATCCAGGTTCGTGGCCCACTTCTTAGCCCTGAGACCCACTCCCCCGAAGACGCAGGAGCCGATTATGAAAGGAGAGAGCATCATTCCCACATTCAGGACGTACTGCCACAGAGACACCTCTCTCTTAAAATCCATCGAGACGTGCTGGGGGTGGAGATGCACATAGATCTCCATACCTATCAGAAGCAAAAGAAACATACTGACCAGTGTGATCGAGAGTAACGACAACCCGATACTCCCATACGCCCCCGTTTTCAGGAGAGCCACTTGCGCTCTCCGCAACGTATCTTTGCTTTTACTCCCTGAATGTTTGCGAGACTGGAACAGCAACCTCGGTTTCTGATTCTCTGTTTGCGCTTCTACCGGCAAGTTTTGTAGGGGCATATTTTGTGTAGACTGTTCCAATTCTTCAAATTTCTGCTGCATGATATTCCTCTGAGTCGTCCTGAATACACATGGGTCGGTAGTATTGTACCCACTTTCGCCCTACAGGAAAGCAGAGAGATTAGGCGTTCTGGCGGGTGACATTCTGGAAGACAGCCACGGGCGTGCCCTTCTACGCCACCGATCTCAAACGGAATTTCGGAAACCGAGGAGGAAAGAGATGTTTGCTAAAGGTCAGATCGAGGTCGTTCAGGGTGATATTACGAAGTTGGAGGTGGACGCGATTGTCAATGCGGCGAACACCTCCCTTCTCGGAGGAGGTGGCGTGGATGGAGCGATTCATCGTGCCGCGGGGCCGGAGCTGGTGCAGGAGTGCCGCCTTCTGCACGGCTGCAAAACCGGGCAGGCCAAGATCACCAAAGGCTATCGCCTTCCCGCTCGGTATGTGATTCATACCGTCGGGCCAGTGTGGAACGGAGGCGCGTATAATGAGGATGCTTTGCTGGCGAGTTGCTACCGCAACAGCCTGGCGCTCGCCGAGAAGCATGGCCTCACTTCGATCGCGTTCCCGGCCATTAGCACCGGCATCTACCATTTTCCTATCGAGCGCGCCGCGCGTATCGCTGTGGAAGAGACCTGTAGTTTCCTCTCAGAGCACACAACCATAGAAAAGGTAACCTTTGTCTGCTTTAGCCAGGAGATTCGCGCGACCTACCTTCAGGTGCTGGACGAGGACGGGGTGGAAGAGTAGTGCCAGGTGGAGTGAGAGGACGACAGACCTTTTGCCAATACGTTAGAAGGTGGGCAATAACAGCAGGACCTGCTCCATCGACAGCTCCTCTCCTCGGGAGAAGGCCGTGGTCAGTTCCGATTCCGAAAGCATGGTCCGCAGTTCCGCGAAGGCTTGATCAAACTGCTGCTGCTCTCGCGACGAACGCGGCAGGGCAAGGGTCTTACGCAGTGCGGTGGTATGGCCGTAGAGGCAGGCGGCACGTTCCGGCAGCTTTTGCGTCAGGGCCAGGCGGGCGAAACCTTCCAACGCGCCCAGGGCAACGCTTCTGCTGCCGATCTCCTGGCAGAGTTCCAGGCATTCCGACAGATAGCTTTGTGTTTCCGAAAGCAGGTTGAGGGCGTGGCAGTCCATGCCGAGGTTCCAGAGGAGGTGGGCCATGCTCCCTTTGTGCCCCAGTGCGCGGAAGAGGGACAGGCTCTCGGTGTGCAGAGCGCGCGCATGGGGATAGTCGCCTTCGAAGTGGGCTTGATCTCCCAGGTTCGCCAGCGACACGGCGATGCCTGCGGTATCTTTCAGGCGGCGGCGCAACGCAAGGCTCTCCTCCTGCAGCATGCGCGCCGTCACGTAGTCGCCCTGTTCCAGCAGGATGCCGCCCAGGTTGCCCAGCGCCAGCGCAATGCCCCACTGATCGCCGATTTCACGGCGCAACGCCAGACTCTCCTCCAGCAGAAGTCGGGCCGTCGTGGAATCTCCCTGATCCTGCACGACCTGACTTAGATCCCCCAGACTGTCCGCGACATCGGTCTTGTTGCCAAGCGTGCGGGAGAGCGCCAGTTTCTCCTCCTGAAATCGACGCGCAGCAAAATAGTCGGCCTGCGCATACATCAGCGCTCCCAGATTGCCGAGCGCATGTGCCATCCCCTCTCGGTCTCCGATCTCCCGGCGTAGCGTCAGACTCTCCTCCAACAGCGTTCTGGAGCGCGCATAGTCTCCCTGTCGCCGCGCGAGCGCACCGAGGTTACCCAAAGTGAGCGCAATCCCCCATGTGCTGCCACCGGCACGGTGCAGAGTCAGACTCTGTGTCAGCAGCGTGCAGGTGGCTTCGGCATCGCCCTGACGGGAGCGGATAATGGCCATATTGCCCACCACCGTTGCCGCCCCTCTCAGGTCGTTGAATTCCTGATACAGACACAGGCTCTGCTCAAAGAGGGCGTACGCCTCTACATAGTCGCTCTGCCTCAGAGCCAGGAGACCGGCAGCGTTGAGAGCAGCGGCGCGTATCTGCGTCGCTCCCTGCGTATCAGGATGCGCCAACAGGACAGCCAGCCGGGCGCGTCCCTCGGTCGCATTGCCATGCGCCTCCCATATCCGCCACAATGCAGAGACGATTTGCAGTCCTGCGCGGGCAGGCGAAAGCGCCGAAGTCCGATCCGTTAGATCGGCGCCCGTCTCCGGCGACAGAGCCATTTCCGCCAGACACCCCTCCAGCGCCAGACTGAGATTGTCGTAGTCCGCTGCCAGGAGCGCCATGGCCTGTGATCTCTCCTGATCGTCGAGGCGTGGAGCCTGTGTGCGTGCAAACTGCGCGTAGTAATCGCGATGCCTGGCCCGTGCCTGCTCCCACTCCCCGTTCGCTCGCAGCCGCTCCTGCCCATACTGGCGCAGGGTTTCCAGCATACGATAGCGTGTCTCGCCACCGTCCCCCACCTCCAGCGTCAACAGCGATTGATCGATCAGAGCCGTGAGCGAATCCAGAGCGTCACCATCCAGCAGCGCTTCCGCCGCTTCCAGCGTCCAGCGCCCCACGAAACAGGAGAGCCTTCGAAACGCCCTCTGTTCAGGCTCCGTGAGAAGGGCATAGCTCCAGTCCACCAGCGCCTGCAGAGTCCGGTGGCGTGGCAGCGCCGTGCGATCTCCGGTCTTCAATAGGCGGAACGCATCCTCCAGTCGCAGAGCGATCTGCTGCACGGAAAGGACGGAAACGCGCGCCGCCGCCAGTTCCAGCGCCAGCGGAATGCCATCCAGGCGCGCGCAGATCTGAAGGATGGCCGCTGCATTCCGTGGAGTTGGCGTAAAGTTCGAGGCGGCAGCCATCGCACGGGCTACAAAAAGCCGCGGTCCCTCGTGCTCCCTCACGATCTCCATCATGGCGTCGAGCGATGCGTTCGAAGGAGCGGCGAAACGCAGGGAGGGAACGCGCCAGGTCTGCTCTCCGGTCACTCCCAGTCTCCGACGACTGGTGGCCAGAATCCGCAGCCCCGGCGCCTGCTGCAGAAGCGTGACTGCCAGGGACGCGCAGGGTTCCAGGAGATGTTCGCAGTTGTCCAGCAGAAGCAGAAGGCGTCTCTCTGCCAGAAACTCCAGTACGCACTCCTGCCGCGTCTGATCGGTTCCCGCGGGAATCTTCAGAGCCTTCGCAACCGCTTCCCAGAGGGTATGGGGAGGGGAGATCGGAGCCAGATCGACAAACCAGACGCCATCCGGAAAGGTATCGGCGATCTGCTCTGCGATTGCAAGCGCCAGACGGGTTTTGCCGATTCCACCGACTCCTGTGAGCGTGACAAGGCGCGCAGAGGCCAATAGCCCGACAACCTCCGCCCTCTCGCTCTCGCGGCCGATAAGGGGCGAGAGCGGAACGGGCAGATGCCTGGGGGAACGGCGGATAGTCTGTTCGGAAGTGCGTTCTCGGCCTGGAAGCGATCTCTCAGTGGCGGTGTCCTGCTCTCGTCCGACGCTTTGCAGACGTTGGTAGAGAAGCGTGGTCTCCTGATCGGGGGCCGTCTGCAACTGTTCGTGCAGGAGCAGGCGAAAACGGCGATACGCCTGGGCCATGCCGGCCTGATCGCCATAAGCGTGCAGGGTCTCCAGGAAGAGACGAAATGCGCTTTCCCGATAAGGGTCTATTGCCAGCGCCTGTTGCAGGCAGGAGAGGGCGGTATCGAGGCGGCCGCTTTGGAAGGAGCGTGCGGCCAGAGTTTCCAGGGCATTCAGGTGCGCGACCTCGCGCGCCTGCCGCTCCGGAAGGAGCCAAAAGGCGTCACAATCCGGGAGTAACGGCCCGCGATAGAACGTGAGAGCCTCCTGAAGCGAGGAGGCATCCCCGCGCTTGATGGCGGCATCAAAGGCGATCACATCACAGATCATTTCGGTAGGATCGAACGCGACGGTGCGCGGTGTGGGAGAGATCAGCCGGTTCGCCTCCGATCCCAACGCCCGCCTTAACGTGCTGAGGCTGCGCCGAAGATTATTCAATGCCTGCGCTTCATGACTGTCCGGCCAGAAGAGCGCGGCAAGCCAGGTTCGCTCTACACTCTGCGGAGCACGCAGGAGCAGGAGAGTGAGCAGATACTGCTCGGTGCGCGAACGAAGGTGGGGCAGAGGCACTCCATCGATTCGCCACTCGAAACTACCCAGCAGGCGGATCTCTAACCTGTGGGCGCCTGGGACAGTCCTGTCGGGGTGAGAACGAATGGGGTCATCAGAAGGCATAGCGCAAAATTGCCTATCCGGAAGCGCTTTTCCTGCTGAACTGGAAACGCTTTTGGAAATGCCACTCCTGTATCCTGAAAGAGTAGAAGGAACCACCTATCAAAAACGAGGCAGACAAAGCGCTGTTCTCCCCATCCGCAAATCTAGAAAGGCAGACAAAGATGCAACTTCACTCTCAGATTCAGAAAAAATCGGCGTGCTATGAGCGACCGCACTCCAAACGCGGCTTTACTCTGATAGAACTCCTCGTAGTGATCGCTATTATTGCAATTCTGGCAGCTATTCTGTTTCCCGTCTTCGCTCAAGCCCGTGCCAAAGCCCGCCAGACCACCTGTCTTTCCAACACCAAACAGGTGAATACAGCCGTGCAGATGTACACCCAGGATTACGACGAAACCCTGTGTCCGCTGTTTACCTGGGGAGGCAGTTCAGACTTTTCGACGGTTCTCCTATGGCCCCAGTTGACAGCGCCGTATCTGAAAAATAATCTCGTCTTCAACTGTCCGGAAATTAACTCCTCCGATGCCGTACTGTTTGCGGATCTGGGCGCGAACCCGCCTGCCTGGATGTTCGCCTATACACGAGCCCTGTTTACGGGCCTCGGCTGGAATAACACCTATTTGGTTGGCCCAGCCGTTGCTACGCCTTACGGCGAACGGCCGACGGGAGCAACTTTGGCGCAGATAGGAAGCCCGGCCGGCACGCTGATGTTGGCTGACTCCATTGAAAGTACGAACCCTGCAGATCGTCCTCGCGGCTGGTACTGGTTATCGGCTCCCACGGCTGGGCAACCGTGGCAGATGACGGGATCCAATCCCTCCTATGGACGTGTCTCTCCCCGGCACTCCAAATTAGCGAACGTCTCCTTTGTCGATGGACACTCTAAATCCCTGAGTATCGGCGCCTTGACGCAAGGCTGCGATGTCACTACTCGAACCATTACGGATAAGCAAGCCTATCTCTGGGATCTCGAATAGTCCCCGACATGTCCTTTCCCTCGTCCGATAAGGAGCCGGAAATATCTTCCGGCTCCTTATAGACAACGCCCAACCCCGGTAGATCGTTCGGAACGACCCGTCCGTCTTGCCAGGCGGCTCCCATGAACGGATCGTTCGTCAGATTTAAATGGCTGTCGAGATCGAGCGAATCGACCAGGGGAGAGATCTGCGCGGCGGCGGTGATGGAGAGCGCGGATTCGGACATGCAGCCGATCATGAGCTTGAGATTGCAGGCGCGGGCGGTGTGAATGATGCGGATGGCCTCTCGCAGGCCGCCGCACTTCATCAGTTTGAGGTTGACGCCGTCGATGTGGGGTGCAAGCGGCGGAATGTCGGAGGCGCGATAGACGCTCTCGTCCACATAGATCGGCAGCGGCGAATCCCGATGGACCGCGGGCAGATCGCTCTCCTGACCGCGCGGCAGCGGCTGCTCGACGAACTCCACGTCTCGCGCTGCCAGCCACGGGATCATCTTTCGGGCGTCTTCGACCGTCCAGCCGCCGTTCGCATCCACGCGCCAGGTGATGCGACCGGTGCAGACCTCCTGCGCGGCGGCGAACATCGCCTGATCGGCGGCGATTCCCTGCGGGTTGCCGAGCTTCACTTTGAGGCTAATAGCCCGCGTTCTGGCAAGAATCTCCGGCAGGATCTCCCGAATGATCTCCGGCGGATTGATGCCCAGCGTAACGCTGGTGGGGGCTATCCGCGCGCGATTCAGGCCGAACAGACGCCATACCGGCACGTTCAGCCGTTTGCCCATCCAGTCGTGGAGGGCCATATCCAGGGCCGCGCACGCGCCGGTCGAGCCGCCGGGGTCTGCACTCCAGATCTGTTCCCACTGCTGCATATCCCACGGTGTCAGAGTCTCGCAGGCGTCCTGAAGCGTCTCCAGAAAGCGCGTGGCCGTCGCTGCGGTGTCCGGTGTCGCCCCTCCTGAGGAGGGAGCCATCTCCCCGAGGCCGGTAACGCCTTCGTGCTCCACCTGAACGATCAGATTTTCCGATCCCTGACTGGTCCCCCGACTGATGGTCAGGGCATGGCGTTTCGTCAGCGAGATACGTGAGAGGGAGATTTTCATACGTCGGATCGTCCTTACTATCGGAGAAGAGGGAAGAGTACAGCCGTCTCTGAGATCTATTCGATCTACACGACGGCATCCAGCAGCGCATGCGCCCCGTTCCGCACCACATCCTCGACCGGCAGACCCGTCTCCTGCGCCACTTCTTCGATAGCCCGCTGCGCGTCGGAGGCGTTCAGGTGGCCGGTATTCAGCGCGATGCCGACCACTTTAGGAGCAAGGGTCTCTCCCGTCATCGTGTGGATGGTGCTCACCGTCTCATAGATTCGGATGGCTTCCGGAAGCGAAGGAAGTTTGACCCAGGGAGCGCCTTTGATTTCGCGTTGTCCTGCCCGATGCACCAGGATGAGATGCGTGGGCATGGAGCCGCGGAGCAGCGCCAACGTCGCCGTGGAAGCTGGATGGAACAGAGACCCCTGCCCTTCCACGAACAGATAGTCGTGGTGCGCACTGCTGTCCAGGATCAGTTTCTCGACCCCGCCGGGCGCATAGTCGAGTTTGACCGCGTCCAGAGGGATGCCCTCTCCCGCGATCATGATGCCGGTCTGGCCCGTCGCCAAAAATTTAGATCGCAGCCCTCGCGCTTGCGCCTCACGATCCATCTCCAGGGCGGCGGTCATCTTGCCGATCGCCATATCGGTGCCGACAAACAGCACGCGTCTGGCAGCCTCCAGGCGCGCCTTTCCGGACGCGGTTTTCAGCCCCTCGGGTTCCTGGCGCACATCCCAGAGAAACTGTCCGGGACGGTGCAGCAGATCGGCAAAGCGCGGCTCTCTCCCCATCGCAATGTGGAGACCATTGGCGATCGAGAGGCCCGCTCGGAGCGCCTCCTCGATCTCCTCCGCCCAACCCACAGGCAGCATGCCTCCGGCAGGACTGATCGCCGGAATCAGTACATCGGGCGCAAACGCCATCGCCTCCGCCAGAGACGCGACGACCGGGATCTCTTTCTCGATCCCGGTAAGATCCTGAAGGCTCTGCCCGGCCGTGGCTCGATCGATGACCGCGACGATGGGAGCGACGCTATAGCGCAAAAGCCCGTTCCCGATTTTACCGGAATAGTGGCCCAACACCTCATGCATCAGCAAGACGACCCGATTTTCCGGGGTGAGACGGTTCATTTTCCTTATCCTGTTATGCGGCGCTTTCGAGCGGAGCCTTCCGCGCCGACGAGGCGCGTGTCGCTTTCAGAATTGGTTTTCCGTCCTTCTTTTTCCTGCCGGATAATCCGGTAGGAGACAGAAAGACATGGTATTGCCGGAACACCGCCATGCTCCAGAACGACGTATACCAGTCGGCATCGGTATCAGACAAAGGAGTAAGTCATGGACATGAACACGCGGAAATCCTGGAAACAGGGACTCCGGTGGGTAGGTTTGACCCTCGGCCTGGCAGCAACGATGACCTGCGCTCCCCTGCCGGGCCGGACGCAGGCAGAAGGGCAGGAGGGGCGGGCAGGGCCGGTCGCGCGCCGCCTGACGGTTACCGGCCGGGGAGAAGTCAGGGTTCAGCCGGACAAGGCCGACATCACCATCGGTGTCGTCACAGAGGATCGCTCCTCGAAGACAGCAGCCAGCGCCAATGCAACGGCCGCCCAGAAGGTGCAGGCCGCTCTCACACGGATGGGAATCGCGCGCACCGATATCCGGACGATCCAGTACAGCGTGCAGCCGATCTATAGCCAGCCTCCGATCCGTCCAGATGCCGCGCCGCGTCCCTCCGTCATCACCGGTTACCGTGTCAGCAATCAGGTACGGGTCACGGTGCACGCATTGGACCGGCTGGGAGACATTCTGGATGAGGCGACGACTGTGGGGTCCAATTCGATCGAGAGCATCACGTTCGGGCAGACGGAGCAGACCGCGTCCGAGGATCTGGCGTTGAGCAAGGCGGTCGCGGATGCCCGCCGCAAAGCGGATCTGATGGCGCGCACCTCCGGCGTGAAAATCGTCGGCGTCTACGAGATGAATGAGGGGAACGTACAGCGTCCCGGCCCGATGATGTTCAGTCGGGCGAGTCTGGCGGCGACTCCGATCATTCCCGGTGAATCCACGATTACCGCCGATGTCACGGTGGTGTATGAGATCCGCGATCTGGCGACCGCTTCTCCAACCCTGGGAAAATAGCGCCCGCAGGACGTTCTTAGAAGGATTTAGTCGAGACAAACCTCGATCGATCTCACGCTGCCGCGAGCAGGAGATTTCTCTCCTGCTCGCAGCGCTTCATCCGGGTTATCGCAACGTTTGAGGGTCGAGACTATTCGTCATCGCCTCCGCCGCGCCGTCCTCCCAATCCCGCCATCTTTTTGCCGCCCAACATCAGGCTCAGCGTCGTTTTCGTCTGCACACGGGGAAGCGGCTGGGCTTTGTCCAGCGCTGTCCCCGGCCCCCAACCTATCATCGTCATCTGGACGATGTCGCAGTCCTTGAAGATAGCCTCGGGAACGGTCACCTCGACGGTATCTCCCGCCATAAACATCGTCTGCTTCACGAAGTCGGCTACTTCCGACATCTGGAGATAGTCGTACATAAAGCCCATCCGCGGTTTGATCTCCGAGGAGTCCCACATGATAATGGTCTTGGTGCCGATCATACCGAAAATCGTAGCGTGGTAGCCGAGCGCATTCGGAATCGCCTTCCAGCGGAAGCGGATCGCGTTCTCCAGTGGGATCTTCTGTTCCAGCGGTGGACTCGTCATCTCGATCGGATCCATCAGGGTGACCTTTGCCGGGACATCGATAGCGACGTTCCCGGTGTAGCTGGAGGTCAGTGCATAGTGGCCTTCGAGTACAGCCTCCGGATCGATCATACCCGGCTGCTTGCCGGTCGGCCAGTAGCCTGTTGTCCAGTTCGGCTTGTAGAAATAGGAGTTGCCCTGGCTGGCGCGGGAGGACTGTCGGCGCATCTCCCCCTGCTGCTCTTTCGAAAGTCCCTTGAATTCGATGACTTCCGGTTGGCCGGGGCGCACGGTCGCAGAGGAACCCCAGTACTGCTTGATCGTCATGCTCATGTCGATGTTACCGGGCTTACCGGGCGTATCCGTTCCTGTGTCCGCCCCCTCCTCCGGTTTGGGCCGATAGAGTTCCAGGTCCAGTTTCGGCCCCTGTTTCAACCCCTCCGGAACGGCGAGCGAAGCGGTCGCGCCCTCGGGGGCGATACCGGGCGACCAGAGACGTACGCTCAATTTGCGTTGGGGAGCGGATCCGGCAAGCAATGCCGCTGCTTCGGGCGGTAATTTTACTCCCGGCGGTAGTTTGAAGCCGGGAGGGAGGTCCGGCTTCTTCATTCCGACCATCTTCATGACGGAGGTCTCCGCGAAAATGCCCAGAAAGGCCTGCTGCGAATCGTCGGCTGCCTGGGAGACTCCGGCAGAGAGTGCCAATAAGGCGACGGCTGTTGTGATATGCTTCAAATCGAATCCTCCTGATGCGCCTCCCCTTCCGAAGGGAGTCGGTACAAACCTCCCTGTACCGGAAAACGACGGGCGCACATAAATGGAGAGCTTACACGGATCCACCGCGTGGCTCTCTGTTCCTTCACTGTCCGGCGAACCACTCTGATCCTGCCGCGAAAGATCAGCACGCCATCCAACACCTCACTATAACATATAACCGAACAGTTGCCAACAGGAAGGCAGAAAAAATGCCAATGCGGAGCAGAAATACAGAAAGGAATAAATACAGAAAGAAATGCAAAGAAGAGAAGGAAGAGAACCTTTGAAATCTCTGCCTTCTCTCCTTTCTTTAACTCTGTATTTCCTCCGTGAGCCTCCGTGTCTCCAGCGAAGCGGGTGGTGCAAAAATCAGTGTTGCTTGCTTGGGTCAGGGGGCCGGTTTTTTGCCGAGGGAGAGGGTTTTGCCGGGTAGGTCGAATAGGATTTTGCGGTCTTGGAGGGCTGCAAGGCCCAGAAGAGGGAGACATTGCGCTCCTCGGGACGGTACATATTGGGTCGGCAGGGATTCCAGGGTCAGGGTGCCTGTTTGGAGGGTTTTCAGGATGCCAGTCTGCCCGGATGATGTCGAATCGGATTTGAGGGTGAGGCCGTATTCGTCCGGGGTAGAACTGTCGGGCAGCCTGCCTCCGCCGGAGTAGGCAGTGTCTACGACGAGTTTGAGGGTCTGTTCACCGATCGAGACGTTGGCGTAGAACCAATCGTCCAGCTCGTGGGTCAGGGGAATGGTCGCGATATTGGTTGGTGTGGGATCGTCGCCGTTGGTGAGCCAGCGTTTTCTGTCGGCATCCAGGGAGGCGATCGGCCAGAGAATCAGTTTATGGTGGGCCATATCCAGCCCGAACACCTGATTGCCGAAATAGTCCAGGCCCAACACGCCTTCGGCGCGCGCAGGCAGCGGCGTGTCCGTCAGACGATAGAAGAGCGGTTGGTCGGCGATGAAGCCATCGCAGTAGGCGAGAAAATCGGGCGCGACCGTCGAAAGCGAGACGCTGTTGAACACTGTCTGAATCGCTTTCGCCTGCCCGACCTCGACGGTTTTGCCCGGAGGAATTCCCAGCCTATCAGCCGTCTTCGGCTTCAGCCAGGAACTGATGCTGCCTGTATCCATCACCATCCGCACCGGCATGCCATCGATCGTAGCCGGCAACAGTATTGCGCCGTCCTCGATCTCAAAACCGATCTCTACCGGCTTCCGATAGGCATCCGCAGGGGGGGGGTTCTGCACGACCTTCACCTGGGTCATATCGGTGAGGGCAGAAAAAAAGGCGTTGGCTTCCGGCTTATAGGTGGTCTCCCCGGTCGGAGTAACGGCTCTGCCTCCATACGGAAACGTGATCACATGGGCCGGCAGTACGGAATCTTCCCCTAACTCCCGCATCGCAAACGGAGTGATGCCCGGCGCGGTCGCCAGCGGTTTGAGATACACCTTTCTGCCGGGCACATCCAGCAGCACCTCAAATCGCGAGAGAAAGTCCCTGCCCAGGGGTTTCGGCGGATCCGCAGCCAGGTCTGAATAGACGATCCGCTGTCTATGGACTTCCGCGTCGCCTACCCTGACCCGATCCAGACGGGCCGAATAGATCGGAAAGGCGCCCCGCGCGGTCGTGATCCGCCCGCTCTCCTTCCAGGCGCTGCTCACCTTGTGCGCCAGATCCGCCGGCAGTTTGGTGATCTCACTGCCGGTATCCAGCATCATCCGGGTGGTGATGGCCTCCGGAATCTCGATAGGGAGATGATAGAGGCCCAGCATATCCACCGTAAACGGCACCGGTTGAACCGTATCCATACCCAGGCGGTGCAGCATCCGCACATTGAGATCACCGCCCGGTAGAATAGCGATCTGCCTACTGTTGGTGTTCAGCAAAAGAGCCGCCCCGGTCAGCATATCGGTTCCGAGAATGCCGTCACAGTCCGCCCCCATGCTGCGCAGGATCCCCACCGACAGGATCATCACCTCCCCGGAGAATTTGATCGGCGTATGGGGCACGGCGAATGTCAGCGTCGCCGCCTGAACCTTCGTCCCATTTTCAAATGTCATCTCCGCACCGTTGCGGGCATGCATCGGATGCGCCTTCAGCCCCATCCGTGCCACCAGCGCATCCGAAAGAAACGTCTTACTGCCCGTATCCAGCATGAACCGGGCGTCATCCTTCTCATTCAGGCGTACCGGCAGGTAGATCGTCCCATGCGCATCCGTCTCATAACAAGTCCGTATCAACCCCGCTTTTTGAGCGTTCACACCTACCTGAATCAGGACTAATCCCCATAGCAACAAGATCATGATAGGAAGAAGCCGAATGGCATTTCCTCTGCATTTTTTCCTGTATTTCTTTCTTTCTGTATTCCTGCTCCGCATCTGTATTTTTTCTTTTTTCCTGTCTTGCCTATCCTGATCAGTCTTTTTTGCGCTTGGCGGCTTTGGCCTCTGCACGCTCCAGGCGATGAGTGCCTGCCGGTTTTTTGATCGGTTCGGTGTAAGTGTCGCCGACGATCAGGCGCAGGAGGTTGGGGATCCAGGAGTCGCGCTTGCCCGCTCCGTAGCCGATGGCGCGCGGAATAAAGGGGGGCACGGGCGCCAGTTCTCCGGTCGGCGTGCGCTCGGCGAACTCGGCCAGCAGCGTCGCCCCAGTGGGGGTGATCAGCTCTTTGGGGCGATCGTCGGGGCGAAGGGGAAAGCCGACCAGGAGTTCCATCGTCGCGGGCGCGGGCACCGGCATCGTGCCGTGGGCGCACTCCACCCAACCGCGATTGAAGGGCAGCGGGGAGGCATAGACCTTCTCCACCCCCAGCATCTCCAGCCCGATGCAGGCTCCGATGATATCCACGATGGCGTCCACCGCGCCGACTTCGTGGAAATGGATCGTGTCCGGCGTCATCGCGTGGATTTTGGCTTCCGCGTGGGCCAGTTTCGTGAAGGCGCTGAGCGCCCGACAGCGCACCGTCTCCGAGACGCCGCTTCGGGTCAGGATCTCCGCGATGTCCGCCAGATGCCGCCCGTGTCCCTGATCGGCTTCGTGCAGCACGACATCCACATCCATCCCGGAGATGCCCTCTTTCACCACCATCCCGATCTCCAGAGAGTAGCCGGGAACGTTCAGGCGCTCCATCTCGGCCCGCCACGCCGCCTCATCCACCCCGGCGTGCAGCAGCGCCCCGAGCATCATGTCGCCGCTCACCCCACTAAAACAGTCAAAATATGCGATCCGCATCCTTCACCTCTCCTCTGAACCTCGCTCTGCCTCTTCGGCAGGTTACCTGCGTCTCTATTCACCATTTTCAACCCTATTTCCCCCTGGACCTGCGGAGGCGTGGGATCCCAATTTTGCGGGCAAACAGATTGTAAAATCCTCGGAACCTTCCCCGAAATTCGAACGTCTGCTTGGGCGAGAGACACTTGAAATGTCATCACCGTCAGGGGTGTTTATTCCCTGATACGCTTCGGCGTTCCATTACGTCGCGTCCTCATGCAGGGGCGCACAGCAACCTGTGGTCGTCACCACGAGACCCTTGCCGAGCCTGAATGAACAGGCTCGCGTATCATCCCATGAAGGAGAAATTTCCATGAAAACAGTCGTCGGTTTGTTCGATGATTACACCCAGGCCAGAAATGCGGCCGTCGAAGTCGAGCGCGCGGGCGTGTCCCATAACGACATCAGCGTCCTTGCCAATAACGGAGATAACGGAGAGCATGTTCGCCGTGAGATCGTCGATACGCATTCCAGTATGGGCCACGCGGTCACGAAGGATGCGGGCGTCGGAGCGGAGATCGGCGGCATCTTAGGGGCGCTGGCCGGAGCGAGTCTGTTCGTCATTCCGGGTCTCGGCTGGATCGCGGGCGCCGGCTGGCTGGCCGGAATGTTCGCCGGAGCCGGTGTCGGCGCGATCGCGGGCGGCCTCGTGGGTGTCCTGACGCATGTCGGTGTGCCGAAAGAGGACGCGGTCTACTATGAGGAAGGGATCCGCCGCGGCGGCACCCTGGTTGCCATTCGCGCCGAAGACACCGCGGCGAGCGGAATCGCCCGCATTCTCAACAATGCCGGTGCGGTCAACATCGAAGAGCGCGCGGCCTCCTATCGCAGCGAAGGCTTCGTCGCCCCGCTCTAACCTTCGCGTTGGAAACATTTCCCTGCGTGACCACAGGTCATCGCAAGAGAAACACTTCCAGTCGAACGGACGGTACTCTGCTCATGCAGAGTGCCGTCCGTTCGTACTTTTCACGGCACTGAAGTACCGTGCGCTGCTAGTGGATACGCAGGTCGCGGACCAGTTTGCCGGTGAGGAGATCCAGGACCAGCAGGCGGCCGCGGTCATCGGCCAGGGTGAGATGGGCGTTTTGCAGGCGGGCCGTGAGTTGGGTGGCGCCGTAGAGCGTCAGGGTCGCACGACGTCTGCCCTGGAAGCGATCGTAGAGTCGGACCGAGACGCCCAGTGCAAAACGATACGGCACGACCACCCAGGCGCTGGTGAAGAGGAGTTCCATCGGCTGCGCCTGCGGCGCATGGAACGAGTCCATAAAGGGCTGTCTGGCATGCACTCCCAACTGCAAAAGATCGCCTTGCGACGGGGCGCTCTGCGTCGCTGCATTCGGCGAGGGCGCTCGAAAGACCTGGAGTTCGACGCCGGCTCCATCTGGAGCGACGCCACGCGTAAAGGCGACGCGCAGGTCGGGAGGCTGCTGCACCTGACGATCCCGCATGTTCAGGGAAGGCAGCGCGAAATGCCACATCCACCACGTCTCCGCCATCAGCGGCGGCCCTCCGATGCTTTTCAGCTCCTCCGGCTGACGCATGATCAGAGCGCAGTCCAGGACATCCCGGGAGATCTGCACAGGCTTACCCGTCAGATCGGGGGTGCGCCAGAGCGCCTGAAAACGCTCGGCAGTGGCGTCGATGGCGAGTATATCGGTGTTCGTGGCGACAAACCAGAGCGAGCCGTCGTAGTCGGGCGCGAAGGTCTGAAGTGTGGTTTCGCACCAGTGGGCGGCGCGCAGGCTCACGGTATCGAGGCGTGCCAGACGCATCGCATCACCGCGTGGGGCGATCGCGATGGCGCGCTGCCCGTTGTCGGCGACCACCAATCGGTGGGCAGGCTGATCGAAATGCGTGACGGTGCGGCCATCTCGCGTCAGCAGGCGCACCCCGGCCTCTCCAAACGCGACCAGGCAGCGCCCATTGGGTAGAAACGCCGCGTCTGTCAGGGGGATCGCGCCCATATCGTGCGCCTGCCACTCCAGTTCCAGAGGCTGTTCCCGTTGGGTCAAGGATACCATCATCGCTTCCGTGGGCAGCGACGGCAGATCGGCGCGCAGGGCGGCATCGGCCCCATAGTTTTGCAGGCTGCGATACAGCCCTTTGTCCGCCAGATGCGGCGCCAGGAGCGCGTCGCGAACGAGGGCGCGCAGGGCGGCGCGGGCAAGGGTGGCCGCGCGCGGAGTGACATCGAGCGTACAGAGCGACTCGGCGAACGCTTTGCGCTCACTGGCCTGCTCGGGATCTTCCTCGGCGAGCAGAGCCAGGATACGGGCATGGAGGTCTGTATCGTCCGGTGTCAGCTCCAAAAGGCGGGGCAGCATCCGCGCCGCCGAAGCGCCGCCGAACGCCAGCGCCTGCTGGATCCAGGGCAGTGTCTCGGCGCGCAGTTCCGGCTTCTGCCAGAGCAGATCGACCGCCGCCGCGTAGTCTCCGGCATCGGCGTTCGCCTGCGCCCAGAGACGGCGCAACTCCAGCGCCCTTTCCGGGTCTTTCCGATTCAGCAGTTCGACCGCCGCTGCGAAGGCGTTATGACGCCGCGCGATAAGCATCGCGCGCTCCTTATTCCCGGCGAGCAGCCACTGCCGGACAAGCAGGCCAGGAGAGAGATGGCGGGCCTCCGCAATCTCCGCCGCAAGCTGCAGTTTGCCATGATTCTCCAGAAACGTGACCGCTTCGGCACTGGCCTGCAGGAGTTCGGCCAGCACAAAAGCGGCCTCTTCTATACGTCCCTGCCGCTCCAACTGCTCAAAGGCGTTCCGATAGAGCGCCCGGAGGTCCGGCATCAAATCGCCTACGCCGATCCCGGAGCCGGGGCTATTCGAGGTGATCTGGAGACTGGTGCGGGCCGTCGGTACGCCCAGAGCAGGAGGCATTTTCGGCCCATCCTCGTCACCGCCGCCGAGAGGAATCGCATGGCGCAGCGCAGCGTCCAGGTCTCCCTTCTCGAACATATCGATCATACGGTTCACATATTCGGCCTGTTTCTGGCCGATCTGCCGCGCCAATCCTGTCTTGAGGAGGGCGCGTGCCGCCGTATGCTTCATCCAGCTCTGAAACGGATTCAAGGTCTCCTGCTTCGTCTGGGGCTGCACGGTCAGCCCCGATCTCCGGCCCACCGCGCGCCGGGAGCCTCTGCCGCCTCCCCCTTCGCCCAGGCGGGAGATCCGCTCCAGCAGAGGGCGCATCATCTTCGACAGCCCGGAGGACGTAGGCTCTCCCAGACGCTCAGCGGGAGAGGGCCTGCCTTCGCGATGCGCCTGCATCGCGGCGCGGAGTTTCTGGGCGACCGCCTCACTCTGCGGATCTGCCGGAGGAACACCGTGCAGTTTGGCGCGGGCATCGAAGGCAGGAGCCTCCGCCATGACCTCCGGTGGGGCCGGCGGAGCGCCCAGCGAAACGACCGGGAGCGGCCGCCACGCGCTCAGGTCGAGCCAGGCGGAAGGGTCTTCACGGAGAGATTCGGGCAGAGGCGTCACGACCGCTTCTCCGTTCCGAACCAGCGCGAGACCGTTGGGGAGCGGCAGGCGTCTCTGCTCCGCCTCCGTGATCGGAGTCGCGGTGAGCAGTTCACCCACCTGAACCAGCGGCAGCCCCGGTGCAAGCGCGCAGACCACCCGAGCGGGTTTGGGCAGGCGTAGTAAAAGTCCCGTATCCAGGCGGTAGACCACAGCGCCGGGCGTCCACAGCGCCAGCGCCCGCCTCCGTGCCTCCTCGGCAGTCAACAGGTCGGTGTCGAACAGAAGGGCGCTCGCCTCCACCACGCCCCGGTGTGTCAGCAGGCGCGGACGGACACGCTCGACGGCAGGGCGGCTCGGAGGAGGCAGGGGCGGGACGATCGGGATCTCGGGTAGTCGCGGGGCTTCCGGGGGAAGCGGCGGCACAATCGGGATACTCAATGGGCGCTGGCCTCCAGTCGGTAGAGATCGGCCTCATGCGTCAGCGAATAGATCACAACCTCTCCCGTTTCGGTGACGTAGGCGATGAAGGGGTCGGCATGGCTGGCGGAGATATGTACGATGGCAGCGTTAGCGCGCGGCAGATCGAACGTCCACTCTTTCCCGATGATCCGCACGGAGCGTCCATCCGCCTCCAGAACGATCAGACCGGGCGAGTTGCCATAGTGGCGCGGCCCGATCACCCCGACGACCGTCTGCGACGAATCGACCTTCAGGTGGACGTCGGTTTCGTCGGTGATCACCAGCCACTCATTCTCACGGATCTCCAGGGCAGGGATGCCGAAGTCGGGATGATCCAGACTGCCTCCGCAGCCGAAGAAGACGCGCTTCGCGGCGGGATCGCAGGGCCGGTCCAGGCGCTCGGAGTGCCGCTTGGAAACGAACGCTTCCAGCCTCCAAATATTCTCCTCGCGCCGCGCAGAGACCAGACTGTTATGTTCTTCGACGGGCGCGATCCCCCATACCTGCCTCTCCTGAATCCGTGTTACCGGAGTCTCCTGGTTTTTGCCATGCAGGTCGATGAGCAGTCCGTTCGGAAACGCCGTAAAGAGGGAGGTAAAGCCTGTGTCGTCCGAGGAGCCGGAGAAGCAGGGAGTGAGCGGCGGCTCGGGGTTCTCCCGCAGACTTTTCAGCAGCGGCTCCGGCAGGGGGGGGTAGACGCCGACCGGCAGCGATCCCGTCTGCCCACCGATCGATTCCAGGGTGAACTGGCCTTCCGCGTTCACCTGGAGCGCGACGATCGTTTTATGCACCCGGCCGGCGGCAAGAATGACCGACATGTCGTGTTTCGAAGCGTAGATTTTGGGCCTGCCTGCGCCCGCCGCCGGAGAGTTGGGCACCGGATAGACGACCAGCGCATTGGAGGCGCAGCGGGCGATGAGTTTGGTCCCGTTCTGCCCCCAGACGAAGTTGGAGGTCGGCGCGAAACGTCCGGCGACCTTGCGGGGGGCCGTACGCACGATCCCGAAAGGATCCCGCAGTAGGCGCCCGCAGTACTTCTCTTCCGGCAATGGCAGGGTGATCTCCAGGTTCGGCCTGCCGAAGCCATGAATAGCAGCCGCGACTTCCCGGTTTTCCGCCTCCAGAGGATCGGTGACGAACAGCCGGGAGACACGGCGGTTCGTCAGCATCCGTTCCAGGCGCTCCCCACCGATCACCCAGAAATCGTCGGAAGCGGTGCTATTTTTGCCCAGGCGCTCCTGCCAGTAGACGAGATCCTCCGGCTGTGCCTCCCGCAGACTGCGCGCGTCGAGCAGTTGGCGCATGCTGTCTTCTGCGGCGGTCAGGAGCGGCATCTCCCGGCTCTGGAGAACGCCCCAGCGAAACTCTGCGCCTGCCGCCTCCGCCCGTCGCGCCAGCACGATCAGAGCGGCCAGATGAGCGAGCCGCGGCGAACCGAGTTGATTCGGCCCGGCGTCGAAGAGCGCCACGGAGAGGCGCGAACCTGCCGGTTCGCGCCGCGCGACCTGATAGAAAGCGTGTTCGCTCATTACGGCGCGGCGGATAAACTCTTCGGGCATCTCGTCGGCCAGCAGCCACTCGGTGAGCAGCAGGCGTTCGTAGCTGCCGCGCCGGGTCAGGCCGTCGAAGCCGTCCGGCTCTCCCTTGCCGAGTTCGGCCTGCACCCGCAGCGGCCCCACCGCGCGATCCAGACGCTGCAGCATCGGCCCAAAGCTCTGTACGAACTCCCGCGGAAACAGCTCCAGCCATGTCGCCCAGGGCATCAACGCGCGCGGCAGTTCCATGTTAAAGTTTTCCCTCCTGCCACGCCTTCAGACTCGCCCGCGCCACCGTGCGCGTTCCTGCCAGGGAGATCACCTGCAACGTTCCCGGCAGCACCGCGACCGGCGGAGCGACTGCCGGGAACTGCGTCCGCACGGCCCGCTCCAGCAGCGCCACGGGAAAATCGGGCTGCAGCGCCGTCGGCAGGAGCAGTGCGGGAGCTTCCGCATCCTGCCCCAGATAGATCACGCCCTCCGCCCAGGGCAGCAGATCCATCTCGCCGCGTATTAGCAGCGTTCCCCGCTCCGCTACCCCCTGCAACTGCGCCAACTCCGCCTCCCCCAACTCCATCAGTCGCCGCGCCAGCCGTTGCGCCGCCTCCCCCTGCGCCACCACCGCGCAGGGCGTCAACGGGCGTTCTCGCGGTAACCATTTCAATGAGGTGGAAGAAGATGTAGGCATGGGTTCGGATTAAACGCCTTCGATGTGGACAGTAGTAATACCATTTTCGTCCGCTACGGCGAACCGGTGTCGTTTCGCATCCCAGGCGAAAGGCGGTAGTGGGAGATTATGGAGGATGCTGCTCGACTGGTTCCCCGTAGACAGATCCGCCCAACGGTGAACGACTCTGCCACTGTCGATGTGAATCAATTTCGGGTGGTCATAGAGACCAAGTGCATACTCCGTTCCAACAGCGTAGAGCGTTCCGACCACCTCCTCCGTCTGCACAACGGAGAGAAACGTCCGGGTATTGAAATCGTATCGCGCCAGTGCGCCGGGAATCAGAGTGGGCGCTTCCGAGGGACGTTCCTCCTCCGGATCTACTCCTGGAATTTCCGGGGCCGTGGTGAGGAGAAGCTGATCGTCTCCGCAAAAAGCGGCGCTCAAAATTCCGACGACCTCCCCTTCCCAACCGTAGAGGATGCCCGAACTCCACAGATCCAGATCTCCTCGACCATCCAGCAAAGAGGGATTTGCGAGCACTTCCGCAGTCTGATAGACACGCAGATCATCGACAGGGTGCCAGACCCAACCAGCATTCAAAATGCGCGTGCCGCTGGGATTGAAGGCGAGGCGCGAATGAAAAAAGTCGATTGCAGGTTCCGCCGGCCGTTCCGTCAGGCAATGCCCGGTTGCAACCTCCTCGATCTGCAGACGGTTGTAGTCTTTTGGACAGTGCAAGAGGATCTCTATGCCATCCGGCAACATCCCGAACTGAACCGGATATTCGTAAACCTCCGCGCAGTAGTAACTGCGATTCAACTCGCGGAGAACGCGTCCCTCGTCCAACAGCAACGCCTTGGTTCCACAACGTTCATAGAGGACGGTATATCTTCCGGAAACCGAGGCGATGGCGCTGTTGAAGCGATAGCCATAGGCGATTTTACGTGAGGGTAAGGGACCCTCCTGCCCATACGAGAGACCGGTCGTCCAGTCCATCAACTGGTCACCCTGCCAGCATAGCGACCTGACGGCATCGAAGCTCTTGCCATCCACAGGAATAAAGGTTTGGGTGGTTGTGAGCATCGTGTTTCCTAAACCGGCGCGAGAATATGCGCGATCTGCACGCGGACCGCAGCAAGCTCTTGCGGAAGGGATTCGGGAACAAACCCGGCGTCGATCTCGCGGACGATGCCTTCCAGTTTCAGTCGCCACACCGCCAGGGGAGCGGCTTCCGTCGTCTGTGGGCGCTCGGCGAGTGTCTGACGTCCGGCGGCGGCGAGGCGCGTGGCCCGCGCCAGCGGCCCGAGCGAAGCCTCTTCGGCAGCGGATCGGAGCGTTGCGTTCTCAGTGGCGGCGAGCAGATCCCGCAGACTGTCGCGCCCTAAACTCTGCTCCTCCGCCGTCGGGAGGGCGAGAATCAGGGGCCAGAGATCGGCTTCGGTCGGCGAGATCCGACCGGCCAGAGTGGCGGCGGCGGCGATTAAGCGCTGCACACGTACGGCGCGGCGATCCGTCAGCAGGATCCCGGCGGAGCGCAGCGTACGAAGCGCATGGGCCAGAAACGGTCGCACAGGGCCGAGATCGGCCTGCCGCGAGGCGGTCGCCAGAGCGTCCATGTCGGAGATCGAGGCGCGCTGCCCGTCCACCTTCGTCACCAGCGACCATCCGCCTTCCAACAGATCTTCCAGACGCGGACTCGGGATCGGCTCGACAAAGGCGCGGAGCAGAAATCGATCCGCAAAAGCGGCGAGCGCGGGATCTTCCGGCAGGGCATTGGAGGCGCCCACGCAGACCCGCAACGGAACCTGCTTAATCGTATGCCCACGCCGAAAAACACGCTCGTTCAACAGTCCCAGCAGCGTGTTCAAAATAGCGCTGGAGCCGAGAAACACCTCATCCAGAAAGGCGATCTCCGCCTCCGGCAGCATTCCCGCCGTCTCCGTCTCCACCACGCCTTCGCGCAGACGACGCAGATCGATCGGCCCAAAAATCTCACTCGGCTCCGTAAATCGCCCCAGCAGATATTCGAAGTAGTTGCCGCCGACCGCGCGCGCCACGCGCCGCACCGCCTCGCTCTTCGCCGTACCCGGCGGCCCGATGACCAGCAGATGCTCTCCCGCGACTGCCGCCAGCGCGATCGTCTCCACCAGCGCCTCGCGCTCGATCAGGCCGCGTCCGGCATCCGTCAGCGCAAGCCGCAATGTCTCCGCCGACCCCTGCCAGGGCCTCGCTTCCGTTGTCGTCAATGAGAGATGTCCTTTCAGGGGCGGTCGGGCGTTGACACGCCCGACCGGGCAGAACGTGGAACTTAGCCCCAGGTAGAGTGGAATGCGCCGGGTTTGTCGGTGCGTTCGTAAGTGTGCGCGCCGAAGAGGTCGCGTTGGGCCTGGATCAGGTTGGCGGGCAGGCGCTCGCGGCGATAGCCATCGTAGTAGGCGAGCGACGATGCGAACGCGGGGACGGGAATGCCCAGATAGGCGGCTTCGGCCACGACTTTGCGCCAGCCCTCCTGACCGTTCTTGACCGCTTCCGTGAAGTAGGGAGCGAGCAAGAGGTTCTGGAGGTTGGGATTGGTGTCGTACGCCTCTTTGATGCGATCCAGGAATCGGGCGCGGATGATGCAGCCGCCGCGCCAGATCGTCGCGATCTCGCCGGGATGCAGAGTCCAGCCGAACTCCTTCGCCGCCGCCAGCATCTGATCGAAGCCCTGGGCATAGGCCACCACTTTTGAGGCATAGAGCGCCTCCCGGATCGAGGTGATGAAGGCGGCTTTGTCGCCGGAGTAGGTTCCGGAGGGGCCGGGCAGAACCTTCGACGCGGCGACCCGCTGGTCTTTGAGCGAGGAGAGGACGCGAGCGAAGACGGCTTCGGTGATAGCGGTCACGGGCACGCCGAGGTCAAGGGACGACTGCGAAGTCCACTTGCCGGTGCCCTTCTGCGCGGCGCGGTCGAGCACCTTGTCCACCAGAAAGTCGCCGGTGTCCGGGTCTTTGGTGCGGAAGATGGTCGCGGTGATCTCGATCAGGAAGGAGTCGAGATCACCCTGATTCCATTCGGTGAAGACCTGGCCGATCTCTTCGTTGCTGAGGCCGACGGCGTTCTTGAGCAGGTCGTAGGCTTCGGCGATCAACTGCATGTCGGCATACTCGATGCCGTTGTGCACCATCTTCACATAGTGGCCCGCGCCGCCTTCTCCGATGTGGGTGCAGCAGGGCGTGCCGTCCACCTGTGCGGAGATCTTGGTGAAGATCGGGGCGACAATGTCGTACGCCTCCTTAGAGCCGCCGGGCATGATGCTTGGGCCGTTCAGCGCGCCCTCTTCGCCTCCGGAGACTCCGGTGCCGATGAAGCGAAAGCCCTCGGCTTCCAGCGCCTTGCTGCGCCGCTCGGTATCGGTGAAGAGCGAGTTGCCGCCATCGATGAGCAGGTCGCCCTTATTGAGGAGAGGTTTCAGTTCCGCGATCACATCGTCCACCGGCTGTCCGGCTTTCACCATGATCATGATCGCGCGCGGCGACTCCAGCGCGGCGACAAACGAGGCCGTATCGGTCGAGCCGACAAACGCGCCTTCGTGGCCGTGCTCCTCCATAAATTTGGTAGTCTTCTCCGTCGTGCGGTTGTGCACTGCGATCGGAAATCCCTTGTGCGCCACGTTGCGCGCCAGATTCTGTCCCATAACCGCCAGACCGGTCAGTCCAAAGTGCGGCTTATCCATATTCCTCTTCGTCCTCTCTATCGTTCCTTGCGTTGCGGGATTGAAATCCCGTCCTTACTCTCTGTTCTTAAAGAAATCCGCGTTGATCTGAATGTATTTCTTTTTGCGTTCCGAGAGGTTTTCCACCTTGACGATCGCATCCATCGGGCAGACATCCAGGCACTCGTCGCAGTCTTCGCAGCGTGCCGGATCGATATACGCCTGCGTGTCGTCTGCATGGATGGCATCCATGGGACAGACGTTGGTGGTACATTTCAAAGACACAATGCAGGTGCCGATCACTACGGTCGCCATGAAACCGTCCTCCTCTTATGCTTTGTGTGCGGAAGACTATTCGGTATTCCCCGGTCGGGATTCCTGCCCGGAATCGGGATCCACGCGCGTTTTCCGCCCGAATCCGAATGCAAAAGGCGGTTCTCACGCCCTTTTACCGCAGTATGGCGTGTCTTTTGAACTTTTGGCGCAGGCGCGCGTCTGAAAATACAGGAGTGGAGCACGGCGGCAACCATCGCCTCTCCCATCCTTTCTCCGAATGAGCGCCCTGCGCACGGAAAAAGAGAGTGAATCCTACCTCGCCGGAAGCGTCCTTGCGGGTAACATAGAGAGAGTTTATCGGAGTCAACCTTATGTTCGCCATGGGGAATGTCATGCACGCTGACACCGCGCTCGTGCAACGCGCTCAGGCCAACGACCGGGCCGCTTTTAATGAGATCGTGTTGCGCTATAAGAGCAAAGTGTATAACTATATTTTTCGCATGGTTCATCACGCTCTGGACGCCGAAGACCTGACGCAGGAGACCTTTCTTCGCGCCTATCTCAGTATCCGTTCGTTTCAGAGCCGCGCGAGCCTCAACACGTGGCTGTTTCGCATTGCGACCAACCTGTGTATCGACTACAGTCGCAAGAACAAAAAGATACAGACGATGACCTCCTCGCTCTCGATGGAGAACGAAGACGATGAGAACGAGACCGAACGCGACATTCCCGATGTGGCGTTCGACCCGCAGCGAATGCTGCTCAACAAAGAGTTGGGGCTGGTGCTGAACCGAGCGCTCAGCGAGCTGCCGGAGAAACTGCGCACCGTGGTGTTGCTCTACGATATCGAGGGGCTGCCTTATGACGAGATCTCTGCGATCGTCGGATGCCCTCTGGGCACTGTGAAATCGCGGCTCTTCAATGCCCGCAGCGCCCTGCGTGATAAGCTGTCTCCCTACCTGAGCGGAGTTGTCTGAAACGCGCGGAAATCGGCGTTACGTTCCGGCGTGCCTCTCTTCTGATATGTTAACAAGAGGAACGATTCGGCAGGATGTAGAGTTCGCAGGGATGAGAAATAGGCAGATTGTTTGAGAAAGTATGAGTTCGCCGACACGGGTCGGCAGGATCGGATCGAGATCATGGCCTTTCAATTTAACAATGAGAATAGCGGGTGCCGTTCGGTAGAGCCGCTGCTTGCCGACTATCTGGAGAACGCCCTTTCGGCACGAGAGATCTGGGAAGTCGAAAAGCATTTGACGGCCTGCCCAGCCTGTACGCAGTTGTCCCAACAGATGCAGGCGACCGTTCAGATTTTGCGCAGCGCAGATCGTTACGATACCGGTGACGACTTCATGGCGAAACTCCATGCGCGCCTCGACGAGGTCGAGCCGGTGCGAGATACCGCGCAAAACTCCCTCGGAACACGCCAGGGGATGGGCGTGTTCCGGGTGCAGGGTAGTTCCCTGCGGGATAGGGTGCAAAACGGACTGGACAATCTCCGTTCCGGAATGCGTGCCTGGCATCTGCCCGCACTGGCGACCGGCCTCGCCGCCGCAACCTTGCTCCTGGTCGTTCATGGGAATGCACCGGTCACTCCGACAAAGGAGGCTCCTCCGATTGTCACCAAGCGCACTGCGCCGAGCGAGGATCTCTCGCGGCAGGTGGCGCTGGTCGCCTCCAATCCGTTCGATGATCCGGTCGCGGCGAAGGCGGAAGTGGATGGCGCGAACGGCGAAAATCATGCCGAAAACAACGGAGCGACGGCGAATTTCTAATGTGAACCGGTCGCCGATGGGCGCGAGGAGCGCTGCAAAAGCCTCCCTCACAACGATGCAAATATCGATGACACTGAACACGAATCAAAACATCAGAGTACAGACCGGGGGTGGGCGAGATCGCCTGCCCTCTTTCCTCGCTGCGCGCGCGCGACGCAGGCATCTTCTGCGCCACGTTGCGCTCGCCTCGCTCTGTCTTGTCTTCAGTGGGGCCGTGCAGGGGCAGACGCGCCAGGAGATACGCCAGATACGGCTCCAGCGTCAGGCCGAACTGCGTCGCCTTCAGGCCAATCGCGCGCAAAATCCGCCTGTAGTGCCGGTGCGTCCCCGCATTCTTCGCCAAAACGGTCCGGCACGCGGTCCGCTCGACAGAGTCGCGATGGAACTCCTGCGCAAGATGATCCGACCGAGCACAGGCTATGTGGGAGAGATGGTCACCGAGGTGGCGGCGCAGGGCAACTCCCCCTTACAGCAGACGATCAAGGGAGACAAGCAGGGGCGCACCATCGTCTCCTTCCTCAATGGGATGCTGGCAGGGGATGTCCTGGTCGTCACGCCTGGGGAAGTCCGCAACTACCATCGCAGCACAGGCATCATGGATGTGGCCCAATGGCCCACCGAGTGGGACGACCACGAGAAGCGGATGTTCAACGCCATTCGCAGCGGTTTCTACACGGCGCGGGTCGTGGGGAGCGAACAGGTGGCGGGACGTCAGGCCGCTATTGTAGAGCTGTTTCCCGTAGCGGGTGTCGGAGAGCCGGGCCGACCGCACTTCAAGTTCTGGATCGATCAGGCGACCGGCATCCAGCTCAAAAAC
>Ga0070658_10000761_pt1 | contig 27668 bp, 21 predicted proteins | sample KBSC13metaG_FD_64664 | JGI IMG/M metagenome (GOLD analysis project Ga0070658, IMG submission 64664) | Corn rhizosphere microbial communities from Kellogg Biological Station, Michigan, USA - KBS C1-3 metaG | ecosystem: Host-associated > Plants > Roots > Rhizosphere > Soil ... | reverse complement strand
TTTCTGACAAAGCCCTCAGACGAGATCCCGCCGGCGATCCACGACACTATCACTCGGGTCCATACCGCTTACGAGAAGCTAAAGGACAGTGAGTTCGGCAAGTTATTCTCTGAAAATCTCATCTCGGACGATTCGACCGGAGACCTTGCAGCCCTTAAGGCCGCTGTCAAGATCGTGGAGGCCTGGTCGGCTGTGGCCTTTGCCAAGCGACAGCTCAAATGGCACAGCTTCAGGGTGCCGCACAGCCTCGACTATCAGAACCTTGTTCACCTGATCCGTCCCGAGCCTGAGCTTCACAGCATTATGAGGGGCTCAGATGACATTTTGCGGAGGCGGGAGGGCTTTAAGCTCACCGACGACCGGGGCACGATGCGGGACTCGCTGTACGAGGTGGACTATTGCATGATCTGCCACGAGCGTGAGAAGGACTCGTGCTCGACGGGCATTCTTGAAAAGGACGGCTCATTCAGGCGAAATCCGTTGGGGATAGTTGCGAATGGATGTCCACTCGACGAGCGGATCTCCGAGATGCACCTGCTCAAGCGTCAGGGCGATTCCATCGGATCACTCGCACTGGTCACTATAGACAATCCTATGTGCGCCGGCACCGGCCATCGCATCTGCAACGACTGCATGAAGGGGTGTATCTTTCAGAAGCAGGAGCCTGTCAACATCCCACTCGCGGAGACGCACACTCTGACAGACGTACTCGATCTGCCGTATGGCTTCGAGATCTACCACCTCCTGACTCGCTGGAATCCGCTCAACGCTAAACGACCCTACCCGCTGCCGTACAACGGCAAGAACGTTATGGTGGTAGGTCTCGGACCCGCCGGCTATACGCTTGCTCATTACCTCCTGAACGAGGGCTTCGGGGTCGTTGGGATCGACGGTCTGAAGATCGAACCTCTCCCGTCCGAATGGACGGGCGATCTCGGCCGGACATGTCCCAAACCGATCAAAGACATCAACGAGATCACTGAGTCTCTCGACGAGCGGGTTTTGTCAGGATTTGGCGGAGTATCTGAATACGGCATCACCGTTCGCTGGGACAAAAACTTCCTAAACATGATGCAGCTGATGCTGTTTCGCCGAAAGCGGTTTCGTGCATACGGCGGGGTCAGGTTTGGAGGAACCCTCACGATCGAGGACGCATGGGATCTCGGCTTCGATCACATCGCTATTGCGACAGGTGCGGGCAGGCCGACCATCGTCCCGATGAAAAATAATCTGATCCGGGGCATTCGCCAGGCCTCGGACTTCCTCATGGCGTTGCAGCTCACGGGGGCTTTCAAAAAGGACACTCTCTCGAACCTGCAGGTCCGCCTGCCTGCAGTAGTGATCGGTGGAGGCCTGACCGGCGTTGATACGGCGACAGAGCTATTCGCCTACTACCCTATCCAATGCGAGAAGATGCTCGAGAAATACGAGCAGGTGATCGCGGAGTTTGGCGAGGCAGCCGTTCTCGAGAAGTTTGATCCGGAGGAGTCCGCGATCCTGCGTGAATTCCTTGAACATGGCCGCGCGGTGCGAGCAGAACGCGAGCGTGCCGCGAAGGCAGGCGAGGAGCCCAACTTCATTCCACTTGTCCGCGGCTGGGGCGGCGTCTCGCTCATCTACCGAAAGCGTCTGCAGGATTCGCCCGCCTACCGCCTCAACCACGAAGAGGTTCAGAAGGCACTAGAGGAAGGCATTGATATTGTCGAATGCATGAACCCCGCGGAGGCTGTACCGGACGAGTACAACGCCGTCAAAGCTTTGATCTTTGAAAGGCTCGAGTATGTGCCTGAGACGGGAAAGTTCGACAAGACGGGCGATATGCGCGAGTTCCCCGCTCGGACTGTCTGTGTTGCTGCGGGTACATCACCGAACGTCATTTACGAAAAGGAGAACCCCGGGACCTTTGTAATGGACGAATGGCGGCAGTACTTCAAGCCGTACAAGGTTGAACGCGACAGCAACGGGCACCTCCACGCCAAGGAGGCGGCCAAGGGTGAACCTGCATTCTTTACGTCCTACGAGCACGAAGGTAAGTTCATCAGCTATTACGGCGACAATCACCCGCAGTACGCAGGGAATGTTGTAAAAGCGATGGCATCGGCCAAGCATGGCTATCAAAGGGTGGTGGAGCTCTTTGCGCATGAGCTGGCGGAGCGAGGCGATCTGCCGCAAACCGAGCGGGACGTTATTTTCGACCGGCTTGAGTCCGCGCTTGATGAGCAGCTCCGGGCCTATGTCGTAAAGGTCGATCGTTTGACACCGACGATCGTGGACGTGATCGTAAAAGCTCCCCTCCAGGCCCGCAAATTTGAGCCGGGGCAATTCTATCGGCTACAGAATTTCGAGAGCTCGGCTCCGATCGTGGATGGCACACGTCTGCTGATGGAGGGCCTTGCCCTTACCGGTGCATGGGTAGATGAGGAGAAGGGCCTCTTATCAATGATCGTCCTTGAGATGGGCACTTCCTCACGGCTATGTTCCCTGCTCAAGGAGGGTGAGGAGGTCCTCGTCATGGGCCCGACCGGTACACCGACGGAGATACCAGAGAATGACCACGTACTTCTTGCGGGTGGCGGCCTTGGTAATGCCGTACTTTTCTCCATCGCCAAGGCACTTCGGGAGAACAACAACAAGGTCATCTACTTTGCCGGTTATAAGAACGGGGCCGACCTTTACAAGCGTGAGGAGATCGAGCGGGCGACGGACCAGGTCATTTGGTCAACGGACTTTGGCGACGAGATCGTCCCGCAGAGGCCGCAAGATGCACATTTCCGCGGGAACATCGTCCAGGCGATGGTCGCTTATGCTGAGGGACAGCTCGGCACCAAGACCATCGAGCTGGATTCTGTTGACCGGATAATCGCGATCGGCTCGGACCGCATGATGAATGGCGTCCGGGAGGCGCGGCACACCGTGCTTAAGCCGTTCCTGAAGGAGGACCATGTAGCTATCGGCTCGATCAACTCACCGATGCAATGCATGATGAAGGAAGTTTGTGCGCAGTGCCTGCAGCGGCACGTTAACCCGCACACCGGCGAGGAGCTGTTTGTCTTCTCGTGCTTCAATCAGGACCAGCACCTCGACTTTGTCGACTTTAAAAACCTGAATGAGCGCCTACGTGCAAACAGCATTCAGGAGAAGCTTTCGAACATCTGGCTCGACCGTGCGTTTGCCCGCGGTGAAATGAAGGCATTGATGGGAGCCGCCGCCTAGAAAGGAAAGTCCTGATCCAGGCGCAGATCTGACTCGACGCGGCCGACTATGTCACCGCGTCGATTTTTTATGCTCATTGGTGAGAGGTCGGGGAATGCTTCTGAGGAGACAAGTCCAAGCTGCTTGAGTATCGATACTGCGATCACCGGACGGCCGCGCGTATCATCGCCATCCGCGACTTTGATCGCGATGCCGAGGCCCGTGGGATAACGCGTGCACGGCATCACGCCGCTGCACCACACGCCGTCGGCTCCCACCTTTGATACGAATCGTCCGCTCCCTGCCTGCATCAGCATAGTGTCCAGACGTCCGGTACCGCCGATGAGTTCCGGATACTTCATCATAGCGGAGGCGATCCTTGCCGCAGCTGCCTGCACAGTTGGATGGAGCTTTGCCGGCCGCACAAGATTTGCGAAGCTGCGGGCCATAGCAGTAACAGAGACGGCGAAGTTAGGAACGGCGCATCCGTCGATACCGATCTTCACCTGCTCGACAGGAACTTCGGTAAAATCTGCGACACACCGCAAGGCCCGTCTCTGAACGGGGCTGTCGAGCACCTCATACGTCGCTGGGTCCGCGTCTATTCGCCTTGCAAGAGCGAGCATGCCGGCGTGCTTGCCGGAGCAGTTGTTATGAAGCTGCGTCGGCTCCTCACCCGACCGCACCATCTCGCGTGAGACATCCTCGTTGAAAGGCAGATGTGCTCCACAGCGAAGATCAGCCTCCGTGAATCCCGCCTTCTCAAGCATCCGGCGGGCATGCTCAACATGGATAGGCTCACCAGAGTGCGAGGCACACGCCATTGCGATCTCGTCTTCCGTAAACCCAAATGTATCGGCAGCTCCACTCGTGATGCAGGGTATGGCCTGAAAGGGCTTCGACGCGGAGCGAAAGAACGTGACAGTGGAGGGCGAGCCGCATTCAAACACGGTATTCCCTTCGCCGTCGAGGATGGCAACGTGTCCGGTATGTACCGACTCGACGGTGGCTCCCCGGACAACCTTAGCTAGGACCTCAGAGTACATAACATCGATCTCACCCGCGGTCTAACGCCGTGCCGGCCTCGCCTTGTCTTCATCTACAGCGGCCTGCGCCAGCAACGCACGGGCATTCTCCCGGGCCGCGTCGGTGATCGATTCACCCGCGAGCATCCGGGCAACTTCCTCCACTCTCTCCGCGCCTGCAAGTCGCCGCACATCAATAGTCGTTCTGCCCGCGGCTGATCGCTTCTCGACGACAAAGTGACTGTCCGCAAGGGCCGCGATCTGCGGCTGGTGCGTCACACAAAAGACCTGGCTGATGCTCGACAATGACTGCAGCTTGCGTCCGACTGCCTCAGCGACACGTCCTCCGATGCCGACATCTACCTCGTCAAACACTGCCGTCTTGCCGCTCTCGTGCGGTCTGGCAACGCTCTTTAAGATAAGCATCAGTCGCGATGCCTCGCCGCCTGAGGCGACCCGCCGGAGCGGACGCAGGTCCTCGCCCGGATTCGCGGAGAAAAAGAACTCCACGCGGTCAGCACCGTTGGGGCCGAAGGTGCTCTCGTCAAAACGGACGTCGAATCGAGCCTTCTCAAGAGCAACTTCCTTCAGCCCGATTTCAACAGCTTTGGCGAACACTTTTGCGGCTTTCATGCGAGCGGCAGTTAACTTTGCGGACTTGGTCTTAAGGTCGTCCTCGGCGTCAGCGAGCTGCTTTCGCAGCTCCTGCTCACGAAACTCGGCTGTCTCCATGCTATCCAGTCGCCGCTCTGACTCGGCAAGATGCTCGAGAACCAGGGTAACGGAGTCGCCGTACTTGCGCTTCAATCGTGATATCTCCGCAAGGCGATCCTCGATCTCGTTGAGCCTCTGGGGTGAGAACTCCAGCTTTGAATTAAAGTCACGAGCAGTTGCACCCAGATCATTGATCACCGCACGAGCTGCAGCGAGGCCGTCCTCGTACTCCTTGAACTCATCCTCATAATTGCCAAGCTCAGCGACGGCCTTTGCCGCGCGCTCGAGGGTAGCGAGAGTCGAATTCTCGTCGTCATAGAGGAGCTTGAATGCCTCCGAGCTGAGCTCGGCTAGCTTCTCTGCATTAGCCAGACGTCTTTTCTCACTCTCGAGCTCGGCGTCCTCTCCGGCGGTCAGCGATGCACTTCGGATCTCGTCCACCTGAAAACGAAGAATGTCCATCAGCTGGAGTTTCTCGGATTCGTCTTGTCTGAGCGTCTGAAGCTCCGCCCGGACAGCCGTCCAAGCGGCAAAGGCCTCCCCAACCGCTGCCTTCTCTTTCTCTACACCGGCAAAGTCATCCAGGATCTCGATGTGTCTCGATACGTCGTACAGTGCCTGTTGCTCCCCCTGACCGTGAATATCCGCCAGATGCGGGCCCAAACGCTTGAGGAGGTTCTGCGTTACAAGTTGGTCGTTCACGAAAATGCGGTTCTTCCCATCGAGTGACAGGTCACGGCGTATGATCAACTCCGATCCGTCGATCGAGATACCGCTCTCGTCGAGCACCTGCGAAACGTCACCGATATGCTCAACGTCAAAAGATCCCTCGATACGTGCGAGCCGCTCGCCCTGCTTTATGAGATCCGCCGAGACGCGTTCGCCTGTGAGTGCGGCGAGGCTGTCTACAATTATCGACTTGCCGGAGCCTGTCTCGCCGGTGAGGAGATTCAGCCCGGAGTCGAACTCGATCTCGAGCTCGTCGATCAGGGCGATATTTTTTATCCGCAGGGTTGAGAGCACTACTTCTTAGGCACGACCCCGGCACCCTTTATCCACTTGCCCATGGAAAAGACAGCATCCGCGGGAGACTGTTTCTCAAGGTCCGGGGAGCTCCAGTCGACGGTGCGGTCGCGTTTGTAGAATAGCAATTCGGCGATCTCACCCGTGCGTGTGCGGCCGAACCGCTGCATCACGTAGAAGCCGCTTGCGTCATATTCCTCCAGACCGCGAAGGCCGCCCAGATCACCGACAGCCCTGATGTTCGTCGGTGCGATAAAGCTAGCTCGCCGCCGCTCAGTCACGCACCCGAGGTCCGCGACATCGGTGCTCGCCCCCGCACCCGGCAGTGGCGAAAGGTTCACGATGGTTCCACGACGAAAGATGAAGTTCACCAGAGAGCCCGAGCTATTCTCGATCAGGCTTTGGTAAGGGAGGGGCGACTCCTTTGCTTCGCTGCCGGTGGCTAAAGACTGCAGTGCGGTGAGGAATGCCACGAAGTTCACCTTTACTACAAACATCTCGTCATGGCCGTAATGACCGCCGGTCTCGATCAGGATCGTCGGCGTACCCCAGGCCGTGAAGTTATCGCCAAAGGCGTTCGACGTGTACTCGTCACCATAACGAGCGATGTGACCGGGAATGAATTTGTTCAGAGCGTTGATCATCGAGGAGACGACGCGTGTGTTTCGCTCCAGCCCCGGGCTTGTCGTCTTTGCGGCGTCGCCGTATACGACCAGAAAGGAGATCGTCGCCTGGTAGGCCGAATGACCTACAGTTGTCAGTAGCTGCTGGTTGTGCAGGTTGAAACCGACGTCTGGCTGCCATGTATCACGGAGACGCTTCAGGAGTTGGGCCTCCGGGGTCCTCAGATCCGTCGCGTCACGGTTGATATCGATGTCCTGCGAGCTGCGCCGTTGAAACATCTCCGCGCCGTCCGGGTTCAGCATCGGTACCGCACGGATGGTAAGTGCGGATTCCATCTGCTTCACCTCCGGCGAGCGGTCGTGCTTATGCAGATAGGCGAACATGTCGATCAGCGCCGAAGTTGCCGTCGGCTCGTCACCGTGCATCTGCGACCACATGAAGACCTTCAGCGGCCCCTTGCCCCACTCCATCTGGTAGATCTCTCGTCCCTGGAATGACGTCCCGACCTGGTCTACCTTGATGCCGATCTTCTTCAGATCGTCGAGATACTTCTTCAGGTCCGTGTGCCGCACGTCTGAGGGCATCATCCGCGTTATATGTTCGGACTCCCAGGTCGCGGCAAGCTTTTCGGGCGTTTGCATACTGACGTTCAGCGCCGCTAATGCCACGGCCAACGCTATCGGCAACACTCGCATGATTAACAAGATACGGGTAAATCTCAGCTTTCCAAAACCTCTCGATAGACCTGCTCGGTAGAGTCGCACATAGAGTGGAAGCCGAACTTAGAACGTGCCTCCTCCGCTAGTTTTGCGCCGAGGCGGCTGCGCCGGTCGGGGTCGTCAAGGTAATTCGTAATTGCGGCGGCAAGCGCGAGCGGATCTCTGATCGGCGCGAGCGCATGGCCCTCGCTGATCAACTCGAGTGCACCATCAGTGGCCGTCGCCACGACCGGAGTGCCTACCGCCATGGCGTCCAATATCGCGAGGCCAAAACTCTCGGAATGTGAGGGCGAGACAAATAGGTCGGCCGCTGCCAGAAGGGGCCGAATGTCGTCCAGCCAATCGAGCCAGATGAACCGATCCTCATGGCCAAGCACCTTTACCAGTCGCTTTAACTCGCGCCGAAACTTCTGATCTGCCGTGTTGTCCTTTCCGGCAATGACAAAGTACGCATCCTCATGCGCCTTGAGGACCTCGTTCGCCGCCAGAACAAAGTCCCTCTGCCCCTTGAGGGGTTTGAGCTCCCCCAGCGTCACGACCAGCGGCGCCTGTGCGGGTATGGAGTGAAACCCGCGAAACTCGCTACCAAGCGCCGCCCGGTCGCCGATCTCCTCCTGCATTGTGACGCCATTGGGTATAACGACGATCTTCTTACTCGGAAAGATCCGCTCCAGCAGCTCCACCATCGCCGGGGAGACAGCGATCACCCGGTCCACATTCCTTAGAGCGAGCCGGTGAAAAGATTTCATCGGAAACATGACGTGCCGTGTGATCACGAGTCTCGCTTTAGCGGAACGTGCGGCGACCGCAGCGGCGAGATAATCGCGCGCGACGTGGGCGTGAAGAATGTCGATCTTGTTATCGCTTAAGAACCGCGCGATCCGGTTTGCACTCATCATCCCGAAGGAATTTCGTACCGAGACATGCAGCCGCCGCTCGGGGGGAATGAAATCAAACCTATCTTCCCACTGGTTTGTCGGTCTCAAGGCAATGTAAACCTCATGTCCACGGGCGCACATCTCTCGGGCAAGATCGACCAGATGCCTCTCGCCACCGCCGTAGGTGATCGCCGATGAGATATAGAGAATTCGCACGCTTGGAAAGTATAGCGACAAACTGTCACCCAGCGGCAACAGACAAAAAAGGCACGCTCCCGAGGGAACGTGCCTGAGGTTCTATGTCCTTTTACTAAGGACTAGAAGTTAAATCTTGCACCAAGCTGGATCTGTCTTGGTGTAAAGATACTTGAGTTATTTATACCGGTAACCGTACGGTAGTTCGGATTATAGACGATAGTTCCGCCGGTCGCCGTGTAGCTGATCGACGAAGCATACGTCGTATTTACCGAGTTCGTACCCGCAACGTTAGAGCGATTGAAGATGTTGAATCCCTCGGCGAGGAACTCGATGTTCCTACGCTCTGAGAAGCGGAACTTCTTGGACAAACGCAGATCGGTAGTCCATGTGTAGGGCCGATGATACGTGTTCCGGATAAACGGTACGTAAAGTGCACCGCCCGCGCCGAAGAGCCCATTACCAGGCGAGCTGAAGCTCACCGGGAAGCTGGTCGGAATAGAAGCTCCGAGAGCATATCCTGATGAGATATTGACGATCGGTGAGATCTGGAAATCACGCAGGATCGCCCTGCCAACGCCGGTCTTGTCGATGCCGAAGAACTGTCCGGGACGCCAAACCGCACTCGCGACAAACTTATGCGGGACATCGTTGGATGAAGGTCCCCGATCATACGAAATGTCGTAAGGGAAGCTAAACGTCATGAAGCCGGGAGCAAACGTACCGAGCTGCTGGTTGTAATCAACGGCACTTGAGTACGTATAGCTCGCCTGCACCGCCAGACCATTCGTCATACGACGCTGGATCTGAAGGACAAGGCCGTTGTACTCCGACTTGCCAATGCTCTGCATGTCGATGATAGATCCGAAGTTGGTGATCGGACGAGTCTGTCCACTCACAGCAGCCTGGCTCTGAACGAACGGGACAGTGAATACCGTACCATCCTGCGGTCCGCCACTGATCGTATACGTCCTTGTCGCTCCGAAGTACTGGGGAAGGTTCAGATCGACGAATCCGGGCAGCTTCGTTGCCTGTGTAAAGAGGTACGACACCGAGATACCGGTATTCTTGGCGATCTGTCTTTCGAAGATGATATCGATCTCGTTTACCTGCGGATTCTGGAAGTTCGGATTGACTGTCGTGATGCTCAAGCCGGACGTTGGAACCGTACCCGTCGCGAGTGTGTTCGGGAAGGTCGGTCCCGTAGCCGGTGTCAGCGAGTTAGCGTTGAACTGAGATCCCGTACCGCCCGTGTTTGTGATAGCACTCGACAGGAAGGTGTTAGGTACTCGGCCATAGTACAGGCCCCATCCTCCGCGGAGAACCGTCTTGCTATCTCCAAAGATGTCCCACGCAAACCCGAACCTCGGACCAAAGTTGTTCTTATCCTTCGGGAATGTGCCGGTACGGGCGATCAGAGCGTTCGCGTCGGCCTGCGTGTAGCGATTGGGGATAGGGATCACGTTGGTGTTTAGAACCGGCGTGATGGTGTTGGGATACTGCGGCTTGGGAAACACCTGATAATCCCACCTGACACCGAAGTTGAGGGTCAGCCTGGATGTAGCTCGCCAGTTGTCCTGTGCAAAGAAGGCGTAGTCCGGCGTGCGCAGAGTATAGTCGCGTAGACCGAATGCCTGTGCATAGGTCGAGTAGCAGGCCGTAGGTGCTGCAGTCGTACCGCACTTCGCGGTAAGGCCATTCATCGCTGTCGTATAGTCAGTGATGAAGTCCGCCAGTGAGTTATAGCTGTAGTTACCGTACTCACTACGCAGATTGCTGACGAAATCCCGCGTACGCTTAACGTCGAAACCGAACTTCAACTGATGATTCCCGATCACGTCGGTCAAGGTGTCGGCAAATTGGAGCGTATGCTCATCCGGGAATGCCGCACGCTGGAAGTTTGTGCTGGTACCGAAGGAGAAGCCAACAGAGGCAGACGGCAACGTCACGTTCGGCAGGAGGCCGTTGATGGTTTTGCCCTTCGCTGCGAGTGCCTGCTCCTCTGCGGTCTCTGTCTGCAGGATGGACCTGGCATTCTCGTGGCCCCACTGGAACCGGAATTCGTTGACGAGGGTCGGCGAGAATGTGCTGGTCAGTCGAGCATTGACGGTATCGATGTTAACCAGGTCGTCGCCAAAATCAGCCCGGCCGATGTTAACGACCGTAGGTGTCTGGAAGGCGTTTAGGCCATTCGTACGAACGCGGTTATACGACACTGAGAGTGCGTTAGAACCGTTGATATTCCAGTCGATCTTCGGGAAGATGATCCGCTGATCTTGCCTTCTCTCAGCTGTACCGGTCAACGACTTGAGGAAAGTGAGAGCATCGTTCGTCTGCTGCTGGCTTATACCGCGGCAGAAAAGATAGCCGCCGGGGTTACCGGTAGCGCTTGGCAGAGTCGTGCATGACTGCGTCGTCGGCAACGTGATGGCATTGAAGGCGGTCGATTGCTGCGGCGTAGCGACGCCGGGGAAGTGACGCTTCTGCTGATCGTAATTGAAGAAGAAGAACAGTTTGTCCTTAATGATCTTGCCGCCCACGGCGCCGCCAAACTGATAGCGAACATCCTCGGGCTTGATGGCAACGTTGCCGGCCGCGGTCGGAACAACCGCGGTGGGATTGCGGGCTCCCCACTTGTTATTACGGTCGAAGAAGAAGATCTCACCGCGGAGATCATTCGTTCCGCTCTTTGTGATGGTGTTGATGACGCCGCCGGCCGCACGGCCATACTCGGCGGAGAAGTTGGTGTTGTTCACCTGAAACTCACGGACAGCCGCCTGGCTTACCGAGTACTGGATACGAGTACGTCCACGCTCCTCAGAGAAGAACGTGTTGTTGTTGTCCGTACCGTCCAGCTGGTGATTGTTGAGCAGTGACGACAACCCTCGGAAGCTGTTGAGGCCGAACTCACCCTCGGGGTTAACACCCGGGGTCAACCGTGCGAAATCCGATGCGCGGCGGCCGTTGATAGGCAGCTCCTGGATCTCGGTCTGTGTAATGTTGGTAGCGTTGGCGTTGTCCTCAGTGTTGATGACCGGCGCCTCTGCCGTAACCGTTACGTTCGCGGCCTGGCCGCCGACCGTCACAGGGATGTCGAGCGGGGTCGAGCGTCCGACCTCGACCGTGACACGCTCAGCATATGCCGGGGCGAATCCGCCCGCGGTAACGTCGACACGGTACGTACCAGGTTGAAGATTAGCGAAACGGTAAGCTCCCTCTTCGTTCGAGGTGACCGTCGTTTCGGCCTGCGTGCCGAGATTAGTTAACTTTACGGTCGCATTCGCAACCACTGCGCCCTGGGGGTCGACGACCTTACCAGTGATGCCGCCCGTTGTAGCCGACTGAGCAAGAGATTGCCCAACCATAGCTACGAGGGCGATCATCATTGCGGCGACGAGCTTCATATTGAAATGTTTCATCTGTTCGAGCCTCTGAATGATCAAAATTATTGCTATTTACGATCAACAAGCACGATCTGCGTGCCGTTTTCGGATTAATCTTTCGAATTTTGGATTTCGGGTAAGGGAGGATAGTTCTTTAGCGGAGGGGCTTAGTCTCCCGATCTCCCAACGAAACCCGATAAACCCCTTGTTTATAGCACTACCCGCGTGTTCCACCTGGACATGGCCGCTCTGCAGGGCAGCTCGAGCCATGAGCGAAACACCCGATTTGCTCTCTATTACGCAACCCAAATACCGCAAAGTATCCCAGCAAACAAATCAATTTACACGGCGCAAGTAACGTAGCCATTAAATCTTGCGGCGATGATCTCATGATGGGACGCTTGCACCCGGAAGATATTGAAAATAAAGGTACTTACTTCAATTCTTGGGGGATATCCTGAGCTCTGGCGTCCAAGCGGCAAATTACTCCGCGAGAAACTTGACTTTTTTGTAAAAGTACCTTAAGTTGGTCAATCCTTTTGGCGCGAGGTATGCGCCTGAGGGAGGTATAAAGCAAGGAAGGGAATAATGTCAGAACTTAATTACGCAACGTCATCATACAAATCGCCGCTGCACCATCGCATTTTAGCAAGCATGCCGGTCGAGGCAAGCTGGATCGACGCCGAGAGCGGTGCGACCATCAATGTGGGCGGACTCACTGAAAATATCGGTGAGAACAGCACACTTGTTAATCTCGACACACTCCCGCCGGTCGGCAGTGAGGTCAAGCTCAAGATCCTTGAAGAGGATAAACCGATCATCACCGTCCAGACGCGTGTGATCCGTGTCGAGCGCGACCCGTCCAAGCCCATGGCTGCACTTTCAGTTCTTGAGAACCTCAAGAAATGGAAGAATGTCGCTATGACGGCCGCCGAGGCATGGGTTACACGTCATTGGCAGCTCAACTACGAGGAGGAGTGGGTCAACTAAGACCCGCGTCCCTGAAACTCTATTAGGGCGGCAAAGGTGCACTCGATGCCCTTTCCGCCCTTTCTTTATGCCCGTCGGGGGCGAACCTCGCCACTTGTGCCCGCATCTCTAATACGACATGAAAAAGGCCCTTTGCTTATTGTTCCTCCTCAGCTTCTCGGCGCTCGCACAGGAAAAGCCCCTGACGCAGGCCGAGTACGTGAAGATGCTCTACACACTTCAAAAGGAACCCGGCACTAAAGACAACTTGATCGCCACGCTGCGAAGGCGGGGCATCGACTTTGATCTGAATGACGGTGTACGAGGGCTGACACGGTCAAAGAGCGGTAACGACGAGGACCTCAAGAGTGCTCTCGAGGAAGCCGCGCGCCGCCACGCAAACCCCGATGCAGCAAAGCCCCCGTCAGCTGAGGAGGCCGACGGGGTACTGGCTAAGGCTCGTCAGGCGACCGCCGATGCGGTTGATAACATGCCGGACTTCGTTGTGAAACAGATCATCTCTCGCTCTGAGGCATTTGCGGGCACAGGAAACTGGCGCCCTATCGACACGGTGATCGTCGCCACGAGCTACAGCGCCGATAAGGGCGAGCAGTACCGAGTGCTCGCGATCAATGGAGCTCCCGTACAGTCGGAGACAAGCGGGAGCTACTCAAACATCGAGGGTAGTACTACGAGCGGCGAATTTGTGGACGCCCTCAAAAAGCTGTTCGATCCGGCGAGCAAAACGGTGTTCGCGGTTCAGACGACGGACACCGTTCGGGGCCAGCCCGCGATCGTCTACGAGTACCAGATCAACGTCGAGAACAACGCCAAAGGCGGCATCGGTTTCAAGACGCCGAACGGTTCAAATGGTTACTCGTTTACAAGCGTGCCCGCGGGTGAAAAGGGCCGTGTTTGGATCGACCGGAAGAATGGCCGTGTATTAAGGATACAGTTCGATGCGACGGAGATCCCGCGAGACTTTAAGGTGCGAGCTTACTCCAGCACTATCGATTACGACTGGGTCACGATCGCAGGCGAGCATGTCCTGCTGCCCGTCAGCTCGGACAATCGGTTCACGTCTGCGGAGGCATTCGGCGGCCAGACAAAGCTCTTTCAGGACCGCAACTATATCAGGTTTAAAAACTATCAGAAGTACGGCAGTGAGGTCCGGATCCTGGATGATGACGTAAAGGTCGAGCCCGCTCCGACGCCCACGCCAACGCCACTGCCTGAGCAGAATTAGCGCTCAACGGCCCACCACACGCCGCCGAGGAGTGCGAGCCACAAAAGGCCTTTTATAAGGAAGAAGAGAAAGGCTCCGAGGCCCGCCCATTTGCCCCAGCGTCGTGCGTTTGGCGGGTTCATCCGCATAAGTACAAGATACCCATCTGGAAACTGGTTTACAATCCTCCCGTGTTACCAAAGAGGAGCCATACACTTGCGGCCGCTCTCGCAGCTCTGTTCCTTGCCTTGTGTGCGGCTGCTCAGTCGGGGCCTCCGCAGGAGCCGGGAAAAAAGGAGGCTGATCTGGTAGAGCTCACGAAACTCGACAAAACCATTAAGCTCGATATTCGCTACGCCCGAAGTGACAACTTCGTCGGGAGATCCGTCTATCCCGAGGCGAGAGCCTTTCTCCAACGCCCGGCCGCCGAGGCGGTCGTTCGAGTTAACAAACAGCTCGCCAAGAACGGCCTCGGCCTGATGATCTTTGACGGGTATCGCCCGTGGTCGATCACTAAGCTGTTTTGGGAGGTGGTCCCGGAAGATAAACGAATATACGTCGCAGACCCGGCAAAGGGCTCAAAGCACAACCGCGGCTGTGCGGTCGATCTGAGCATCTACGATCGCAAGACCGGCAAGCTCATTCCGATGCCGTCTGACTTTGATGACTTCAGTGAGCGGGCGTGGCCGACCTACGCCGGCGGTACAGACGAGGAACGCCGCAACCGGGACAAGCTGCGAAGCCTGATGGAGGCGGAGGGCTTTACAGTCAACGCAAACGAATGGTGGCACTTCGATTTCAACGGGTGGAGGGATTATGCGATCTACGATATTGCCTTCGACCAGGTAGGCCAACAGAGGCCGAAGCCGCCCCATCGCTGATCGCTATCCCTGATCTCCCCCTTGCCCATAGCAACATGCCTACCGGATCGCCAGTGTTATCGAGAATCTGGCGCGCCTCGGCGTCTTCACACGCTTTTTACGCACATACACCGTGTAGTCCCCGTCTGAGGGGAGAGTCAGCGAAAAGGTCCGAGAACTGTCGAATTCCGTTTCGACGTTGTTCTCCTCCGAGAAGATCCGCACGTCAAACAGGCTGACGCTTGGATTGGATATCGTGACCTTTTGCCGGGCCTTAGCCGCAAACACGTACTCCATCTCCTCGTCATAACCGAGAGTGCCCGTCAGGACCTTGCTCGTGTGACCGGGAGCAAACTCGATGCGGTTCGGCTCCGCTTTGCCACCGTTCTGCGCGAGTGCGGGTAAGACTAGGATCAGAGAAACTGTCACCAGCAAAAGGACTTTCCTCATAACACAAAGCGAACGCGAGGATGTGCCACCGCGAGATGCCCCGTTCCGGTGTAATATACACGCACTATGCAACGACCTGCGCCTGACGAATACTACAATTACTACCACGGCTATATCTCACAGACGAGCGAGACTGAAGACGTCCTAAAACTCATGGATTCACAGCCCGGGCATCTCCGTTCGATCCTGGAGGGTTCACCGGAGGACAAAGGCTTGTACGCCTATGCCCAGGGCAAGTGGAGCATCAAGGAACTCCTTAGTCACATCATCGATGGGGAAAGGATCTTTGCTTATCGTGTGCTGAGGATCTCACGCGGCGATGAAACACCCATCGAGGGATTCGAGCAGGATCAATATATCGAGAATTCAAATGCCAACACCCGTACCTTCGCGGATCTCCTGGAGGAATTCGAACTCGTCCGGCGGTCCAACATGCTGATGCTTAGAAACATGAGCGAGGCCGATGCCGCGCGTATGGGTACCGCGAGTGACAAATCCGTCTCAGCCCGGGCGATCGTCTACATCATGGCCGGCCATGTCACGCATCACGCAAATATACTTAAAGAGCGTTACCTCGTTTGAGGTAACGCTCTTTGTACGGTCGCCGTCTATTCCTACCAGACTCGAACGCGCTGGTCGGGAGCGAGGTAAAACTTTGTTCCCGGCTTTACTCCAAACGCCGTATACCAAGCGTCCAGATTCCTTACCGTGTATGCACGCCAGCGATCCGGCGAGTGGCCGTCGGTCGTAATGATCGCCTTTAGCGTTTGGTCGCGCATCTTGCCGCGATGTGCCTGTGCGTATGCAATAAAGAACTGCTGATCACCCGTAAGGCCCTCAACGCTCGGAGCCTCCCTGCCGCCGTAAGCAGCACGGTACCCGTCGTATGCAGAAGCGAGCCCCGCGAGGTCCGCAATATTTTCGTCCAGGACCTGCTTGCCCTTTAGATGTAAGCCGGGCAGAGCCTCGTAGGCGTCGTACTGGTCCGCAAGCATCTTTGCCGATCCCTGAAAATGGGTGAGGTCGGCGGGCGTCCACCAATTCTGCAGCTTACCCTCGGCGTCAAAGAGAGCTCCCGTTGCATCAAAGCTGTGTGAGATCTCATGCCCAATGATCGAGCCAATGCCGCCGTAGTTCACGACCGCAGGAGCGTTTGGATCAAAGAACGGGGGCAGCAGGATCGCAGCCGGGAAGTTGAGAGCGTTCTGCAGCGGGATGTTCACGGCGTTTACCGTTTGCGGCGTCATCCACCACTCCGTCTTGTCGACCGGCTTCTTCAGCTTGTCCAGCGAATACTGCAGATTCGCGAGCTCCGCACGTTGAGCATTGCCGAGTGCGTCGTCGGGCCTAACCACGAGTCCGGCGTAGCTCCGCCAGTGCTCCGGATAGCCGACACCGACGTAGATCGTATCGACCTTTGCCTTGGCCTTGGCTTTGGTCTCAGGTGACATCCAGTCGAGCCTGTCGATGCGTGCGCGAAACGCGTTCTTTATGTTCTTTACCAGATCCTCGATCTCAGCCTTAGCCTTAGGGGGGAAGTACTTTTCGACGTACATTTTGCCTACGACATCGCCGAGAGCAGCGCTTGTCGCGTTGATGGCCCGGAGCTGACGGGCAGCCTGAGCACGAGCACCGAAAAGCTCCTTTCGATTGAAGTTAAAGCTCTCATCGGCGAATGCCTTAGGCAAAAGCCCCGCGTTCCTCTCGATCGCGTGGAATGTCAGATACTCCTTCCATGTATCGAGCGGCTGACTCGACACCAGTGCGGAGATGCCCTTGATCGCATTCGGGTGCCAGGCCATGATCATCGGCTCACCGGATAGATGTGCAGCCTTGAAGTATGCCTTCCAGTCCAGTCCCGGTGCGTTAGTTCCGAAATCCGACGTCTTCCACGGATTGTTCGCTTTGTTTACGTCGCTCGACTCGTCGCGGGTGGCATGCACCTGCGCGATCGCATTCTCGAGATTGTAGATCCGTTCGGCAGCCGTCTCCGCTCCGCTGACACCAGCGAGCTTCAGCATCACAGCGATGTGGACCTTGAATTTCCCCTGGATAGCCCTGCTGTCCGCGTCCGTACCCGTGTAGAAGTCGCGGTCCGGCATCGTAAGGCCGCCCTGCAGGAGATACGGAACGTTCTTTGTGGGATTATTCAGGTCTGCCGAAACCCACATTCCGAAAATGCGGTCAGTGTAGAAGTTGGTCGAGTTGAGCGGGTCTACATCGGCTCGCAGCTCTGAGCCAAGTACGCTGGAGAGCGACGCCTTGTCCTTGATGGCCGCGATCTGGGCAAGTTCCGGCTGTATCGGCTTGATGCCTAGAGACTCAACACGCGCCTCGTCCATGTAGGCGTTGTAATAGTCGGTGACCATCTTCGCCTCAGGAGTATTCTGCTTCGCCGCATCGGTGATCAGCCCGGCGTTGCGTCTGGCAACCTCAGCAGCGATGCCCTGAAATACCCCGAGTGACGTGCGGTCAGCCGGGATCTCCGTCTTGTTATACCAACCGCCGTTCGCGTAGAGAAAGAAGTCCTCGCCCGGATCTACGGTACGGTCCATTCCGGTCGTGTCTACACCAGATCTCGCCTGGCCGAGGGCCGCAAGCGGCAGGCTCGACATCAAAAAAGCCGCGACGACTGCAACCGCGGCAATTCTCTTCGAATAAACTGTTCTCATATAGCGTTGTCGCCGCAGCGGGAGATGCAGCGTGCGTTTTTGTTTGATGCTATTACGATAGCGCGGGAAGTGCGGTTTCTTTTCACGCAACGGCACAGAGTCTGCGACGTTCTAACCATAGCGGCTCCTTAAGGTGAGCTATGGGTTGAGGTTAATATGAAAAATGGCATTCTCACACTCGTTCTCCTGGTTGCATCCGCCGGACTCGCGGTAGCTCAGCATTCTTCTTCTAAGACGGTCTCGCTCAGAGCCGGCGAACGAAGGAACATTCATAAGATCACTGTCGGCTTCCTTGAGGTCCTTGATGATAGCCGCTGCCCCGTCGGCACGACCTGTGTGTGGGCGGGAAACGCTAAGGTAAGCCTCGCCCTGTCACGCGGTAAGTCCAAGGTCGTCACTGAGGAACTCAATTCCACCACAGCTCCAACAGCCGTCGAGTACGGGGGATACCGGTTCGAATTTGTTGATCTGACGCGGCGGCCTAGTAAACCCGGGGTGGCTACAATGGTTCGACCCGAGCTCGTCCTAAAGGTAACCCGCATCAAACACTAGCGGGCTGCGACAGGTAAATGAGGATCAGCTGGAGAATGAAGTACGGCACGAGCACTGCTGCTCCCGGGTAATCTTGAGCGACACGCTGGCCAAAGAATAATCCGCACAATGCTGCCGCTCCTGCTATCGCGGAATACCAGATGAGAGTAGTGAGCCCCGTTGCAAGAAAATAGACCAGCCCGATCACTGTTCCGAGTCCGGTCGCGACTTCCAGGATCGTGATCGTCACGACCATCATGGGCGTCAACGGCGCGAGGAACGTCTTTGAGAAATGTCCCTTCAACCACTCCATATTGCTGTTGAAGTTGAAGACCTTATCCAGCCCGGACTGCGTGAACAGGATCGCGGTAAAGAGCGATACAAGTATGAGCGGAATGTGTTTGAGGATCTCGGCGATAGTCATCGGCGCGTTTTCGCCATGATGGCCTCGATCTCCTCAGGCTCTTTTGGCACCTTGGACGTCAGATTGACGTTGCCATTCTCCGTCACCAGCACATCGTCCTCGATGCGAATGCCGATGCCGCGATACTTCGCAGGAGCGTCCTTGTCGTCGGGCGGCACGTAGATGCCGGGCTCGACGGTAAGGCACATCCCTGGAGCGTACGAACGTGAAGTCTTGGCCTTCTGGTCAGCCCAATATCGCCCGGCATCGTGTACGTCGAGCCCCAGGAAATGACCGACGCCGTGCATGTAGTACTTCATGTACGCCTTTTTCTTGATCAGGTCTTTTGTCTGTCCCTTGAGCAGCCCGAGCTTCTTCATCCCCTCGGTCAATAGCTCGACCGAGTATTCCTGGCGTGCTTGATGCGTATTCCCGACCACCGTGTACTCGATGCATTTCTTCTGCACGTCGAGGACGACATCGTAAACATCGCGTTGCGCCTGCGTGTACTTGCCGTTGATCGGGAATGTACGGGTGATATCTGACGCGTAACCAGCGTACTCAGCACCCGCATCGATCAGGATCAGGTCGCCGTCTTTTAGAGGAGCGTTATTCTCGACGTAGTGCAGGATCGTCGCATTGTCGCCGCCTCCGACAATGGAGTTGTACGCAACGCCGCTCGCACCTTTGTCACGCATGTAAGACTCCATTAGGGCCTCTACCTGCGACTCATTCATCCCGGGCTTCACCTTTCGCATCGCAAGGACATGTGCCTCGGCGGCGATGTCAGCGGCACGCTGCATGAGCCCGGCCTCCTCCTCGGTCTTGTGAAGCCGCATGTCGCCGATGACAGGCGTCGGGTCCACTATCGTGTGGGGTGGATAGGCGGTCTTGAGACGTCGCACACGCTGCTCACGCATGTACCCGAGGATCTGTTGATCGAGATCCCTATCGACAGCGAAGCGGTAGTAAAGGACATCGTGTCCATCGAGCAGCTTGCCGATATCAGCGCCGAATTTCTCAATGGGGAATGCCCGGCTCGCCCCGTGGTTCTTAACAGCTCCCTCAACTCCTTGGCGGCGGCCAAACCACGTTTCCATTTCAAGGTTACGCGGCCGGACATAAAGCGTGTACGGCGTGCGGGATGACGGGTCGATCACTGCGATCGCGTCCGGCTCGGCAAAGCCCGTCAGATACCAAAAGTCTGAGTCCTGGCGAAACTTATATTCCGTGTCATAGCTCCGTATGGCCTCGTGTGCGGCGGGAATGATCGCGATGGAGTTGTCACACATCGACGCCATAAATCGTTTGAGCTGCTCTCGCATATGCAAAAAGTGTAGCTCAGAACGTTCAAAAGCAAAATGCTGATATACTTCGCCCACCCCAACACAGAAAAGGAGAAAAAGAGATGAAAAATGCCGCTTTTGCACTCGTCGCGATGCTCGCTTGCGCAGGCTTGTCATACGCCGATATCCCTCGTCCCGACCCATCGCCACGCCAGACACAGAGGCCGCGGGCGGAGAAACTGATCGACACGACGATGGATATCCGTCTCGACGCAGATGCAAAAGATGCCAAGCTCCTGATCCCGAAGTCGCAGATCAAAGAGCTCCGTGCTGCACTTGAGCAGCTCGATCAAGACAGCGGCGACACCGCAGCCGCGCCGACAAGCATCTTGTCGCGTACGCAGACTATCGTCTCCGGAATGTTCCTCTGTTTCGCTATCGTTTTTGGGGGGTTGTGGTTCGCTCGGTCAGGTAAGGTCGCCTCGAATGGCGTCAAAACCGCGGTGGTGACCCTGAGTGTCGGCGCTATCGCTGCAGCGGCATCCTTTGTCTATGCGAACGCGGGGCCACCGGCTGAGGCTCGCAGCATCACCGGCAAGATGTTCTCGCAGGCGGTGCATATCTACGGATTTGGCTGGGGCAAGGTAAAGCTCGGCCTGACGGATGATGACAACATCCGGCTGATCGTTCCCGACCCTAAAGAAACAAAACCGACCGGCGAGGAATAGTTGCAGGAGATCCGTACAAAAGGGTATGAGCTGACCTCCGCGCATATGCTGCTCGGCGGGTCTCTCCTTGCGTGCGCGACGGGCACGGCTCTCATCGGGTCATTCCCTTTGCAGATGTCGATCGCCACCGTGTTTCTCTTTGCGGGGGTCCATAACTTTATGGAATTCCGCTACTTTCTCACGCGGATGCCGCTCAGGTGGGGAAGGTCGCGGCTTTATTACAGGGTCGGTATCGGCGGGGTGATCGTCCTGGCGGCAGCTTATCTCTCGCTGTATTTCTCAAGCGGCAATTGGCTCTGGAGCTATGACAGTTGGGCCCTTGCCGGTGCGAGCTGGGATACTGCACTGATCCTCTGGATAGCTCTGCTGTTATACCTGCGCGGACGTCAACGCCCGCGGAGCGACTGGTCGTGGGCGTTTCCCGCAGCATTCGCTCTGGCGGCCCTCGCGTGGGTCGTTCCGCAGTACTGGAGCTTGTCGCTGATCTACATTCACCCGTTTGTCGCGATGTGGTTTCTCGAACGGCAGATGCGGCGTACACGGCCCGAATGGCTCACCGCATACCATTACTGCCTGGCGTCGATACCCATCTTCCTTGTCGTGATCTGGACCGTTTTCGCCGGCGCACCGAATCTGCCGGACGACACAAATCTTTTCTGGCGAATATCACAGCACGCCGGCAGCGGCATTCTCACAAGTATCTCCTCACATGTGCTCGTCGCGACGCACGTGTTTTTAGAGTCGATACATTACTCTGTATGGATATTGTTGATACCGCTGGCGGACAGGCGCGCGATACCGTGGCGGTTAGGTGACATACCGCTATTCAGTAGTAATGGCGGCTTTCCACGGGCGGTGGTCGCGAGCCTTGCAGTGAGCCTGTTGATCGTCGTTCTACTCTGGGGCGGGTTTGGTGTCGACTATACGAGGACCCGGGACGTGTACTTTGCGTTCGCGATAGGCCACGTACTTGCAGAAGTCCCTTTCCTGATCAAGATGCTTTGAGGCAAGCGGGTTGCGTGAGTAAGAGTTGCCTCTGACTCCGTCTATTCGACATATAATGTTTTTCGATCTAGTCGATGAGCCCCGCACAGTGACGCAGAGCCTGCCGTTTGCAGAACTTTGGCGCTTCTTACCCGTTGGCTATCTTTTCACCATCGCCATCGAGACGCCTGTTCTCCTCCTCGGCCTCCCCACGCGGATCACTATTCGGCAGCGGGCGTGGCTGGGAGCGTGGCTGACCGCATGCACATACCCGGTGGTTATCCTTGTACTCCCGGCTCTGTTCTTCGGCCGGAGCCGGGCTGCATATCTATTCGTCGCGGAGACATTCGCCCCGGTAGCCGAATGTGCGCTGTTCTGGCTGGCGTTTCGAAGGGAAAAGGAGATGACGACGAGCGATTGGCTCCGCTCGATGATTGTGATCGTGATCGCGAATCTGGCGTCATTCGGCATCGGTGAGATAATGAACGCAAATGCTTGGTTTGGCCTCTTTTAAGACGACGCGGATCTTGTCGGCAATGGGATTGACGATCCTCCTCGCTGCTGCGGCTGTATCGCAGGTCCGTTATTCGACCTACAGCAATGGACGCTTTGGATATTCCATTGACTATCCATCAAGCTTGCTCGCGATGGAGCGTGCTCCCGAGAACGATGACGGCCGGACTTTCCGGTCAAAGGACGGCTCAGTGGAGATGCGGGTATGGGGTCAATACAATGTTCTCTTCTCGACTCTGGGCGAGTACTACGCAAACTCTCTTAAGGTACTGGACGGCAAACCCACTTACAGCAAACTCGGCGAGAGGGATTACGCATTCTCAGGCTATAGAAAGGGAAAGATCTATTACGAGCGCCTGTATGTTGCGACGTCCGCCGACGGAGACACCTACCTGACGTTCACCGTCGAGTACCCCAAGACAAAGAGGTCCACTTGGGACCCTATCGTCGCGCACATCGCACGTTCGCTAAAGAGCATTCCCCTTGGACAGTAATTCACTGCGCATCACGGAGATCTTCCTCTCCATACAAGGTGAGTCGTCGCATGCCGGCCGACCGTGCTCCTTCGTACGTCTCACCGGATGCCCGATGCGGTGCACGTGGTGCGACTCGGAATATACATTCACTGGTGGGGAGCGGATGACCTTCGACAAGATCGCGGCACAGCTCGATGCGTTCGGATGCAAGCTGGTCGAGATCACCGGCGGTGAACCCCTTGCACAAAAGAATGTCTTCCCGTTCATCGCTGGGCTCTGTGACCGTGGTTACGAAGTGCTGATCGAGACCGGCGGGTATGTCTCAACGGAGAATGTAGATGCGCGCGCATCGCTCATCCTCGACGTGAAGTGCCCCGCGTCCGGTGAGTCAGAGCGCAACCATTGGCCTAACCTCGACCGCCTACGGGCAGACAAAGACGAGGTCAAATTCGTCATCGCCGACATGGAGGATTGGTCGTTTGCACGCGATGTTATCGCGACACACCAACTCACCGCCCGGGCCAAGGAGATCCTCATCTCGCCCGTTCACGGTGTGGACCTGCGGCAACTGGCTGACGCTATATCCCGCAGCGGCCTGCCCGTACGCATGAATTTGCAGCTCCACAAATATATCTGGGGCCCGGACGCACGCGGGGTCTGAAGCCTCCGCCGAAAGGAGAAAGAAGAAAGGCGAACTCCCGCGAAGACGGAAAGTTGCAAACAGCACTCAAACCGGGATATTAAGGACACTAACTCGCGTGATGAACCAGCTCTGATGCTCTCCATAGTACTCGTTTCAGGTGGAATGGACTCGTGTGTAACGGCGGCGATGGCTCGGGCTGAGTCGGACGAGCTGGCGCTCCTGCATGTTTCTTATGGACAGCGAACCGAGGGTCGAGAGCGCCGGGCTTTCAACGACATCGCCGATCACTACGGGGTACGGCAGCGGCTGGATGTCTCGATCGAGTACTTGACCAAGATCGGCGGCTCATCGCTCACCGATCCGGCGATCCGGGTTACAGAGGCCGACCTTACGTCGACAACGGTGCCGTCGAGCTACGTCCCGTTTCGCAACGCGAATATGCTCGCTATCGCCACGAGCTGGGCCGAGGTCATCGGTGCCGGCGCGATCTACATTGGAGCTGTAGCCGAGGACTCAAGCGGCTACCCTGACTGCCGACCCGAGTTTTACGACGCCTTTCAGCAGGTCATAGTGACAGGGACAAAGCCGCAGACGAGCATTCAGATCCGCACCCCGATCATTGAGTTCTCTAAGTCTGAGATCGTGAAGACGGGTGTTGAGCTCGGCGCACCACTCGAACTGACGTGGTCGTGTTACAGGAACGAAGATCTGGCGTGTGGCAGATGCGACTCTTGTGCCTTGCGGCTACGGGGCTTCGAGCAGGCCGGGATAACAGATCCGATACGATATGCCTTCAGGACGGGCGAGGTCTGATCACGCCCATCACGGTAAAGACAACTCCCGCTGACGTACCTACAAGTGAGGCAATGGTCGCTAAGAGTGTCCTTCGCCGGCTGCTCATACCACCAGAATATCGCGCGTGACTGCCAGATTCTCGACATCGCCGAGAGCTGCAAATGCGATCTGGTCGGACCTAATAAAGTCAGCTACGAGAGCATGGCAATGCCCGACCGTCACATCATCTATACGCGCCAACGTTTCTTCGACAGTGATATTACGCCCATGGACCATCTCTGATTCGGCGAGAGCAGCGGCGCGAGAGGCGGAATCTTCGAGGCTCAGCAGGACAGATGCGCGTGCCTGAGCCTTGGCGAGTTCGAGTTCACTTTCCGTCACGCCATCCGCGACGACGCGGCGCATCTCCTCGACCGAGATAGAGATGACTTCTTCGAGCTGATCGGGTGACGTGGCAGCACTTACTGAGAAGATCCCAACGTCCTGGTACATCGTAGCCGAGGCTCCAACGCTGTAGGCCAGACCACGTTCCTCCCGGATCTTTTGCCAGAGCCGACTCGCCGTACCCCCGCCGACAATGCTAGCGGTCAGATCCGCAGCGTACCTGCGCGGGTCGGTGGCTGACGGGAACGGGGTCGCAATGATCATGTGAGCCTGCTCAAGGTCCGGTCGCCTCTGAACAAGAAAGGGTGCCTGCGCTACCGGGGGAGTGTCTCGTCCCTGCTGTCGCTCAGACTCTGCAGACCCAAAGTATGTCTCAGCGAGCTCCAGGACATCCGAGTGCTCAACGTTACCAGCCGCCGCGATGACCAGGTTTGCCGGCGTGAAGGCCAGGGCATGATAGTCCCCCGTTCTCGAGTGGTCGAAGGTCTTGACCGATTCCGGAGTGCCCGCGATATTGCGGCCGAGCGGATGACCCGAAAAGAACCCGGCGTTGAAGATGTCCCCGAGCGACTCCTCGGGCGAGTCCTCCACCATCTTCATCTCCTCAATGATGACCCGCTGCTCGGACCGAAGCTCATTTTCGTCAAAGGTGGAGTTACACAACATGTCTGCGATCAGATCGAATGCCGCGGGCATCTGGTCATCGATCACCTTTATCGCGAAACCCGTCTCCTCGTGCGTTGTGAAAGCGTCGAGGTTGCCGCCAAGCCGTTCCTGCTCGATCGCGATCTCGAGAGCCGTCCTCCTGGACGTACCCTTAAACACGCAATGCTCAATGAAATGCGTTATCCCATGCAGGTGCTCCGGCTCGTGCCGGGCACCAACGCGGAAGAAAAAGCCAAGTGTCGCGGAACGGACGTTGGGCATCGTATCTGTGAGGACCACGAGGCCATTAGACAGGCGTGTCTCACCGATAGACGCAGCTGCCAACCTAATCCGGGTCCCTGATGATGCAGATTCAAGCACATGACGATTGTCGCTTATTGCTGTCGCCGGAGTCATCTTGAGCTTGTGGCTCGTGACGCTAAGTGTTGCGTTTTCAGCAATTGAAATGTAAATTCCAATGCAGGCTTTCCCCGGTAAGAACAATTGACCAAAGGAGCAGAAGGATGAAAAATCCCTTTCTCGAGAACTTTCGGCCCTATATCCCGGATTCCGCTAACCTTCGCGAGTTAACGGCGCTGCCCCTGATCGTGGGCACGATCCTGGGCATCGTCTTTGGAGCGTCGTCGCTGTACCTTGTGCTCAAGACGGGGCTGACGGTTTCCGCGTCCATTCCGGTAGCCGTTATTGCGATCACGGTGTTCCGTTTATTGTCCAAGATCGGTTTCCGTGACGCGACGATTCTCGAGGCCAATATGATGCAGACCGCCGGGTCGGCCGGCGAGTCCATAGCTTTCGGTATCGGTGTGACGATGCCGGCGATCATGATCCTTGGTTTCGACCTGGAGCTGTCGCGGGTGATGCTCGTCGCCGTTATGGGCGGCCTCCTGGGGATCTTAATGATGATCCCGCTGAGGCGGGCTCTCATTAAGGAACAGCACGGCTATCTCAAATACCCCGAGGGCACAGCCTGCGCCGAAGTACTAAAAGCCGGAGCATCGAAAGAATCGCGTGAAGCCTCGCACGAGGGAGATACAGCGATCGACGAGGACGCCGCACTGCGGGGCGGCAAGATCATCTCGATCGGTTTCGTGATCGGCTTCCTCTTCAATGCGTTGATGAATGTGCTCTTCTTTTGGAAGACATCGCCCGGGTACGATTTCACGAAGAAAGGATTTGTCGGCGGTTCTATCAATTCCGACAATGATCCGACGCTCCTGGGCGTCGGGTACATAATCGGCCCGCGCATCGCCGGCCTCATGATGGGCGGAGGTGTGCTCTCATACCTCGTGATCATCCCGATGATCAAGTTCTTTGGTGCGGGAATGACCACACCGGTCGCTCCTGAGCTCTCTAAAACCATCGCGGAGATGTCGCCCTCCCAGGTACGTAGCGCATACGTCCTCTACATCGGTGCGGGTGCCGTGGCCATGGCCGGAATGATCTCGTTGGTGAGAAGTCTGCCGACGATCTGGCATGGGCTGAAGGGAGGCCTCAGCGACCTGCGGGGCGGATCCGCCGAGTCGAGGAGCAATCTTCCTCGCACTGACCAGGACCTCTCGATGAAGTGGGTCGTCGTTGGGGTGATCGGGCTCGTGGCAGCGATCATGCTGGCTCCGCAGTTGGGCCTGAGCGTCTTTTCACGCCCCTTCGTTTCATTGGGCGGCGCGATCCTGATCATAATTCTCGGGTTCCTTTTTGTGACGGTCTCATCTCGTTTGACGGGCGAGGTTGGCTCCTCGTCCAACCCTATCTCGGGCATGACCGTAGCTACATTGCTCATTACCTGTCTGGTTTTCCTCGCCCTTGGCTGGACAAACCCTGATCCGTACTTTGTTACGGCACTGTCGATCGGCGGCATCGTCTGCATCGCCGCGTCCAATGGCGGCACAACCTCGCAGGACCTGAAAACAGGATTCTGGGTCGGCGGTACGCCATGGAGGCAGCAGATCGCCATTCTCGTCGGAGCGCTCGCCTCCGCCATGGTGCTCGGTTCGCTCCTGATCTTTCTCAACAGCTCGCGAACGTATTATCAAAAGGTAAAAGCAGACGCTCCCGAGGCCCAGAAGGTCATCGGCCAGGATCAGTTTTTCCGGGAGAATGGAGAGGTTAGGGTTGAAAAGGCCCAAGGCAAGTACGCGGGTGTTGACGAGACCGAGTACCACGTTTGGCAAAACACTGAGCCGTCTGCGGGTCAGGTCGGCAAGTACCTGATCGATCCGTCGGGTAAGCCCGTTTACTTCGTTGACCCGGGTATCAACGGCATTCTCAAGAAGGGTGATGACGGCGAGGAGCTGGAACGTTTTGACGCTCCAAAGGCGACGCTCATGAGC